>JADMIO010823360.1_pt1 | contig 105077 bp, 45 predicted proteins | sample 8958161 | NCBI WGS metagenome assembly JADMIO01 (sample SAMN16585339, study PRJNA669376) | soil metagenome | isolation source: Crop rotation soil | place: USA: Cullars Rotation, Alabama | collected 2011 | reverse complement strand
CCGCGACAACTTGTCCACGTGGAATTCTAAGCTTAGGATCCCAATGTGCTGGAAAGCCAGCTTGTTCACGCCGTCGCCCGGCCCGGCGTAGTTGTTGTATTTCACGGCGATAAGGTAGGCTGAAGGCCCGGAGTACGATGGGATCATCGAAGCCGGCACAACGCTGGCCGTGTCATCCCAGCCGAAAGCGCCGGTGGGTTTCTGCGTCGCGAGATCGCCGGAGAAGTGCATCATCCAGCCGCGATAGTGATTCGCGCCAAACGGATTCTCAAACACGCCGAAGTACACATCGCCGTCGGGACCGACCATGGGCGAGGCAGTGCCGTCATCCGGCAGGCGCGACGTCATCCCGGATGGATCGGTCAGCACGACGCTGGTGATATACGCGAGCGTGGTCGAATTCAGCGCCACCAGCCGTCCGGCGTTGAAATTGCCGGCCGCGCTGACCGCTGAATACAAAATCGTGCCGTCGTTGCTCAGCGCCGGCGCGCAGTTGTAGACCGGCTTGATGATCGTCGCATCCCCGTTGGCCGCGGCCTGAGCCGAAATGTACGTCCCCGTTCCATCCGGAGCGATGCGAGCAATGCCGCTCGTCAAATTCAGCGGTCCCGGAGCGGTCGCGATGAAACCGAAATAAATGTTCCCGGCTGCGTCGCTGGTCAGCGGCGAATTAATAAACACGCTGGCATCCAGCGACGCTTTGTTCGGCGCATAATTGGCAATGCCATAAAAGGCGTATTGCCCCGTCACGGTCGCACCGGGCGCGTCGGGATTGTCGATGTAATACACCGTCCCGCCGGCGCTCGCAAAATACAGCCGATTCAGCTTCGTCAACACCGCTGGATAACTGGGCGTCCAAAGGTTTGCATGCGGCGGTAGTGTGTAATCTGTGTTGACCGACCACTTCAGCGCGCCCTCGGCTCCGTTGCGCCCTTCGACTTTGAATCCTTCCGCGGCACCGGTCTTGACGGGAATGATGATTGTGTTCGCCGCCGTGGCCATCGGCTCACCGTAATGGATCAGCAGCGTCGTGCCTGAATACTGCGGCGCAAGGTCCACCGGTGTCTGCCAGGCGATCTGCTCAAGCGGCTGTGCGGGGACCGTCGACAGCGCCGTGTGCTGCGGATTCCCGCCGTAGCCCTGCCACGTGGGCTCGCCGCCAAGAGCGCATGCGACGGCTAGACCGCAGAAAACAGCCAGTGCTTTCATTCACTTCTCCAGTGCCTTGCCAGCCGCCGAAGTATACCCGAAACCGACGGGTGGAGACCGTTTTCCGTCACTTCGCGCTTGACTTGACCCACAAGAATAAAATAATCCCTTAAACCGCCGTCATCGAATCTTCACAATTACTCATCACGTTCACGTGCACCGTCCTGAAGAGTCAGCTCAGTCGGACTGCACCTAATCCCTTTTGAAAGGGTCTGGCGATGAACAAACTATCGACTGTCTGCGAATCATCCACCGCCCGTCTGCTCAGCCTTGCGCTGCTTTCCCTGGTTATTGCGACTGCGCACGGTGCAACCTGGACCGGCGGCGGCCTGACCGACAACTGGAGCGACACGGGCAACTGGCTCACCTCGACCCCGCCCGCCGCCAACGGTGACACGGTTATCTTCGACAGCAACAGCACCGCACGCCTGACCACCAACACTTTCGATCTCGCGTTCACGGGTCTGATCATCAACGTCAACGCGAGCTTTGCCGGCCCGAACCTCACTATTAACGGGACGCAGACGCTGACACCCGGTTCGATCACGCTGGCGAGTACCGCTGCCACCACACTGACGCTGAATCTTCCCGTCACCGTCGCTGCAACTCAGACATGGACGCTCAATGCCAACAAGCTCGTCACGAATGCTGCCGGCACGATTTCAGCCACCGCCGTGCCGCTCACCATCACCGGCACCACTGCGGGTATGGCCACGTTCAGCGGCGCCATCACGCTCAACGCCGCCACGCTGAACATCAACGGGACCGCCGCGGCAAGTAGCGTCGCGTTCAATACCGCGATTGGCGGTACGGGTGGCGGAGTGACGCTCACCACCACAAACCAGGGCACTGTGACGTTCGGCGCGGCCAACACCTACTCCGGCTCCACCATCATCAACAGCGGCACGCTCTCGTTTGCCGATGTCGCCGCGCTCAACACAAGTTCCGGGATCACACTCGCCGGACAGAACAGCGCGCTCAACCTCGCGCGCCTCGCCTACACCGGCCCCACCGCTACGCTTTCGCGCAGCATAAATCTGGGCACGGTCGCATCCGCCAACGTGGTCAACGTCCCAACTGCAGCCACGGTGCTATCTCTGACCGGCAACCTCACCGGCGGCAATCCGACTGCTGCGAATGTCGCGCTCCTCATTAATGGCAGCGGCACCGTCTTCCTTGATAATCCCATCCATGCCAATAATTCATTCACCGGCAGCGTGACAATTGATACCGCCACCGTGCGCTTCACAGCCGACAATGGCGCGGCCGGCGACCCGCTCCTGTTCGGTTCTTCGACCGGCGTCACAAAGAACATCACGCTCCAGAACAACGCCCGTCTCGTCACGGCGAACGCCACGCAATGCGATCTGACCGCCGTGGCGAATGGCGGCACCAAGCAAATCGTCATCGGCACTGGCGGCGGCACCATCGACGTTTCGTCCGGCGCCAACATGATTTTCAACGACGCCGGCCAAATGTCTGGTAGCGGCTTGCTGACGATCAAAGGCAATTACCCGACTCTGACGAACATCGTGGTCTTCGGGAACGTCGCTGCTCCGGTGCTCGTCGTGAACACGCACACCGGCGGCATTGTTGTCGATGCCGCCACGATCGCAGTCTCCGGACAAGGCAGCGCCGACCCGACATTCCTGGGCACTGGAGTGAAAACGATCACGCTTCAGAATCAAGGCCGCTTCTTTTTCGACCGCGTCAACGGCACCAACACGCTGCTTGATTTCAGCGCAGGCACCAAGTCCATCGCCTTCGGCGCGGGTGGCGGCGTGCTCGAAGTCCTCACGGCCACGCACCGGCTGATCCTCAACGATGCCAACCAGGTTCAGGCCGGCACGGGATCGACTGCGACAATCAAAGGAGCAGGCACCGTCACATGGGGCAGCACGGCCGCGGCGACCGTGGCGATCAACCACACCGGAAACGTTGTCATCGACGGCGGGACGCTCGACCTGATCGGTCAAGGCAACGCCGACCCCACCAACCTAGGCCCCGGCGCAAAAACGCTGACGATCCAGAACAACGGCAGATTACTCATCGGCACGATGCAGACCGGCCAGACTCAGTTCGACCCCGCGGTCGGAACCAAGTCGGTCGTCATTGGGCCGGGCGTGGGACAAATCGATGTCGCAGCGAACTTCACCGCAATCCTCAACGATGCAAACCAGCTTTCGGGTTCCGGCACTTTGCAGAAGATCGGCGCCGGCACGCTGGAAATCGGATCGCAGACGGTCGGGTTCGGCGGGGCGACGGGATTCGTCGGCGGGCAGATGAACCTGAACGTCGGCACGCTGAATTTGCGTAACCCGCAGAGCCTCGGCGGCGGCACGGGAGGAACGACCGCCGCCATCGCCATGGCCACCGGTACCACGCTCAACCTTCGCCACGACACCGGCGCTGCCTTCGGCAATAACCTGACTGTCACCGGCACTGGCACGATCAGCGTGGACCGCAACACCACCGGCACCAATCTCACGCACACGCTCGGCAATTTCACGATGAACGCCGGCGCAAGCACGACAGTCAACGCAGGCAACGGCTTCGGCCTCGCCTTCAGCGGCACCACGACCATTAATGGTGCAGCTACGCTCACGAACAACGCCAATGTATCCATCGCGGCGCTGAGTCTCGCGACGGGCGCGGCCTTCACCGCTGCGAATGCCGCCGCAAACCCCCTGACCATCAGCGGGCCGACGACACTTGCAGGCACCGCGACGCTCACCAGCGCGAACCCCATTTTCCTGAACGGCAACATCTCCGGTGGTACGACCCTCACCAAAGCCGGGACGGGCGTGCTCGTCTACAACGGAACACAAGCGGGCACGACTGCGCTCAGTGTCACGGGCGGCACGTTTTCTGGTATCGGGACACTGCTTGGCGCGGTTTCGCTCAGCAGCGGCGCCACGCTGGCGCCCGGCGATGTGCTCGCTGGAGTCAATCAGGCCGGCACGCTTTCGTTGAACGGCGGACTCACAACAGTCGGTGGATCAAATTTCAACGTTCAACTCGGCACCATCAGCGATTTGGTCAACGCCGGGAGCGCGAATGCGACAGTCGCCGGGACGCTCAACATTGCCGCCGCCGCAGGCTTTTCGCCCGGCACGACCTACCATCTTCTACAGAGCACCGGGACCATAACAAACAGTCTCACGCTCGGCACGTTGCCTCCCAACACGTCGGCGTCGCTGGTCGTAACCACCGGCGCAATCAATTTCCTCGACCTCGTCACAACAGCGCCGACTGTCTTTACCTGGAACGGCAGCGCGGGCGATACCGAATGGACAACCGGCGGCAACTGGGTCGGTGGGTCCGCGCCGCCGACGGGTGCCGCCGCAAACAATGCCGCGCTCGTGTTCCCCGCGGGCGCACCGTTGACCACCCGCAACGGCTACGCTGCGGACACATCATTCAATTCGATCTCTTTCGCCGACAACTACGTCGTCAGCGGCAACCGCCTTCAATTGTTCCCGAGCCAGGGCAGCATCTCGGTCACAGCGGGCAGCCCGTCGCTGAATCTCGATCTGCTCATCGGGTCCTCCGGCGGGACGGTTGTCTTGAGCACCGGCGCGAACCTTAACATCGGGTTGAGCAACTCCAACACGGTCACCAACAACTCCGGCGCTGGATTCCTGTTCACCGTTACCGGCGCGGGCACTTCCATCTGCACGATCAACAGCACAATTTCAGGCGCGGGAAATCTTTCTGTTTCAACCGGCGGCACTCTGGCCCTTACAGCGGCAAATACCTACACAGGTGCCACGGTGCTTAGCACCGGCGGTACACTGCGTGCGAGTTCAATTCCCAACGGTGGCGTCGCCGGCAACTTGGGCGCTTCCAGCAACGCCGCCGCCAACCTTGTCCTTGCCGGCGGAACACTCCTCTACAATGGCGGCACGGCCAGCACCGACCGCAACTTCACGCTCAACGCCAACTCCATCATCAATGTTTCCAGCGCCGCAACCATTTTGACGCTGACCGGCACCAACACGAATGCCTTCGCGCTGATCAAAGAAGGTTCCGGCACACTCGCTCTGGGTGGAACGACGGATAACGTTGCGCTCTCGGCAACGGTCAACGCTGGAATTCTCTCCCTCGCAAAAACAAGCACCGCGGCGATTCACGCGATTGGCACGAACCTTACCGTCAACACCGGCGGAACTGCGCGGCTGGGAGGCAGCGGCAACGACCAGATATTCACCGGCGCAAACGTCGTACTGAATTCCGGCGGCACGCTCGACCTGCGAGCGCTCAACGAAGGCTTCAACCAGCTAAACGGCGCCGGGACTGTTGCCAACACGCTGGGCACTTTTTCTACGCTCACTTTCGGCGAAAGCGGCGGGACGGACACGTTCTCTGGGATCATCAAGGACAACGTCAACATCATCAAAGCTGGCGCGGGTGTGCAGACGCTCTCCGGCGTGAGCACCTTCGCGGGCACCGCGCAAATTAATGCCGGCACGCTGGCGCTCAGTGGCGGAGCCGACCGCCTGCCGGCCACCACGAATTTTATTTTCAACGGCACCTCAACGTTTGATCTCGGGAACAATCCTCAAACGATCGCCAACCTGACGCTCAACGATGCGCAGTTCACCGCGACGCTTGCCAACGCACCCGCGGCCACGCCGCTGACCACGCCGCTGATTACCTTTGCCGGCACGAGTCTCACCGCCACAACCAACGCCGCGCCGACCACGCTCACCGGCGGCAGCATCAACATTGGCGGCGGCACGATCAACGCTACAGGGTTCCCCGTCACGACCGCCACCACAGATCCCGCGTACACAACCTCGAAGGTGATCGCGTCAAGCCTCATCGGTAACGGCGGCATCACCATCAATTCCTACGGCAACATCGCCGACAACGGCGGCGGGCAGGCACAGCGCTTCATCCTCAGCGGCACCAGCACGTTCACCGGCGGCATCACCGTCGGCCGCGGCTTCCTGATGTGGGTCGGTGACGCCGCGCTCGGCGCAGCGAACAACAGCATCACGCTCCAATTCCAGGCCGGTCTGCTCGTCACAGTGCCGACCACGCTTCCCGCCGCGCGAAACGTGATTCTCCAAGGCGTCGGCGACCGCTTCTTCCGAACGTACGGTGTGCCCAACGGCTTGTTCACTTTCCAGGGCAACCTGAGTGGCACGGCAAACCTCCGCACGACCGACGGCGGCACAGTGACATTCACCGGTACGAACACCAATACCGGCAGCACGATCATCGCCAATAGCACAAAGGTCATCGCCGGCGCCAACAACGCATTTTCTTCAGTCTCGCCGGTGAACATCATTGCGGGTGGCACACTCGACGCCGCGGGCTTTACTGTCAGCACCGGTTCGCTCATCAGCGCTTCCGCGACAGCCGTCGTCGCCGTCGGAACCGGCACGCTGAACATTGGCGGCGACAGCGCGTCGACAACTTATGCCGGGTTGATCACCGGCAGTGGCACGCTCAACAAAATCGGCACCGGTTTCCAGACTGTCACTAACGCCACCATTGCCTACACGGGAGCGATCAACGTCAACGGCGGCAACCTGTACATCAATGGCACTGAGACTGGCGCGGCCGGTCTGCACAGCGTCGCCAACGGCGCTTTGATCGGCGGATCGGGAACCATCACCGGCAACGTGACGCTCGCCGCCGGTGGCTCATTCAACACCGGCAATTTCAACGTGCTACCCACCGCGACAACGTCCACGTTGACCTCCGCGAGCAACGCGCTGACCATGGTTCCCGGCTCGTACATGACATTCCACATCAACAGCGCGCCACACCAGATCAACGGCGCGCAGGCGCAGAACACATTCCTCAACATCCCCAACGGAACGGCAGTACTTGGCAACGGGACGCTGAACATCATCGATGTCATCGCGCCCTTCACGCTAACCCCCGGTGTCTACCGTGTCGCCAATATCAAAACGGTTACCGGCACGCTCCTGCCCGGCCTGGCGCCCGCAGGAAATGCGATAACCTCGATTGCCATTCTTCCTGGAGCAGGCGCGGGCGCGACGACCGCAATCGATGTCACCATCGGATTGGCAGCGACACACACATGGAGCGGCAACGGTGCCAACAACAATTGGACGACACCCGCAAACTGGAATGCAGGCGCTGGCCCGGCACCGACCGGCAATGCCGGCGAAACGCTCATCTTCCCGGCCGGCGCTGCGCAGCTCACCGCCAACAACAACTTCCCTGCCGGCACCGCGTTCGCATCCATCCAGCTCGGAGGCAATTACACCATCACCGGAAACAGCATGACGCTGGGACTTGCGTCGTCAGTGATTTCGGTCACCGGTGGCAGCAGCACCTTCGACACCGACTTGATCCTCGTTCTGGGACAGATCTCGCTAAACCCCGGAACGTCTTTGCAAATCGGCAGCGCAGGCAAGACCCTTAACAACGGCGGCTCGCAGTTGACGCTGGCCAACGGCGGCACGCTGGTCATCAACAGCTCCATCTTTGGGTCGGGCGCGCTGGTTCAGCAGACCAACGCCGGCGTCACCACGCTCAATTCCGCAAACACTTATGGCGGCGTGACGACGATCAGCACCGGCACCATCGTGCTCGGCAATGCCGCCGCGCTCGGTGCGCCTGCGGTGGGGACGAGTGTGGCTGTCGGTGCAACGCTGGATCTCAACGGGCTGACCATCTCTGAAGTCCTAACGCTCAACGGCGGGGGCGTCGGCGGCAATGGCGCGCTGGTCAACAACGCGGCGGGCATGGCGACGGCATCCGGTTTGATCAACAACGGCACGTACACGGTCGGCGGCACGGGCGACATCACGCTCAGCGGCCAGGTCAGTGTCTCCGCCACCTCGACGTTGACGAAGATCGGCAACAACACGCTCACACTCAGCGGCACGCAGGACAACGTCGGCCTGGCGCTCATGGCGAATGGCGGAACCACAGTTTTCGCCAAGGTGAGCAACGCCACCACCCACGCGATTGGCAGCGCGTCAACAATCAACTTCGGCGCGACCGTCAGGCTAGCCGGAACCGGCGGGCTTCAGATTTTTCAGAGCTGCCCGGTGGCGCTCAGCGGTGGAACGCTTGACCTCAATGGCAACAGCGTGCAGATCGGAACGCTCAGTGGCACGGGCGGAACGATCACCGACAACGCGGCCGGCGCGGGCACGTCGACGCTCCAGATCAACCAGGCCGCATCCAACGCGTATTCGGGCATCATCTCCGATGGTCCGACGCGCACCGTCGCGCTGATCCTTGCCGCTACTGCCGCGGCCACCGAGCTCAATCTCAACTTTGCGCTCAGCACCTTCAGCGGCGGGCTGGTTATCAACTCAGGCCGCGCCGCGGTCACGCAAAGCAGCATCGGAACACCCGGCGCGATCACCAGCGGACCATTCGGCAAAGGAACGGTCACCGTCACATCCGCTTCGCCGCTCACGAATTCCGGCGGACAGATTTACTTCAACACGCCCGGTGTCACGCTCGCCAACAATCTTGTGATCGCGGGCAGGGGAGGGGAGGGCTTCGGCAGTTTGCGCTTCGATCCCACCGGCGCATTCACCGTCTCCGGCAACGTAACGCTCACGTCCGAAGCGCGCCTCGGTCAGGCCGGCACCGGCATCCCGGTCGCGACATTCGCCGGCGCGGTTACCGGCCCGTACAACCTTGAACTGTTCGGCAACGGCAACCCAACTTTTGTTTTCGCAAATGCCACGGCCACGCCAAACAGTTGGACCGGCAACACGACCGTGCAGCTCGGCGTGACAACGATGCTGGGCGCAAGCAACCAGATCCCCGATCTTCCCGGCGGCGGCGATGTGTTCGTCTTCGGCAAGCTCGATCTCGCGGGCTTCTCGGATACCTTCAACGGGCTGAGCGGCACGGGCGCCATCGACGCCTCGGCCGGCACTTCGACGCTGACGATCGGAAACAACAATGCCAGCGGGCAGATTTTCAACGGTGTCTTCACCAACGCCGGCGGCGCGCTCACTCTGGCCAAGACTGGCGCGGGCGTCTTCACCGTCACCGGCGCGAACACGCACAGCGGCGGCACAAACGTCAACGCCGGCACGCTGACGACCACGAACCTCAACGGTTTCGGCACCGGCACCGTGACGCTCAACGGCGGCACGCTGGGCCTGGCGACAAGCGTTGTACAGCGGCAGTTGAATCTCACCGGATTCACGACCGATGTCGTGCGCGCGGCAAGCGATCCCGCCACCACGCCGTTTGGCACTACGGGCAACGTTGACAACGGCGGCTTCATTTTCTACGAGCACGGCACTGCGGGCGCCACGCAAAGCGGCCTGCCCAACAGCGGCGTCGTCACGAACAACAACAACGGCATCGTCTACCAGTTGCAGCCCTACACCAGCAACAACATCCTGCGCGTCCCCGGCGGCACCACACAGGTGTTGACGGTCGCGAACGGGGCGAGCCTCTCGAACCTGCGCATCCTGCATGTCGGCGGCAGCGGCGCGGCGACCTACACGATGACGCTCAATTTCAGCGACCTTACGTCAACCGCCGTGCCGGCCATCGTCGCGCCGGACTGGTTCAACAACACGCCGTTCGTCATCAATGACCTCGGTCGCCTGGCCAGCGCGACCGGCGTTTTTGACAACCAGACGACCAATCCGCGGCTCTATGAATTCTCTACGAATCTCAATGCCGCCGACTCGGCCAAGAGCATTTCCTCAATTTCGTTTGCCTGCTCGTCAGCGGCGACGGTGATCCTCAACATCTACGCGATCACCGGTACGTTTCCTCCGCCCGGCGGACAGATTTATCCGAACAACGTCATCGTGAACGCGAACTCGGTGATCGACATCCAGAACCTCGCCAGCGCGACGCTGGGCACGCTCTCCATCGGCGCCAACACGCTTTCGCTCACAGGAATCACCGGCTCCAATTTGACGACGGGCGCGGTGACGCTCACCGGCAATCCCACGTTCGATCCCGCGCCGAACACCACGCTGGCGCTCGGCGCGCTCGCCGACGGCGCAACTGCCCGCACGATCAACAAGACAGGCGTGGGCACGCTCGCGCTGAACGCCGCGGCTTCAAGCCTCATTAATGGTACGGCCGCAAACGTGAACGCCGGGACGCTGGTCTCGAACGACGCGGCGTCGCTGGGGACATTGGCGAACGTCACGCTAGCCGCAAACACGAGCGTCGCCATCAACGCCAACCAGACATTCGGCGCGCTCAACGGCAGCGGCGGAGTCGTCAGCCTCAACGGCAAGACGCTGACGGTCGGCAGCACCAGCAATCTGGCGAGCACGTTCGGCGGAAGCATCACGGATGGCAGCGGGATTGGCTCATTCATCAAGGCCGGAACGGGGACGCTGACGCTCACCGGAGCCAGCACCTACCTGGGCACGACGACGGTTGCGGCTGGGCGTCTGCAGCTCAACGGCTCGCTCTCATCGAGTGCGAGCGCGACGACGGTGAGCGCGGGCGCAACACTCGCGGGAACAGGTTCGCTCGCCGTGATCGTCTCAAACGGCACCGTCGCGCCGGGCACTGTTGCCGCAGCCGGAACGTTGACGGCCGGAAGCGCGACGTTCAACAGCGGCTCTAAGCTCGCGATTCGTATTCCATCGATCACGTCCGGACAGTTCGATCGCTTGAATATGGGGGCGGGCGCCGGAACGAATCTCACCATTAATGGTGGCGCGATCATCGAGCCCAATCTCGCCAGCCTCGCCGCAGGCACCAACGGCGAGATCGCCGTCGTGACGTACAACGTTGGAACGGGCGCGGCCTTCACCAAGTCGTTCATCAACGACGCGGGAAACACGAATCACGCGGTGAGCTATCGGAACACGGGTTCGCCGCACGCGGTGCTCGTCGCGATCGGCACCGCGATGCCGACGCCGGTGACGCTGGATGCGTTCGCCGCGCGCGCGGAAGGCGCAGGCGTACTGCTGACGTGGAACACAGTCTCGGAATATCAGAATGCGGGCTTCCACATTTTCCGCCGTGGTACTTCAGCGAGTGACTGGACGCGCATCAATCCTGCGCTGATTCCTGGACGCATCACCAATCCCGATGCGAAGCAGTACGCATTCTACGATTGGGCGCCGCCGGGCGAATTTGTGTACAAACTCGAAAGCGTCGATCTGGCAGGCGCAACCGAAGCGTATGCGCATCTGGCCGGGCCGGTTGAAGTGGATTGGAACGCGGGAACCGTTGACGCCGAAGCAATCAGCGCGGCGGAGCACGCCATCGCGTTCGGGGCGACTGTCACGGAAGCGCGCTGGAGTTCACGCTTCAGCGTGCCGGCGTCCGAACGCAGTGTCAGCGCAGCTTCTCCGCTCAAACCAGCAATCGCAGAGCCGCCGGCAACTGCCGCTGAAACTCGAGAAACAAAAGCGGCAGCACGCGCCATCGCGTCCACACCGAACGAAAAGAATCTCACGGCTCCGTCGGCGGGCTTGCGCTGGTTCTCCGCGGCGAAGCCTTCGTCATCAAACAATTTCACCGCGAACAAAGTCGTTTACAGCAAGCCCGGCGTGTTGTTGATTCCGCAATCGATGCTTAGCGCGGGTTACGACGTGAATCACGTTTCGATTCAGCGCGAAGGGCGCAATGTCAGTGCGCTGGCGCTTGTGCCCGGTGGCGCGCTGGTTTACGCGCCGGGATATCAGGATGAATACACGGACAAGGATGCGCTCTTCCTGCGCCGCATCGCGGGCGGAACGGCGGCTGGCCAGGTAGGCGCGGCAGTCGGATTGTTCGCCAGCACGCTGCCGGTCAACGTCACCACTTCAGCGAGCGCGACGCAGGAGTTCCACGACGTGTATTTCGATTTCTTTGTGCGGCCGTACACGTTCGCGCCGTGGTTCTCGGATAAGTATCTCACCAGCGGCACGACGCAGCGCTTCACACTCGACACGCCAGGCGCGGCGGGCGGAGCGGCGGCTCTGACGCTGAATCTGTGGAGTCTCACCGCAACCGAGGGAGCCGATCCGGATCATGCGCTGCAGGTGTTCGTCAACGGACAGCCGATTGGCGAGACGCATTGGGACGGCGGCAACCGCATGTTGGAATTGTCGTTCAACGTTCCCGCGGGCGTCTTGATTGACGGCAAAAACCAAATCGATCTTGTCACGCCAAACATTCCCGGCGTCGATTCGCAGATTTCGTTCCTGCATTCGATCAGCGCCGAGTACACGCGCCTGCTGGACGGCTCGGCGCCGACGGAGGTCTTCAACACTGAAACCGCGCCGAAGCTGTTTGAAATTCAGAACGTCCCGTCGCCGTCGGTCTGGGTTGTCGATGCGCGCTACGCTGGACGCGAGACGCTACTGCCCATCGAATCGCAGCTCAACGCCAGCGGCACCTACACCGTACGCTTTGTCGCGCCGTCCGGCGGAAGCGGACGCTTCGCGGTCGTACCGGCGGGGCAGGAGAACCGCCCGCTCTCGGCGAGCCTGCGGCAGATCCGCGCGGCGCGGCTGAACGGCACGTATCTCGCAACGGGTCCGGCGCAATTCTCCGCAGGCGTGCAGCCTCTGTTGATGGCGCGCGCAAAGGAAGGCATCCGCGGGCAGTTCGCCGATCAGGAACAGCTCTTCGATTACTACAACCACGGCCGCTACGGTCCGGCGGGGATTCAGAATGCCGTGCGTGCCATGCGGCCGCAGTATCTGCTGCTGCTCGGGCGCACGACGTACGATTACAGGAACTACGGTGGACAGAATGTCGATCCGCTCTGCCCGGCGTTCCTCGTCTCAACGAATTTCTGGTCGCAGGCGACCAGCGATTCGCAATTCGGCGACTTGGGGCGCGGCATTCCGGAGGTTGCCGTCGGGCGCCTGCCGGTGAACAACGCCGCCGAGCTGAACGCCGCCGTCAGCCGCTCCATCAGTTACAAGGGCATGCCGTTGTCCGGCATCCGCGCGCACGCGGTCGCCGACCGCGCCGATCCGAACGCCGGGAACTTCGGGCAGCAGTTGAGCGCACTCGCCCAGTCCAATCCGGAGATCGCGTGGCAGGCGAACACGCTCGGCGTGACGCATCAAAGCGTGCCTGAAGTCACCGCTGCTCTTGCCGATGCGGCGAACGGCGGCGCAGAGCTGATCGTCTACGCCGGCCACGGCAATTCGGTACGCCTCGGCCAGGACACGCCGCTCAACATCCTCGACACGAACCTCGTGCAGGCCTGGAAAGGCAACGCCGTCTTCCTCCAATCAACCTGCACGGCGAACTGGATGGCAAAGAACGAAACCGGCTTCAAGAGCATCGCCATCCAAGCGCTCACGCAGCCGCAGGGCGGCATCAGCGCCAGCATCGCGTCATCGACATACGTGAATTCAGACGCGAGCGTCGCGTTCATGCAGCAGTTGCTCGCGAACGCGAACCGCGGCGGGATGCGCTGGGGCCGAGCTCTGATGCTCTCGCAGCAGTGGGCGCTGCGCCAGAGCGGCGGAGTCTATTCCGACCTCGGACACACCGAGCAAATCTTCGGCGACCCCGCGCTGCCCGTGCTCACCGCTCCGCGAGCGTCCTCACCCACGTCATCAAGCGGAGGCGCGGTCACGCCGGGTCAGTTCTAACGGTGTGCCAAGGGCCGTACTCGGTCCTTGCTCGATTGCACCGCAAGCAAGCACGGAGTACCGCCGTTGGCACACTGCGTTACATCTGGAAGGTATTTCCGAATTTCTGCAGTGCCTCGATGCCGATCGATTGCGGCACGCGGATGAACAGGATGCGCTTGCCCTTCTGGTACAACAGCCAGCGGTCCGTCTTTTCGATGTCCCAGTAGACGGCTTTGTCCTTCAGCAGATCGATGCTCTTGCCGCCGGTCGCGGAGCCGATGCCGTAGCGCACCGTCCACCAGACATTCAACGCGTTGCGTGCGGTCGGATACGTTCCAACCATCGCGTTGTACTCGTTGCGCGCGCCATCGCGGTAGGTCGCGAGACTCACGCGCGGCGGAAACAGCGCGGGAAGGTTCTTCGTCGCATCGCGGACTTCCGGCGGCGCCTGCTTCATCAAATCGCCGAAGATGTCGCCGTAGGTGTTCATCTCCTGAATCGTCAAACCCTCCGGCGGCTTCGCCGGGAACGGACCGAGCAGATTGGTCAGCGGCGCAATGCCTGTCTCGTCCGGCGTGAGCAGTCCCTTGCTGTTGCCGACGTTGTTGGCCAGCTTTGTGCAGCCGGTGAAGCCTTCCGGGCTCGGCGCGTAACAGATGGTGATCGTGGTTGTCCGTGGGTTGTTGAGGATATAGACGCAGATGTGCGTGCTCTTGACACTGCGCCCGCTGAGCACGTTGCCGTCTGGCATTTTTACATTCACGCCCGAGATATTCCCCCCGCTGGCCTGCGCAACTCCATTGGCCAGCTTCGCCGTTGCATCGGGTCCGTTACCAGCCTGTGCTTGAATTGTGGTGACGTAAACATTGTCGTCGGGCGGCGATGGTTCCAACGGCGGCGGTGTTGTGGAGCTGACAGTGCCGTCCGGATTTCGAATGGTGATCGTCGGTTGTTCCGATCCGGGCGGCGTGTGGAATTCGATCGGCGGCAACTGCACGCCTGGCCGGGTGACCGTCGTGGGATTGCCGTTCGTCGGTGGCCTAGTGGGTGAAAACCCCGGCAATGCCGCCTTTGTCGTCGGCTTTGTGTTGGCAAGCGTCGAATTCTTCGGCGCGTAGACAACGGTGGTCGCGGCCTGCGCAAATTGCTTCAATACATCCGTTCCCATTCCCGGCGGCAGCCACTCTTTCGGGAGCAGATCGAGTGGCGGCTCGCCGTTCGTGCCGGGAGTGTTGAACGCTTGCGTCACGATATCAGTCGGCTTGAGCGGATTGGCTTTGTCGTTATCGATGGGAAACTCAGTCATCACACCAGATGCAAACTCGGGAACCTTTGGCATTTCGCGCGCTGGTTCGGCGTATTGAACATCGCGGAAGAACAGGAAATACGTGCCGCCGATCGAGGCCAGCGTCATGAACAGCAGCATCGCCATCCCCGCGACAACCATCAAGCCAACGGACGCACGCTCACGCGGACGCATGACCGGAGCGGGCGCGGGAAGCTGCTTGCCGCAGTTGCCGCAGAACGTTTCGCCCGGCTCGGCGGGAACCGCGCAGTAAACGCATTTGCGCGCATACGCCGGCCCAGTAACTCCCGCGTCGGGATTTGTGGATTGCCCGAACGCGAGATAGATCGGAATCAGAAATGTGAATGGCGGAATCAGGATCAGCGCGGCAAGCAGCTTCGATTTTTCACGCGACTCGGCGATCGACATCCACACGACCGTCAAGCCGATGATGTTCAGCACCGGGAGCAGCAGCATGATGATCCAAGCGCCTGATCGGCGGCCTATCTTGCACATCAGATACAAGTTAATGAGCGGCAGCCAGGCCATCCAGCCGCCGGTGGTGTTGCTTTTCTTCGCGATAACCATCAAGAGCACCGCGAAATAAACATAAAGCACGAACATCGCCGCCGAAAAGATGCCGGCGTATTTGAGCATCAAGCCGAAATATTCTGAGTAGTCGCCCATGCAAAACTCCTCGATGAGTACAGACGAACTTTGGCGAACGCTATGATGGTAACTTCGCGCCGCATCTCGTGCAAAATTTCTTCCCCGGCGCGTTCTGCGCGCGGCAACTCGGACACAATCCCGCTCGCGGCCGCGGCGCCTTTATTCGCGGCGGCGGCCGGGGCGGGGGAGGGGCCGGCGGTGGTTCGTCATTGTGTGCGGGCGGTTGAACCGGTGGCGGCGCGGCTGGAACTGGAGCCACACCTGCCTTTGCCGCTTTGGTTCCGCAGGCTGGACAGAACATCGCTTCCGGCGGTAGAGGTCTTCCGCACGCAATGTTCGTGCAGCGCGGCGGCGCCGGCGGTTCCGCGGGTTTGACCGTCGGCATCACCGGAGTTCCGCATTGCGCGCAAAACGCCGCGCCGGGAATTAATAGCTTGCCACATTTTTCGCAGGGACGTGGAATGGGCCCAGTGGGGCGCGGTGGCTCTGGCATCGGGGGAGGGAGCGCGCGCGGCGGCTCAGGCGGCGGCGCGGCCGAGAGCGACGGCTGCGGACCGGGCGCTGCCTGTGCGGGAGATTGCTTCTGTCCGAGCGCGTCGAGAATCCCGGCGACATCTTCGTCGAGAAACAGCGCCTGCGGCGCTTCGGCTTTCGTCCACTTGCCGTTGATCGAGCAATTCCATTCCAGCGTGCGAATGCCGACGGTCCACACGGTGCCGCCTTTGTCGGTGGCTTTAAAGCGCGCATGCAGGTTCTTCGCGGCGGGCTCCACCAGGAGGTGACTGTCCTTCGCCGCGCAAAGCACCCGCGCGTAGGCTTCCATCTGTGCTCGCGTCACGCTTCGGTTCACGTCACGGCCTCCAGTTCGCACGCGTCAATTTTGGTCTGTGCAGGCAGGATGCCCGCACCACAAGGCGGAGGCTCACACGCTGAAGCATGAACGCCAACGGGCTTCGGCGCTTCGAACGCCAGATAATTCTCGACGCAGCGGATCACATCATCGACGCGGATCATGTCGAGGCACTGCGGAATAATCCGGCCGCTTTCAAGCTGCACCGGACGCAGGCAGAGGCTGCGGTCCTTGTCGTCCCCGTCGTTGAGCGGCACGACGCGCGCTTTCCAGCATCCACCATTGTCGCAGCAGGGCAGCGCGCCACAGGTATGCAGGAATTGGTGGTGCGGGTATGCCTCCCACTGCGACGGTTCGCGCCCGCCCGCGACGACGACGCATGGCCGGTTGCGCGGGCGGCTTGGACGCGTCTCGACGGCCGCGGCGAGATGCATGAACATCGTCACCGGGCAGATCACGCCGTCGGCGTGCCACATCAGGCGGACCAACTGGCGCAGCGACGTTTTCCCAACAAAGTTAATCACACCGCGCAACGGCGGATGCGGATGATTTTTCTCGCCGCATTGCACGAAACGGATGCGTCCGGCGAAATGATCGACGACCGCCTGCATTCGGTCGGGGTCCCACCACTTCGCCGTGAAATCGTTCTTGCCGCCGCTGACGCAAATCCAGAAGCGCGCCCCGAGCCCTTCCGTTTCCTCAACCTGCGACATCCAGCTTTTTTCGAGCTTCGAGAGGTGGATGTCGCCTTTGAACGCGTGCGGCTTGATGCTGACGCCGAGTTTCGCTTCGAGGAACTTGCGATAGCCGTGAATCATGTGGTACGGCTGCGTGTTCGATTGATGAATCAGCGGGTACTCGCATTGAATTTTTTCCGCGTCGGAGTCGGTGTCGTCGAGCGGCGTGATGTACGGATTGTTTTCCCACAGCGCCGGGCAGGGCGTGCGCACGTCGGTCTGGAACTGGCCGGGATTGGAGAGATGCAGGTCGCGCACGGCGGCGGTGAGCGTGATGATGTCGCCGGGGGAGAGCCAGCAGCGCAGGATGAGTTTTCGCATCGTCAATAATCCTTCGGTTTCGATCCGGCACCTTGATTCGGATCTTCAAAATCCTTGCGCGAGTACGGCAGCTCCCACGCCTTAGACAACTGAAAGTACTCTTCGGCTCCGGCAAAATCGTGCCAGAGCAGGTGTGGCGTTTTCGCGCAGCGGTCGGTGCCGATCGCGTCCCAGAGCGCATAGCCATTTTTGTCGTCGGGCATGGGGTGCGCGCGACGCCAGTCTTCGGCCCAGCGCGAGTTGCGGCGTTCAAATTCGCGTGCGAAGTTGTGCATGTATCCTTCGACGAAAACGCTTTCGCCGGCGCTGATGCGAGAATGCGCGGACTGCATGAACGTCTCGGCGCCCCATTCGGCGACGGCCATGCCGAGGCACTCTGTGCGAAAGCCGAAGTTGAACGTCGTTGTGTAGCTGCAGTAAGTCGCGTATTGGGATTGAAGCGCAAGCTGCGCAAGGCTGCGCGGCCAGTCCTGCAGAAAAATCCAGCGGCGCGAAACTTTGAGCAGCAGGTCGATGTTTTTCTCTTTCGCCCACATCAATCCGCCAACGAACGCTGTGAGATCGCCGAGGCAGGGCGGCTGGCGCGTCGAGTTGTGCTCGAAGTCGCAGCCGTACTGAGCGCAGAGTTCGGCGAGCTCGGCGGCTTTGTGGCTGCAGTCATCGTGAACGAGACAGGGAATACCGGGAAAAAAGCGGCGGCGGGCTTCGAGCTGCAGGCGAATGTACGGCACGGCGGCGAAAGTTCCGATGACCATGCCGACGCGCGGCGGAGCGGGGAAGAGCTGCGCCGCCGCGATGCCCAGTGGCAGCTCGTCTTGGTTCCAACTGCGATTGATGGTTTGGGCCATCTGCTTTCCTATTACGGTGTGAGCTGTTTAAGCTGCCAGTTCACGCGTGCGATTGAGAGCTTCAATTCTTCGAGACGCTGCAACGAGCCCGGATCTGTCGCGCCCTGCAGCCGAGCCTGTTCATTCATCAATTCCTGAAGCAGGCGTGTATTGGCGTTGAACGAACGCTTGGCCAGCTTGAAAGTTTCAATCCCACCGCCTTCTTCTTCCAAGTACTGCTGCAACTGCTCTGCATCGCGCGGATTGCCGAACGCGGGCTCGTTCTCGCCGTGCTTCTTCCAATAGCCGGGCTGGGGAAGTGAAGCGCTGGCGTCCAAACCCGGCGCATCCGGAATGCTGGCGGTCGCCTTCGCTTTCCCGTTCCAGGTCAATTGACACGTGCTGACCGAGGTACTTCCGAAAGTGGCGCCGAGGTTGGTGACAACGCCCACGCCGATAAAGTCGTCCAAGTCTTCGGCGTCGGAGGTCAGAACGCGGTGCCAACTGCTGGTGCCGGTGATACTGACGCCGCCCGGAATGAGAGAAAAGCCCTTCTGAACCCCCGCAAAGCTGAGCGTGATGATGCTTCCGGGCAAATCCTGGCTGGGGTCGTCGGACTGCGGCGTCATTTCCTGAATCTGGACATTAAGGAGGCCCAGCCCTCCCGGCCCGACATCAAACCCGAATCCCGCGAGGGTGCGCACACGGAAACGCTTTCGGGGCCTCTCGCTTGACGAGGACGATGATGACGACGAGGACGATGAACTCGATGACGAGGAAGACGAAGAACTGGATGAGGACGAACTTGAGCTCGAGGATGAACTCGATGACGATGAACTGGAACTTGGTGACGATGAGCTTGAGGAGCTCTCGGATGAACTGCTGCTTGATGATGACGAACTTTCAGACGAACTGCTCGACGATGGACTTTCCGACGACGGACTTTCCGACGACGAACTCGGCGACGGGCTTGGTGAAAGTGACGACGATTCAGGGCTGGGCGACGGACTCGGGCTGGGTGATGGACTTGGCGACGGCAGCGGGCTGGCGCTGCTGCTGGCCGGCGTGCCGGGGGCGCGGCCGCGGCGGGTCATGCGCACGCCTTCGCAGTCCAGCCAGCAGATGACTTCGAACGTCTCGCCGGGCTCGAAGTCGAAGCTGCCCAGCGACAGGTTGCCCCAGCCCTTCGTGTTCTCGGCAACAGTCGAGTGCTGCGCGCCGCGGCCGACCAGCAGCGCGTGCAGCAGCGAATTGCCTTCGGTCTTGTTGATCCACGTCGCGCGGACGATGACTTCGATGGCGCGCGTGCCTTCATTGAAATGTCCCGAGCCGATGTCTCTGCCGGAGAGGCGGAAATCCAGCAGGCGGCATTCAGGCGGCTCGACTTCTTTGCCTTCCTTCTTCCCCGCAACCCAATACCACGAGCGGCGGTTGCCCGAGACGGTGGTAGAGTGGATGTGGTACGTCAGACGCACCGGCTGGCCGGGCGCGCACCAGAAACCGAGATTCTCTTCGGCCGAGCCGTAGTGCGAGTTCGCGCCGAGTGTTGAGCCGGTGCCGGGGCCAACGCCGGTCTGAAGCTGCCCGCTGATGATCGCCGAGTCGCCGGTGCTGTTGATGTAATCCATCTTCACATTCAGCGAATACCGGCGCTCGCCGCGGCTGTTCGGTTCGCCGGTGATTGACGGCGTGACGGTGAACGAGGTAATTTCGAGCAGCGGCTCTTCGCTGGAACCTGAGCCGGTGTCGGAAGCGTCGCCCGAGCCGCCCGGCATGCCCGCGCCGGCGACCATGCCCGAGCCGGACGATTGCGAGCTGACGGAGGATGCGCCGGCATCGGAAGAACCCGACGACCCCGACGCGCCCGATGAGGCAGAACCGCCCGACGCCGACGAACCCGAACCATCCGAACCGCTGGAGCCTGAGCCGCCGGAATTTGAGCTGCCCGATTCGCCGCTGCCCGAGCTTCCGGACGAACCGCCGGACGACGCGCCTTCGGACGAACCGGACTCGCCGGAGCCGGAGCTTGTGACGGAGCTGTCTCCCGACCCTGAGCCTTCGCCGCTGGATTGCGAGCTGTCGCCGGAACCTGCGCCAGAGCTTCCTTCGGAGCTTTGACTGGAACCTGCGCCGGAACTTGTCGCTGAGCTTGGCGTGTCGGAGCTGCCCTCGGAGCTTGCGCCGCCTGATCCTTCGGAACTCCCGCCGCCGGAGCCCTCTGAGCTTTGGCCGGGCGTATCGGAGCTTGTGCCGGGCGATTCGCCGCTGGGTTCGCCTGAGCCGCCCTCGCCGGAGGTGCCGCTGTCATCGGGCGGGAGGTCGTCGCTGCCTTTCGGTCCGGACTCTTCGGGTGGAGTTTCTGGCGGCAGATCGTCCCCTGGTTTTGTACCGCCGGATTCGCCACCATCGCCGCCGGGCGGTGTGCCGCCTTCGCCCTCGCCATCGCCTGGCGGTTTGCCGCCCTCGCCTTCACCGCCGCTCTTCGGTGGCTGACCCTCGCCGCCTTCACCAGGAGGCTCGCCGCCGTCCCCGCCGCCTTTTTCGCCGCCATCACCTTTATCGCCACCGCCCGGGCCGCCGCCGCCTTCGTCGATGGGGGGCATCAACGGACCGAGGCCTGAGCCGCCAGCGGGAGGCACTCCGCGGGCGATTGTGGTTGGTGTGCCAGGTGAGTTCACCCATCCCTTAAAGTTGCTTCCGCCCTCGACCCAGCCGCCGTCATCCGCGTACGCGATTTTTTCAAAGAGGCTCGCAAACAGCGCGTAGATTGCGCCTACGCCTGCGGTGAAGAGCACGATGGCGGCTGCCTGCTTCAACGGGCCGGATGGTTTCTGCGGCTTCTGTGAGCCGAGCAGCAGGAGCAGCAGACCCAGCGCCATCATTGCCGCGCCGGCCATCAGAGCCGGGACGCCATAGAAAAAAGTGCCGAACACCGCGAGGACGAAGCAGCCGAGCGCCGTTCCTGAAAGCGCGAGCTGCAAGCGCTGTAGTGGCAAAGCTGCGCTGGGTTTTCCTTGAGTGAAGATTTGCAGAATCAGGCGCAGGAACAGTCCCGCGATCATTCCGCCGATCGACGAGAAGCCGATCAGCGTGAAGAACATCGTCAGGCTCAGCAGCGTCGCCCAGTTGAATCCGAAGAACCAGCCGCCGAGCGCCGTCATGCCCGCGCCGAGGAGAAATGCGCCGCCACCTTGCATGCCCTGAGCGAACAGGCTTTTGACCATGCGGATGGGGCCATCGACAATGTTGGTCACGCCTTTAATCGGACCGTAGCGGATGCAAGTGAATAGGAACGACCAGAAGAGCGCCGAGCATGTGGTCCAGAGCACCGTCGCACCGATCATGTTCCCGGCGCCGAGGATGCTTGACGGCGTGTTCGCGGTGGCGATGAACCATCCGGCCCAGCTTTCGTTGCCTTGGAAACCCTCGTTGATTCGCGCGACCAAAAAAGTGTGGATGACCCAGGACAGCAGGAAACTGAAGACCATGAACGGCAGGCGCTTGAGAACGAAGACCAACGTTTTGTTTGTGGTCGATTTTGCGGGCGTGGATGGTTTCGGTGCCCGCGCTTTTGCCGGTGGCGGCGGCGCTTTTTTCGCGGGCGTTTTTTTGGGTGGGCTGGACGGCGCGGGGTTGTTTGGCGTGCCGCAGCGCCCGCAGAAGCGTGTGCCGTCAGCCAGGTTTGCGCCGCATTTGGAGCATACCGCCATGCGAAACACTCCCCTTAATATGCGACGCGCTTCCCGGCCAGCTATTCCTGCTCGACTGGCTCGGCAATAATGAAACTGCTCTGCGTCCGGATAGGGTTGACTACAAACGCTTGATATATCCCATTTTTCGGAAAGTTGACACTCGCTTTTTCGCCCGGCGCAAGCGGGAACTCCTTCTGAAGTTTGGGGATTTTGATCGTCACGGGTTCCTTGTCGGGATTCTCAAAAATCACGAACCTTTGGACGGGATCGGCGTCCCGTCCTACTTTCAGGCGGACGAAATCGGGGTTGAGCGTTTTGCCTTCGACGCGGAGCGTTTGCGACACTCGGCGTGCGTCGCGTTCGATGTTGTGCGGCAGTACGAGCGGCGCGACGAGCAGCGCCAGCAGGAACGTCAGCACGATGTACGCGTGCAGGCGCGGCAGAGCGTTCAGCTGATCGTGCGTGCGCGTCCAGCGCTGCACGAACAGTCCGAGCGGAATGCCGTACGCAACGTGCCCCCAGTAGGCGATCAGGATCGCGGTGGCATTTGCGCGGATGTTGAAGATGCGTCCGAACGGGCAGAAGATCGCGCCGGTTTCGAGCGCGCAGGCCCAGACCACTGCCCAGAACCAATGCCGCCCGCGCGCAAAGAGCGCGTACATAATTCCAAAAGTGATGCCGTTTGAAAAATGATACGTCCACCCGGTGACATCCGTGACGCGGGATGACTGCGGCGCGTCGAGCAGCCACATGCCGTAACATGCGATCGGCGCGAAGATGCGCTGGCCGTAGAGGTGAAACGGCACACGGGCGATGTCATAAAGGAGCGAGCCGATCAGCCCGCCGAGAAAGCCGATGCGCAGTGCATCGTGGAATTCCTCGTCGCCGGGCCGCGCCGACCAGATAAACATGGCGATGAGCAGAACCGTGGACGGCAGCGTGAACCACAGGCCGACGGTGTGCATCTCCATCACGCCCCAGCATTTCGCGAGCAGCGCGCCGACACTGGTCGCACATAGCGCGAAGCAGAACAATTTCTTTAGTATGTGCATGGATCAGCGATCATCACGAATTTTCGTCTGGCGCGCAAGTGTCTGTCTCAGTTCCCCGCGCTTCTTTATCACCGCGCAGCAGAACGTCGCGTGTCGGTTGTGCACATATGTGCAACTTTGTCAACGGTCGTACCACACGTCCTTTCGCGGAGCGAAAGGCGACAATGTGCAGTTCTGAAGGCGTGGTGCGGCAAGGGGTTGGAGCTATTCGGCTGCCAGGCTGATGCAGACGATCTCTTTGTCGTTCCGCGCGAAGCACTTCCTGTCGGCGAAGGCGGGGTGGCTCCAGACGACCTTGCGGCCGAAGCATTCTGAGGTGGGCTCGAGGATGTGGGCGCGGGAGAGTTCCTCGTAGCCTTTCGGCGAGAGCTTGGCAAAAACGAGGTCGCCTTTCTCGTTGAAGATGATCCAGCGGCCGGCGTTTTTGACCAGGTACGCGGCGCCACTGCCGGCTTTGACTCCGGCGACGGGCTCGAAACTCTCCCAGAGGCGCTCGCCCGTTTCGGCTTTGACGCAGCGGAGCTCACCGCCTTCGCAGACGCCGTAGATGTATTCGCCGTCCACGACCGGGCCGCAGGTCTTGGCGAAGAGGCCGGTCTTGGCGTCGCCGCGCCAGATGCCTTTGGCGTCTGGCTTGGCCGGGTCGAGCTTCACGGCCACGCCGGTGTTGATGCGCGCGCCGACGTACACCACATCACCGCTGCGGACGGGCTGCATGATCGACATGAAGTTGGTCGGGGCGCAGGGAACGGTCCAGTAGGGCTTGCCGTCTTCGGGGTCGAGGCCGTTGAGGGATTCGGCGGACCAGACCAGCAATTGCCGCGCGCCGCCGGCTTCCATGATGACCGGTGAACTGTAGCCGGGTTGCACGCCGCCCAGCGAGCGCCAGATTTCCTTGCCGTCGTCCTTGTTAACCGCGAAGGCGACCGCGCCATCACCGCCGCCGATGCAGATCAGCTTGTTGCCGTCCACCAGCGGGTGGCACGAGAAGCCCCACATGGGTGTCTTGGCTTTGAACGTATCGTGAATGTCCTGGCTCCAGATTTTCGAGCCGGAGTTGGCGTCGAGGCACGTGAGATTGCCCTCGGCACCAAGCAGATAGACTTTGCCACCGCTTACCGTGGGCGTCGCGCGCGGGCCGCCGGCGTAGGAGATGTTGTACTCGACCGGATACTTGTGCTCCCAGAGCGGCTTGCCCGTGGCGGCGTCGAGGCACTGCAGACGCTCCTCGCCGGGGATGGTGCTCTTCTTGTTGATGTCGGCGGGCGCTTCGCCTTTGATGAGAAAATCGTAGACGTAGACTTTGCCGTTCGCGGCGGCGGGGCCGGAGTAGCCGTAGCTGAGCGGCATGCGCCAGAGGACTTTCGCGCCAGTGGCGGGGAACTTCTCGATCAGGCCGGTCTCGCGCCATTCGGAATCGCGCCGGACGCCCTGCCATTGGGGCCAGTCTTCTGCGCGGAGGGCGGAAAGGCAAGTCACGCAGACGGCCAGGACGATCAGTTGACGCACGGTTGTTTCTCCGGATTGGCGAGCCCGTTTCAGCGCGGACAACGATACACGAACGCGACGTGTTGTCCCTCGAAAAACTCTTGATGGGCGGCGGGGCGGGGGACTCACGCGGGCAGATTTCCGGTGAGTCAAAAACGGGAAACAAAAAAGGGCGATGCAAGTCGCCCTTCAAAACCAAGAACAAAGAACCATGAACCAAGAACTGTTTTTTACGCCGGTCCGCTGATGCCGCTCGGACCTGGCCGTCGGCGCGGGCCGTTTCCGAGTCCCAGCGGCCGGAAGCTTGGGCCGGTGGAGCACGTTCTATATGTGGCGCCGTCGATGGGCACGGGGACCAGTTTGCGCGCGCCGGTCAACAGACCCAGCGTTTCAAACTTTGCGCAGAACTCGGCGATCTCTTCGCGCGATCGCGCCAGCAGCCTGGCGATCTCGGCGCTGGTTCGGCCGTCGCATAGTTTCCAGAGCGCTGCCGCCGTGGCGTTCAGCGTCCAGCGCGCGCCGGTTGCCGGATTCACCAGCAAGGCCGCGCCATCCAATTCTTCCCAAATAATCTGCTCTGAGCGGGCCCAGTTCTGGTTCATAGGCGATATCCTCTCTCTGTCCCCTAATAGTGATAGTCTTATCACAATGGTTTGACACTTCCTGTGCGAAAATAAGTTTTTTTCAAAAATTTTTGGCATCGCCGGCAGTTCACTATTCGCGCTCCGCGGCGACCATTCAAACCCCCGGGACTTTCGCAGTTTTTCTGTGCGGCGAGAACTCAATCGAACGGTTGCTTGTCCTGACCACAGGGCTATAAGGGAATAACCGGAGGATGGCATGACCTTAAAATTGGTTTTTCGAGTTTTGGTTTTGACCGTGTGCACGGCACTGGGCGCGTCATGCGGAGAAGACCCCTGTGTGGAATTTGCGCAGCTCATAAAGTCCACTTACGGATTCAAGCCCTCAAAGCTTTCAAAGGAAGAGCAAGCCAGTAAGTCCAAAGAGATGGACAAAGTCTGGAATGCCTTCAAAGCCAAACCGAAGGATTTGGCCGCTTGCCTGGAAGCTGCAATCGCGGACCCAAAGGCGGATGCCTTCTTACGCTTCGACGCCAGCAACATGCTGATGACCTTTGCGCCCTCCGATAAAGCAAAGCTCACTCAAGTCCAGGCCTTCGCGACGGTGGAGCTTGAAGACGTCGACCCAGAGTTGTGGGTAGGCACGATTGCGCTTCGGGGGGCCGAAGGGCTCGACACAAGTGTCGCCGTCGAAAACTGGCTCAAGGTTGATAAGGCAAGAGCCAAATACTATCTGGTGGTGCATGGCGGTTTTGAGGTGCCGTGGGACCTCGCCGTATTCTTTTTGTACGGAAGCATGGATGAGAAATTCGCCACGCCGTCGCTGCTAAAGATTCTGGCGCAAAAAGATCACCCCGCCCGCGATCAAGCGATCCCGCTTCTGTTCTTCCAGGCGACGCGGGAATCCGCAAAGGCATTGAAGGAACTGAATCAAAACTCCCTCTCCGCCGAAGAGCGCACAATGCTCGGCAAATTATTGAACTCGCCAGCGCTCGCGCCGCGTGCAAAGCCGAAAGTCACGCGAGAGGAATGCGTAGCGGCCTTGCAGGATCTCGGCAACGGAAAGCGCGAGAGGTTCGAAGCGTTGATAGCCAAAGAGCAGGATTGCGAAGCAGATATGGTCGCCGTTCTGAAGCCCGAAGACATGCCGGTGCTGCGCCAGGCGCGCCGGCGCAACATCTCGCGCGCCAACCAGCACGTCATTGAGAATCACACAAGTTTTACTAAGGTCATCCAAGGTCTCCTCGCGCGACCAGATTTTGCGGAGAAATAGCCTCGCATCGCGAGAGCGAACGGGAAAAGCTCCCGATTCATTTCGTCCGATAATATGCGTTATGTTGGGTTGTCTCCTATGACGACCCGGCGAGATTCGTGTGTCAAGGGCGGTACGCGTCCCAGCTGGTCCGTGATCGGCTGCCATAACTCCGTTTGTCTTTCTCCGCGCCTTTCAGTAACCTTTTGCGCCTTCGCGTTCGAAAGAAAGGAATCCCCATGCGCCGCTACGCCGCGCTGCTGTTCATCACCGCAATATCGATCCACGCCGAAGAGCTCAAAACGCTCACGCTTGAAGACCTCGGTCGTGTCAACTTCTCCGGCAACACGCCGCAGGGATTGACCTGGATCGACGCGGACCACTATCTTCAGCGCAAGCAGTCCGGTCTCGCCAAAGTCAACGCGCTGACCGGCGAATCCAAACCGTTCTTCGATGCCGCCAAAATGGAAGCCGCTTTCGGCAAACTGCCCGGATTCGACGCCAAAACCGCCAAAGCTGTCGCGGGCCGCCAGCAGATGAACCGCGACCGAACCGCCGCGCTCGTCAATCAGAAAGGTGTGCTCTACCATTACATTTATGGCAGCGACGCCGCGGTAAAGCTCACACCGCAGCCGCTGGACGGCATCGAAAACATCGATTTCAGCCCCGATGGGCGCGCGATTGCATTCGTCCGCGGCAACAACCTTCACGTTCTCGACATTGAATCGCAAAAAGTCACGGCTCTGACCACCGACGGCAGCGCGAAACTGCTCAACGGCAAGCTGGACTGGGTCTATCAGGAGGAAGTTTACGGCCGCGGCGAATTCAAAAGCTACTGGTGGTCTCCCGACTCCAAGCGCATTGCGTTCCTCCAGCTCAATGAAGAGCCGGTCAAGCAATTTACTGTCATCGATCACATCCCGAATTACCAGACCAACGAAATCACCAATTACCCGAAGTCCGGCACGCCGAACCCGAACGTTAAGCTCGGCGTCTCCGATTTGACCGGCAAAGTGCAATGGGTCGATCTCGCTAACTACACTGCCGACGAGCCGATCATCGCCCGCGTCGGCTGGACGCCGGACAGTTCCAAGGTTGTCGCGCTGGTTTGCAACCGCGAACAGACTTGGATGGATTTCAATTACGCCGATCCGAGTACCGGCACGCTGACAACCGTCTTTCGCGACACCACCCGCGGATGGGTCGAAGCCGATAACCTGACGCTGCCGCATTGGCTCAAAGATGGCGGCTTCCTCTTTTTCAGCGAACGCAGCGGGTTCAAGCACCTGTACCATTACGGTCCAGACGGAAAATGTATCCGGGCTGTAACGTCCGGTAATTGGGAAGCCCGCATGCTTCACGGCGTGGACGAAACGAATGGGTTTGTATACTTTTCGGGCACCGAACGCTCGTCCATCGGCGGCGATGTCTACCGCATTAAGCTCGATGGCACCGGCTTGGAACGCCTCACTCAGGCCGAAGGTACTCACCGTGCGACTTTTAATTCAGCATTGACTTACTTCATCGATACATGGAGCGACGCGTATACACCGACTCAGGTCAAACTCCACAAATCCGACGGCGCCGTTGCGCGCGTCATCGCGGAGAACAAGGTCGATACCATCAAGCAATACAAACTGAGCAAACCGGAATTCCTCCAGGTCAAGACTCGCGACGGTTTCATGATGGAGGCGATGCTCATCAAGCCCTTCGATTTTGATCCCAACAAAAAGTACCCCGTCTGGAGCCATACCTACAGCGGCCCGCACGCGCCGAGCGTCCACAATGCATGGCAAGGCGGCCGGTTGTACGACCAGGTCCTCGCGCAGAAAGGCTACTTGATCTGGGTCTGTGACAACCGCTCCGCCAGCGGCAAAGGCGCTGAATCGGCCTGGACCTCCTATAAGCAGCTTGGCGTGCAGGAGCTCAAAGACCTCGAAGACGGCGTCGCCTACCTGAAATCATTACCTTACGTGGACGGCGCGCGTATCGGCATAAATGGCTGGAGCTTTGGCGGCTTTATGACGGCTTATGCAATGACCCATTCCAAAGTTTTTAAAGTCGGCATCGCCGGCGGTTCGGTTACCGATTGGCACCTCTACGATACCATTTATACCGAACGTTATATGCAAACGCCCAAAAACAATCCCGACGGCTACGCCAAAACCAGCGTCATCAAAGCCGCCAAGGACCTGCACGGCAAACTGCTTCTTATTCACGGTACAATGGACGACAATGTCCACATGCAAAACACAATGCAATTTGTCTATGAATTGCAAAAGGCCGGCAAACAATTCGATTTGATGCTCTATCCCAAATCCCGCCACGGCGTCGGCGATCCGCAACTTAGCAAGCACATGCAGGAATTAATGACAAAGTACATTTTAGACAATCTATAGCATTTACATCCCTCACCCCACCCCCACACCCCTCATCGCCATGCGCATCGTTTACCAATTCCACCGCATCCGCTGCAGCGAGCCCGGCGCGCACAACCCCTATTCAAACGTCTGCGACCTCTATGCGATGGACCTCGACGGCTCCAACCGCGTACTGCTCTGCGAGGATGTATACTTTCAGCAGGAAATCATGTTCTCTCAAGACGGCAAGCGCACAGCCTTCGAAGGCCCGCGCACACCCAAGAACGAACAAACATTCGGTTCAATCAACGTTGACGGCACCGATAAACGCTCAATTACCTTCTGGGAGTACCTTGCTTACGGTAAGCGCTCGCACGATGGCCAGTACATCGCACACAACACATTTCAGAATGTATACATTCTCCGCGCCGATACCGGCAAGCTCCACGTCAAAATCCCGCAGCCCAATTGCCAGAACGTCTGCTGGCTAGCAGACGGCCGCCTCGGCTTCTGCACCTGGGTAGACCGCACGGCAAAAAAGCTGCGCCGCGCATACTACACGGTTACCCCCGACGATCCCACCATGCGCCGCTTGTCGCCCCCCGGCATGCACCTCGGCCCGTGCTACGCCTCGCCGGATGGCCGCCACATCATTCTGGAAAAGGAAATGATGACCGGCCTGTATGTCATGAGCTGCGATGGCCGGAAGGTCTGGGAACTCAGCGGTGATCGCACCGCCAGCGGCAAAGCGCTCTGGTCGCCCGATGGCACGCGCCTCGCCGTCGGCCTGATGGCAGATCAGAAGCTCGGCATCGATATCATCGATTTGCGCAACGGCTCGCGCATGCGCCTCTGTGGCTACGACTACTTCGCCGAAGATTGGACTCCCGATTCCACCGCGGTGCTGGTCATGTGGAACCGCTGGAAGGAAGACGAGAAGTACAAAACGAGCCTCTGCGATCTGGAACTCTACCTCGCCGACGGTTCGGACCTAACCGTCGTCACCAAGGACGGCCGCAGCGGCGATGCGGCATTTGTGCCCATTCAAGTCCCCCGCCCCTCCCCGGTCGAATTCGATTTCGCCTGGGCCAGACTCGTCTACGACAAGTCCATTGCCGAAGCAGAACGCGCCAAGCGCGACCCGCACACCGTTGTCCGCTGGGCGATGCTCGACGCTCATCCCGCCAGCAAGCCGCCATTCACGGTCCGAGTCGGCACGCAATCCACGCCCGCCGCACCGCAACAAGGCATTGGCGAATTCCGCATCGAAGGCTGCGCTCATTTCCCGGACGCCTTCGCAAAAATCGAAGCCGCAATCGACGAGCGCAACCTCGCCAAAGCCGAAGACTTCACGCTCATTTACCCGCGCTACGCCGTTCCCGCCGAGCTCGAAAACACGATGCACTATCTCGCCGGCCTGGTGCTCGAAGAAACACAACGGCGCGACTACCGCTTCGCCCGCGAAATCCCCGCGCCATAAGTAGCGCGCGGCGTGCTGCTTGCTACCTGGATCATCAATCTGTGGCGTCACTCCACCATGCGCCAGTGCAAGTAGGCTATCGAATGACTCCAAAAGAGCGCAGCGATATGACACATAGGACGTTCTTCGTCGCCTGGGTGTGCGCCATCCTATTGGCACCATGTGCCCAAAACTCGTTCGCCGCCACGCCCGCGGACTCACATTTCACCGACACCATATTCGTCTCAAACCCCGCAAAGCTGGGCGAGCGTGGTGACCTTCCACCCACCACCGACGGCCAGGTCAATGGCATCACAAGCATGGAATGGTCCCCCGATGGCGCAAACCGTCTCTACGTCACCATCAAAGGCCGCTCCAACACAAACGCTCTCATTCAGGTCATTCGCGACGGCATCATCCAAAGCGTCCCGTTCTATCGCTTCGACACTGGCCTGGAAACTCATAACGAATGCGGCCTCATGAGCCTCGTTTTTCACCCGGACTACGCCGCCGGGACCCGCCAGCTTTATTGCTTCATCACCGTCTCGAAGCGCGAGCAGCAGATTCTGCGCTTCAACGAAATCACTGACCCCCACGGAAATTTCGTCGCCGCCGGCCCGCCAACGCCGGTCGTCACCGGCATCCCAACCCACGGCGCGGTTCATAATGGTGGCGGCCTCGCCATCGCGCCGGATCAGAATGGCCACGGCCGCTTCCTTTATTGGGCCTGCGGCAACCTGGGCGTTGATCGAGGCCATCAGCTCAACACGAACAGCCTTGCCTCAAAGATCGGCCGCGCCAATCTCAACGGCAGCATCCCCACCGATGGCCTGAACGCTTCCGGTTACGTATGGGCCTTCGGTTATCGCAATCCATTCTCGATGACCGTTCAGCCGGGCACGGGCAAACTCTGGGTCAACGATGTCGGTGAACTCTATGAGCAGATTTTCGTCCCCACGGCAGGCTCCTGGGCCGGCGACAAAGACTACGAAAACAATCTCCCGCCGCCCAATCCACTCCTCCGCGCCCGGCAAATCTCCCCCATCGTCAAGTACCGCACCTCAAGCGTTGACAAGCGCATGCTCGCAGCCGAAAACGCTGCCGTCCGCAATGGCAACATCGTCACCTACACAACCACAGTCCCGCACCGATTCGCCAAAGGCGAACTGATCACACTCACCGGCATCACGCCCCCGTCATTCAATAAGAAGGTCTACGTTCTCGCCACGCCGAGCGAAAACACATTCACCGCCGAGTCGTCCGGCGTCGATTCAATCGGCAGCGGCGGCATGGCCACCACTCAGAACATCGGCAGCGCCATCACCGGCGGCGCATTCAACGACAAGTCCACCTGGCCCGCCGATTACCGCGGCAACTATTTCTTCGGCGATTTCATCTCCGGCCGCATCTCTCGCGTCCAATTGAATCCCGACAACTCAGTCAAGCAGGTCGACTCGTTTCTGACCGGCGCAAATCAGATCATTGACATCTCCTTCGGCCCCGATGGCGCGATGTACTATGCCCTCACCGGCCCCGGCGCCATCCACAAAGTCACTTACAACGCACTGGTCATCACCACCACCTCGCCACTGCCCACTGCCATGGTGGGTGCGGCATACAACCAAAATGTATCGATTGCTGAGAGCAGCGAACCTTTGACATGGTCCCTCGCGTCAGGCAGTTTGCCCGCAGGCTTGAAACTCGATCCATCCACCGGCGCAATCCACGGAACGGCCACTTCGCCCGGCACATCTCACTTCCAAGTCTCCGTCACGAACTCGTCCAAAGGCAAAGGCCAAAGAGATTTCACCCTCGTCGTCCAGAGCGAGCCGCAGCTTGCCAAGTCAACTCGTCCCGCCGCAAGTATTGGCGCCGAAGCAACCAGCAAACTCACCGCTGAATCGTACGGACTCGCCGCGCGCCCGCTTGCCAGTCCCTATCTCGGCATGAACCCGGCTGCGCTGCCAGCAACACTCCGCGAAACCGGCGTCTTCTCGGATCACAGATCGCTAAAGCCCGCGCCAGCGCTGATTCCATACACGGTAAACTCCGCCTTTTTCTCCGACGGTGCCGCCAAGTTGCGCTGGATCTCCGTGCCCAACTCCGGCCCGCCCTACTCCGCCGCCGAGCAAATTGGTTTCGCCCCGACCGGAGAATGGACCTTCCCGCCCGGCACCGTTCTGGTCAAACACTTTGAACTCAATATCGACGACCACAATCGCTCGCTCAAAAAGCGCTTGGAAACACGTCTTCTGTTTGTCCACGAGAACGGCGCAGTCTCAGGCGCGACCTACAAATGGCGCGACGACGAAACCAACGCCGATCTCCTGCCGGACAGTCTGGACGAAGACATCGCCATCTCAACCGCGTCAGGCAGCACGCGCACGCAACGCTGGCATTTCCCCAGCAAGGCCGAATGCCTCCAATGCCACAACCCCGCAGCGGGCGGCGTGCTGGGACTCAAAACGCGTCAGCAGAACGGCAACTTTACTTATCCGCAAACACGCGTCACCGACAACCAGCTCCGCACCTGGAATCACATTGGGCTCTTCAAAGTCCCAATAGATGAAACCAAGATCCCGTCATATCCAAAACTGGTTCCAGTCACTCACACCGAAGCCCCGCTCGAACTCCGCGTGCGCTCCTACCTGGACGCCAATTGCTCCAACTGCCACCGCCCCGGCGGTGGAGCGCCCGCCGCTTTCGATGCGCGCTTCGACACAACGCTCGACAAGCAAAACATCCTCATCGGACAGATCAGCCGGGACCTTGGAATCAAAAACGCGAAAGTCATCCTCCCGCGCGACACTGAACGTTCCATGCTCTACGTCCGCCTGAAAGGCGCCGACCCCACCTCCAGCATGCCGCCAATCGCGCGCAACGTCGCAGACAATGATGCCATCGCCACGATCGAAACATGGATCAACTCCCTCCCCGAAACAGGCTTGGGCTTGACCGCTGAATATTTCGTCAAACCCGACCTGACCGATCCAATCCTCACCCGCGTTGACGGCACCATCGATTTCGATCTGCAATGGGGCGTCCCGCATCCCACCGTCCCCATCGACAGTTTCTCCATCCGCTGGACCGGCGAAATCCAGCCCCAGTTCTCCGAAACCTACACGTTCACAACCAAGACCGACGACGGCGCGCGTCTCTGGATCAACGGCCAGTTGCTGATCGATAAATGGAACGAGGGCACGCAGGAAGGAAGCGGCACAATCGAGCTCAAAGCTGGACAGAAGTACCCCATCAAAATGGAGTACTTCCAACATGGCAACGGCGCCTCAGCAAAACTCATGTGGAGCAGCCCCTCCACCAAAAACGCCGTCGTCCCCCGCTCCGCCCTATTTAAATAGGGACAGTCACCATTTATTTTTCATAAAATCGTCTATGACAATAAATAAATAAATAGGGACAGTCACCGTTTTTATGACGTGCGGCGCCTGCATCAGACCCCGCCCCGTCATTCTGTCACCCTCAATTCCCAGTGACAAACCCGCGCCCCACCATTACGCTCTCGTCACGCCGCCCCTCCCGGAACTCCCAAATGCCCCAGCGCGCCCCAGCCCCCTTGCTCCCCCGCTCCCTCGCTCCCCTGCTCCTTCTTCTCACATCGCTCCACGCCGAGGAACCCAAAGTGCACGAAAAAACGCCGCCGAAATTCACCAACGCTCTCGCCAAAGAAACCAGCCCCTACCTCCTTCAGCACGCACACAACCCCGTCAATTGGCGCCCCTGGGGTGAGGAAGCCTTCGCCGCTGCACGCAAAGAGGACAAGCCCATCTTCCTCTCGGTCGGCTACAGCGCCTGCCACTGGTGCCACGTCATGGAGCACGAGTCATTCGAAAACGAAGCCATCGCCGAACTTATCAACAAGAACTTCATCGCGATCAAAGTCGACCGCGAGGAGCGTCCCGACGTCGATGAAATTTACATGGCCGCCGTCCAGGTCGTCTCCGGCCGCGGCGGCTGGCCCATGTCCGTCTTCATGACAGCCGACGGCAAGCCCTTCTTCGGCGGCACCTATTACCCGCCCGAAGACATGCGCGGCCGCATGGGCTTCAAAACGCTGCTCAACCGCGTCAACGACGTCTGGACCAAGCAGCGCGACGACCTGCTCAAAGATGCCGATCGCCTCACCGAAGCGCTCCGCACGCAGCTCGCCAGCCGCCGCGTCGACGCCGCCGGACAGCTTGATGAGGACTTCCTGCAGAACACAATCTCAAAGCTCTACGAGAGTCTTGACCCCATTCACGGCGGCTTCGGCGGCGCACCAAAATTCCCGCCGAACAGCACGCTCCCTTTCCTCCTCTATATGCGCCAGCGCCCCGCCGCGAAGGACACGAAAACCATCGACGAAATCGCCACGCTCACGATGAACAAGATGGCCCTCGGCGGCATGCACGATCAGCTCGGCGGCGGCTTCCACCGCTACTCGACCGACGAGCGCTGGTTCCTTCCGCACTTCGAAAAAATGCTCTACGACAACGCGATGCTCTCGCGCGCCTACGCCGAAGCCTCCATCGTCTACAAAAATCCCGAGTACGAACGCGTCGCCCGCGATGTCTGCGACTGGGTCCTGCGCGAAATGACCAGCCCCGACGGAGGTTTCTATTCGGCGCTCGACGCCGACAGCGACGGCGAGGAAGGCAAGTTCTACATCTGGGGCAAGCACGAAATCGAACAGCTCCTCGGCAAAGACGCCGACCTCTTCGGCACGATCTTCAACGTCAGCGACGACGGCAACTACCGCGAAGAAGGCACCGGCAAGCGCACCGGCCACAGCATCCTCTTCCTCTCAAAACCCATCGCCGAGCTCGCCAAAGACGTCAAGCTTGACGAAGCCGCTCTGCGCGAGAAAATCGAATCCTGGCGCAAAACGCTCATGGCCGTCCGCATCAAACGCATCTGGCCGCTGCTCGACGACAAAGTCCTCACGGCGTGGAACGGCCTGATGATCGCTTCACTCGCCCGCACCTCCGTCGCGCTCAACGAACCCCGCTACCGCGACGCCGCGCTCAAAGCCGCCGAGTTCCAACTCAAAAACCAGCGCACCGCTGAAGGCCGCTGGCTCGCCACGCACCGCAAAGGTCAGAGCAAACTCCCCGCGTACCTCGACGACCATGCCTTCCTCGCGATGGCATTCCTGGAGCTCCACGCCGCCACCAAAGACGACCGCTGGAAAAACGAAGCGATCAAAATCGTGGACCTGATGGACAAGCACTTCGCCGACCCGAAAGGCGGCGGCTATTTCTTCACCGCCGACGACCACGAGAAACTCCTCGCGCGCACCAAAGACCCCGTGGACAAAGCCATCCCCAGCGGCAACGGCTGGGCCGCGCAAGCACTCGTCCGCCTCTGGATTCTCACCAGCGACGAAAATTACCACGCCAAAGCACGCAGCCTCACGGGCGAATTCCAGGGCATGATGGAGCGCATTCCGCACGCGTCCGAAAGCATGCTCCTCGCCGCCGCCCAGCTCCACGACGAAGAGCTCAAACGCGGCATCGTTCAAAAAGTGGAAATCAAAAACGAACCGGATGCCACCCGCGGCCCCGTGAAAGCCGCGCTCACCATCTCATCCAAAACGCTCAAGCGCGGCGCGAGCATCGACGTGTCCGTGAAGTACACCGTCGAAAAAGGCTTCCACCTCCAGCCCCACAAGGTCCCCGACCAGTTCTTAAAGCCCACGACGTTCCTGCTGTCGAGCCGCGCAGTTGGCGAATTAAAAGACCTCGACTTCCCCGAGCCCATCGAAATCGAAATGCCCGAAGTCGGCAAAATGAAAGTCTACGACAACGAGATCATCGGCAAGGCGAAGCTGAACATCTCAAAGGAAGCCCCGCTCGGAAAAGTCGCCCTGAAAATCGAAGCCCGCTTCCAAGCCTGCGACGACAAAGAATGCCAGAACCCGGTCGAGGTCATCCTCTCAATCCCAGTCGAGGTCGTGGACTAACCGACCGGGAAACTAAGAACCAGGTACGACGAAACCAAGAACTACGAACCAAGAACCAAGAACAAAACACGTTGCGCTATCTTTTCAGTTCAATTTCCAACAACAGCACCTCATCATTCACCGGCAGCCGCACCTTCGAGAATTCTGCCAGCGGACGCGGCCTTTCATTCTCCACAAGCGGATGCCACGCCGAGATACTTTTGATCGGCTGGCCAAGTTCAATAACGACCTCCTGTCCCGGAACATTCAGCACGCGTTGTGTTTTCGGATCGAAACTCGGCTCCTCAAACCATACGAACAAGTAAAAAACACCGCTCCGCTTTTGCGCCAGGCACTGCCGCAGATTTTTGTATGAGCCCGCAAATCTGTACGCCAGCGCCTCCGGCGTGAAGACCGGCCCGGAGTCCTTCATCAATGTCATGAACTTTTTGAGCGCGCTGAACGCAGGCTTCGGAGACCCATCGTACCGGCACAACCCGAAGTGCTTCTCCTTGTCCGTGTTTTTCGGATCCGCTTGCGCGTCAAACAGCTCGTAAATGTACGTCGGCGCGCCGCCCGAATACACCTGATGGAGCAGATGCCGAATGATGTAGCGCCCGGCGATCGCTTCCGGCACGCCCGAGCCGTCAGGAGCCGCAAGACCATTGTGATACCCGAACTCGTTGAAATAAATCCCCTGCATGGGCCCGCAGACTTTCCGCACGTCTTTCATCAATTCCACCACGTACCGTCCGCCGCTGCCGAACATTGGATTCAGTCCGGGCGGATAGTCGCGCAAGCTGCCGTAATCCATCGCATCGGAAAACAGCCCAAGCTTTTCTGATTGAGCCGCGTCCGCCAGCATCGGCCCCGCGACAATCACGTTCTTGAACGCCGGCAACGCCCTGATCGAGCCATACAGCGCCTTCTGCTGTTCGCGGGTCACGTTTACCCACCCTTCGACACGGTCCGGCTCGCACGGCCCTTCAATCGCAACCACATTCTTCAGCGCCTTGCACACCGCCACCGCCTGCGCCGGTTTTACAATCACATGCGATTGGATTTGCGCCGCTGCCAAATCGTTGAGCATCGCGACGCTCTCCGGCGACTCGCACGTGGTCCGCACCGCGCGCACGCCCAGTTCCAGCAGCCGCGGCTTCACCAGCGCTTCGTATTTTAAGTACGGTGAATTCGGAAGGCCGAGGCGGATGTTCAAACACGCCCGTTCGCAGAACCCGTCACAAGCGCGCGCCGCCAGTGGCGGGATTGGCGTCTCCTTCGCGCCGGCAAACGCAAACTGCGCGGCAATGCAGCCCATCAACGCAATCAAATAACCGGCGCTCTTCATCCCAACAGCGTCTCCGCGTCCGCCCCTTCCATCGCCAGCAGTTTGCGCTTCCAGTCGAGTCCGTAGCCAAACCCGCCCAGTCCGCTCGACGACACCACGCGGTGGCAAGGAATGAAAATCAAAATCCGGTTCGAGCCGCAAGCCTGCCCGCAAGCCCGAAACGCCATCGGCGACCCCGCCCGCGCTGCCACGTCGCCATAAGATTCTGTCTTCCCCGCCGGAATCTCCCGCATCGCCTGCCAAACGCGCAGATGAAACTTCCCCACGCCCTTCAGATCAAACTCATCCCAATCAAAATCATCCGCCCCGCCCCGCAACCGCGAAAGCAGTTTCGCCTTCAAGCGTTTCAAAAATTTCCGCTGCGCCGCAGTAAGTCCCCTCTCGTCCCCCTCGCCATGACCATTCGAATGCTGCTCAAACCCCAAGCTCCGCAACCCTCGCTCGGAAATCTCCGCCCGCCACCGCAACCCTCGAAACGCCGCAGGCGCATTCGAAAGCGAAAACCAAACGTTCTCCATCGCGTCCTTCACCTCATCACCTCATCACGAATCACCTCATCATCACTTCGCCTGCCACTGAGAATTATTCGGCGCAATCACCCGCCCCGTCTCTCCGCTGAAATTTGGAATATCCATCCCGAAGCGGAAGATCGTCAGCGCCTTCGATTGCGACGCCTGCGGAATGCCCGTGTCTCCCTCGGTCAGCACATTAGTTATCAGGCTGTGAACGAAGGTCTTGCCATCGAGAATCAATGAGTACACACCCGGGTCGGTTCCTTTTGCGGTGAAACGTGCCCGCGTGCTCTTGATGGTCGCCTGCACGTCCTGTTCGAATGAGTCGCCGATTCTGATCTTTGCCATGACAGTCTTGGATTGAGATCCGCCGATGCCGGGTTCATTGACCGGGAATGCGCTGATCGCATTCTTGTCGGTGAGGAATCGCGGCACGCCCATCCAGCGCACGTACCATTGGTCCCCTTCCTCGCCGTTGAGTCTGCGGTCCGCGCCGATGACGTTCAGAACCTGAAATCCGCCCGCGCCCGCAGCGCCCTTGACCGGCTTAATCAACTTTGAAAGGCCTTCCAGTTTGACGCCAAGTTTATACTCAACTGACTTTTTCTTGCCCCGCACCTTCACCGGCATCTCGAGCACATCGCAAGTACGGAAGTTCTTGAACTCAAAACAAAAAACAACACGTTGCGTCGCGGGGGCCGCCGCCGACGGAAGATTAATTCCCGCGCCCAGGTCGGCGTTCTTGATCTTCATCGACAGCGTGCTCCGCTGAGGCGAGACGTTGACCTCAAATGTGCTGGAGGTAGAACCCGATTTCAATGGAACCTTGACTTTACCCTTCGCATCGAATGTTCCCGAAAAAACATTTCTTCCGATGCGCGCCGTAAATGGCGTTCCCGCGAGCGAGAAAGCGTTTTCGCCTTTGGGGTCGAGAACCGCCTGGTAAGTCATCGAGTCCGCATTTGATTTGGCGATATCGAGCGAAAAGTTGCAGCTCGTCGCCATCACTTCGGAAACCGCTTGTGTATTGTCGAGGACAATAAGAAGGAAGTCTTGATCGAATTTGCTTCCATCGCGCGCAAGTGCCAGGTTGGTCCCGGATTTATTCGTCGCGCGCACAGTTATCCCAAGTAGATAGGCTTGCGCGGTCCCGGTGCGGTCGCCAATGGGTCGGCCGTACAGCAGCCCGTCCGGCGTCAGCGTCAGCCCAAAGTCCTCCAGCACCGCGTTGGGTTTCAGTGACGTCAGGCCGACAACGGAATACGTCAATGGAAGCGCCCCCGACTCCGGCGCAGCCAGCACCTGCAGGTTCGTAAAATATGGCTCGCCCAAACGCGCCACGGGCAGTTGGTCCTGTGCAAAGCGCATCGTCGGCGCAACCGGAATTGGCACGACGCTCACACGAAACACTCCTGTGCGCTGCGTTCCAAGGAAATCGGTCACCGTCGCGCTGAACCGCGCCGCCGTCGTGGTTGGGGTCGACCCCTGCAAGACGTTGATCGTGTCAGTGATTTTCCCATTTCCATAAAGCGTGACTTCAGGGATTGTCGAAATTCCAAACGCGAGAAAATCAAAATTAGGGCGCGTCCTGAACGTATACGGCAGGAATCCGCCCGCTGCATTCAGGTAACGCGTGTAAGAGATCCCGGAGTTAACGTCACCCAAGTCAAAGCCCTGCGGCTCCGAGGTGTGTCCGCCGCTTGGAAACGCAGGATCAGAACCCGCCAGCACAAACGGATTGGTAAACCGCAGCGGCGTCCCCACCGCGCGCGGCGCAACCGCTGCGCGGAGAACAGCCTGGTTTTGCGGCGCGGAATCGGGCGGCGGCGTGGTCGCTAGCGATATCGAAAATCCCAGGACTGCCAGACCGATCGCAGCCGCCAGTCCATGTTTGACCCAACCCAAAATCACGCTCCAATTTCCACTGGGAGCGGCGGCTTCCCAGCCGCCGTTTCAACACACCGCGCACGTCGGTAAGCGGCCGAACATAGGAGTCAGGAATCAGGGATCAGGAGTCAGCGTGCGTTGCAAAAGCAGTTCTGATTCCTGACTCCTGATCCCTGACTCCTAATCTGTTTGTGTCGAACTAATTCGCTTTGGCTTCTTTAAAAAACAGGCTGTCAAGATACAGCGTGAACGGCTTCTGCCCATAGACCAGGAACGTGATCCGGCTGATGTGCTCGCGCCCCGCCAAGTCCAGGTTCCACTCCTTGAAGTCATTCCGGTTCGACTTGAAGACCTTCCCCTCAACCTTGAACGACTGGCTCACCCAGCTCTTCGCCGGAATCTTGAGCATCTTGCTCTCGTGGAAGTCGCCCTGCCCATTCACAAACGCGCACGCCAGATTCACCGGCGCATCCGCCGAGTTGAAAATCTTGAACACCATTTCCGAGCTCTCGCGCAAATCCAGCGGCTGAGCGTATCGGCTGAACGCCATCTTGTCTTTCGTCCCGCCAACCGAAGTAATCGCGATCACTTTGTTTCCGCTCTTCGGATCAGTCGACAATGTGACGGTGCACGGATTCGCATTGTTCCACGTCTCCGCGACCCAGTTTCCGTCGGCCTCAAGACCATCGACGACCTTCGCCGCCGCAGGCTTCGCCGCCTCCGCCACTTTCGGATTCACTTCCTCATCGAGCTTCGTGATCCGCTCCGCGACCTCCGCATCGACAAACCCTTCCTTCCAACCCTGCTTGTATTCGTTGTACGCCTCCAGCGCTTTGTCCGACTGATGCAGCGCGTCGTAAGCCCGCCCAAGCTGCTTGTTGATCTCCCCGTTGTCCACGCCTTCTTTGTTCTCGGTCTTCTTGATGTCCTCGAAGAGCGCGATGGACTGCTGATACATCCCCTTCTCCATCCCCCACATCCCAACCTTGAACTTCCCCGCGTAATCTTCCTCTTCAAGCGACTTTAAGCGCGTGTCCATGCTGTAGTTCAGCGATTTGATCTTCTCCTTCGGTACTTTGATCCGCCCGGAGTCCTCCTTGACCATCAGGATTACATATTCCGGAAACTCCTTGTGAATCTTCCCGTACATCTTGTCGCCGGTGATCATCTCGATGAAATCAAGTTTCTCCTCAGTGCCCTTCCCGGTGTCGGCCGGCTTGTCCTTCTCGCGCGGCTTCACATCCGCCCCTTCCGCAACCTTCCGCCCGGCACCTTTTGCGTCCGCCTTCCCAGCCGCCGCAGCCGTTGCCGGATCAGCCTTCGCATTCCCCGCCGCAGCCGCGTTTGCCGCAGGCGCCGGATGCGCCGCCGCCGGAGCATTAATCTTCCCCGCCGTGATGTCCGCCTTCGACGGAATCCCCGGCCTCGGCTGCGGCCCATGCGGCCGCGGCGCCGCCGGCGTCCCACCCGGCGTGGTCGCCGCCGGATCGACCTTCTCAGCCGCCAGCGCGCTCCCGCCAATCATCGCAGCCAACACCGCGATGCTCATCAATTTCATAGGCATTTTCTCCAGCGAAGTTGCCAACCCCCGCATTTTGGGATAATACACCCAAGGAGCCACCACGTCACTCCAATTACTGGGAGGGGCGGCTTCCAGCCGCCCTAGATTGTGGTGCGGGCTTCCAGCCTGCATCGTCGTTCGGAGCGGAGACCTGGGTGCCACGGATTTGAATGTACTCATTCAAATCCGTGCCAGCTTGCAACCTCCACATCGTATTCACTCTAGGCAATGCCAACCCACAAGCCTACCCTCCTCGACCGCCTTCTCCACCGCGCCCGCCCCGAACCCGCGCGCCGCGAAACCGTCTTCCCCCCCGACTTCCTCGCGCAGCTCGAACGCCTCCGCATCGCCGCGCTCAAAGCCCTCGGCGGCGGCTTGCGCGAAGGCCACCGCCTCGGCGCCTACAAAGGCGGCCAGCTCGAATTTCATGGCCACCGCGACTACTCCCCCGGCGACGAGCTCCGCTACCTCGACTGGAACGGTTACGCCCGCCTCGGCCGCCCGTACATCAAAGAATTCGCACGCGAAGAATCCGGCGTCCTCCACATCGCCCTCGACGCCACCGCCTCGATGCGCATCGGTTCGCCCGCCAAATTCACCTTCGCCCGCCGAGCCGCAGCGCTCTTCACCCACGTCGCTCTCGCCAGCCGCGACGCGGCGCACATTTCATTAATGCGTAACGCAAATGCCGCCGACCACTTCCCGAAGCGCGGCGCAAGAGCCACCATCCGCCACTACCTAGCCTTCCTCGACCGCAGCGAAACCGACGCCGAACAATATTCCGATCCCGTCCAACTCGTAGGACAGGATTCCGATCCTGTCCGGAATTCCGCCTGGCGCGCCTGGACCGCCGCCTTCCTCCAACGCGGCTCCCCGCGCGGCGGCATCATCTTCATCGGTGATTTTTGGGAAGAAGAACAAACCATCGCGGCCAGCATCTCGCTGCTTACCCAGGCAGGCTTCGACGTCTCAGCCATCCATACGCTCGCCCGCGAGGAGCTCGAGCCCCCCGCCGAAGGCGAAACCCTCGCCCACTCCATCGAAGACGGCGCCCAAACCCCCCTCTGGTTCGGCCCCGGCATGCCCGCGCGCTACACAACAGAATTGGAAAAACACCGCGCCGCGATCGAATCCATCTTCCGCCGCCGTTGTGGCCGCTACCTCTTCGCCCCCAGCGACACCCCGCTGGAAAAAGTCCTGCTCAACACCCTCCGCCAACGCCGCTGGCTCACATAGGAGCGGCGGCACTCCTGCCGCCGTAAACCTCCCGCAAAACAAACCCAACGCTAATCAACCCCTGTAGTGTGTGCCACTGTCGCCGACAGTGCGGCCGCGGAACACACACTCAATGTCCCTCGTATTTTCCTGCCTTCTCTCCTCCTTCGTGCCTTCGTGACTTTGTGCCTTCGTGATAAAAACCCAAGCCTCCCGCATTCACAATTTCATCCACTTCACAAACCACTCCACTGCTTCCTTCTCCGCATCCGGGTTGACCTTGTGCCCCGTCTGCGGCTCAACGATCAACTTGAACTTCTCCGCCGCTCCCGCCTTCTCGTAGGCCGCCCTCGTCTTCTCCGCGCAAAGGTTCACACCCGGCAGCGGCGTATGCGGATCGGTGTCGCCATTAATCACCAGCAGCGGCCGCGGCATAATCGTCGGCAGCACTTCCGGCCCGTCGAATTTCCCGTACACGCCCGGCAGCACCTTGTCGAAGAACGTCCGCGCAAACGCCGCATCCGGCTTCTCCACGCCCGCCTCTTTCGCCGCCGCATTGAACGCCACCTTCACCGTGTTCACGCGCCCCTGCCACGCGTCGTTCTCCAAACCCCATTTGAAACTCTGCACGCCGATGCACGGCACCGCCACTGCGACGCGCGGATCGGCTGCCGCGAGGAAATAGCACTCAATCCCGCCCTTCGAAAATCCAATCGCCCCAATCCGGTCGCCGTCCACGTCATCGCGCCCGCTCATGATGTCCACCAGCCGCATCAAATCCCACACCGTGTCCCAATACAGCGGATAACTCTTCGTCTCGCCCTTGAAACGCTTGAGTATCTCGTCGTTGTAAGCGTCCGTCCCCGGCCGCCCCTTCGCGCGCTCGCCGTGAAAGCGTCCATCAATCGCAACCGCCAGAATCCCATCCTTGGCAAGCTTCTTCATCAGCGGCACCTGACTCTCTTTCTTGCCGCCCGTCCCATGCATCACAATCACCGCCGGCAATTTCGGATTCGGCGGCGAAATCAAATGCACCCCGAGCCCAAACACCTTCTCATCCTTCTCCGAGAAGAACGAAAACGGAATAACCTTGAACTCATCCTCCTCCCGCGCCTCGCCCACTTCAGCCGCCGGATCGACCTTCGGCCGGTCGATCATTTTCAAAAACTCAACCCGGCTGGGCGGCGCCTCCTCCGCGCGCAGCAAAAACACCGCAACAAAAAACGCCAGCAAAACCCAGTTGAGTCTTTTCATTGAACGCTCCGAAAAAAAGAATGCCCGGAGCCTCTTTTAAGCCCGCTAGGCATTCCCCGCAAACCGCTTCACCCAAGATTAACGCATTCTTTGGAGTGCGGTGGCTCGACACCGCTTTCGGTTTGGTGTGCAACCCACATTCCCGATTTACTGCGCACGTTAGCACCATCAACCCATTACCTGCGCCGCAATCCACTCCTTCCACGACGAACACCCAGCAGGAATCGCCACTTTCTTCTTCCCCAGCCACCGCTCCGCCTTATCCGCCATCATCTTCCATTCGTCGCGGCGGTCCGCAAAATTCTTCTCCAGAACATGCAATGCCATCAACGTTACCACAATCCCCTCAGCCATCCCGCGCGCCCCGCCAAGCTGATCGCAAGCCGCATCGATCATCTTCCCCGTAATCCCTGCTGCCTTCAGCCACTCCTTGCCTGCGTCGAAACTCCCATCCGCACGTTGAGATTTGGCCAAATGAAGAAGCTCATCGCCGCCTGACTTACGCGACACTTGTTCGCGAAGATTCAACTCGCTGACATCAGACAACGTCTCAACATGTCCGAACGTCGGTGGCGGCGGCGCAACATCTTTCGGCGGCCCGCCGCCAAACAATGCTTTTGCCGCCTTCTTTAGCAGCCCTTCGCGAGGTTCCGCGGATGGACCATGGGACGAACTGACCGCGGCGCGAACGCGCGACATCGCAGGCATTGGGCTACCTGAAGGCACCAAGCGTGGTGCCGCGCACATGACCACCGGCGGCATCATCGCCGTCCCCGGCGCCGCCCCCGCCACACGCCCTTCATCGCTCCCGCCCCAGCCCTTCGTCAACGCAATCGGCACGCTTTCCCCCGCAACTGAGCCGGCGCGGACTTCGCATTCGCCGCGCGCTCCTCCACCGCCACGAAACTCGTCGCGCTCGACATGATCTGATACCGCAGCGCCAGCTCCAGTATCCGCGCTTCCTTCGTATTCTTCTTCCGGTTCGCCTGCGCCGATCCGCTGTGCGCCGCCAAACCTTCCTCCAATTCCTGAATCGCCTTCCGCGCCATCAGCACCGGAATCGCCCGCGAATCGCTCGCTCGCTCAAGATCGACGCTCACCGGAAATCGCAGCTCGCCATCTGGCGAATCGGCCACGATCGCCGCCTCGCAATTCGCCCCGCCCGTCACGCGCGCGTACAGCGTCAAACGGTCGCCGTCGAAGAGCTGCGGCGCGGAACTCGGCGCAACCAAATCCGTCTTCAGTGTCCCCCAATCCACGCGCACGTTTTTCAAAAACGCCGACGACATCCGCGCAAACTGCCGCAGCACCTTAGGCTCGATCCGCTCATTGGGATGAATGAAATCCGCCTGCCCGCCGCTCGCACGCGCAATGCCTTTCACCAGATGCTCCGACACGCCCTGCCCAATTCCGAACGTGAAAATCCGGCAGCTCGCCGCATGCTTCCCCGCCAGCGCGATGCACTGCCCCTCGTTACCGACCTGCCCATCCGTGAGCAGCACAACCTGCCGCGGCAGCCGTTCTCCCTCTCCTCTGCGGGGGAGAGGGCCGGGGTGAGGGGGCTGCGCGTTCCCTTCAAGCACAAACTGCAGCGGCCCAAGCAGCTCCGTGCCGCCCATGTCCGCGCCCATCGCTTCAACCGCCTTCGTCGCCTCATCAAGTGACTTCTGATTGTAAGCCGCGCTCTCCTTGAATAGCGCGTCGTGCGAATTGCCGAACGAGACAATGTTGAAGCGATCGCCTTCTTCCAACGACCGCAGCGCCAGCAGCAGCGCCGCCCGCGCCCGGGCGATGCTTTCGCCTTCCATCGAACCCGACCGGTCGAGGATAAACACAAACTCGCACGGCCCGCGCTTGAACGACTTCAAATCCGGATAGAAATTCAGCATCACTGCGCGCGTGCCGTCGCCGTCGCGCGCAACAAGCGCCGACGCTTCATGCGGCTTCGCCAGTTTGATGTTCAGAACAAAATCGCGGTCAAGCTGAATGTCTGTGCCCGACAATTCAACACTCGCTTTGTTCCCATCCATCGTCACGCCCGCCGGATGCGACGGACACTCCACGCCGCGAATCGCCGACGCCGCTTCAATCTCCACCTTCAACCGTAGTCCGTACGGCACGCCGCCCGCGACAGTCGGCGGAGCGATATGGTCAAGCTCCGCCGGATCCATCTTCTTCATCTCGCTTAGCGGAATGTAGCGCGGCGAAATCGTCGTCGGAATCAGCACACGCATCGCGTCGCCGTTCTGCTCAAGCTCCGATACGTACCGCAGCCGCACGACCGCTTCCTGATCGGGCAGCAGATTGCCGACGCTTGCCGTAAAAATATTCGGTCGATCCTGATCGACGAGAAACGCGCCGTGCCCCTGCGCCATCGCCTCGTCATACTCCTCAAACGCCTTGTCGCGCTCCTCGATCTTGCCTTTGATGATCTTGCCGCCAATCTCGACCTCAAAGCCGCTCACCGCGCTCGACTCCTCAAGCGGAAACGAATAGACCGCCTCGACCGGCACACGCTCGACGTTCTTGTAGCGCTGCGAAACGCAAGTTTCCGACGCCGCGCCGGAAACTTTCACGTGAATGTTCACACCCTTCAAAGGCACCCGCGCCCCATTCACAAACAACCCGCCCGCCTGTCTGTCGCTCATGTTCGCTCCCTCTTGGATGACATCTTCATTTCTTCGAGCGCAAAATGCGCGCGCAGGCTTCCGCCAATTTATCCAGTGTCTCAGGCGTTGGCGGCGAACTCCCCGCATCAAGCTCCAACCGCACGCCCTCACCAATTGGAATGCGCATCACCAACTCCGGCGCCCCATGTGGCGAAACGCGCACAGGCAGCGCATCCTCTGGCACGCTCTGAATGGTTTCAAGGTCCATCCCTTCGCGCTGCAGCCGCAGCACGCGCTGAATCTGCTCAACATGCTTCTCAGCGTAAGCGCTCCCCCGCCCCAACCCTTCAGGCGGATCGACCAGCCCGCGCTGAACATAGTACCGAACCGTCCTGCGGCTAACGCCCGCTTTGTCCGCCAGCTCGCCAATTGAATAAAACGCCTCGTTTCCCACAAATTCATAATACGACACTTAACTGTCACATTCAACTGTTTTATTGAAAATATCGCAGTTTTTTCGTGGGTGCCACGGATTTGCGGTAGTTTGCAAATCCATGCCTTGCGCAGTCGGACCTGCCTAATTCCTTCGTGTCTTTGTCTCTTTGTGCCTTTGTGCTAAAGAAAAATGATGCCACAATGCGGCTCACATGCTCCGCATCGAACATGACGGCCCCCTCTCGCGAATCGTCTTCGCCGCGCCGAAAGGCCTGAACGTCATCTCATCGGCTCTGCTCACCGAGCTCGACGCCGCCTGGACGCAGCTCGAATCCTCCGATGCGCGCGTCTGCATCATCCGCGGTGAAGGCAAAGCGTTCCTCGCCGGAGCCGACATCAAGGAAATGGCGCAGTTCGACGCCGACGGCGCGCGCGAATTCTCCGCGCGCGGGCAGGGCGTTCTCAGCCGCATCGAAGAGTCTCTGATTGTCAGCATCGCAGCGCTTCACGGCCCATGCCTGGGCGGCGGCTGCGAACTCGCGCTCGCCTGCGACATCCGCGTCGGCGCCGCGGGCATGTCCATTGGGCAGCCCGAAGTCGCACTCGGCTTGATTCCCGGATTCGGCGGCACGCAGCGCCTCCCGCGCATCGTCGGACCGGCTTGGGCGTTGCGCATGATACTCGCCGGCGAGCCGCTCGACGAAGCCCGCGCGCTGCAAATCGGATTAATCACCGACAGCGGTCCCGCCGAGACACTCGCCGAGCGCGCCGATACACTCGCGCGCACAATCCTCTCGCGCGGTCCCGAAGCCGTCCGCCTCGCCAAAAAAATCACGCGCCACGATTTCGCCGGCGGACGCGACAGCGGCATGCGCGCCGAGTGTTTCACATTCGGAAAACTCTTCGAAAACGGCGAAGCCAAAGAAGGGCTCTCCGCATTCACCCAAAAACGCCCGCCGAAGTTCTAGCTGGGAGGGGCGGCTTCCAGCCGCCCTAGATCGCGCGAAATATTGGGCGGCTGGAAGCCGCCCCTCCCAGCTAGTCGTATTTGAAAAATCCTTCCTTCGCCTTCCGCCCCAGCTTCCCGGCATCCACTAATTGTCGCAGCAGCGGGCACGGCCGGTACTTCGGATCGCCGAACGAATTCTGCAGCGTCTCCATCACCGCGAGGCACACATCCAGCCCGATGAAATCCGCGAGTTCCAGCGGTCCCATCGGGTGATTCGCGCCGAGTTTCAACATCTGATCGATATCCGCTGCCGGCGCAACGCCCTCGAAGACCGCGAACGCCGCCTCATTAATAAGCGGCATCAGCACGCGATTGACCGCGAATCCCGGGAGGTCCCGCGCCGCAATCGGTACCTTCCCCAGCGCCTTCGCAAAATCGAACGCCGCCGTCGCCGTCTCATCCGAAGTCCGGTTGCCTCGCACGACCTCCACCAGCTTCATCACCGGCACGGGATTGAAAAAATGCATCCCAACAAACCGCTCCGGCCGCTTCACCGCCGACGCCAGCCGCGTGATCGAAATCCCCGACGTGTTCGATGCAAACAGCGCCGTCTCTTTCGAAATCGAACTCAACTGCTTCCAAGTTTCGCGCTTGACGCGTTCGTCCTCGTAAACCGCCTCGATCACAATCTCCGCATCCGCCGCATAAAAAATATCGGACGACTTCGCGATGCGCTGAGCCGCCGCGTCACCCGCTTCTTTCGTCAAATGCGCCTTCTTCACCAATCTCGAAATCGATTCGCCAATCGATCCCACCGCCCGGTGCAGTGCATCCTGGCTCGTGTCGATCAGCCGCACATTGAACCCGCTCGCCGCCGCCGCCTGCGCAATCCCCGCCCCCATCGTCCCCGCGCCGATCACCGCAATGACTTTCGACATTGAACATGCTCCAGGAGTTCGATCGGTTGAGACTACCGAGTTTGCAGCCAATTGTATAACGCAATCAGGAGCGGCAGCAGCATGCAGATAATCACAAGCCACCCAGCGACGACGAAGATTCGTGGAAAGCGCCGCTCATTCCCCCCGCGCCCAACATCCGGGTCATCGCCCTTCGCCAGCGGCCCAAGTCCGTCGGTGTAATCTCCGCATTTGGGGCAGCGAATCAGGTCTTCATAGACCCATTTCCCGCAATACGAGCAGCGCACGCTGCTCTCCATCCGCTCGCTCTCGTCGCTCACTCTTGTCTTCTTTGCGTTCTTTCAGTAAAAACTTTGCGTCTCTGCGTGAGATCTTTTTTTGGGTCTTACAGACTCCGCCCCTTCAACCCCATCGTCTCATCCAGCCCAAACATGATGTTCATGTTCTGCAGCGCCTGCCCCGCCGCGCCTTTGACGAGGTTATCCAGCGTGGATGCCACAACCACTGTGTTGCTACGCTCGATCACGCTCACCGACACATCGCAATAATTATTGCGGACAACATTCGTGATCGCCACGTCCTCCGGCGTGTTCAGCACCCGCACAAACGGCGCGCGCTCTTTCGTGTAGAAATTCCGCATCGCGGCCAGCGCCTTCTCCGTATTCACGCCAGCCTTCGGCCGCGCGAACGCCGTCGTCAGAATCCCGCGGTCAATCGGCACGACATGGGGCACAAACGTGATCGTCACCGCCTTCCCCGCAACAATCGACAGCGTCTGCTCGATCTCCGGTGTGTGCCGGTGCAGCCCGACGTTGTACGCCTTCATGTTCCCGTCGATATCCGTGAACAAATTTCCGAGCTTCTGATTGTACTGCCGCCCCGCGCCGCTCAGCCCCGAGTACGAATCCACAATGATTGAATCAAGCTCAATCAAGTTCTCGGCAATCAGCGGCGAGAGCGCCAGCAGCGCCGAGGTCACATAACAACCGGGATTGCCGACCAGCCGCGCGCCCTTGATCTGTTCCCGATTCAGCTCCGGCAACCCATAAACCGTCTCGCAGAGCAAATCCTTGCAGCCGTGCGGCTCCTTGTACCACGTCTCGTAAACTGCGGCGTCGCGGAAGCGGAACTCGCCGCCGATGTCGATCACCTTCGCGCCGCCCTTCAACAGCCCCGGCACGACGGCAAACGTCTCGCTGCCTTTCTTCGCGGCGAACACCACGTCGCTCTGCTTCGCGATCTCCTCGGGCGTTGCGCTCACGGTCAGCTGATCGATATCCCCGCGCAGCGGCGGCAGCAGGTCGGCGATGTTCTTCCCGGCCGCATGATCCGACACCAGCAAGCCGATTTTCACCTGCGGATGCCCCATCAGTGCGCGGATGAGACACTCGCCCACCAGCCCTGTGGCGCCCACAATCGAAGCGCGAATCGCCATGTATTAATCCTCGTCTTGAGGTAGCTCGAGCTGCGCCGATGCGCCCATTTCCATTCGCTCGCGCAGCGCCTTTTCTTTGATCTTCTCGCTCGTCCAATCCACCCGCGGCGCATCGCCCCAGAGCGATTCAAGCGAATAATACGCGCGCAGTTCCGGCGAGAAAATATGGATCACGCAATCACTGTAGTCGAGCAGCACCCAGTTCCCGCCCTCGCTGCCTTCCTGCCCCATCTTGCGCACGCCCAGCGCCTTCAGCTCACGCTTGACCGATTCCAGCACCGCGCGAATCTGAGCGCGTGAGTACGCCGTCGCAAGTACGAAGTAGTCGGTCACGTCCGTCGCGCCGCGCACATCGTAAATCACGATCTCTTCGGCCTTCTTCGAGTCGGCCATCTGTGCTGAAAAAATTGCAATATCCCGGCCGCTGGCCAAAGTCGTGTCTCCTTGGCGCAGCGTTCTAACATAAACACGCGATGGTACAAGTAAGGGGTCAGGATTCAGTCAGCGCGAGTCCGGCACTGGGCACTCAGCACTGAGCACTTTCCTTTACTCTTCTTTCTTCGGCGCCGGCTTCGGCGGCGCGGGAATCGACTGCTGCAGCAGCGACGCCACCTCCCAAATCTTGACCGTCTTGTCGTCACTGCCCGATGCGAGATATTTTCCGTCGTTTGTGAAACAGACGCAGTTCACGCCGCCGGTGTGCCCGCTGAATGAAAATATCTGTTTCATGTTCTGCGCGTCCCACAGCTTGACTTCGATGTCCTCGACACCCGCACACACCGACGCCAGCAACTGGCAATCCGGCGCAAAGCTCACGCTCTTCACCGGCAGATTCTTCGCGCTTCCCTTCATGCCGCCCAGCGACGTGAGCTTGCCCGCATCCAGGATCACAATATCGCCGCCGCCCATCGCGCACGCCACGCGCGGGCCGTTGCGCGTTGATGCCAGCGCGTTCACTTGTGTGTCGTCACCTTCGCGCTTGAAATCCGCAACCTTTTTGGGAGTCGCCTCCGACGTGTCCCACAGCGCAAACCCGCCGCGCGCATCTGCCGAAATCAATTGCTTGCCGTCATGCACGTACGCCATCGCTGTGATCGAAACTTTGTGCGCGCCCGCGATCGCCGCCGCGGCTTTGCTCGACGTCAGATCATAAATCTTGATTCGCCCGCCAACCGATCCCGCGAGCACGCCGCCGCCGGGCGGGAAAACCGGCGTGTGAACATTGTCGTCCGCAATAAACGAGCGCTTCTTGTTGACTAGCAAATCCCAGAGCATCACGCCGTCGTTGTTCGCTTCGTCCTGGCCGGGATAGGCGAGCACCTGGCCGTCGGGCGAAAACGCCGCGCCGAGCCCGCCCTGCACCGTCGCCACTTCCTTTCCCGTCTGCCAGTCGTAAAGCTTGATGACCTGCCCCGTCGAAACCGCCAGCAGCCGGTCGTCCGGTGAGAAGATCAGGCCCCGCACGTCGCCGGGCAGATTCTGCAGCACGGCCTTCACGCCCTTGCCTTCGACGGCCGCAAGACCGCCGCCAAGCAGCGCCAGCAACGCACAGCACATGAGTTTTTGCATCAATCAACCTGCGCTTTCTGGTCCCAGAGAACGTCGGGTTTCTTCTTCTTCAAATTCTCGTAACGCGCCATCACAAAAAACAAATCGCTCAATCGATTCAAGTACGCCACCACGAACGGGCCCACAGTTTCCTTGCGCCGCAGCCGCAAAACTTCGCGCTCGGCACGCCGGCAAACCGTGCGGCAGACATGCAGATTCGCGCCGCCAACCGATCCGCCGGGAAGAATGAAATTCTCCAAAGGCCCCAGCGATTTCTGCAACAGGTCGATCCATTTCTCAAGCCGCCCGACCTGCTTCTCCTCGATCGTGCGAATCTTGTACTTCTGCTTATCCGCCTCCAACACACACAAATCGCTGCCAAGGTCGAACAGGTCGTTCTGTATCTTCACCAGCATCGCTTCGAGGTCCGCCTCAATTCCCGCGCACACGGCAAGGCCCACAAAACTGTTGAGCTCATCCACCGTTCCATACGCCTCGATCCGCTCGTCCTCTTTCGCGACCCGCTGCCCGCCTCCAAGACCGGTCGTGCCGTCGTCCCCCGTCCGCGTGTAAATCTTTGTCAGCCTGTAGCGCGCCATGTCCCTTTTCGTCAATGCGTTGATTAATTAGAAATCGAATCCCCGCCCAGGCTTCTTCTTGTCCCCGCCAGGCGCCGCCGCAGGTGCCCCCGGCACAACCTTTACGCCCCCGCCGCCACCGGCTGGTGTGGCGCTCTTTGTGCCCAATGTCGCGAACACGTTTCGGTTCTGTGGCGCCTGCCCCTGTGCAGTCGGGTTGGACGTTTCGTCCGCCGATGTGCCGCGCTTGATCCCGCGCATCAGCAGCGTCAAATCGTCCGGCGACGTCGAGTTCGCGCGCGCCTCTTCTTCTGTAATTAAGCCCTTCATCCACAGCGCGTACAGCGCCTGGTTGAATGACTGCATGTGATAATGCGCGCCTTCCATGATGGCTTTTTCGATGTCGCGCGTGGAGCCGTCTTCGATGAGCTGGCGCACGTACGACGTGTTGAGCATGATCTCGATCGCCGCGACACGCCCCTGCCCGTCCGCGCGCTTGACCAGGCGCTGGCTGATGACGCCGCGCAACAGCAACCCGAGCTGCAGGCGCACCTGCTTCGCTTCGGGGCCTTCGAAGCTGTCGAGAATGCGGTCCAGCGATTGTTTCGCGTCGTTGGTGTGCAGCGTCGAAAACACCAAGTGCCCCGTTTCGCTCGCCGTGATTGCGAAGCGAATCGTCTCGGCGTCGCGCATTTCACCCATCAGGATCACGTCCGGATCCTGGCGCAGCGCGGCGCGCAGCGCGCGGTGCAGCTCGTGAGTATCGATGCCCAGTTCGCGCTGATTGATCGTGCTGCGCGAGTCCGTGTATACGAATTCAATCGGGTCTTCAATCGTCACGATATGGAGCTGATACATCTGGTTGATGTGCTCGATCATCGAAGCGAGCGTCGTAGATTTTCCGGATCCCGTTGGCCCCGTCACGATCACCAGACCGTTCTGATGGTTGCACAGTTCCTTGAGCACCACCGGCAGGCCCATCTGCTCGATCGTCGGCACTTCAAGCGGCACGTATCGCAGCACGGCGCCAATATCCCCGCGCTGAATAAACGCATTCACGCGGTATCGTCCGACGCCCGGAATTTCGTACGAGAAGTCCGCTTCCATTTCCTGCATGAAAATGCGCGTGCGTTCCGGACCCATCAGGTGGGTCATCGTGAACTTCATCTCTTCCGGCGTGATGACCGAATGCTGATTCTGCGGAATCAAGTCGCCCGAGATGCGAAACAGCGGCGGGCGGTTGGTCTTGATGTGCAAGTCCGAGCCCGCGCTGTCTTTCACTTCGACGAGAAGAAGGTCGAGATCCATTGCAGTGCGTCCTTCCGATCGCTAACCGTTAACTATTAATGACAGCCGCCGCCGCCTCAACGCCTGCGCCGGCAGTGATGCTCACGCCCTGTTTCTTCAGAATTCCTCCGAGCGCGCTGAGGAACAGCAACACATGATTTGGGCGGGCACCTTCCCCCATTAGACCCACGCGCCAGCCTTTACCCTTCAATTCTCCCAAACCGCCCCCGATTTCAAGGCTATGTTGATCCAGAAGCGTCTTGCGCACCGCCGCGTCGTTCGCGCCGTCGGGAACGAGGATCGTCGTGACCGTCGGGCAGCGATCCGCTGCGCTCTTCACAAACAACTGCATCCCCATCGCCTCAACGCCCGCGTGCAGCGCCTTCGCCATCAGCGCATGACGCGCCACCCGTGCGCTCAGACCCTCCTCGACGATCAGCCGCAGCCCCTCATGCATCGCATAGGTCATGTTGATCGGACCGGTGTGATGGTACACACGCTTCTCGTTCCAATAATCGCGCACCAGCGACATATCGAGATACCACGACTGCACTTTCGCTTTCCGTTTCGCAATCACTTCTTCTGCGCGCTTGTTGAACGTGATCGGCGCCAGACCCGGCGGCACGCCCAAGCACTTCTGCGAGCCCGAATAGACGACATCGATATCCCACTCGTCCGTGCGGAAATCCGTCCCGCCCAAACTCGCAACAGTATCGACGAGCAGCAGCGCCCCGTTGTTGTGACAAACCTTCGCGATCTCGGCGAGCTGCCCCTGCATCACGCCCGTCGAAGTTTCACCATGCACCACCGCCACCAGCTTCGCCGGTTTCTGCTTAAGCGTCTCTTCAATCAATTCCACGCGCGCCGGCCGCCCCCACGCAATTGAAATTTCGCGCACGTTCGCCCCGCAGCGCCGCGCGATCTCCGGCATCCGCCCGGCAAATACGCCGCCGTTGCAAACGATCGCTTCGTCGCCCGGCTCCAGCAAATTCGCCAGCGCCGTCTCCATCCCCGACATCCCCGTCCCGGAGACGACCAGCGTCAATTCGTTCTTCGTCACAAACACATCGCGCAGCATCGCCTGCACGCTATCCATGGTCTTGAAATATGTCGGGTCCATATGCCCGACGGTGGGCATCATCAAAGCGCGTATCACGCGCGGCGGCACATTGCTGGGCCCCGGTCCCATTAAGATGCGTGCAGGCGGATCGAGTTCGGGCATAAATTGCTCCTCGCATATCGGATGTGCGCGGTATTTCATCACAACACGCCGCGCCCGTCAAACGGAAGGACGTTTATCGTTGTTGCTGATGCTCGTGCGGCTTATAATCGCCTTTGAGCAATCGGCTGAATGAGGTTGTGATGCGCGCCAAAGACGAATCCGTTCAAGAAGCCATCGACCGCGAAGCATCGGCGCTGCGTGCTTCAACCGAACGCCTTCGCTCCGAACGCGCCGCCATCGAAACCGAAAACGCCGCCCTTGCCGCATTGATTCGCAAGCAGACCAAATTCGCGCGGCAGCTTGAACAGTTCCTCGATAAACAGTGAAAAGCGTGCTACCACCCCGCAAGCGTTTTCAAATCCATCTCTCGACGGCAATCGTGCTGATGTTTGTCGCGGGCGGATTGATTTGGGGAAATGCGAGAGATCGAGTTCAATACAAACCACCGGATTATTCGGATTTTGGGCTTCCAGTTTTGCGTCATGCACCAATGTTTCAAAACAACCCTAAGCCCGAGTATGGATTCCCATTTGTTGCCATTGAGCAATGGGTATTGCCTATGGGAGAGGTATTCGCTACGTATTTTCACCCTTGGATGATTGCCCTAAATACTATCGTTGCCATTGCGATACTGTGTGCAGTCTACTCCCTCTGCGAATGGCTGATCCGCCGCCGTGCCGCACGGAAGCGAGCGTGAGCCATGCCCGCCTCCCCACCCCACAAACGCCTCCAATTCCATCTGTCCACCGCCATCGTCCTGACCTTCGTCGCTGCCCTCCTACTTTGGGCGAATATCAAAACATCACACACATCGCGAATGGCTTCGACCGGCACAAACGCCGGCGCTGACCTTCTGCAATTCACCGACCGCGGCTGGCCGCTCACGGCCATCTCATCCGACGCCGACGGCAATTACCTGCCAGGCTCTGGCGTCGTCATGATTGCCGGCGCAAACGTTCGTCCTTTCGCCGCAGGACTGAACTACCTGATCGCTGTTGCCATCCTGTTGCTCGTGGGTTACGTCTGCGAATGGCTCATCCGCCGCCGCGCCGCAAGAGGAAAAGCCTGACGCGTGTCAAATCCACCCCGCAGCCGCCTTCAAATCCACCTCTCCACCGCCATCGTACTGATGTTCGTCGCCGGCGGATTGATTTGGGCGAACACGCGTCTCAGTAGATACGAGCTGACGAAGGGGAAGGCAGTCAAGGATCCGAACCTGGGCAGTGTCGTGGAATGCAGCTTTCAGGAGTTTCTCGATTCTCCGCAAATTAAAGAATGGAATGGCGAGGAGGAAGATTTCTTCGGTTGGCCGCGTGACGCAAGACTCGTCACGGGCCCGGTCATGGCTCGTGATGGCAGGATCGTGGATGTTGTGGAGACAGAAACGCACTTTCCCAGTCAAATCAAAACGGTGCGTGGCTTGACGACTCGCTGGATAATGTCAGGCATTGCGGTCAATGTCATCTGTGCCTTGGCCATCCTCATCGCAACCTGGTTCCTCGGCGAATACCTCATCCACCGCCGCACCCCGCGCAATGGAACATAATCGATGCCCGGACGCAAGCGCCTCCAAGTCCATCTCTCCACAGCCATCGTCCTTATGTTCGTCGCCGGCGGCCTGCTCGCGCTGAACATGCGCCAGCAGAAGGTGCCTTTTGTCACATTCAGTCAGCAAATGATCGACGAAATCAACGACTTCGACAAGCGCGCCTTCGCATCGATCACTTCAAAGACCTCGCGCCTGGATGTTGTCTGGGACGAGCGCCACCGCGTCACCTCAATGGGCTGGCCCTGTCGCGCAATCTTTATCAATGACTTCGCGTACACGGTTGGCGAACGCCCCGATTGGTCTGTTGCGGAACTCACGCACAACATCCGCTACGTGGACCTCGCCATCGACCTCGCCTTCGCCGGCTCAATCCTGCTACTGGCATGGTGGACATCCGAGACAATCATCCGCAGACGAACGAATCGCGGGAACTAAAACTGTCCCGCCGCTGGCGCCGCGCTCCCCGCCCCCGGCAACCGCCGCGAAAAAACTCGCATCGCCGGATCGCCGAACATCTGCTCCGTCGTCGTCAGGTCGCGGTAGAAACCGCCGCCTTTGGTGAACGCCCATTGCTGCGACTTCATCAGGGCCGTGCCCCAGCGCATGCCGCTTGTGTTCGCCGTCCGCATCAACTGTCCCATGAACTCCACCGCGCAATCTGAATTCATGTACGTCGATGACGCGATCGACGCCGAGATGCCTCCCTGCGGCTGCGAGAGCGCCTGAGTCGCAATGCTGTGGAAGCCAGTCGAATTCCCCGCCATCCAATTCGCCGCGCAAGTCGCCTGCATTAACACCGCGCTGCCGGTCCAGTCCTTGACGTTGTCGTGCTGCGCGTCTGCTTGCAGAATTCGCGGATCGCCCGCACCCAGCCGCGCCGAGTTTCCGTGCCCCACATACAGCAGCCAATCCGCACCGCCGTTCGCCGCCGCGGTCATCGCCACCGTGATCTCCGGCGCGCTCTGAGCCGTCACGCCAAGATAATTGCGCTGCCAGGTCAACTCTGGATTCGCCTGCGAAAGCGTGTCGGTCTGTGCGCCGAACTCGCCTGCCAGCGGATCGCTCCGATCCGCGATCGCATGAACGCGAATCCCCGACTCAGGCGCGCCTGAGTACGAAACAACACGCCGCACCGCGCCATTCAATTCCGCAACATTGTTCACCGGCAGACGGCCCACGGCGACTTCAGGATACCCGCGCCCCAGATCCCCGAACATCGAATCGCTCGTCGCCTGCGCCCAGAACGACGTCGAAACCAGGAACGTCGGGCAGAGCGGATCGACATTCGCGCCCGAGCGATTCAAATAGTCGTAAGTCGTCCGCCCCACCAGCAGCAGATACTGCGGCCGCGTGGCCCGCACCGCCGCCTGGATTCCCGCCGGCCCATAGCGCCCATGCGAGTAATAATCGAAAAGCTGTTCCTGATCGACAAACGCCCCGCGCAAACCTTCCCGCGAGTGTTGCAAAAGCAACGGCTGCACGCCCGCTCCGAATTGCACCGGACCTGTCGCCAAATATACGCTTCCGCGCAAAGGCGCCACGCGCCGCTCACTCACCACAATCGGCCGGTTCTCCATTCCCGCCGGCACAATCAGAAATTCGCCACTCCCGCCCGCCGCGGCAACAAAGCGCAGCCGGTACGTCCCGTCGGCCTGCGCCTGCGCCTCGCTGGGCACCAGCGCCGCACGATCGCTGAATCTCGCATCCACAACCCACGCGTTCGCGCTCGGCAACCCATACGCTTCAAACAACCACGCCGCCGTTCCCGTATTCAGCACCTTGATCGGCTGCGAAGCATTCAGCGCCCGCTTGTACGACAGCGACATCGAATATACGAACGCAATCTGGCCTTCCACGCCATTTAGCGCGGGCGTCACCAGCGCAATCTGGTTCGCCCCGTTTTGCAGCACACCCGCCGGCACGGTGAAAACAAGCTGCATCATTTTGCCGCCGCCGTCCCACTGTGTCTGCCCCGCCGGCTGCCCATTCACGAGCACCTGCAGCGCATGATCCGGCGACGCGCTGCTCTCCGTCAGACTCCACACATTCACAGTCAGAGTCGCCGAATTCGGCAGCGCACCCGGCGTCTCCAGCGCGAAAGTCTGCGTCGTCCCCTGCGTCAGATACTTCTGCGAAAACCACGGCGCATAATTGTACGGCCGCAGATCGAAGTCAAAATACACGTCATTGAACTCAGCCGTCACGACGTTGCGCGTGCTCACATAGAGGGGCATCGAACTGCTGAACAACCCTTTCGCCGGCGCAACGCTTCCCGCGGATGTCGCCGCTGCCGTCCGCCTCAAAAAGAACGCATCCTTGTTCGTGTAATCATCCTGATAGCCGCGCCCATAGAGTAGCAGCCCGCCAGGCGTCGCCGCCAGCGCCGTCACGCCGCGCCCCTCGCGCTGAACTGCAACATGCTGAGCGTCATAACCAGCCGGCAATGCCGCCTGCGGCACAAACAACACGCCCGATTTCTCATACACAAGCTTAGCCGCATTGAACGCCGAAGCCCCACCCGTCTTCGCCGACGAGAACCACCGCACCCCCACTCCACTGTGTGGCACTGGCAGCGGCAGTTTGCTGCCAGTGTCCCCCGCGACAGAAACCACCTGCTCGGCCGCCGAAACTCGCACGTCCTCAAATCGCAACACCGCACTCCGCGTTTGAATCAAATTCTGCGTCACCTCAATGCTCTCAACCGCCGTGTCCACCGCTGTCGAAGAAACCTCCTCCGCATCCACGCCAATCTCAACCGGCCCCGCAATCTTCTCATACGTCTCAACGCCGCCCGACAACCCTATCGAATCAAGCCGATACTCATAAGCGCCCGGCATCGCCCAGTCGTACACCCAATAAGTCTTCGCTTCCGGATTGGTGATCCGCCCCGGAATCATCGCCTCGTTTATTCGCTCCCAGAAATTCTCACCGAGCACCCGGCGATACACGTGAAACCCCACATTTTGAAATTCCGAAACGCATTCCCACTTCACCAGCACGCCCGCGCCTTCCGCCTTCGCCTCAAACGCGCCAATCGTCACTGGTGTCACGCTTCCGGTGATCGTCACCGTCACGGCGTTCGCCGTGTACTGCACCGATACTGGGCTTGCGCCAGTCACCGTCACTCCATTAAGGAGCACCGTCGCAAACGTTCCCGTGATCGCGCTCGTCGAGCTCACCACTGTGTAAGCGTTCGCACTCGATGCCCCCGCCGGAATCCCCAGCGACAGCGTGCCGCCCAGTTTGCAGCTCGCCCCCGACACAAGCACCCGCTGCGTGCTCAGCGTGCCGCTCGTGTTCAGCGCGATCTTCAATTTCCCACCCGCGCTCATGTCTAGACTGTTGACCGTCAAAGTCTCCCCGGCAACCGGCACCTGGCTGCCCAGCGTCGCAGCCCCCGGCCAGAGATTCCCCGCCGCCGCCGTGGTGACCGTGCTCCCTTGCAGCGTCCCCGTCCCGCGCAAGTCGCCCGCTGAAATTTGAGTCACTCCGGAATAAGTATTCACACCATTCAACGCCAGCGCGCCCGTCCCCGCCTTCGTCAACCCGTTGGTCCCCGTCAATGTCGCCGAGATCACCGCACCTCCCGTGTTCGTTGTGATCGTGTTGATAGCCGGCGTCGCCCCGCCAAGATTAAGCGTCGCGCCAACAGCGCCATTTATCGCATACCCAGTCTGCGTGAAGAGCATCCCGCTGTTCGCACTCACCACTCCGCTCACCGTCACGACACTCGATGCCACCGCGCCGCCAAATGTCGCCGTCTTCGACTGATCCCAGCCGCCGCCGGCCTGCCCATCCGCGTCTGTCGCCGACCACGCTGTGCCGCCCGTCGCGAGCCAAGTCCCATTCCCGCCGCGCGTCGCGTCATCGCCAATCCAGAAGTTTCCAAGCACTGCTGGCGCGGTGAACGTCACCGTGAGACTGGGACCCGTAGCGCCCACTTCGCGGCTGGCGAATTCCTTCGCCGTGCGCAAATCTGCCTCGCCGCCAAAAATGATCCACCCATTGTTGGTCGCGGGATTCGCCAACCAGCCCTGCACGTCCGTCGCCATCTTAGCCGACGTCCACGTGTACACGCCCAAGCCGTCAATGCTGGTCGTCGCCGACGCAGCCGCGAAGTCCCCACCCGGCGCGGTCCACGACGCCGTATTGAACACATTGAAATCCCACGTCGCATCCCCCGGCGTTGCCTGCGCGGGAATTCCGCCGCCAGTAGACGTCCCTTCTCCCCAGGTTTTGGTCAGCGCACAGAGATCAAAGTCCCTCGGCCCAGGAATGCCGCCCGGAACCTTGATGCAGTTAAGCTGCAACTGCACCGTCTGAATTGTCGCGTTGGATGGAATGCTGCTGAGATCAAATGCAACCAGCGTGCGCCGCAACTCCGTCCCGAGCGTGCCGGCGGTCCTGCCGGCAAAAAGCTGCCCCTTCGCATTGCTCCCATTGACATTCTCAGAATAAATCGTCGTGTCCCTGCTGGCCCCCAGCGTAACACTCCCGGCCCACGCCGCGTGCTGCGCTCCAATCAGAGCAGCAACAAGCAGAACACAATTCAGTTTCGACCGAACGTCAAACGCGATGCTATTCATTTGCATTGGACCTTTCGACGCTTTGAATTGAAAGTAGAAACGAAACCGCCACTCTCAAACGCTACACCGACTCCACCGCATTCGGCCGTCATGGAAAATCGCGGTGCGTGTCGTGTGGACCGCAGATTAGAATACTTTTTCGCCGCGAATTCAACTGCGCGAAAATCACTTTCCAGCACGCGCTCCCGAATTCCTGACCCTTGCATTCCAAATTGCCGCCAAGTAAAATATCCATCGTCATTAATTTTTGGTGACAGCAATTTGCGGGCGTAGCTCAGTGGCAGAGCGTTGGCTTCCCAAGCCGAAGGTCGCGGGTTCGATGCCCGTCGCCCGCTTTTCAGGATTTCGCTTCGACCATTCTCTTCTAGCCCGGACTATCATCGCCCCAGTGCCTTGCGCGCCAGTTCGAGGTTGCCTTCCAAGACTGGATCATTCGGATGCAGGCGGACGGCTTCGCGCAGTGCCGCTTCGGCTTCGCGGGCCGCGCCGGCTTGCAGTAGCGTCAGGCCAAGCCCGTTGAGCGCCTGGTAGTTTTCGCGATCGAACTGCACAGCTTTCTTGTATTCGTTGAGACACTCCATGAGCACTCGGCGATCTTGAATGCGGTCCTGCAACAGGTACGCAAGATAATAGTGCGTGTCGCTGTTGCTCTCATCCAGGCGCACGGCGCTGCGCAGGTGCGATTCTGCTTCGGGTTGCCCCTGCGCGAGGTAGATTTTCCCGAGTTGCAGATGAGCATGGGCGTCGTTTGGCGTCGTCCGTAGCACCGCCTTGTTCTTTGCGATTGCATCGGTCATGTTCGCTTTGGCGCGGTCCTGCTTGAGCACCTGCGTATCGGCATCGTTGCGCGGAAGCATCAACAGCCACAGTTCGGCCATCTCATTAGTCGATTGCAGACCATAGCGCACGCGCTGCGGCGGCCGGTTTGGGTTGCGCGAGTTTTCTGCCGAGTTATCGAACGTGTACGCCATCTCGATGCGGCTGCCTTTGGGAAGCAACACCGGCCGCTTGAAAGTGTACTCCCCCTGCCAGTTGAAGTCCCAGTCCTTGATCCACAACAACCATTCGCGCGCGCCGCTGGGAAGCGTCGCAAAGGCGCGCAAATCTTTTCCGAGATAATGAACGTGCGGCAGCAGCGCGAGAATGTTCACGTCCACTGGTACGGTGTAAGCCGATTGCACGGTGTACGCCTTCTCGCCAGCGGGGATGTCCATGTCGACGGCTCGCAGCAATGCAATCGTCGGATGAATCGTGCCTGGCTTATCGGTGAAGTACAACGCAACGGATGGCTGGATGATTTCCGGCTTGCCGCCGGGTTGCATGTGGAGCTGTAGTACGAGATCAGTTCCTTTTGCCAGTTTCCATGCCGTGTCTTCATGCATGCGCGCGATTTTTCCCGGCTGCCAGTGGATGAACTGGCCGCTCGGCGATTCCGCTGACGCAGGAAGGGTGCCCATGCCGGGCCACCCGGGATCCGTCTCTTTCGCCTCACGCTTGCGCGACGCCGGCGTGGGATCGACATAAATGAATGCATGGTGGATGCGCGAACTGCCCGGGTGGAATTCGATGCCTTTGACAAATTTGTCTTCCGGGATCGGAACACGCACGGCGAAATTTCGATACACGTCGCGGCCTTCCGCGGGAAGTGTGAAGACACGCTCCGGCTGCACGACCATGTCCGGCTTGCCCAGATTCCAGTCGTCATTGAACTGTGGCGCTGCAGGCGCTGCCCCTCCCTCGGCCATCCCTTGTGCCACCCAGTTTTTCAGCATCAGTATTTCATCGTCGCTCAGTGAGCGGTCGCCGTCGAACTCGCCGTATCCGCGCGCGGGCAGCCACGGAGGCATGTAACGGCTCTGCGTGACCTTCACGATCTGCTCCGCGCGCTTTGCAATATCCGCATAACTCAACAGAGCGAACGGTCCGACCCCGCCCACATGGTGGCAAGTTGCGCAGCGCCTCCATATAAGGGGGGCGACATCGTGCGAGAACGTCGGCTTCGCGACGTTGACGGATGCCGGCTGAGACGAATAGATGCGCCAGGCAACAGTCCCAGCTACTCCCGCAATCGCCAGAAGACCAGCGGCCAGGAGTTTGCTGAAGTTTGCTCGCGAAGGCAAGGGCTCGCAGGGCTCCGCCGCCTTGGCAGTCTTGGCTTTGCGCTTATTCTTTCCCATATTCTGCCCACGCCGACACGTTACGAACTGACATGAAAGTGCAGGAGTGCGCAAGTCGACTCGCGCCCTGCCGCTTGTTTTATCTGCCCGTTTCGCTCTCAGAACGGCGCTGATTGCAGTGCCTGCACGATGATACTTTGTGCCTCACCCCGCCGCGACGGCAGAATGAAGTCGTTTTGCGCTCTCGGTTTTTCGCGGATTTGCAGTGGCGCCCGTTTGTGGAATCCGCTAGATGTTAGTGAACTTAAACAACTAAATATGCACAGACGGTTGCAATTCGATTGCTCCCCACTCTCAAAAAAAGGGTCATCACAATGATCATGCATGCGGCCGCTTATCGGACGGTAAGCCGAATTGTCGTCAGCGCAGCGCTGTTCGCCTCAGTTGCCTTGCTGGGTGTGTCGACGGCCCAAGCCGCGACAACGGTAACGCAGACCACCTCTACTGCAACGGGTGCGGCAGCGGTCGGAATCTACGGCCTAACCCCGGAAGGCTCGCAGGACTGGGCGCAGTGGGGTGCTGGCGGCCCAAACTTCTATAATCACAAAGCAGTGAACACGCCGCTGATCTCCGATGTAATCACGCTGGGAGGTGCCACGCGATCGGCCGGCACCGCCAACATGGTCTACACCTGGAACGACGGTGTGAACGCGCCCACTGCACTGCCACAGAATTTCATCAACAATCAAACGACCACCGGTGTGATTCAAACCGTTGGCGTGACATCTGCAGCCAACACAGCATCGGCGCTGGGATACCAATTCACCGTCAATGCACCAGCTTCGGGAACTTTCGTCACGCCGCGTGTGCTCAAGATCTACGGCTCGATGATCAACAACGCCACGGTTCCCACCACCGCCCAGCAAGTGTTTTTGAACGTGTCTTTCAACGACCAGCCGAATGCAATCCCGACCACCCTCGTATTCTCGACAAATGTCGTAGCCAACGCCGTCAATTATTTTCAAACCGTGATTGAGATTGGCGACGCTGCCGCCACTGCCACTTCCGCCACGATTCAACTTTTCTATGGTGGAAATGGTGGCGCAAACTTCTCGACTTTGCAACTTCACGCCGCCACGCTCTCCAATGCAAACCTCATGTCGTCCGGCTTCGGCATCGACTTCACTGGCTCGGCCACAACCATGTTTGCTCGAGACTATGCCGGTCTGGTCCCACAGCGAAATTGGATCAACGGAGCCGCGGCGAGCGGCACGATCGCTGCTGGCGCACTGCTCGACAACACGGGCGTTGCTGTCAATGCAACGGGCACTGCATTCTGGAATAGCAGCGCCACTTCCCTCCTGGCCGGCGGCAGCGACACTTCCGGCAGCGCACGCCTGATGAAGGGTTACCTCGACAGCGCCAGCACATCGTATGGGTTCGTCAACGTGAACATGGTCGCGCTGCCAGCTTACCTTGCTGGCGGTTACAGCGTCATCGTGTATGCCGATGGCGGCGGATATGAAGACCGCGCCGCGCGCTACATCCTGGGCAACATCAACAACACAACCGTCACAGTCACCGCGGGCAACGTCACTGTCACTGGCGCAGCGGCTTACACGGGAATTTCCGCAGGCGACGTTATGGTGACCGGCATTCAAGCGCAGACGGTCGGTTCGATTCCCGCCGCGTCAACCACACTCAACACGATTACTGCGTTTGTAACCGCGCTGGGAGCCGGTTCGAACTATGCGATCATCAAGCAGAACAACACCGCCGGAGTCGGCACGGTGTCGAGCGCGGGCACGACAGTCACCGGCACGGGCACGTCGTTTACTACTGCGGTGGCACCCGGCGATATTTTTGTCAGCGGTACTCAGGCTCAGGTTGTCACCGCAGTCGCCAGCAACACCTCTTTGACGGTTAGCGCTGGCTTCGGAACCGCGCTTGCCGGGGGCTCTTCTTTCAGCGTGATTAAAGGGGTACCTTTCACCGGCATCGGTACCGCGACCATCAACGGCTCAAACACCGTGGTCGGCAACGGAACACTCTTCAACGCCCAACTGGCCGTTGGCGACACCATCGTGGTTGGCAATCAGGCCCAGATCGTCACAGCAATCGCCAGCACCAATTCAATCACTGTTGCCAACGCGTTCACCGCTTCGGCCACCTCCTCTTATAGTGTGATCAAAGTCGCCAGCAACCCTGTTAACGTGGCAGGCAACCGCGACCAAGCCGGTGTTGATTTCACCGGACAGTTCATTCGTGGAGCATCTGGCGCAGGTGGTTTTGGCTCAAGCTATGGCAACTACGTGGTGTTCCCGAATCAAACGGCAACTGCCTTCTCGATCATCGCGACCCCCGATGAGTCGGTCATCAACCCGCCGAATCTGAACAACATCCTCGCCGCCCCGCGGTCGCCCATCAACGCAATTCAAGTCGTTCCCGTCGCCACCACAGCGGTCGCCACGGATTTCACTTGGAATGGTTCAGTCAGTAACCTTTGGAGCGTCGCCGGGAACTGGACTCCCGCTGGCCCGCCTACCACCGGCGCCAACCTTATCTTCCCAGCCAGTGCAGGCAATCAGACCAACAACAATGACACGGCTGTTGGGACGTTCAACAACATCATTGTCACCGGCGGCAGCTACACGATCACCAGCACTCCCAGTCCGGTGTTAGTGAGCGGCTCGCTGAATGTCACCGGTACTGGCACTGTTGCCAACCTTAATTTCAATATGCAGGTCAACTCGGCCAGCCTTGGTGTCAATGTCAACACCGGCGCAACGCTGAACATCGCTGGCGGCGCAACCACGCTGGATGCGTTCAGCCGCATGATCTTTGCCACGATTAATGGTACGTGGAATCTAGCCACTGGCACGACGCTGACGTCCTCCAATGGCGGTGGATACGAGTTGACCGTCACGGGCACCGGCACGTTCAACGCAGCCACCGGCAGCACGATCACCTTCCCATCAGGCAATATCGGTTCCAACGTGGTTGACATCAGCACGACCAACAGCAGCATCCAGGGCGCCTTCACGGCCGCTGGAACGGCCAACCAAGCCAGCTTGACCATTCTCAACAACGGTACTGCCAACGTCAGCCCAACATCATCCAGCGGCATCGGCGCGCTGAATATCTCCGGTAACGGCACCACGACAGTCGGCACGGCCGACAGCCTCGCTTACAGCTCCTCTATTACTACGCCCACGACCACCATCAACGGCAACGTCGTCTTGGGCGGCGCTCAGTTCACCGGGACTGGGACGTTGGCAGTCGCGAACTTGAGTACAGCCGTCACCTCCAGCACGCCTGTCTTCGGCGTGACCGTTTTCCCAGGTGACATCCTGACCATCGCCAGCGTCAATGTCGTCGTCGTGTCCTTCAGCACCTCGACCGCCGCAACTACGACAATCTACCTCGGACCGAACAGCGCCGCGGCCAGTTACTTTGTCGCTCATCCCGGCTATACGCAGACTTTCGCCGGCATCGGTACTGTGACGACCAATGCCACTACAACCGTTGCACTCGGCACTACCCCGCCGGCATTCCTAAGCCAGCTCGCAATCGGTGATGTGATCACGGCCAACGGTGTCACTACCAACATCACCGCCATTGGAACAAACCCTGTGAGTTTGACGGTCGGGACGGCAATTCCAGCGGCAGCCAATATCTCCTACATTGTTACCAAACCTGTCTCGCTAACCATTACGGCGTTCAGCCTGACCCAGGCCGCCGCCAGCACCCTCGCCGCACCTACACTGAATTTGAACGTGAACACACTGGCCCAGTCGTTTCCCAATAGCACGCCCACTGCCAACGCCACGCTTAATGGAACAGTCCAGAATTCCAATAACGTTCCGCTGACCGGCACGCTTCCCGGCACGATCACCAGTGCGGGCACCACGATCACGGGCGTAGGCACCAACTTTGGATCGCTCGGCGACGCCTGCGTGGGTGATGTCATCGTCACATCCGATGGCCAATTTCAGATCGTGCTAAATCTCGCCAGCCCGACCTCGCTGACTACCCAAACTGCCTTCGCCACTCCTGTGACCGGCGTCAGCTACAAGGTCATTCGTGCCACGCCGGGCGCCAACACGATCAGCAGCGTTGCCAATAGCGGTACTGTGACCGGCGTGGCGGTGCCGCCCCCGTTCTCAACAGTCGCCAACACGCCATTTGTAACGGTGGGAGATTCGATCATCGCCAACGGCCAGATCCAAACCGTGACCGCGGTCGCTTCTGCGACTTCGCTGACAACCAGCGCTCCATTCAATCCAGTAATTCCCGCCGGCACCATTTTCGTCTTCGTGCGCGGCCAGGCCTCGTTGGCTGGTACCGGCATTATCCGGCAATCGGGCACGGGTTCCTGGGGTCCGGGTCATGCCGCCATCACCAACAACATGAATGCCACCACCGGCGCAACCGTGCTCAGCGGCACCAGCTCCTACTTTGGCCCGTGGAACATCAGCAATGGCTTCGTGCTCATCGGTAGCAACACTTCGTTCGGCACCGGCCCGACCGCGCCCGGCACGCTCGTCTCGTCGGGCGGCACCAGTGGACTGGTGACAGTCAATGGCGGCACAATCCAGGCACTCGGTGGCGCGCGAACCATTGCAAACATGATACGTTTGAACACCACGTTGCTGGTTGGCCCTACGCCCAACACGATCGGCGCGCTCGGCGTTTGGGGAAATCAATTCGACCTGACAACAACCGGCTCTGTCAATTTTAATGATAACGGCCGGACAATACAGGTTAACGGCCTCTCAACCAACGGGTTCACCGCGGCGAACCAAACCTCCGCTATCTTCCAGGGTCCCACCGTCGCTACTGGACGGACGCTGACCAAACAAGGTGCGGGAACCTTGACGACCACCGGTCCCGGAAGCTACGGCAATGGCAACGCGCAGACAATATTGGTCTCTGGAACCACTGTGTGCAGTGGTAATGGAGCTCTGGGAAATGGCGGCGTCGGACCGGACGTGCGCATCGATGCCGGTGCAACGCTGATTCTCGATTACTCGGGCGTCGCTGCCAATGCGGCGGTCAGCCGCGTTGACGATGGCGACACGATTGGGTTCAACGGCAACGGCGCCACGCTGATCATCAGAGGAAACGCCAATGCTGCCGTCACTGAAACCATTTCGAATATCGCATTCCTGAACGGCGCCAACACGATTCGAATCAGCAATGCAGCGGCAAGCACATTCGGCACCGCGCTGAATGTGACAGCAGACGTGCGCAACAGCGCCAACAACGCGAGCATCTTCAATCAGGGCAACCCGGTCGCCAATACCCCCACGTCGCTGCTCACCTTCGAGCGCGATTCCAACGGCGGCACTGGCACTCCGGCTCTGCGCTTCGGCACCACCCTCAACCCCGCGTACCCGGCCGACAGGCAGCCTCTGCCGTGGGCGACAGTCACACAGTTGAACACCGGTGTGACAGTCTCCGCCAATCAGCCCGCCATGTATTCCGGCCAGGGCGGAGCCGCGGCCGGCGTTGTGCCGCTCTCCACAGGAATCGTCTACAACTCCGTGCAAAGCGGCAGTTGGGGTACGGCCACGACTTGGTCTCCAAATGGTCTTCCCGGCGCCAACGATCAGGTGATTATCAACTCCAACCACGCCATCAGCCTGGGCGCTGACCGCCTGATCACGTCGATCACCTTCGAGCAGAATGGCTCCCTGACGGGCGCCAACAAAGTCACCGTCAGTGGTTTGATTCAGACTTTGTACACGGTTGCCAACCCGACGATTAGCTGCAACGTCGAGCTCGCGGGTACTAACTCCGTCAGCCTCTTCGGCACCGGCACGCTTAACAGCGCGGGAGCTGTCGTAACCGGAGGCAACACCGTCTTCCTGTCTCAAGTCAGCGTTGGCGACAACATCATTGCCGGCGGACAGTCCCAGACCGTTCTGTCGGTTGACAGCGACGCCCAGTTGACCATGGCCGCTCCGTTTGCGACGGCGCTGGTCAACACCAATTTCGGAATCCAACGCTCCGCAGCGTCGACGCCGGCGCTCGCTGGCAATGTTCAGATCGATCTCAACAACACCGGCAAGCTCACGATCTCCGGTGTGATCAGCCAGACCGGCGGCGCGCATGCGCTGACCAAGACTGGCGTCGGCGAGCTTGTGCTCACCAACAGTGGCAGTACCTACTCGGGCGGCACGTTCCTTGGAACGCCTCCTCAGCCTACCGGCACTGCGGGCACATCGTTCGTGGGCTTTACAAACCTGCAGGGCGGCACACTCTCATTTGGCGCAAATTCTGTGCTCCCGGTCAGCGGCGTCATCGGAACTGGTCCGCTGGTATTTAATTACCAGAACAACGCCACGCCCAGCCCGCAAACGGTCGTGCAAGGCGATGGCACTTCTGCGCGAACGATTGGGAATGCGATCACCGCAAGCGGCTCCGCCAACACATGGACCACGGCCGGCGCAGCAGACATCTCCTTTACAGGTAACGTCGTCCTGACCAACAGCACCACCATTCAAACCAATAACTCGGGCAGAACGATCTTTACGACCGGCGTGATCAGCGGCATTTTCAGCCTGACAAAAGTTGGCCAGGGTACATTGGCCCTGGGCGGAGCCAACACGTTCGCCGGTGGCTTTATCCTGGGTGCAACCGCACAGCAGTCTGGCGGCGCGGGCACGCTGGAACTGCTGGGCAGTTCCACCAATTCGAACCCGCCAACCAGCGGCCCGCTTGGGACGGGAACGTTCACGATCAATCAAATCGGGCTCGGGGCAACCGTCCCTTATGCCATCACCGGTATTGTCGCCACCGGCGGCACTCGCACCGTGACGAACACGCTGAACATGGTGGGTAACTTCACCGTACTTCCCGGCAGTGACCTTGTGCTAGGCTTCACCGGCGTCAACGCTGGAACGAACGGCTCGCGCATCATCACCGTTAACAACACGAATACTACCATCAATGGAAACATCGTTTCCAGCGGGGTAGGGCTCAACGGCGCGCTTGCCACCATCCCTATCAACCTCACGCCGAATCTGGTGACTGACACATCCACATTGGGTGCTAATTTGGACTTTGGAACAGCGGGCAACAATTTTAACCCGCCATACAACGCCGGAGCGCCGATATTTGAAGCGCGCTTCTCGGGCCAAATAAACATTCCAAGCACTGGCGCGTATTCCTTCGGTACCGCCAGCGATGACGCCAGCATGTTGTTCATTGATGGTATCGCGCTGGTCAACAACAACTTTGCGCAAGGCGTGACCTTGCGCACGGCCGCCAACGTCCAACTGACGGCGGGTCTTCACGACATCGTCGTCCTGTTCTCAAACACCGGCGGTGGTCTGGGCCTTCAAGTCGAATACCTGCCAGGCGCAGTCGCTCCCACACAGGGTCAGTTGATGCCTCAGAATATTCTTTCGGCTCCCGGTGTCGTCAATGGGCTGAAGGCGGAATACTACAACACCGCGCTTGCACCCCACCCCTTCTTTAACACGATCCACCTGGTCAACAATCTCTTCAATGGCGTCGGATCGACGCTGGTCAGTCTCACCAAGGAAGGCACCGGGCAGTTGACTCTCAGTGGAAACAGCACCTACGCTGGCACCACCACTGTCAACAGCGGCGTTTTGAGCTTGAACACCGATACAGGCGCGCTGTCTGCAACCAGCGCCATCAACGTGAATTCCGGCGGCATCTTTGATATTTCAGGCGGCACGGGTGCGGCAAACTTCAACCACATCAATGACAATGCCGTTCTTAATCTCAACGGCGGCACGTTCCGCATCGTCCCACCGGCCTCAACGGCTGTCAGCCAGACGGAGACAATTGGGCAGGGCATCGTCACGGCAGCGAGCACGGTCCGCCTCGACAATTCGCTCACTTCGGTTGTCACGCCTCGAAACCTGCAACTGACATCGTCCTCATCGTCCGTGACTTTCTCCGGCGGCACACTGAACTTTGAGCGCATTGCCGCGGGAGCTGGCGGCGGGACAACGAACCTGTTCCTGACCGGCGTGCCGATCAACGTCGACGTGCCACAGGCCACGGTCAACGGCCAGTTTGCTGAATACAACGGCGCAGGCGGCACGCCGGAAGGCTTGCGCGCGAAGCAATCGACCACGACGCAGTGGGTCACCGTCGCGGCTGGAAACTGGTCAGGCACGATCTGGGACACTGTGCCCTCCACGACCCCAGGCGGCGCGGCAATTGGCGGAACACCCGCGAACAACAACGTGCTGATCCGGCACGCCGTTAACACCAACGGCAGCCAGGTCTGTAACTCGCTCTCGTTCGATCGGACCGGCGGCACTCTCACCGGTTCCGCCGGCAACGTGCTTACAATTTCCTCCGGCGCCATTAACTGCGGAGTCGGAACCACAGCGCCGGCACCGACGATCAGTGTGATTAATCTGAAGTTTGGTCCCACCGGCGCCGTTGCCGGAACGATCAATCAGAACAGCACCGGCGCGCTGACCATCAGCGCAAGCATCGACAGCACCAGCACTGCGGGATTGAGCGTCGGCGGGTCCGGCCAAACCATCCTCTCCGGCGTGCTTGGGTTCTCCGGCGGTTTGAACGTCACCGGCGGCACGACCGTGCTCTCGAATGTCAACAACACATACCTGGGCAACACAACCATTAGCGGCGGAACGCTGAGCATCTCCAACGACGGCAATCTCGGCAGTGTCACCAACTCACTGGTCATCCAGGGTGGAAACGCCAGCAATACCATCACCACGATTGCTGGCGCCGGCACTATCACCACAACTGGCACAAACACCGTCACCGGCACGGGGACGCTCTTCGGAACGCAGGTCACGCCGGGCGATGCCATCGTCGTCGGGGGCGGCTCGATTGCCGCGGGAACGGTCATTGTGGCCGCAAGCGCGACCTCGCTGACCACATCCGGCATCCTGCCCACTGTCACCAACGCGTCGTACTTGATTGTGCATAACCCAAATTGTTACCAGGGTAATGGCACACTGAATGCCGGCACGGTACCAAGCTTTACGGGCAATGGTAGCGTCATCACCGCGGCTGGTTCGAACACCGTTACCGGGACTGGTTCGGCGTTCAGATCGCAACTGTTGCCCGGCGACGTGCTCACCATTGGCGCCCAGAATATGACCGTCGGTACGCTCATTAGCGATACGTCGTTCCTCGCGACTACCGCGGCGGGTATCTCGGTCGTATCGTCAACGATCGCGGCATCTCCCACGGGCGCGACAGAGGCGGGTAACACAGTGACAATAACCACTACAGCAAATCATAACCTGGTTATGGGTGCACCGGTCGTTATCGCGGGGGTTGCTGTCACGGGATACAATGGCACGTTTACCGTTACATCTGTGCCCACCAACACGACATTTACCTACACAAATCCGACGGCCGGCTTAGCAGCATCCGGTGCAGGAACGGCGGTACCGGCGGTCTTCGTTACACGGCCAAACCTGATCACCGGCACCGGCACCGCCTTTACCACTGCCGGCCTGTTCTCCGGCACCGGCGACAGCATCATTGCAAACGGCCAGCAAATTCCGATCAGCCAGGTGGCCAACGCGACGACTTTGAGCACCACAGCCGCGTTCTCCCCCGCTCTGACCGCGGGCACACCGTTCTTTATTGTCCGCAACCAGCAGGGGCTTCTCAAAGGCGCAGGCACCATCGGGGCCTCCGGCACACAGGTCTATGGTACCGGAACTAATTTTTCGGCGCTCACCCAGTACAGTGCCCAAAATACGCTCAATGACTTTATCTATGCCGCGGGGCAGATGCAGCAAATTCAGTTGATCCAGAACGACAGCCTGATGCAGGTACAAGCAGTGTTCAATCCGCCGATTCCGCCCGGCTCGTCGTACTCGATCATCCGCACCACCGAATTGCCGGGCCTCGTCGCCACCGCCGGCAACACGGTGACTGGCACGAACACGAGCTTCCTCAGCACGTTCAATGTTGGCGACTACATCATCGTGACCGGCAATGCGAACTGTCAATTGGTGACCGCGGTTCTGAGCAACACCGTGTTGACCACACTGAATTCGTTCGGAACCATTGGCAACTCCGGCTACGCCCGCATGGCAGGCAGCGTGGTTGGCGGCGGAACTTTGACCATCAATTCCAACGACGTCGTGCTGAACTCCCAGCGCGGATTTGTCCTCGGACCGTCCGGCGGGACCATCAACATCCCCGCTAATCTCACTTTGACCGTTGGCGCCGCATTGGCTGGCAACAACCCGCTCAGGAAGGAAGGCGCCGGGCGCGTGACGTTCGGCAATCCGGGCGTGACGACCGCCTCATACAATTCGACCAGCCAGCGCCAGGGCAACACTTTGATCAACGCCGGCGCACTGCGCTTCGGCACGGGCAATGCGCTCGGCAACATCGTCGCGGCACAGGGCCCGAACACCAACAACTCGATTGTAACCGTGGCCAGTGGCGCGGTGCTTGAAATCGGACCGCAGATCACGTCTGGCGTGACACAGCGCATTGTCCTCCACAACGGATCGAAGCTGCTGGGTATTGGTAACTGCGCCGCGAACTTCACCGAAATGGTTCCCATGCCAAACGCAGTGGTGACCATTGAACACAATGCCATCGAGCCGCTCAACCGCTTCACAATCAGCGGCCAGTGGGGCACGGGCAGCGGCGACCTCAGCTTCCCGCAGAATGCCGTGACCGTCCTCAACGCCCAGCCGACCGGATTCCCACCGGGTGTCATCGTTATTTCCCCGGGTAACGGTAATTACGAGGGCACGTGGGTCGCCAATAACGGCATCGTCGTGCCTCTAAACGCGGCATCGTTCGGCGACAATAATCCGCAATTGAGTACTATCACTGTAAATTCCGGCGCATCACTTGCTGTGGGAGCTAATACCCTAAATACTCAAGTCATCTTGAACGGTGGGACTTTGGGGGCTAGCGGCGCCGGAATCAATCCAAATCTTGCTAACATCACGGGCGGCGGTAATGCCCCCAACGGCACCACCGTGCCGACCGTGATCGTTAACGCCAATTCAACTATCCAATTGGACGACATCCCCGCGCCGGGCGGCGCGCACAATGTAACTATCAGTGGCATCCTTTCCGGCAGCGGAAACTTAACCCTGCTCGGCTTTGAGGCCAGCCGTGTCACCTCACCCATCGCGCAGAACAGCCAGTTCATCCTGACCAACCCCAACAACAAATATTACGGCACCATCACTGTCAACTCCAACGCGCAGCTTTCCGCGCAAAATGCGGGCTCTCTGGGTCAAGCGGACAACCCTGCCACCGTCGTGCTGGCGGGCGGCTATTTCGAAGTCCGCAGCAACCAGGCGGTAAACTTCCCCGGTAATGTGGTGCTGTCGACGCCGACGATCGCAGGCACATTCAGCTCGATGGCGGCGTTAAATAACCAACAAAATCCGTTTGTGGCGTACAATCCGGTTATAACGATGTCATCATTCGCAGCAAGTGCAGGTAACAATACCCTCGTATTGCATGGAAACCTTCAAGCCGGATCGAATGGTGTCCTAGGCAACAACATCCTGAGCTTCCCCAGCGCCACGCTGACCGGAACGCCCACCTTTGACCTGCAGTCCTCCATCCTGCGCTTCGACGGTCCCGTCACTGGCGCCGGCGGCATCACTAAGGTGGGCGCGCAGGCATTGCAGTTGAATGCGGCGAACACCTACACAGGCACCACCACCGTCCTCAGTGGACAAGTGCAGCTCAACGGCGCTGCCAGCAGCATCACCAGCAACGTGGTCGTGAATTCGGGCGGCGAATTCAACATCTCGTCCGCTGTCACAAATGCCAACGCCATCGGCAACACGAACACAGTCACATTGAACGGCGGCATCCTGAGCCTGACCGCTTCGCCGGGAGTCGCGCACAATGAAACCATCGCCAGCCTGACCATTGGCAACGGCACAAGCACCATCAATCTGAATCCGAACGGCGCGGGCGGCGATGCGCAGTTGACGCTCACCGGCGCGCTCACACAGAGCAGCGGCGGATACCTGACACTGAACCGCAATTTCGGCACGGCCAACGCCAACCTCATTATCACCGGCGCCGCGGCCAACACCAACTTCTTCAAGGTCACCGTTAACGAACCGGCCGGCGTCACCGGACGGGGGATCTACCACACGGCCGCGCAGCCCGATCTCGGCGTTGTCGCGTTCACCGGTGCGGCCGGCGGACCGTTTGTCTATACCTCCAAGAATTCCGGCGCGTGGAACGTCGCGGCGAACTGGACTTCCTCGCCCGCCGGTGGCACCTTCCCCGGTGCGGCCGATGACGTCGTGATCGCGGCTGGACATACCATGGACTTGAATGGCGTCAACCAGAGCGCCAACTCGGTCATGTTCAAAGGTACGATGCCGACCTTGGGTTCTGCCTACAATTATGCGACCGCCGCGTCGCCTGGCGCGTCTTCGTTGATCTCATTCATGCTGACCAACCAGCTCTCGCCGGTCGGCAAGAGGCTGCTCTCGACCAGCGGTGTCAACAACGGCTTCATCTCCACAATCGTCGGCTATCAGGCCGCCACGGGCACGATCACCATCAGCCCGCCTGCGTTCACTGGCTTTGCGAACAACGATACCTTCACGCTCGACTTCCAGGTTACCTCCGCCGCATCGGCGACGAATATCAATGCGCTCAGTCTCGCGCCCTACAGTGCCAGCGGCTCGCTGGTCGGCCAGACCCTGACGTTGGCCTCAGGCAACCTGTGCGGCAGAAGCGCTGTGATTCAGTCGCTGGATTCGTCCGGAAACATCGTCTTTACAGGCACCGGATTGCCCGGTATTCCCGCTGCGAACGACATCTTCTATGTGTCGTCAGGCGTGGTCACCAGCACCGTCTCGAACAATGTTACCACTTTCCCGGCGGTCGTTCCGACGACGACCACGGTTCTGAACTCGCAGTTTGCCTCGACCGGCGGCAACGTGTTCCTGAATAATTTCACCAGCCCGCTGCTCGGCCAGCCCATCATCTTCACCAGCGGCCAGAACAATGGCAGGACAGGTTATGTTTCTGCGGTCAGGACCGACGGCCAGTTGACGTTCACGCCGGCGTTGGCCGTCAATCCAATCATCGGCGATACGTTCACGGTCATTGGCGCATCGAACGGCATCAGCGGCACGAACACGTTGAATGTCGTCTCCGGCGCAATCTCCGTGCAGCCCGTGCCCGGCACATCGGGCATCGGTTTGCGCGCCGAGTACTATAGCCAGCCCGCTGGCACCGGCGCCAATTTCACAGGGCAGCTCATCAATCGCCTCGACGGAAACGTGCCAGTTTCAGTCGCCCTCACCAACGATCCGGACGGCCCCGGCAGCGCCAACACGGGCGGCTTCAGCGCCGTCTTCACCGGCTTCATCGTGCCGGACTTCACCGAGCAGTACATCTTCAACATGGTCTCCGTTGACGATGGCGCCCGCCTTTATATCAACAATCAAATGGTCATCGACTGCCCGGGCGTTGCCGGTTCCGGCGCGCAGGGCACCATCGCATTGACGGCTGGCGTCAGGTATCCCATTCGCATGGAGATGACCGACAGCGGCGGCGGCAAGGGCTACAACGTTCAGTGGTTCAGCGCGAATCAGGCAGCCGGTTCCACCACAGCGGTGACCGTGCCTACGGCGAACCTGTTCCCAGCCAACAACACCGTCAATATCGCCTGCAATCTCAACTTTGGGTCGGCCACCGGTTCAGTGACCAACAACGGCGGCGGTTCAATTCTGTTCGGCACTCTGGGCCTGCCTTCGCTCGGTGCGATCTCCGGAACGAACGGGCTCGACATTGTCTCCAACGGCACAGTCGGAATGTACGCCTTTAACACCTATACCGGATCTACCAACATTGGCTCCGGCTGGATACAGCTTGGACACAACAACGCGCTCTCCAGCGGATCGGCAACGATCAACCAGAACGTGCATTTGCAGGGCGCGCTGGGTGCGTCTCAATTTGGCGTTGTGATACCCAATGCGCTGACGATTAATGGAGACTTTTACATCGGCAATGCGCCCAACTCGCTGACCTTTACCGGCCCGTGGACGCTCACCGGCAACCGCATCATGTCGTGCGACAATTCCGCCAACGGCACGAACAGCGCCGCCAACGTTGGCCTGTGCCAGATCAACGGGGCAATCGGCGACGGGGGCGCCGGGTTCTCCTTCGCCAAAGCCGGTCATGCTTTCCTGCAGATGAACGGCAACTCAACGTACGGCGGAAACACGATCGTGTATCGCGGTCAATTGACGCTGGGTGTCAATGACGCCCTGCCGCCGGGCGCGGGCATTGTTATTGCAGGGAGAAACATCAATACCGGCACGCAGTTCCTGACTCAGGGAGTGGCTGGAGCGAATCAACAGGCCATCCTTCAGCTCAACGGCTTCAACCAGACCTGCACGAGCATCACTCTGGGTTACAACGACATTTACAACCTACCGGCTCTCGCAGCCGACAGCATCATCACGAGCTCGAACGGCGGCACGCTGACGGTGAACGTCGCGAACGGTGTCATGAATCGCTACCTCGGCACAGTGAACGGTTCGCTGGGCATCACAAAGAACGGTCCGGGGTCGTTCGGAATGTACTTGGCCGAGGGGTATACGGGACCGACCATTATCAACGGCGGTACGATGCTGGAGGGGATCAATAACTCCATTCCGCCGGGTTCGAACGTGACCGTCAACGCCGGCGCCATACTGGACATCAACGGCACGGCGTCAACGATCGGCAGCACCGGCGCAACCTTGACCATCAATAATGGTCAGGTCATCAACAGCACTCCCGGCGGTTTGTTAACGCTGGGCGGCGACGTTTACGCCACCGGCACGCTGGGACGGCTGGGCGGGATCATCTCCACCACCGCCGGCGCCAACCGGCAGCTCTTCGTCAATGGCGCATCCGACAACCTGACCATCGACGGCGCGCTAATCGGTGGTAATTCAGGCACGTTGTACACAAAGCTGGGCGCCGGTAAGGTGACTTTGACCAACGCGGAAAACACTTTCCTCGGCCAGATCGTGGTTAATGAAGGCACGTTTGCCTTGGACGGCAGCAGCGCCGTCCTCATTAACGTGCCATCGGTTCAGATCAATGGCGGCACGTTCCTAATTGACGCTTCCAACACAGTGGCCGGCGCGAATCCAAATCGTCTCTACGACCTGGCAACCGTGTACATGAACGGCGGCGCCTTCACCGTGCTCGCCGCGCCTGGCGTGACGCACACTGAGACGATTGGATTCCTGAGTCTGAGCGGTGGTAACAATGCGTTCACAATGCAGTCAAATGGTACTGGCGATGCGCAATTGATCGCAGGTTCGTTCACGCGCGCCAACGGCACCACGCTCACGCTCAATCGCTCCAACGCCACGGCCGGTGCGGGCCTCGAAGCCGGAAATTTATTCTTCTCCAACCCGTCGCCTTTGACCAACAACGGCAACGTTTCCTTCGCGACAGTCTCCAACAGCAGCGCGACGCCTTCGCCGGTGCTCAACAGCCCCGGCATTTACAACACGACCCAAGGCGTGATCGAAGGCGGACCGGTCGGCGGCACGCTTTACATTTCGACCGCCGCGGGCGGCGATTGGACGCTCAACGCGACATGGGCCTCCCCCGGCGGCGCGCACCCGACCGGCCTGCCCGGCGAACGCGTGCAGATCGTCGGCACGGCCACCGTCACCCTCCCCTCCCCTCAAAGCATCGATCAGGTGGAATTTACCGGCGGCGGCACAATTTCGGGCAGCACGTTGACGATCAGTTCCGCGGCGGGCAGTTTGAACAAGGTCGTCGTCACCGGCACGGGCAACCCGACAATCGCCAGCAACCTGACCGTCTCCGGCGACTTCCTCTTTGACAACCGCAGCACCGGCGCGACCGGCCTGACCATCTCCGGGCAGCTCTCCAGCGGCAGCGGCGCTCTCCAGCCGCTGGTGTGGTACAAGTTCGACGAAGGCAGCGGCACCACCGCGATCAACAGCGGCACCGGCGGCGCGGCTCTAAACGGCACGCTCGTTCCCAATGTCGTCGCGGCATTGTTCTCGGTGGCTTCCGGAACATCCGTTGCAGCCACTTCATCGACAATCACCACCACCGTCGCACATGGCCTGGTTGTTGGCCAGACTGTGGTCATCGCTGGCGTGACGCCCGCCGAATACAACGGCACCTTTGTGGTCACGGCGGCTGCGGTCGGCGCCACCACGTTTACCTACAACAATCCGGCAGCGACCGGCGCTGCTGCTGGAGCTGGCGGTACGGTCACGCCCGACTACAAGCCGGGCTACGTTGCCGGGAAGATTGGCAGCAACGCGTTGTCCTTCAGTGGCGTCAACGCTGCTGGCTTTGTGGATGTGCCCAACTTCACATGGCAAGCCAATTCGCAAGTTACGGTATCGTTCTGGGTGCAGGTACCTGCAATCCCGAATAAGGGTGAATATAACTTCGGCGTTGGACCGGGCACCAATGCCCAACGCTTCTCGACCCATGCGCCTTGGTCCGGCAACGAAATCTTCTGGGACTACGGCGGGACCGGTGCCGGACGAATACAAACAGCTGCGAATCCGAATGGAATATTTGTCGCCAACCAGTGGGTTCACATCGCAATGACGTGCGGTCCGTCACAAGTCACCGGCACGCGGCGCGAAATCTACGGCGCGGGCAATTTGCTTGTATCCGGCAATGACGCCAACCCCGGCCCGACCGCCTTGGCACGTTTGGCGATCGGATGTTCGCCCGAAGAGCTCTTCTCCAACAATTTCCGCGGCTTCATGGACGACTTCCGCATCTACAACCGCGTCCTGAGCCCGTATGAAATCGCGAATTTGGCCAACAGCGTGGAACCGCAGTCCATCACCAAGAGCGGCCCCGGCACGGTTGTGCTGACCAACGCAACCAATAACTTCACCGCGAACCTCAATGTCGCACAGGGTGCGGTAAGCGTCCCGAACAGTGGTGCGCTGAGCACCGCGACGTACCAGGCGCCGACGCTGGGTACCGTCGCCGCAACATCGTTTGTCAACGCTTCGCCCATCACGGCGGCTGCGCAGGCGGGGAACACTGTGACCATCACAGCGGCCAACACATTCGTAGCCGGCCAGCTTGTCACAGTTGCCGGCGTCACACCGGCGGGCTACAACGGCACGTTTGCCGTTGTTACTCCCACCGCGACGAATTTTACGTACATCACAACGGCTGGCCTGGCGGCTGGCTCTGCGTTCGGCACGGCGACATCCGCGTCAACGTTCCTGACCGGCACCAACACTCTCTTCACCACAGAGCTCAACGTGGGCGATCAGGTGACAATCAATACCGCGACCGGTGGCGGTGGCGCGGGTAACGTCTTCACCGTGGCGAACATGTTCAGCGCGACCAGTCTCTCCGTGACTCCAGCGCTGACGAACGTGGGGCTGACGGGACAGACGTTCACCGTGACACGCGCGCCGCAAGTGGGCTTGAACGGTGGCACGCTGCTGACCACCGCAACATTCACGTCTCCACCATCGCGTCCATTCGCTGTCAATTCGCCGTCAGTCGCGTCGTCCGTTGACGCTGCCGCTGGCACAACATTGACGATCCAGGGTCCGATGAGCGGTGCAACCATGGCCTTCAATGCCCTCTCAGGCAGCACCGGCACGGTCTTCGTGCAATCCAACAACCCGCTGCGCTCCGGCCAGACCTACGTCAAGGGCGGCACACTGCGACTGCCCACCGTCAGCGCCAATCCGCCGATCGCGGCAGCGGGCGCCACGCAAATTCTCGTGGACAACAGTGCAACGCTTGATTTGCTTACCGGCGTAGGCGTCGGGACAGTTAGCGTCGCCGCAAATACCGTTGTGGTGAACGGCACCGGCACAACCTTCCTCAGCACCGTCTCGCAAGGCGACAACATCTTCCTATTCGACGATTCGGGGGTTCAGACCTCCACGATCGGCGGCAGCCTCGGCCAGCAATTTATCGTGGCGTCCGTAGTGTCCGACACACAACTGACATTGACTGCCATCGTCAATGCCACCTACAGTGTGACCAACTCGGCTTACTCCATCACGAAAGGAGTGAACGCAACGCCGGCGACCGCGTTCAATTTCTCAAACCCGATCTTCCTGGATGACGGTTCAACGCTACAGGGCACCGGCGCCATGCCCCCCAACATCACAGCAAACACCTCCGGAATCATCACCGTTGCGCAGGGCGCAGCCGCGACAATCCGAACCAGCAACAATCCCACCGATGTGCTGCGTCACGCGACGGCTGATCATTGGCGCGGCGGCGGCGGCAGCGCAAGCGCGGCAGGCACGGGTACGATTGCAAGCTCCGGGCAGACAGTCACAGGCACGGGCACGTCGTTCCTGGCACAGGCCAGAGTTGGCGACGAAATCGTGGCGGCTGGACAGTCGGCCACTGTGGTGGCCGTCGCAAGTGGCACATCTCTAACGACCGCGTTGCCCTTCAGTCCCGCCATCACTGCCGGGACAGCCTTCAGTCTGGTCCGCGGCAGCGTCATTACCATCGCCGGCAGCGGCCGTGTGCAGAACATTGCTGACAACAACGGCAATTTTTACACAGGCACGATTGTAGTGAACACCAACAACGTTATCGTGCCGGCCATTCCACAAATCACCCGCTCCGGCTGGCTGATCACCAACGCCAACGGCGCCAGCAACTCAAATAACGACATCATTGTCACTGCTGGTTTCTTCGGGACAAATGGCGCCGTAACCATTTCCAATCCGATTATCTTGAACGGCGGCCAGATTGGTAACAACGCCACACAGACGAACTTCACCGGTCCGATTACCGTGGCTGCCGACTCGGGAATCAATCACTCCATTTTGGGTAACATAACCGGCGCAACGAACTTCTTCGGCAGCCCGATCCGCGGCTCTGGGAATTTGTTCCTGTTCGGCAGAGCGGGCACGTTCGATGTAATAACCAGCTTCAATAACACCTATACCGGAACGCTGACGGCGAACTGCGACGCAGTCACCTTGGAATTCCGGCCGGGCGGGACTGCAGCCACGGTTGGTTCCAATGGCGCAGCATCGGTGGCGTTCCCCGGCACCGTCGCGCTGGGCGCCAGCACGTTGAATCTGCGCAGCGATTTCAACACGCAGTACGGCTTTAACCTGACCGCAAGCAGCGCGGGCCAGACCTTGGGCCTCGGCACAATCTCGTCGGTCGGCACGACCATCACCGGTGTCGGCACAGCCTTCAATGGCGCCGCGACTCCGGGGCGCTTGCTGCCCGGAAGCACCATCACGGCAATCCCCAGCGGTCAGACCCGGACGGTGACCGCGATCACGAGCGGCACGGTGATCGGGATCAACGCACCGTTTACGCCGGATCTTCCGGCAGGCACTTTCTATACGATGGGCGTCAACGTCGCAACGGTCAGCGTTGACCGTGGCAACAACGGTACATTGCAGACCCAATTCGTCAAAGACCTGAACATCGGCAACTTCGTGCTCAATCTCGCCAGCGGAAGCAACAACAGCTTCGGTTGCTTCGGCACGCTGACCCTGCCGGCCGGCACGATCGGGACGTTCCACTCGCAAGGCCTGTCCGCAGTGAATGGTATTGGGTTCAATATTGGCGGACCGATCGCCGGCAGCGGCACCTTGAACAAGGTCGCGAACCCGACGGTCCTGGGGCTGCTCGTGATGTCTTCGAATGTCAACGGGACATCGACCGGCACGATCAACGTCAATCAGGGTGTGTTCAATGTCACCGGCGCCACAGGCATCAACGGCCAGGGCGGCAACGGCGGCGCCACGATCAACATCAACAACAATGGCACCAACCCCCTTGGCAGCGTAACAACCATGAATATCAATGCCGGCAACACCGGCAGCGGCACGATTAATGTAAACAACGGCGCCGTGCTCAACTTGATCAGCGCCGCTCCGTACCTCGGCACCGCTGGCGGGCCGGTTAACGTCAATACCGGCGGCACGCTCGTGGATGGTGGCCTCACATTTGGAACGCTGACCGTTAACAATGGCGGCACCGCCACGGTCAGCGGCCAGCTCGGATCGACCAACAACGTCGTCGTCAACAGTGGCGGCGTCTTCAACATCGACAATGCGGCTGGCTCGAAGAACAACCGCATCAGTGCCGCTTCGACGCTGACGCTCAACGGCGGCACGTTCAACATGAACTCCGCGCCATCCACCAACAACATCGAATCGTTCGCCAGCCTCATCGTTGGCCCTGGCGCCAGCACGACGAGTCTGACGCCGTCCACGCAGGGCACCGCCGATGTACAGGTCACTGTGAACACGCTCACGCAGGGCGGCGGCACGATGACCCTCAACCGCAATACCTTCGGTACGAATGATCCGAACCTGTTCGTCAGCACCGGGGTCATCGCAGGCACGACGTTCCCATTTATCACGGTCAATGAAACAACGCCGGCCTACAGTTCGTTTGGGTTCTACAGCGTCGCGCTGGGCGTGATCGCCAACCCGGGCGGCAAAGTCTACTTCTCGGTCAAGTCCGGAAACTGGAATGACAACACCGTCTGGACATCCCCGAATGGCGGCGTGACCTTCCCAGTCGCCGGCGACACCGCGAACATTCAAGCCGGTCATTCGATCGATCTGAACGGCGCCAACCAAAATGCCGCTATCGTGAACATCAACGGCTCAACCGCCGGCGCGGCCCTCACCGGCGCTGCGGCGAACAGGCTCATTGTCGGCGCAAGCTTGAACATCACAGGCTCTTCGTCGGGCGGATTGCTCGCGCAACATTGGGACAATTACAACGCGGGCAAGAATCCGGCGATATTCACCAAGGCACTCACGGGCACCACTGCCACGCTCGGACTTGGCGGGAGCAACCCCTACGCAACCGGCAACTTCATTCAGGTTACGTCTTTCCCGCCAGATCCACTATTTGACGGAATCTTCGCCGTCACCGCCACTGGCGGCGGCGCGCTCAATGTCGCCGGAACCGTTTCCTACACGACGACGACTTCGGGAACCGTTACCGCCGCCAAGGCCGCCGGATTTACTGCGCTGGTGCTCGGTGGAACGGGCAACAACATCCTCGTCACAAACAAGTCGCTGACGGGCAATGTGGCGACGCTGACGACCAACAACCCGCACAAGCTCAACGGCAACCAAACGATCACCGTGAACTTGGGCGACAGCGCCTTCGACGGCACATACCAATTGCTGGCCAGCACGACGACCACGCAATTGAGCTACGCCAGAGTCAACGCGGATGTTGCGTCCGCGGCAGTGCCTGCCACCGCAACCGTGATCGTTGCACCCGACATCACGCGCCTGGAAGCGATTCCGTACATTTCGAACTTCGTCGTAGGCGGCCAAAACAACACGCCAAACCCGCTTTACCCCAACATCGGCAACGTGAACAATCCGACCGGAGCGAGCTGGACTAACAACTGTTCGCGGTGGTCGGGCTTCTTCGAAGCGCCCACGACGGATGTCTACACGTTCTATAATGCCACCGACGACGGTTCACGCATCTTATTCAACGGTTTGGAATACGTGCTTGGCGACTACCATAACGGCGGTCACGGTGTGCAGGAAACGCCGACCCTGTTCCCCGTTGGTTTGCTGACGGCTGGCACGCGGTACCCGATCGATATCGTCTGGCAGGAAGGCGGCGGCGGCTACAGTCAGGCTCTCTACATGTCCACGCCGTCACTGGGCAAGGGCCTCGTTCCGGCGAATCTCTTCAGCGCCGAAGCGCCCGTGACGATCTCAGCAAACCTCGATTTCGCGGCCAACCCAGTCAATATCGCGCACAACAGCAGCGGATTGGTGACCATCAGCGGCGTGATCACGGGCTCCGCCGGCGCGAACCTTGCGGCAGGCAAGGGCGCGGGCGGCCAGTTGGTTTTGACCGGGGCCAACACCTACACGGGTGCGACGTCAATCGGTGGCAGCACCTTGCTCGCCAACACCGCTGCGCCGAATTCAGCGACGGGCACCGGCAACGTCACGGTGGTCAACGCAACGCTTGGCGGCACCGGCAGAATTGCCGGCAACGTCACGCTTAACAACACCGCCGGCGTGGTCCTGGCTCCGGGAGGCAGCCCCAATCTGGCGGCGTCCGTCGGAACCCTGACCATCGGCGGAAACCTGACCATCGCCGGCACCAACGCGGCCTTGAATTTCGACGTCGGCTCTGTGGCCAATACCGATGTGGCCGCAGTGACGGGCACGGTCGCGCTCAGCGGGACGCTGAACGTGAATCTCAAGAGCGGCTTCGATCAGGCCAACAGTCCGTTTACTCTACTGACGGCCACTGGAACGATCACCAACAACGGCATCGTTGTGGCACCAATCCCGGGCTATAGCACATCGATCGCGGTGGTTCCTGGCGTGCCGAATCGCGTTCAGCTCAGCGTGACGAACTTGGCCGCGCCGTCCTACACCTGGGTGACCGCGGGCGGCGGTCTGTTCCTCAATGACAATACCACAAACAATTGGACGACCGCGAACAACTGGCTCCTGTTCGGACTGCCGGCGCCGTCGTCGAACGCTACTCTGAACTTCAACCAGAACATCGCGGCGTTCGCGTCCATCAACAACTGGCCGACCAATCCGTTTACCTTGAACCGGCTGAACTACGCCAATTCACAGGGCGCCGTCACGCTGGAAGGCCTCGCGCTGCGATTCACCAGCAACGGCGCGACCGGCCCCGTGTTTGATCAGTCGCTCACCGCTGCTGGAACACTGAGCAACCAGACGCTCTCCTTCCGCAACTCCATGATTGTGGACAATAACCTCACGTTCCAGGGCACCGGCATCGGCCTGGTGCAAATGGATGTCAATGCAGGTGGCGTCACCACGCCGGCGGTGATCTCCGGGCCTGGCGGTTTGACGTTCAATGCCCAGTACACAACGAACTTGCTGGCGAACAACACCTATTCCGGCAACACGAACATGAGAGCTGGAATCGTCGGTGCCGGCGGGACGACGCTGCCGGTAAGGGGCGGCGCAGGCACCGTCTCGTGCCCAAACACGACCACCGTGACGGGCGTCGGCACTCTGTTCACGCAGGAGTTTATTGTGGGCGACACGTTTGTGCCGAACGGCTTCACGGCGCAAGTGGTGACGTCGATCACCAGCGATACCGTCCTGATCCTCGCCGGCTCGCCCGGAACCGTTCCCGTCAACACACCATACTTTGTCCAGCACCCCGCAATCACGGCGACTCCCGGCGTCGGAACGATCACCACAAATACCGCCGCCACGACCACGATCACCGGAATTGGAACGAACTTCCTGAGCCTCAAGCAGGTCCTGCCCGGCGACATCATTTTCGTCCCTGGTCTAGGCGGACAAACCGTGGCATCTATTCAGAACGACAACTTGCTGACATTGGGCGGAGCATTCGGCGTAGCCCAGACCAATGCCGCATACACGGTCGTGCGGCCGACATCGACGGCTTTGGGCACGAGCACCATCGCCTTCCAGCCGGGTTCGAGCAATGCGGGCGTCGGCACGATCAGCAGCGCGGGCACGGCCGTTACCGGAGTGGGCACAACCTTTACAGGCGCAGTGACCCTCGGCGGATATGTCCAGCCTGTCGTTGTAGGCGACTTGATTGTCTCGGCCGGCCAGACCCAACTTGTGACTGCGGTGGGAAGCGCTACGGGCTTGACCACGGCATTCGCATTCAACCCGGTATTGACCGCATCTACCGTCGCGATCTCGACGGCAAGCGAAGCCACGAATACTGTCACGATCACGACGGCTGCAGCACACGCCTTGAACCCGAACGACGTGGTCAGCATCACCGGAGTATCCGTCGGCGGCTACAATGGGACATTCCTCGTTGCCACGACACCGACGACAACAACATTCACCTATATCAACCCCACGGCCGGGTTGGCAAATGGAACGGGCGGGCAAATCAACAAGTCGAACTACACGATCGTGCACAATTCGACGCTGCGCACGCAGGGCGGCGTTTTTGCGCTCGCCAATTCATACAATGCGTCGGGTGACTTTGGCCTCAACAGCGGCAGCGGCGCGAATACGCTGACGTTGACCGGTGCCGGCACGCTCTCGGGTGGCGGACAGCGCAACATCACCGTCGGCATTGCAGCAGCGGAAATCTCCAACCTGCTCGGCAACATCAATGAAACCGGTGGCTCCACCGGGTTCGCCAAGTTGGGCCTTGGCCAGTTGTATCTGGCCGGAACGAACACGTTCTCTGGCGCTGTTGATCTGGGCAGCGGCAAGACGACCATCACCAATGGCTCGGCATTGGGGACGGGAAGCGTCTTGAATTTCTCGAATGGCGCCGCAACGGGCAACTTGAGCTACAACGGTTCGGGCACCGCGACGCTTCCACACGGCACCGGCGTCTGGAACAATGCAATTACGCTTGAATCGGCAAACACGACCGTCAATGGGACGGTGATCGCCGGTTCAGGAACGGTGACCAGCGCCGGAGCCAACCCCGGTACCATTACAGGCGTAGGCACAACTTTCCTCACACAGGGCATCGTCTCGGGTGACGTCATCATCATTCCGGGCATATTGCCTCAGACCGTCGTGGCCGTCACGAGCGAAACTGTGCTGACTACTCAGCCCGGCGTGACGAGCGCGACCGCATCCGGGTTCTCATTCGTACACAACCCCACCGGCGGGAAACTCGTCGTCAATGCGGCCATCAGCGGTTCGGCTGCACTCAATAAGACCAACAATCCGGCATCGAACATCCTCTCGAATGCGGTCCTTGGCGGAAACAACAGCTTCACCGGCGCCGTAACGATCACAGCCGGTATTGTTACCGCGACCAACAGCAATTCGTTGGGAACCGGCACCAAGACAGTGACTTTGAATGCCGGTTCTTCCGGTAACTGTCAGTTACACTTGGATAACCTGGGCGGCGCACCCATCATTCTGCCGTCCACGTTTACCTACAATGCCAGCAATTCTCTAGTGGTCTCAAATGCGGGCGGCACGATTTTCAACGATGCAGGCAGCAACGCCATCCTGGGCAATCTGAACATCACTGCGGGCGGTGGCGGTCTTGGTCTAGTGTCGAGTGCCGGCAGTCTGACGGTTGCTGGCAATATTACCGCAACGGCCACTGGGCGATTTATCAATCTGCGTGGCAATGCCAGCGGGCTGATCTCCGGCAACATTTCGGATGGAACGACAGTGAACATGCCGGTCATCAAGGATTTTGGTACAGGCACATGGAGCCTCGCTGGCACGAACACCTACAGTGGCTCGACGCAGGTTCAGGCTGGCATTCTAAGCTTCGGTCAGAGTGCAAACTTGGGCAACGCAGGCGCGACCAACACGATTGCGCTCGCCGGTGGCGCAACACTCCAGAACACTGGAGCACACGTGCTCTCCATAGCGGGGACAAATGGTGCGACCGAAGCAGGTAATACAGTCACGATCACGACCACCGCGCCGCACAACCTCGTTGTCGGACAGAACGTCGGGATCAGCGGAGTGGCTGCTCCCGGATACAATGGTTCGTTCGCCGTGGTTTCGACTCCCACCGCGACCACCTTCACATACACGAATCCGACTGCCGGGCTGGCGTCCACGGGACTTGGTACCGTGACCGCAGCCTTGCCGCAGGTACCGGTTGCCGCCGTGGGAATTCCAGGGGCTAGCGAAACTGGCAACACTGTGACCATCACAACCACCGTCGCTCACGGGCTGGTCCCCGGGCAGCAAGTCTCGATCAACGGGGTCTCAGTCACCGGCTACAACGGCGTCTTCACGGTTTTGACTGCGCCGACTACGACCACCTTCACTTACTTCAATAACGTGACCGGGTTGGCGGTCGGTGGGGGCGGCATCGTGTCGCCGCAGACATTCGTTCCAACCAACCTCACGGCAACCCGCGTGCTCACGCTCTCCGGCACTGGCAGCGGCACCATTGATGTCGTTGCTGGCAACTCGCTCTTGATGCCGGGACATACGGGCGCCGCAGCCGCGGTCGGCATCACCAAGACCGGTCTCGGCGATTTGGACCTGACGGGCGTCAATACCTACACGGGACCGACGGCCATTAACAGCGGCGGCCTCTACGTGAGCGGTTCGCTGGCCGCCGGCTCGGCAGTCTCGGTGAACGGCTCAGTGAGTGGCGCCAACGCTCAGGCCGGAACCCGTCTGCGCGGTACGGGGATTGTGAATGGGCCGATCACAACATCAGACGCCACGAACAACAACGCGGTGATCTGGCCGGGCACCGCAACATTCCCCAGTGGCATCAGCGCAACCGAAACACTCACGGCGACCAACACCGTCTCGCTGGCGAACGGAGGCAAACTGGCAGTCGTCATGAACGCGACTTCCGCCGGCACCAACGTCACCCAGCAATTGGCGACAGCGGGCACGGCGATCACGCTGAATGCCACCTCGACGTTGTCCTTCTCCGTTGACACCACGGCGAACACCAAGTCCTTCGTTGTGATCAATACCGGCGCGGTGACGCGCGGGATGACCACTGCGTTTGCCATCGTCCGCGGACGTGCCGGCTCGATTTCGCTCGTCGCGGGAACGGACTACGACTTGATCTATCGCGACACAATTACGCCAAGCGCGGACATCACGAATCCTGCGCTGGGATCGGCCTTGGCGAACGCGTGCAACCAGGTCGTTATTACCTTCAAGAACACTGCCGTTACGCCGGTCAAGATCGCCGACTTCAACGCGCAGACGCAGGGCGCCGGCGTGCTGGTAAGCTGGACGGCAGTTTCCGAATACAAGAATGCTGGCTTCAACCTCTATCGCCGCGACGTCAACGGTGCGGATTGGACATGCATCAACCCGGCGCTAATCGCCGGCCGCATTACCAATCCCGATGAGAAGCAGTACGCGTTCTATGACTGGGCGCCTGCCGGCGAGTTCCAGTACAAGCTCGAAAGCATTGAGCTCAATGGAACCGTCGAAACCTACGAACGCCTCGCCGGTCCTGTCGAACTGGATTGGTTGACGCTCTCCATGCTCAATGTCAATGCTGAGTCCATCGACGCCGCCTTGGCTGGGATCAAGGTTGCGGCCAGCGTCGCGTACACTGAAACTGCCCGCGAGAAGTTTGCGGCGGCCGCCAATGAAGAGGTCGGTGCAATCGCTGCGCCCGCTGAAATCAATGGCGCAAATGCACTCGCCGGCACATCCACGGCGCTCGTTCGCAACGCTTCGGGTGCCATTGCGCTGCCTGCCGCCACAGTGCGTGAACTGCAGCCGGTCGCTGGCGGTTCCGTCGCAGGCGCTGAAGCGATGGAGCAAATCAACGTGACCGCCGCACCGCGCGCGGCTCAGGCGCCGGCTTCGAATCCGGGCGCCGCCGCCGTGCGCTGGCTGTCATCGTCGTCCAAGACCACCGCCGCGTCGAGCTTCACGGCGAACAAGGTCCTGTACGATAAGGCCGGCGTGCTCTTCATTCCGCAGTCGTCACTCTCCGCCGGGTTTGACGTGAACCACCTGTCGATCCAGCGCGAAGGGCGCAGTATTAGCGCACTGGCTCTGGTGCCGGGTGGCATGCTGGTGTACGTGCCTGGCTACGCCGACGAATATACAAACAAGGACGCGCTGTTCCTGCGCCGAATCGCCGGAGCGACGAACGCAGGCACATTCAGCAATGCCACAGGGCTCTTCACCAGCGCGATGCCGGTGAATGTCAGTTCGCCTGCCACCGTCACCAACGATTACCACGATGTGTACTTCGATTTCGGCTACAGGCCGTTCAACTTCGAGCCGTGGTTCTCGAGCAAGTACCTGACCTCCGGCACGACCCAAACGTTCAGCCTTGATCTCCCAGCCGCGAGCAGCGGACCGGGCACGTTGACGCTGAAGGTGTGGAGTCTCACGTCGAGCGACGCACCGGGCGCTGATCACGCGCTGCAAGTCGTGATCAATGGCCAGGCCGTCGGTCAAGTCGAATGGGATGGCGGCGAACGCGCACTGGCGTTGACGTTCGCGGTGCCGTCAGGCGTACTGCAAAGCGGTATCAATCAGATCGACCTGGTGACCCCGGCGATTTCGGGCGTCGCCTCGCAGATCGCGTTTGTGCATTCGCTCGGCGCCGATTACACGCGGCTCTTGGACGGTTCCAAGCCGTTCGAAATCGTCAACACCGGCACGACTCTGAAGCTCTTCGAAGTGAACAACCTGCCGAGCGCATCGGTGTGGGTCGTCGATACACGCTTCACTGACCGTGCGGCGCTTGTTCCGATCGAAACCCAGGCCGATGCCAACGGCACCTACCGCATGCGCTTCGTTGCGAACTCGGGCGGCACTGGACGGTACTTTGTCGTGCCGGCGGGCCTCGAGAACTCGCCGCTGTCCGTGAACTTGCGGCAAGTCCGTGCGCCGCGGCTGACCGGTCGTTATCTGGCGACCGGCCCGGCTCAATTCTCCGCCGGCGTGCAGCCGCTGCTCGTGCAGCATGCGAAGGAAGGCATCAAGGGTCAGTTCATCGATCAGGAGCAGGTGTTCGATTACTACAACTTCGGACGCTTTGGCCCTGTCGGAATCCAGCAGGCCGTTCGCGCGCTGCGCCCGCAGTATCTGTTGCTCGTGGGCCGCACGACATACGATTACCGGAACTACGAGGGGGCGAACGTCAATCCGCTCTGCCCGGCGTTCCTCGTCTCCACCACGTTCTGGGCGCAGACGACCAGCGATTCGAAGTTTGGCGATCTCGGACGCGGGATTCCGGAAGTTGCAGTCGGCCGCCTGCCGGTCAACAACACAAGCGAACTGGGCGTGGCCGTCTCCCGGATCGTTGCTTACAAGGGTATGGCGCCGTCAGGCATCCGTGGACACTTGGTTGCCGACGCAGTCGATCCCGAAGTGGGTAATTTCGGCGCGCAACTCCGTTCCATCGCCGACGCTCACCCGGATATCGCCTGGCAGACCAACACGCTTGGCGAGACCTATCAGACTTCGCCTGAGGTGACCGCGGCGCTGACGCAGGCCGCAAACGGCGGTGCTGATCTCATTGTGTACGCCGGACACGGCAATTCGGTGCGCCTCGGCAAGTTTGCGCCGCGCATCCTCGACATGTCGACCATCGTGGATTGGACGGGCAACGTTGTCTTCCTGCAGTCTACCTGCGCGGCGAACTGGATGGCCAAGAACGAGGATGGCTTCCGCAGCATCGCGATTCAGGCCATGACGCAGCCGCAGGGCGGAATGAGCGCAAGCATCGGCAGCTCAACGTATACGAACGCGGACATTTCGGCGGAGTTCATGAACCAGTTGGTGAAGAACGCCGACCGCGGCGGAATGCGCTGGGGCACCGCTCTGATGCTCTCGCAACAGTGGGCCATGAAGAAGGGCAGTGGCGCATATCAGGATCTGGGCTTGTCCGAACAGCTCTTCGGCGACCCGGCGATGTCCGTCTTCTCCGGGCCGGCGAAGACCACAAGCGGAGGAACCGGTGCCGGCGGTGGCACCGGTGGAGCTGGCGGCACCGGCGGAACGCCAGTTCAGCCAGGCACGTTCTAGTCGTGGTTCATTCAATCTCGGAAAATACTTTGGGGATTAACGCCATGAATTGGACAAGAGCGAAAAGCACGGTTTGGGAAGAGCTTGATGGCGGCGCGGTTGTGGTTAACACGGAAACGCGCGCGCGATGGAGTTTGAACGCCACAGCGACTGCTGTGTGGAAACTCTGCAGCGGTGAGCTGAATTTGGACAAGCTCGCATCGGCCGTCGCGCGACCACGCCGCGAAATCGCTGACTTCTGCCAGCGCTTTGCGGAACTCGGACTGCTTTCACCGTCTGCTTCCGGCGCGACGCTGGGCGTGGCGACATTTCAAACGCCACTAACAGGAGCGCCGACATTCAAGGCACTCGGGTTGGGAAGTGGTCCGCGCCGCCGGCCGAACCCAAGCGGCATCAGCGGGCCGGCGTAGACCAACAAGCCTTCACGCGCCCCGTTGAGCCACTTCGTATGACGGGGCGTCCAGACAGTTCTTCAGTTTTCATTGAGATTGCTGCGGCCACTTCGCGGCTCAAACTTCTTCCACCCGCAAATCGTTCCTAACCAGCGCGCGCAGCCGCGCCTCCACGCCTTCTCGCAGCGTTGATGGCGAACTTGGGCAAGTTGTGCACGCGCCCATCAGCCGAACCTTTACGAGACGGCCTTCGATCGCCACGAGCTCAATGTCTCCACCGTCCGCCTGGACGTAGGGGCGCAGATCCGTGTCGATGATCTTCCGCACCGACGCGAACAGTTCCTCGGGGGCATCCCCGCGCGTGTTTGTGATGTTCTGCGCTGCTGTGCTCACTTGACGTCCGCCCGCGTGATGGCCACCCTGTCGATGAGTCCGTACTTCTGCGCTTCTTCGGCGCTCAACCAGAAATCGCGGTTCGAATCCGCCTGGACTTTATCCGCGTCCGTGTTGATCTCGTGCGCGACAATCGCAGCGTAGCGTTTGCGCGTGCGCAAAATCTCCTGGGCCGTGATCTCCATGTCGCTGGCCTGCCCCATCGCGGTCGTGCTGGGCTGATGCAACAAAAACCTTGAGTGCGGCAGCGAGAACCGTCGCCCGCGTGTGCCACCGAGGAAAATCAGCACACCGGCGGACGCGCACAACCCGTTGCAAATCGTCCGCACGGGGCACGAGATAAACTTCATCGCGTCGTAGATTCCAAACCCGCTGTCCGCCGATCCGCCCGGAGAATTTACCAGCACGGTGATCTCCGCCTTCGAATCTTTCATTTCGAGGTACAGCAGCCGCGCCACCACCGCCCGATACATCTTGTCGTTCACCGGTCCTTCGACAATGATCGTCCGGCTCTCCAGCAGCTTCAGCTCGAGGTTCTCGGACTTCGAATCTTTCTTGTCTTTATCCTTGTCGTCCTCACCTTCGAAGCGCGTCAGCCCGTCGTTCAGTTCGCGTTCAATCACAGTCCGTGTCCTCGTGTTTCGTTCGTGTTTCGTTCGTGTTTCACGACCGCCACCAGCCAGTCTATCCCCGCGCGCGCGCCTGTCCAAACGAAAAGCCATTCGACTTCGCAGAGGCGAAAAGCTGAAAGAACTAGCGTGAGGTTTTTTGAAAAACGCGGGCTACGCCTGCACCGCCAGGGGCGGTTCTTCAATCAGCGAACGCAGCCGGTTCTTCCCGCCGCGCTTGGCCGCGTACATCGCCGTGTCGGCGCGGTGAATCAGCGCATCCACGTCTTTGTCTTCCGGGCGCGCGGCCGCCACGCCGACGCTTGCGGTCAGCGGAATTTGCTGCAAGCCGGAGATCAGCTTCAGCTCGCGGATATTCTGCAGGATTTTCTCGCCGACAACCTCGGCGCCTTCCAGCGGCGTCTCGGGGAGAATTACGATGAATTCCTCGCCGCCATAGCGCCCAACGAGGTCCAGTCCGCGCACCGAATCCTTCAGCGAATCGGCGATTAGCTTCAGCGCACGGTCGCCCGTCAAGTGCCCGTGAACATCGTTAATCTTCTTGAAGTCGTCGGCATCGATCAGCAGCACTGAGAACGGCTTGCGCGTCCGCTGCCAGCGCGACCACTCCAGTTCCGCCGCTTCGAGCACCGTGCGCCGATTCAGCAGCCCCGTCAGCACGTCTTCCTTGACCAGCTTGATCAGCCGCGCGTTCGCCGCCGCAAGCTGCTCTTCCATGCGCGCGCGCTTGCTGATGTCGCGGAAAACCCACACGCGCCCCACGCTCGAGCCGCCGTCGCGCTGCGGATGCGAGTGACGCTCGAAGACGCGCCCGTCTTTGAATTTCAGAATGTCGTAAATGATCGCGTCCGGCTGCTGATACGCTTCGTGGATGCGCTGTAGGAACGATTCGGGATCGACCAGCAGCCCCGCCGCAAAACTCAGCGCCTTCTCGTCATCGCCGGACATGATGATGTGGTTCGGGATGCACCACATCTCCGCGAAACGCGTGTTGAAGAACACGATCTTGCCCTGCGAATTGACAACCAGAATGCCGTCGTCGCTGGATTCGATCGTCGCGCTCACGATAGACAGCGATTTCTGCAGCTCCAGTTCCGCCTGTTCCTGCGCGGTCACATCCATCGCCACGCCAACCAGGTTCCACTCGGTCGTGCTGATCGGGGTGATGCGCACGACCTCTTTCAAGTTTCGCACCGAACCGTCGAGTCCCTTAATTGCAAAATCGTGCTCGTAGCCGCCGGCCCGCCGCAGCAGCGCCTGCTGCGCCTGAGCGTTCATCCGCGCCGCATCCTCGGGTGAAACCAGGTTCTCCCAGAGATTCGTGCCGTTCTCGTGAACGCCCATCTCGCTGCGCGCCATGCCAGACGACAGGATGGTCGTGCGCCATTGGAATTCTTTTTCAAGCCGCTTGACCCGCGCGTTCCACAGGATGCAGCGCGCGTTGGCGACCACATTCCTCAGGAATTCCTCGCCGTGGTTCCGGTCAGTCACCTCGTGGCTGTATCCGCCCACCGCGCCCGGGCGGCCGGTCAGGTCGTGGACCGCCGTCTTCGTGGTCTTTACCCAGCCCTCGGAGCCGTCCGGCATCACGATCGGTTCAAGCTTGTCCGCGACTGCGCGCTGCCCGACCAGGACTGCCTGATCGTCCTCGCGGTAGCGCTGAGCGCAGACGGGGTCGAAAAAATCCTGGTCCGTATGGCCGTTCAGTTCGCTGAGCGCATTGAGCTTGAAGAGCTTCAGGACTGCTTTGTTGGCGAAGAGATAGTGTCCGTCAGGATCTTTGAGGTAGATCGGATCGGGGCAAACGTCGGCGATGGCTCGGAAGAATTTGTGTTCGAGCGCGAGGCTGCGGAGTTGCTTCAGCAACGCCTCGCGATCAGTGGCCTGGCCCTGTCCAAGCGCGTTCGCCAACTGGCCGAACAGCGCGTCAACCTCGTCCATAAACCCGCTCTGAATCCGCTAAGATGGATTCGTTATTTATAACTTCAACGCACAGACACTATCAAACGAAAAACTGCAAAACAATATTTATTAATAACCTCTTACGTGCCGAACCAGCTTCCACATGTGGCGGACATCAGATTTTGGAACGTGCTTCTCTGGCACCCCCGGTTTAAGCGCGACGAGATGTAGAGCGTCGCCGCCGTTGAAATTCACGCGGCGGAACAACCCGCTGTCCCGCGTCATCACAAATGCGAAGTCGCCCGACTTGACTTCGCGTGTGCTGCTGAACACCACCAGCTCGCCGGGACGGAAGTCATCATGGCTTCCCTCGGCATGCATTTCTTCTCCGCGCACCTGCATCGCAAAGCAATGGTTGCCCTCGCCGTCGCCATTCAACGGCGGGAACTGCAGCATCACTTCGGTGCGCGCCTCCGGATCGCCCACTTCGGTCAGCTTGCTCGGATACCCTCCTTCAGTCGCCAGCAATGGGATTGGCGAGAGCTTCCCCGACAGCATCAGCGCCGCGTGCTTGGGACCCAGCGACGCCGCCCACTTCCGCTCCACTTCCTGCACCTTGCTCTCGCTGTAGAAGACGCTCACCTCCACGCCAAGCGCTCGTGCGATCTTCTCCAGCGTCGATTGCCGCGGCGAGACCAGGCCGTTCTCGATCCGCGACAGATTGGGCTGCTTAAGCCCTGTGAATGTCGCCAGTTCCGACTGGCGCATGCCCTTCTCTTTGCGGATCAGGTGGATGATTCGGCCAATGTAGCGATGAATGGGTGCCAATGACATAATACAACGTGCCTCCTATGGAGCATAATATTCTATATCGCGCACGCAAGCAAATTATTTCGTTTAAGATTCGCGCACGATGTGCTGCACAATCTATAAATATCTGTTTTTATTGTGCTTATAGGAATGTTTGGCGCAAAAAAACTGCACTATGCGCATAGTTAACGCATCATCGCCGTAGAACCGCTATTTTTCCCCCTTAAACTCCAGTTCCACCTCCTTTGACACGATCGTCCCCGTCCACGCCGGGCTCTCCAAACTGTCCTGTGGCCGCCCTTTGACGATTCCGTCGTGCGCATTCGTATAAAACGTTCTAACTAAATACTTTCCGTTAAGCGTCTTTAGAATCGGGAATTTCTTGGCATCAAAAGTGTGCTCCCGAGGTAGGTAATCGCCGCCCGCGATACCCGCAAAATCAAGCATGCTAGTGATATTAAGCGCACTGGCATCGACACCCTCGAACCCACCAAGCCGCAAAATCATCGCTTTCTCGGCTGGGTCGTCCTTTGCGCGGAGGATGGCCCCGTATGAGCTCGCCGGCCCGTCGTATACCTGCAACTCCTTACCAAAGTGATTGAACAAGCGCGTCGTAATCAGAAACGTCCCGTCGCCGCGCAAAGACAAGCTCGGCCGCACGCAGCTCATCGCAATTCCCTGCACGGTCTCCCCAAGCGGCAGCTTTTTCAAATCCTCGTCAGCCTTCCGACGCGCCAGCCGCTGCGCCGCGTTTTGATCCCATGAGCGCAGGAATCGCCCGTCCGAAATGCTTCGCGGCTTCAATATCGCCGCGCGCACCTGCGGCGTCAGCTCCGCGTCATACATGCACTGCGGATGCCTCACCGAGTACGCCGGTCCAGCCCCCTCTTCAACCTTCTCCGGCTCCCACAGAAAAAACAGCGCCTGCTCGCCGGCGGGCAACTTCTGTTCCGGCGTCAGCACCAGTGTGATAGGCTCGTCTTTCACCACTGGCTTTCGCGCCGGGCCTTTGCCCCCTTCCTTTTTAAGCAACTCCTCCGCCAGCTTGATCATCTCCGGCGTCACGCGCCCCGTCTCAGGTGCCGCCGGCGCTTTCAACACCTCCAGCGGCGTAATAGCAACCCGCCCATCCTTGCGCTCGCCGATTTCCGCCAGCACAATCCGCTCTGCCTTATCGATCAGTTGCGAGAAATTCAGAATCTCAACCGCGCGCTCGTCCCGTGGCACCCCTTCCGCCGCTCGCACGCACGCGCAAATCGCCAACCCGACCCACACAAATTGCTTTAACCGCATCGTCAAAGTGTTTGTTCCTGCCGCTGATTCCAGACGTCCCGGCCCTGCCTTACACTGCGAATATCCCGACGCCTTGGCACGGAAATATCTGCTCCACGCAGCTCACCGGCAGCCCCCGCGGCGTGTAATAGCCATTGATAAGCGCGTCCTTCACAAGCTGTACGACCTCCGACTTGCACAGAATCGCCACCCGCCCCGGCTCGCAGTAGCGCGCACCCAGCACGCCCGGGATCACCGACGCGATGTCGCATAGCAAATCCGTCTCGATCGTGCTCGCCCCCGACCGCCCCGTCTCGCGCCACAGCGCATTGTTGTCCGCCGCCCGGGCAAACAGCTCCTGGTCGCTGTCACACGACGGGATTGCGTACGTTTCGCGCGACAGCCCCATCGGCGCCACATCATGGAAATAATTGGCCTCGCCCGCCTGGCCGATGTTCATCAACATCCCCAGCGCCGCCGGATCCGCGGCCCGGATCGCCGAAGTCGCCCGGTCCGCCCGCCGCATTTCTCCCAGCACGAACAGCAGCTTTTCGCGCAGGTTGTATCCGCCCGCCGGCTCCGCATGCGTCTTAAACCGCTCCTGCAAACCGATCCGCGCATTCTCGCTCTTGATGACTCGCATCATGTCGTCACGCGTCGCGCGCACCGGCACCTCGCGCAGCATCCGGTAAATCGCCTCGTCCGTCAGCGGCAGATTTTCAAAGCGCGCTACCTGCCGCAACAGTTCAATCCCCGCCGCCGTCGTCGTCACCCGCGCTGCCGGCGTCTTTAAGATATCGACTTCGCGCAGGCTTCCAGCAGGGATGGCATTTTGCTTCGGACTCGCCGCCTGCATCCCCGTGCTCGCCGTTAGAAAACTGAACCCATGCGGCAGCGCTTTGCTCTTCGCACGCGCCGGTTTCCAATCCAAATGCGTCACTTCGCCCGGCATCCCAAAGACCAGCGCGCCCGGATCGCTCTTCCGCCCCGCCGCGCCGCTCTGCGCCTCATCCAGCCACTCGACAAATTCCGCGAGCGGCAGGCGTCCCCACTCGCCGCTCGCCGCCATGATCGCCGCAAGCGTCGCCGCAGTCAGCGTCGTCAGCGAATGCTCCTGCTCGCCGCCCGGCAGCAGCGCTCCAACGACGACATTCAAACCCGGAATGTTCAGTTCGATCTGACCCGTCGGCCCCTTGTGCCGGTTGACGTAATATTGCAGCGCATGTTTCAGCGGCGCCCACCACGCGTTGGTGTCGTCCGCCCCGCGCGCGTCCTTGGTGGTTCCCGTCCCCGGCCCGCCGCGCACGAACTCGCCCCAGTTCAGCACGCGCGCCTTCGGCAGGCCCGCCAACAGGTCAAACTCCACCGGCGCGAAGCGCGGATCGACGTGCGAGATCGACACACGCCCATCCGAGCGCGGCGAGACGCACATCAGTGTTTCGAGGTACGCGATCCCGTTCGTCGATCCGCCGAATTCTTTGATGTGATGCCCGACCAGGCACAAGCTCTCCGGCGCGCGCGCCAGAAAACAGCGCGTACTTTCACCGTGCGCCTTCGCAAACGCATGCACGACCGCCGCGTACAGCGCCATCAACCGGTTATCGAGGTCCTGAAATTCCTCCGAAGCCAGTGCGTGATTGAGCTGGATCTCCGAAAGAGCAATCTTCCCCGCCAAATCCGGCGTGAAAATTGACTGCCAGATGCGCGGCGAGCGCATCTGCAGCAGCGGCTTCACAGGTTCATTGCAAATCGTGAGCATCAGATTTCATAGCGTACCAAAGACGCTCAAATTGTAAAGGTACCGCTCTGGCTTCAATCCCAACGGAGCGAGCTATGGTAGCCAATCTGTCTTCAGCCCCGAAGGGGGCGAGCTATGACAGCCCAGGGCAAGCGTACTCGCGCCGCCCTGGGTTGGGCCCATTGAGAATGACCTAGCCCTGAAAGGGCGGCACAACGTAGGGACTGCAATCGGCGAGTGGCCGCGAGCAATTCCCACTCGTGGGGTGCCAAGGAGCAGGGCTGTTTCTGCTCCTTGCTGCTGCGCGTCAATCTCGTCATTGAAAGCGATGTTTCATTTCCCACTCCCCGACTGCGGCACGCCCTTCTTCGCTTTCACCGCATAATTCACCGCCGCGTGACCCAGGTGCGACTGCCCATCCACCGCAATCACAACAATCAAATCCAACTTTCCCGCCGCCGCCGTTTTGGTGAACCCAGCGGAGCCAGCTTCTCCGCGAGATCGGCGTTCTTCAAATTGAAACTGAAACCTGCCGACGTTGCCCCGGGTTTGAATTTAAGCGCAAACGTCTTGTCCTCAGACTTCCCTTTGCTCGTCAGCTTCGACTCCCGATCCAGCAGCCCAATAAGCACCCGCACACTCTTCCCCGCCGGAACAAAATTCGCCGCAAGCGGAACCTGCCCGCTCACGGAAATCGAGTCCTTCCCTTTCTTGACAAAGTTCAAAGCCAGCTTGACCTTCTCGATCTTGAAAGGCGTGACGTCCGGCTGCTCCTGAATGGCAACGTTGAGCGTCTGCGTGACGGTGGCAACCCCGTCAGTCACGCTGAGTTTGACGATGTAAACGCCCGGAGTGGTATATACTTTGGAGGTCGAGGCGCCCTGCCCGCCGGTAGCGTCGCCGAAATCCCACGTGAAATCGAGCGAATCGTTGTCAGGGTCGCTGGCGATGGCGGTAAAGATCACGGGCGAGCCCGCCGTGGCCGGGTTCGGGCTGGCCGCCGGAAGTGAAATAATCTGAGGCGCGTTATTCTCTGGCTGTGCGACGATCAGCCTCAACAACTTTGAATCGCTCCCCGCGAAATTGTTAGCCGTGAGTTTAATATAGAACACACCCGTGGCCGTGGGCGCTCCGGTGATGTTCGCGCCGCTGAAGGTGAGCCCGGCCGGAAGACCTTCAGCATTGAAAGTCATGGGTACCGAACCATCGGCGGTGATGGTATAGGTAAATTCGGCATGGCGTGGCGAGTTGGCATTGAGCGGACTGGTAATGATCGGCGCGATGGCGGGGGTCACGTCGAGCGTGCGCTGGGCGGGCGTTTTGGTATAGTTGGTGGAATCTTCAGGCGTGAACGTGACGCTCAGCAATTGCTGCGCGCCGGGCAGGAGGACCGTTCCTGCCGCGGGCGTGTATTCGAATGTACCGATCAGAAGCGCGCCAGTGTTGGCGTCCGCCGCCGAGGCGTTCAATTGCGCCGGCCCGAGGATTGTGCCGGCGACAACCGCTGCCGGCTGCGGCCAGTTGATCGCTGGAGTTGCCTTGGTCACAGTCAGTTCACCATTGTTGAGTGTGGTGGTATAATTCGCAAGCTTGCTGTCGGGATCGTTCAGCCCCGCCACAAGAATGGGATAAACACCCGGCGCGCTCGACGGCGTGGCCGCAGTGGAATAATTGGCGCTGATATTCTCACCGTTCTGAACGCCCGAAATCGTCCCGGTGAGCACAGGATTCGGCGTCCCGTATTGGCGCGAGAGATTGTCGGCAGTAGCGGTGATGGCGGCCTTCCCGATGGTCAACGTACCGTTGGATGAATTGACTGTGTAATTACCAAGTCTGCTGTCAGGATCCACAAGCGTGGGAACAATTGGATAAATACCGGCAGGCGTAGTGGCGGTCGTATTCGAATCATAGTTCGCAAGAATATTGTCCCCATTGAGAACCCCAAGAAGCGTCCCGCTGAAAATCGGATTGGCCGCGCCGTACAAGCGAGAAGAATTGAGCGTAGTGACCGTAATGGCAGCCTTGGTAATGGTCAAAGTGCCATCGGTGGAAGTGACATTGTAATTCCCAAGTTTGTTATTGGGATCGTCAAGCGTGGGAGTAATTGGGTACGGCCCGACAGCGCTGTTCGCAGTAGCGGTAGTTGTATAGCTTGCTGTAATGCCATCGCCAACCTGAACGCCGGTGAGCGTGCCGGTGAAGCTTGGGTTGGCGGCGCCGTAGACGCGGGTGTTGCTGTTGGCGGTGACGGTGAGGGGAATCTTGTTTATGGTGAGGGTTTTTGAGGTATCAACGCTCCCTGAGTAATTTGCGGTACCGTTATATGTTGCTGAGACTGTATAGGTTCCTGCGGCCGTGCCGGCGGGAAGAACGTAGGTCACATTTCCGGTTGAATTATTTGCGATTGTGCCAGATGCGACAGCATTTCCGATGATTGTCGTACCATTTTTAAGTTCAAACGTGACATTGCCTTCATTGACAGTGCCGGAGGAGGGTGTGATCGCCGCGCTGAGCGTAATGTTTTGTGCTGTTGATTTGTATATAATGGCAGCGGGAGTGCCGACCGAAATACTGGTAAAAAAGTTAGTAACTTGGAATGCGGCGGGCAGCGTAGCGTCAACCCCAGTGAGGGGGTCCGTGACGGTTACGTCCCATAGACCAGGACCAGCGCCGGTGAGGTTGAAATCCACGGTAAGTTGCGTCGAAGAATCAAAGCGAACGAATCCATTAATAACCGAGTTGCCCTTTTTCAACTTCACCATTGGAACTCGTGTTTCAAATTCGCAAACAAACCGCAGCAGATCTACCTCGGCATCATTCCACCCACCATTTGTCAATTGAACGGCCCAATGCTCCGGCCCACCATTGTTTTTAGGCTCACCTGCATTCCAATTGGTGTAAGTGACCGGCTCGCCTGTCACCCACACAAAGGCTCCTTGCATGGCTTCGTCGTTAAAACCGATCCAGTTGAACGCTTGGGCGAGGTTCTTGACAAAGTCATTCTCGGGGGCACTTCCGATTGTTACCAAGTGCCCACCCAAGCTTTCGGAGTGTGCCTTGGCGTTTGCGTGGCCCATGACTGTTGTTACGAGCAAGTAATTATGTCCATTGAAGCTGACAGTGCCTGGTGGGTTAGGCATTGGCGCAACGCGAAAACCGGTGCCGGTAACGACGACTCCTGTCAGCAACTCGCCTGAGCCGCCTGTTTGCTTCGAAATAGATGTTACCGTGATGTCATACACGTCAATCGTCACAGTGACGGGCACCGATGCTCCTCCCGACGAATCGATAGCGTGATATGTAAAGGAGTCAATACCAATAAATCCACTCGTGGGAGTATAAGTAAAGGAGCCATTGGCATTGAGTGCCAATGCGCCATGTAATACATTTCCGTCCAGCACCGCAGATGCCAAAGTTGCGCCGGCTGCCGCTTGATCGTTTGAAAGCACGCCGGGAGCAACGACGACTAACTGCTGCTGGGAATTCGCTGTGAATGCCTCACCATTGGAAATTGTCGGTCGAGATGCCAATGCTTGAATTTCGGATCCAGAAAGTGCGCGGTTGTAGATGCGAGCGTCGTCAAGCTTGCCCGTAAAATGAACATCGTCTGCACTACCGGCGGTCGTAGAAGGCCAAAGAACGCTGGTTATGCCCCTTCCGAGTTGGTTTTTCGGCGTTGCTCCGTGGCTGATTAATCCGTTAAGTGTGCCGATCAAATTGCCGTCCAGATACAAGGACTGTGTGTTGGTTGCACCCGTCAGTGCAACGTGATGCCATTTACCGTCTGCGACTGCTATGGCTGATGTTATTGGCTGGGGATTTCCGTTCCAGTATTCTCCCCGAAGCTTGCCATCCACGCCCACGTAGACTGCGGGGATATATCCTTGTGGACCGGATTGGTATCCAAGTATGACGCCTAGCTTAGTCGTGTTGAAAAATGCGGTAAAAGTAACGTTCGGATTATTGCAAATCAAACTATCCGGCATGATAACTTCGTTTGTTGTTCCGTTAAGATCTAGCGCGCTGCCGAAAACGCCATGCGTCCGTGCGGGAGTATCAACAATCGTTCCATTATTGCCGTTGCCCGATGAATCGATGGCGGTCGCACCTGTGGCTTCGTCGAACTTGTAATGCGCAATCAAGCCCGCCGCGATTTCAAACTGCGCCACGAAATCGCCTCCGGGGTTCGAATCCCCAGACGGAAAGCTGGAAAGGCCGCCGCCGATGCCGGGGTATTCACCGTCTAGTGCATTTCCGTTCAGGTCAAGTAAGCCACCTGCGAGAGTTTGAACTTCGGAGGCGGATAGTGCTCGACCGTATGCCCGCATTTCATCAAGCGTACCATTCACGGTCCAGTGGATAGTGTCTCCGATTTGTCCCATGGGTAAATCTAAACTGACGTTCATGGAGTCCACTTGAACTCCGTTAACGTATAAGGTGGTGCTTGATGCGGTCCCGACATACGTGAGGTGAGTCCAGGTGTTAACCGGAATCTGATAGTTGAACGAGTAGTCGGGACCGATTGTAAAGCCAACCTGCTTCGTGTTATTGAATTGCTCCAGCTTTAGGAATCCAGTGGTGCCGTGCATCAAAGTTTGAGTAGGATTAGCGGTCGCCTGTTTATTGACCCACACGCCGAGCGTCCATGGTGGGGGGATATCTGCAGTTGAAAGAGTGACTGCGTTTGTCACGCCGTTGAAACTCAGTGCGTTCCCCTTTACACCCGTAGTCCATGTTGCACCGTTGATTGTGCCATTGCGGCCGTTGCCTGAGCTATCCGCGGCGACCGTACCCGTACCAGCGTCAAACGCCCAGTAAGCTGCGAGACCTACCGTGGATCCACTACCGCGACTGGCCAGCCTGACTTTGTATTTATCGGAAGGCAAGCCTGCAGGCAGATCGATCTTAATCTGATTTGCGTTGACAACGGAAATTGACGTGGGCGTCACGACGACATCATCTCCGGTGCCAAAAGCTCCGTCCATACCAGCTCGGAGCAATTGAACTGATGAGGAGCTTACGGTACCTGCGTTAATCGCACCGCTGAGTGTCGCCGTGATGCTGGTTGGCGCGGCAGTGAGCGTGCTGTTTGGCGCGGGCGTCATGGCGGTGACGTTGGGGCCTTGGCCGGCCTGAATTGCGCAGGCGGAAAGTAATAAGACGGCGCATGCAAAAGATTGGAGGAGAGTTGCGTTTTTCATAGTGATTGTTCCGGCGGGTTTTGAGCCGTTTGAGTATACCCCC
>JADMIO011374006.1_pt1 | contig 105079 bp, 89 predicted proteins | sample 8958161 | NCBI WGS metagenome assembly JADMIO01 (sample SAMN16585339, study PRJNA669376) | soil metagenome | isolation source: Crop rotation soil | place: USA: Cullars Rotation, Alabama | collected 2011 | reverse complement strand
GCCGCGACTTCAAGTCACGTGAATTCCAAGCTTCGGATCCCACTGTGCTGGAAAGTCGCCCCCGGCTATTTTTTTGCCTGATCGACGGCGCCTTCCGCATCTTGTTACCGTTGTATGACTCGAGATTGTCGCGAAAACGCCACAACGCCACCGTCATGACGATGTGTAGACGAGATCCCCCTGTATGCCAACAGTGTGAAATGGGAAAATCGGGTCTGGCTGCGATTGAACGTGTTGCCGCCAGACTGAGGACGAGTCAAAGGATAAAGAACAGGGGAATGACATGAAAAGCAAACATTTAGTAACAGGATTGGGATTGCTGACCATCGGTGCGGTAAGCACTCCGACATTAGCCCAGGATGCAGCAGGCTGGTATGTCAGCGCATCCGTGGGCCAATCGAACTTCGACGTAGATACAGCGCCGCTGTCGGCCGTTGGCATAACCAACATCAGTACTGATGACAATGACACTGCGTGGAAAATAAACTTCGGTTACCAATTCAATCAGAATTGGGGCGTCGAAATAGGCTATATCGACTTTGGGAAGTTTTCGCTGACGGGCACGTTCGGCGGCGCTACCTCGACGGCAAGCGTGGATGCTACGGCGATCACTGCCGCCGCGGTGGGCACAATGCCCTTAGGCAACGGCTTTTCGCTTTACGGCAAACTCGGCGCATACCGAATTGACGCCGATGCCACGGTGACCATCGGAGGACGCACGGCAAGCGCGGGCGGTGACGAAACAGATATCTTCGGTGGGATTGGCGTGCGCTACAACTTTAACCCCAATCTGTCGCTGCACCTCGAAGCTGAGCATTACAATGGTGACGACTCGATCAACGTCTTCTCCATAGGTCTGCAGTACAAATTCTAAGTACCGCTTCGCAGTTGGAGCAAAAGAGCCGACCTTAGGGCCGGCTTTTTCGTTTTCCTAGAGGCCCAAGTCCTTCCACAGCTCGTCGACCCTGCGCCGCGTGGCGTCGTCCATGGTGATCGGCGTACCCCACCCTCGCTGAGTCTCGCCCGGCCATTTATTGGTCGCATCTATTCCCATTTTTGATCCAAGTCCGGCGACTGGACTTGCAAAATCCAGGTAATCGATAGGCGTGTTTTCTGCGATCAGCGTGTCACGCTGGGGGTCAACGCGGGTAGTCATCGCCCAGATCACTTCTTTCCAGTCGCGAATGTCGATGTCGTCATCAACAACGATGATGAATTTCGTATACATGAATTGGCGCAGGAACGACCAGATACCGAACATCACGCGCCGCGCATGGCCCGCATACTGCTTGCGTATGCTGGCGACTGCCAGGCGATATGAGCATCCTTCGGGCGGCAGATAGAAATCGACAATTTCGGAAAACTGTTTTTGCAACAGGGGCACGAATACTTCGTTGAGCGCCGCGCCGAGGATGGCGGGCTCGTCGGGCGGCTTTCCCGTGTAAGTGCTGTGATAGATCGGATCGCGCCGTGCAGTCATGCGCTCTATCGTAAAAACTGGAAACCGCTCCTGCTCGTTGTAGTATCCCGTGTGATCGCCATACGGCCCCTCGACGGCGATATCGTCCGGGTGAATGTGTCCTTCGAGGACGATCTCGGCGCTGGCCGGCACTTTGAGCTCATGGCTCAAGCACTGCACGATTTCGGTCTTTGCGCCGCGCAACAGTCCCGCGAACTGATATTCCGACAGGGTATCCGGTACCGGCGTGACCGCGCCGAGCATCGTGGCCGGATCGGCGCCCAGTGCGACAGCCACCGGAAACGGCTGCGCGGGCTGTGTCTGGCAATGCTCGCGGTAGTCGAGTGCGCCACCGCGCACACTCAACCAGCGCATGATCACTTTGTTGCGTGCGATCACTTGCTGCCGGTAAATGCCGAGGTTCTGGCGGGGTTTATGTGGCCCCCGCGTAACGACCAGGCCCCAGGTTATGAGAGGCGCAACATCTCCAGGCCAACAGGTTTGTATCGGCAGCCTGCCCAAGTCCACGTCGTGACCCTCCCATACCAGTTCCTGGCACGGCGCGGTGCGCACAGCTTTGGGCTCCATGTTGAGAACCTGCCTGAGGACCGGCAGTTTGCCCCATGCATCTTTCAGGCCGTGCGGTGGCTCGGGCTCTTTGAGGTAAGCGAGCAACTTGCCCACCTCCCGCAACGCTTCGACCTTGTCCTCGCCCATTCCCATGGCAACCCGCAATGGAGTGCCGAAGAGGTTTGCCAATACTGGAATGCTGTGCCCCTTGGGTCTTTCGAAAAGCACTGCCGGGCCCGCGGCCTTCAGCACACGGTCGCAGATTTCAGTCATTTCGAGCTTGGGGTCGACCTCGATGGCAACGCGTTTGAGTTCTCCACGTCGCTCGAGCTGTGCGATGAAGTCCCGCAGGTCTTGATACTTCATGGAATGTTCCGTTGCGCCGCGGCTGCGGCCCGCAGGCCACCCGCGCTGAGACGCTATGATTTCAAGGCATTAGCAGTTCTTGCCCGGGATATAGCGGCACCCGCATCCAGAAATCTGCGACGATCCCTGCGAATACCGCGAGACCTACTATCGCGTTGTTCACGAAGGCCTTGAAGCAGCGTTCGCGTTCGCGGCCGCGGATGAGCCTGAACTGACAGCCCACTGCAATAGCGGCGGCGGCGAGCCCGAGGTAATAAAACGCGCCCAAGCGCGCCCGATAACCAATATAAGCCATGATCAGCAAAAATACCGCGTGGCAGACCATCACGGCCGCCACATCGTAGCGTCCGAACAATATCGCCGAGGATTTGAGTCCCAGCTTGATGTCGTCCTCACGGTCGACCATCGCATACTCGGTGTCATACGCGATCGCCCAAAACATATTTGCCACGAGCATGGTCCAAGCGAGCGGCACAATGTGATTGTGGTGTGCGGCAAACGCCATGGGAATACTGAAACCAAAAGCGATACCCAGCCACGCCTGTGGCAGCCAGAAAAAGCGTTTGAGGAACGGATACATCACTGTCAAGCCGAGGGCAATAACCGAAAGCTTTATAGTGAGAAGATTGAGCTGTAGCACCAGGCCAAAGGCGAGAGCGACGAGCACACCGGCGACCAGCAATGCCTCCGCGGGGGAAATCAAACGCGCCGCCAACGGCCGTTCGCGGGTCCTTTCAACATGCGGATCGAAGTTGCGGTCAGCAAAATCGTTGATCACACAACCGGCGGATCGCATCAGCACTACCCCGAGGACGAAAATGCCGATCACCGCGAGAGTGGGCGCGCCCCATGAAGCCATCCATACGCCCCACAACGCCGGCGCCATCAGCAGCAATATGCCGATCGGCTTGTCGAGCCGCATCAGCCTCTCGTAGATGTCAAGCCGTTCTTTGAGGGTCATGGCGTGTATCGTGAGCATATAGTACCAGCGCCTGCGTCAATGCGCATCGCGACAATGCTGGCGATTGCAAGGCTGCAGCGCTGGCTTCGCCTGATGCACTGTGGATGCTGTTTGCATACCCTGTGGGCGATTATCGCTCTTTCGAATGAAATAACGGCACATCAGCATTAAACGTTACGCACGCCAGAAGTCCTGTTTTCCTCCCAGCCAGCGTTGCAGGTGGCGCTTAGCAAGGGCCGGGTACTCGTGTAGTAGCCGTGGCGCCCAATTCCGCGCCGCCTCCACCAGGTCGAGGTCCGCCTCGAGGTCTGCAAAGCGCAGCATGGGCAAGCCGCTTTGACGTGCCCCCAGCAGCTCGCCTGGGCCGCGCATGCACAGGTCGTGGCGTGCGATTTCGAACCCATCGCTATGTTCAAAAATGATTTTGAGGCGGCCGCGCGCGGACTCCGACAAGGGCTGCTGATACAGCAAAATACACGCGCTGCGCGCGCTGCCTCGCCCTACGCGGCCGCGCAGCTGATGCAGTTGCGCCAGTCCCATGCGCTCGGCATTTTCGATCACCATTAGCGTCGCATTGGGGACGTCAACGCCGACTTCGATAACCGTGGTTGCAACCAGCAACTGGATCTCGCCTTCCTTGAACGCCTGCATGACAGCCGCTTTCTCCGCCGCTGCGAGACGACCGTGCACTAAGCCAACCCTGAGTTCTGGAAATGTAACCCGCAGTCGCTCGTAGGTATCCAATGCGGTTTGCAGTTGCAGCGCCTCCAGGCGACCTTGCGCGCGCGACGAGCGTCCCCGCGTCGGCACACCGTCTCCCGTCCCGGCCATTTCTTCGATCAAAGGACAAACCCAGTACGCCTGGCTTCCCGCCAGGCATGCGTCGCGCACTCTTTGTATCACTTCGTCGCGGCGGGTCTCGGCGACAAGCCGCGTCATCACCGGGACGCGCCCAGGCGGCATTTCGTCGATGACCGATACATCCAGATCGGCGTAATAAGTCATCGATAACGTGCGCGGGATGGGTGTCGCGCTCATCATCAATTGGTGGGGCTGCAACGTCTGCGCGCCTTTCAGCCGCAGTGCCAGGCGTTGACGCACACCGAAGCGGTGCTGCTCATCGACGATCGCAAGGCCCAGATTGGCGAACTCGACTTCCTCCTGGATCAGGGCGTGTGTGCCGACGACGATCTGGGCCTGACCGGACGCCAACTGCTCGAGAGTTGCGCGCTTCTCCTTACGTTTCAGGTTCCCGGTGAGCCAGACCACAGGCACCCCGAGCGGGGTCAGCCATTCCGAGAATTTGCTGTAATGCTGTTCCGCAAGTATTTCGGTTGGCGCCATTACGGCAACCTGGTACGCATTCTCGATCGCCTGCAATGCGCCGAGCGCAGCCACTACAGTTTTGCCGCTGCCGACGTCACCCTGCAACAGGCGCTGCATGGGATGAGGGCGTGCAAGATCGGTGCGTATTTCAGCCCCAGCCTTGCTTTGCGATCGCGTAAGCTTGAACGGCAAGCGCGCAAGCAATGCAGCAGTCAGCGTGTTGCGCGGACGCAGTGGGGAGGCTTTGAGGCTCAGTCGCCGGTCATGATGCTCGCGCATCGAAAGCTGCTGCGCCAGCAGCTCGTCGAACTTGACCCGCCGCCACGCTGGATGCTGCCGCGCGTGCAGATCCTTGGGTGCCACCGCAGGCGGTGGATGATGTAGAAAACAGATGGAATCGCGAAATGCTGGCAACCTGAGGCCGTCCAAGAGCTGTTTGGGCAGCGTATCGTCAAGCTCGAACCTGGCGAGCGCACCGGCGATCATGCGCTGGAGGTTGGCTTGGCTCAATCCAGCGGTCGTCGGGTAGACCGGCGTCAGCGCATTCGCTATTGGTTCATCACCGTGCACCATGCGATATTTCGGATGCACCATCTCGGCACCGAAAAAGCCCTGCCTGATTTCTCCGAACAAGCGCACGCGGCTGCCAGCGGCGAGCTGGCGCACCTGGCTCTGGTAGAAGTTGAGCAGGCGCATGATCAGCACACTACTCGCATCCTGTATAGTGCAAACAAGCTGCCGCTTGGGGCGGAACTTGATCGCGCTATCGATTACCGTGCCTTCGACAAGCACGGTCTGCCCATGCGGCGCACTTCCTATCGGTAGCAGACGGGTTTCGTCGTCATAGCGCAACGGCAGGTGCAGCACGAGATCGAACTCGCGATGTACGCCGAGTTTGGCCAGCCTGTCGCGGGTGGCCTGTCCCAGCTTCTGAAACGATAGAGAGTAGGTCGAGACCTTGCTCTCCATACCGTGCCCTTAAGCCAGACTCAAGATGGCGTCGATCTCCACCAGCGCCCCGCGCGGCAGGCTGGCGACACCGATTGCCGCGCGTGCGGGATAAGGCTGCTTGAAGTAGCGCGCCATGATTTCGTTGACGCGGGCAAAATGCGACAGGTCGGTCAGATAAACGGTCACTCTGACGGCGTGATTGAGATCGGCACCCGCTGCCGCGGCCACCGCCTTTAGATTTTCAAAGACTCTTTCGATCTGCGCTTCGATACCGTCGACCATCTGCATCGTCGCCGGATCGAGTCCGATCTGGCCCGAGAGGTAGACAGTGTCGCCGCAACGCATTGCCTGCGAATACGTGCCTATGGCCTGCGGTGCGGCAGGTGTGCTGATCGGCTGCTTGGCCATCTAAATCCTCGTCGCTTCCATGAGGTGAGTGCGGTGAATGCGCAGCATCAAAACGAGGCGCAGGAATAACCATCGCCCGCGATTTCGCCCCCACCCTGTTGTGTGTTGACTTGCGATTTCAGAACGAGCGCATTGCCGCCAGCCTTCGCTACCTGATTGCGTGCGTCGAGGTGCGCCGCCGGCATGCCGCCCTGGCTTGCCGATTTCGCGCTATTAACCTGTAGCAGATGCTTGCATTTGAGCGCGTTGGCCGCATCCTGGGTAACGATGCGCACATTCTCGACATCCGGGGCCGGTGAGGTTGCACAGCCGGCGGTGAGTGCCGCGATTACAAGGGGTAAGTATTTGATGATCGCACTCCCGTGACTATCGACGAAATATTGCTGCGCTTCGCTGTAGGCAGACACGGCCAAACTGAAAAGGCCACCCGATTCTACAGCAACCCTATCGTCAGACGAATATCGACTTAGGCCTGCGAATTACCGACGAGCACCAACTGGAATCCCGTTTTGTCGTCAATCCCCACGGAAGAAACGCGAGGTAAGCGACCGCGCGGCGGAGGCGCGACACGCATTGATCTCAAGTTTTATGGGGGTACGACGATAAGGCAAGAAGTTCCTGCCGTGGCCGCGCCCAGACCTTCATATGCCATTTCCCCGATCGTTACCCGGCAACAAAGGCATGACCCCAAAATCAATGGTCGCAGGGGTCGATTACCTGATTTCATTGCCGGATGCTGCGCTGCAGTTGCTGGAATTGCTGTCCGACGCAAATTCGACACTAATCGACATCGCGAATGTCGTCAGCCTGGACCCCTCACTGAGCGCGCGTGTGCTACGGCTATCAGGAAGCGCCTATTTTGGCTTGTTCGCACCGGTCGAGACCATTTTCCAGGCAGTCTCGGTGATCGGCACCAGCAAGCTTCATTCCCTGGTCTTTGCCGGTTCCGCCATAAGCGCGTTGAGCAATCTCAAGATCCCGCTCGACAATATCGACACGTTCTGGCAGCACAGCGTGCGTACCGCGCTGGCCGCGGGCAGCCTTGCAGCGCGGGGCAAAGCTCGCGACCGGGACCGCATTTTCCTCGCGGCTATGATGCACGATATCGGCCAGCTCGTGATGTACCATCAGCTGCCGGAGATTTCCTCCCTGGTTTTGGACGCCGTGTCGCAAAACGCCAACCGCGAGGGCGTTGAACGCGAGCTCATGGGATTTACTCACGCAGAGATAGGTGCAGAGTTGCTGGAACTCTGGAAGCTTCCCGTGGTGCTGACCGAGCCCGTACGCTATCACAATAACAGCGCCGAGGCGCCGACGCATAAGCGCGAAGCGGCACTCATCCAGCTCGGCAGTGCTATTGCACACCACATGGAGCTCGATGCAAGCGACAGGAAATTAGAGGGCAGTGATTTCGACTTGCACGAGGAGGTGTGGCGCTTGGCCGGCTGCCAACGCCAAGAAATCGCGGAAGTCGGGCTCGAAGTCGAAATGAACTGGTTTGAAGTTCTTAATATCATTGCGCCAAGCGCGATGACTGTGCCGTAGCACACCGTAGAACCAATCGCTTAGGACATCTGTCCGGACCTTGCCGGAACGCCTCGGAATGAGGCGATGGTGGAGACGAGGAGGATCGAACTCCCGACCTTCGCATTGCGAACGCGACGCTCTCCCAGCTGAGCTACGTCCCCATGTTAAGTCGTTATTTTAGCAAGATTTCAATCGCCTCGTAAGGGCGGCCGCGGGCGGCGCAGCCGGAAGCTATAATCGGCCGTCGTCAGCCAGGAAGTCATCCGTTTATGCAGATCAATTCCCCATACGGCTTTCAGGAAATCGTCGTCCTGACCAAGACCCACCGCGTCATCCTGCCCAAAGGGCCGACGTTGCCGGTGGTGTTTCGCACCATGAATCCCATGCCGGTGAGCTATACGGAGTTTCCGATCGCAAGCCGCGATTACCCATTGGTGTTCATCAGCGCCGACCAAGGCAAGACGTTCGTGCCCATGCTTGTGCTGGGGCTCGCCGCACAGCAGAACCTGTACATCACAACGGAGAACGCGTGGGATCCGAACGTCTACCTGCCCGCCTATGTACGCCGCTATCCGTTCTGCATGACACGGGTGACGATCGATGGCAAGGAAGCGCAGGAACGCGTGGCATGCGTCGAGAAACGTGCGATCAACGCCAAAGGCGTAAGGTTGTTCGACGACGACGGCAAGCCTTTGCCGGAGTGGGAACAGCGGCAAAAACTCTTATTCGAGTATGAAGCCGACCTTGCGCGCACCGATGAGATGTGCAAGTTGCTCGCCCAGCATCAGCTGCTCGAGCCCTTCACGATGCAGGCCGTGCCCGATCAGGGCGAGCCGCTGCAGCTCACCGGGATGTATCGCGTGGCTGAACCCAAACTGGCCGAGCTGGATGGCGGTGCATTGAAAGAGCTCGTCGCGAAAGGCGTGCTCGGCCGCATCTATACGCACCTGTTGTCGTTGGACAACTTCCAACGGTTGTTGGGACGCCGTGCGACAGCGATACAGCGCGCAGGTAGCGAGCAACCGAGCAGGCTCAACTAATGCGGCGGCACCCGAACATGAACGGGAGGGTACCCGCACGTTTCCGCTTGGCCTTGCTCGCAATAACGAGCGTCGCGCTCATCATTGCGATGTTCGCATACAGCCTGCCGCAGCCGCGTGCTTATCATTTGTTCGCTGACACACGCACCTGCCTGGGCGTGCCGAATTTCTTCAACGCCGCGTCCAACCTCGCTTTCCTAGCGCTCGGCATCGGCATGCTGGTCTGGCTCTACGCACGCCGCCAAAAATTCCCCGTGATGTTCAGCGAGCGCAGCGAGATGTGGATATTCGCCGTTTTGTATGCGGCCACCGCGCTGGTCTGTTTCGGTTCGGGTTACTACCACCTGGCGCCGGACAATGCGCGTCTGTTCTGGGACCGCCTGCCGATGACGCTGGTTTCGTCCGCTTTTGCCGGTGTAGTCGTGGCCGATCGCTTCACTGCGCGCGCGGGCACTTGGACGCTTGCGATACTTGCCGTGATTTCCTGCGGTGCCCTCATATACTGGCTCGCAACTCAAGCGCGCACGCAGGACAACGTATGGCCGTACATAGTGGCGATGTATGGAGGCCTCGCACTCACGGCTCTCGTAATGGCGCTGTTCCCATCGCGTTATACGCACGCGGGCGCGGCGTGGGTGGCCGCAGGGATCTACGTCGCCGCCATCGCATTCGATACCTGGCTCGATGAGCCGCTCTATACCGTAGGCGGTGTGTTGAGCGGCCACAGCTTCAAGCATCTCCTGGCAGCAGCAGCATTATTCTGGTTTGGCTGGGGCGCGTTGCCGGAGCGCCGCCTCAAGACGTAGGTTTATTGCCTTTCCGCTCATTGCGCACCGCCCACGCGGCGAGCAGAATACCGGCGAGCACCATCGGCAGTGACAGCCACTGGCCCATCGACAGGCTGAACGCGAGCAGGCCGAGAAAGCTGTCCGGCTCGCGCGTAAATTCCACCGCAAACCGCAGTAAACCGTAGCCGATCAGGAACGCCGCCGACACCGCGCCCCGCGTCCTGCGCTTGGCGCTATAGATCCACAAAACCACGAACAGGACAACGCCCTCGAGCGCGAGTTCGTAAAGCTGCGACGGATGCCGGGGAACTTGATCGACGTTGGGAAAGATCATCGCCCAGGGCACGTCGGCGGGACGTCCCCACAGCTCGGCGTTGATGAAGTTGCCGAGACGGCCCGCCCCCAACCCAAGCGGCGCCAGCGGCGCTGTGAAATCGGCAATGGCAAGCCAGCTCAGACGATGTTTGCGCGCAAACGAGGCGAGCGCAATGATCACGCCGAGAAAGCCGCCATGAAACGACATGCCGCCTTCCCACACATAAAAGATGCGCCAGGGCTCATGCAGGAAGTCGGCGAACTTGTAGAACAGCACATAGCCCAGGCGACCCCCGATGATGACGCCGAGGATCGCGTAGAACATCGCATCGGCAAACTGCTGTCTGTTCCATGGCACGTGCGGACGCGTCTTAATGGCGTAGGTGCCGACCACCCATACGAGCGCAAAACCTATTAAATACGTGAGGCCATACCAGCGCACGGCAAGGGGGCCCAAATGAATGGCAACCGGATCGAACTGGGGATGTACTAGCATCGCGATAATGGGGACAGACGAGAACTGGCGATTATAGGGGCGCGCCCTGACACCGGCCACTGACAGAAACCAGCGGCCGGGCGTGCCATAATGAAGGACTCACGATCCACGGAGCATTAGCTTGCCTTCTCTCGCAATTGCCGCGTGGTCAGCATGGCGTGCTATCACCCTGCCGCTCCCGGGCAAATTTGATGAAAGCTTGATCTCGTCGGCGATCGTCAAGCTCGGGATTCGCGTTGCGTCTACAGCGCGCACTGCTGAAACACTCGGCACCGAGCGTGAGGGAACTGGTGTCGTGATCGACAGCAACGGCCTCATCCTGACGATAGGCTATCTGCTGCTGGAAGCCGAATCCATCCTGGTTGTCGCAAGCGACGGCAGCGTGCTGCCGGCGAGCGTCGCGGCGTTCGATCATGCGACAGGTTTTGGGCTGGTACGGGCCAATTTGCCACCAGAAATACGCCCAGTCGAACTCGGCGACGCGTCTAATGTGACTGAGCTTGCGGACGCGTTGATCGCCGCGCATCCCTCCGCGGGCGGCTTGTCGTACACGAATATTGTTTCACGGCGCGCATTCACCGGCTGGTGGGAATACGCGCTTGAGAATGCGATGTTCACCTCACCCGTACGCGACAACCACAGCGGGGCAGCGCTCATCAACGGCGATGGCCAATTAATAGGCGTAGGCTCATTGTGGGTGGGTGATGCGATCGGTTCCGGCGCCGCGCTACCCGGCAACATGTTTGTGCCGATCGATCTGCTGCGCCCGATATTGCCCGACCTGAAGACGCACGGGCGGCGGCGTGGCGCGGCCCGCCCGTGGCTCGGGGTGTATTCCGAAGAAGTGCGGGGGCATGTGCTGGTGACGCAGGTGCTCAAGGACGCGCCCGCAGCGCTGGGCGGCGTGCAACGCGGGGACGTCATCATCGCGATTGGCGGCCAGGCGATCGGCAGTCAATCCGAGTTCTACCGCGCGTTGTGGGCGAGCGGCGAAGCGGGGAGCAAGATCACGATACAGGTGTGGCGGAATAAAGCGGTGCGCGAGATCATCGTACATTCGATGGACCGCATGCAGTACCTGCAACCGTGGGCACATCGCTAGACGGATCGCTACGGGATCCGGATATTCACGTGCTTGTTGGATAGCCCGGCGCTCTGCGATCGCCGCCATCATGCCCAATCGCCTGGCGCACGAAACCAGCCCGTATCTGCTGCAGCACGCTACGAACCCGGTCGATTGGTATCCGTGGGGCGAAGAGGCGCTGAAGCGGGCGCGCACGCAGGATAAACCCATCCTGCTATCGATAGGTTATTCCGCCTGTCATTGGTGTCACGTCATGGCGCACGAATCGTTCGAGGACACGGAAGTCGCAGCGGTGATGAACGAGCTATTTATCAACATCAAGGTTGACCGCGAAGAACGTCCCGACCTCGATCAGATTTACCAGACCGCGCACGCCATGCTGACGAGGCGCAATGGCGGCTGGCCGCTCACCATGTTCCTACTGCCGGACCAGACGCCTTTTTTCGGGGGTACGTACTTTCCTAAAACCACGCGTTATGGCATGCCCGGTTTTATTGGGCTGCTGCGGCAGGTCGCCGCCGCTTATCGGGCGCAACGCGTGGAAATCGACCAGCAAAGCGCTTCGATACGCAGTGCGCTCGCACAAACACTGACGCCATCGTCGCTGCCGGCCATCTTATCGCCAGCACCTCTGGACCGCGTATTGCGCGAACTGAAACGGATGTTCGACGAAACCCATGGCGGCATTGGCAATGCACCGAAGTTCCCGCACCCCGTCGAGCTCGAATTCTGCTTGCGCCACGGCACCGCGGTGCGTGATAAATACGCGGTCGACATGGTCAAGCTCACGCTCACGCGCATGGCGGAAGGCGGCATCTACGACCAGTTGGGCGGGGGCTTTTGCCGCTACAGCGTCGATGAGCGCTGGACCATTCCGCATTTCGAAAAAATGCTCTACGACAACGGGCCGCTGCTGCGCCTGTATTGCGATTTGTGGTTGAACGAGCGCGAGCCCCTTTATGCGCGCGTGGTCTCGGATACGGCAGCATGGGTGATGCGCGAAATGCAATCACCGCAGGGCGGCTATTATTCGTCGCTCGACGCCGACTCCGAACACGAAGAAGGCAAGTTCTACGTGTGGGACGCTGGCGCGGTCAAGTCACTGTTGACCGCCGAAGAGTACGCAGTGGTCACGCCCCATTACGGATTGGACGGCGCGCCGAATTTCGAAGGTCATTGGCACCTGCGCGTAATGAAGCCGCTCGCTTTCGTAGCGCAGCGGCTCGGATTGCCGCTGAAAAAGGCCCTCGCCTTGCTTGATAGCGCGCGCGCCAAACTTCTGGGGCAGCGTGCACAGCGAGTGCGTCCGGGGCGCGATGACAAAGTGCTGACCGGTTGGAATGCGCTCATGATCAAGGCGATGGCGCACGCAGCGCGCGTCTTCGATGAGCCTGCATGGCTGGCTTCGGCGCGCGCCGCAACCGAGTTCATCCGTCGCACGTTATGGCAAAACGGCAGGCTGCTTGCGACCGCCAAAGACGGCCGCGCGCACCTCAACGCGTACCTCGACGACTACGCTTTCCTGCTCGATGCGCTGCTTGAATTGATGCAATGCGATTTTGCAGCGGCAGACCTTGTCTGGTCGTGCGAGCTTGCCGAAGTGCTGCTCGATCAATTCGAAGACCAGCAACAGGGTGGTTTTTTCTTCGTGAGCCACGATCACGAACAGTTGATTCAACGATCGAAGACGGGGCACGACAATGCGACGCCCGCCGGCAACGGAATCGCGGCGCTCGCTCTCGCGCGCCTCGGCCATCTGCTGGGAGAACCGCGTTACCTCACCGCGGCCGAACGTACAGTGAAGGCTTTTCAGGGCAGCTTGGAGCAGCAGGCGAGCGCGCACGCGAGTCTTTGCATGGCACTCATGGAACAGCTCACCCCGCCCACAACCGCGATCCTGCGCGGAGCTGCCGCGGAATTGCGCATCTGGCAGCGCGCCCTCAATACGCATTACCGTCCCCGCGTCATGACAATTACATTGGCTGCGGACGTGAGGGGCTTGCCGGCCGCGCTCGACAAACCCGCAACTGGCGCCAACGCAACGGCATGGGTATGCCAGGGGACGAGCTGTCTTCCACCCGTTGCGGATTTGACCGAACTGACGGTGCTGCTCGATGCCCAGAGCTGAATCCGCAAGCGTGCCCAAATTGACAAGCCCACGGCTGCTTGCGCATAATGAATTGTCTCGTCGCGACAATAATTTAAGTAATGGGGGCCACCATGCAACGCATACAACGCTTTACCCTGGGTCTGTTTTGCGCAGCCGCGCTGATGATGCAGGGCTGCAGCAAGGAAGAAGTAGTAACGGCACCGCCCAAAGCTCAGGCGCCAGCGGCGCCCCAAGAGGTCGTGGTGAAGATTGGCTCCGCCTCTCCTATCACCGGCCCGCAGGCGCACATTGGAGTCGACATACGCAATGGCGTGCAGCTCGCGATCGATGACATCAACGCGTCGGGCCTGACAATAGATGGCAAGAAGATCAAGCTCGAGCTCGTAGCGGAAGACGACGAAGCGAATCCCACTAAAGCAACAACGGTCGCCCAAAAACTGGTCGATGCGAAAGTCGTCGGGGTGGTCGGCCACTTCAATTCGGGCGCTTCGATCCCGGCTTCCAAGATTTATTCGGACGCCGGCATCCCGCAGATTTCGCCTTCTTCGACCAATCCCAAGTATACCCAGCAGGGCTTCAAAACCACCTTCCGGGTCGTTGCCAACGACGATCAACAGGGTCCGGTCGGAGCCAAGTTCGCGCTCGACAAACTGAAACCAAAAGCCGTCGCCGTGATCGACGACAGCACTGCGTATGGCCAGGGACTCGCCGATACGTTCGAAGCGGCAGCCAAATCCGGCGGCGCCAAGATAGTCGCGCGCGAACACACCACAGACAAAGATACTGACTTCAAGGCCATCCTCACCAAGATCAAAGGCAAAAGACCGGATCTGGTGTTCTTCGGTGGCATAGACCCGCAAGCAGGGCCGATGGTGAAGCAGATGGCCGAGCTTGGTATCAAGGCCAAATACATGGGCGGTGACGGCATGCAGACGCCGAATTTCATCAAGCTCGCCGGCAACGCGGCCGAAGGCACGATAGCGTCCATGCCAGGGCTGCCCAAAGACCAGATGCCGGGCGGTCAGAAGTTCCTGGAGAAATTCAAAGCCAAGTACAACGCTGACGTCGAATTGTTCGCCCCCATGGGCTACGACGCGGTATTCGTGTTTGTCGAGGCGATGAAGCGGGCCAACTCGACCGATCCGGCGAAGTTTTTGCCAGAAGTGGCGAAGACCAATTATCAGGGCGTGATAGGGCCCATCGCTTTCGACGACAAAGGCGATCTCAAAAATGGGCCGATCACGATGTATGTGGTGAAAGACGGGAAGTGGGACACGCTGGAAGTCGTGCGGCCGGGCGGCGACACGCAAACCGCGCAAGCTCCTGCGCCTGCGGAACCGCCAAAGGCGGCGGAGCCTCCCAAAGCAGCCGAGCCGATGAAAAAATGATCGGCGGCTGACTCCATTTCATGCTCGCTCAAACGGCACCTCCGGGTGCCGTTTTACTGTGACGTATCCGGCGCTGACGTAATGGATATTTTCCTGCAGCAGATCATCAACGGGTTAGTGTTGGGCAGCATCTACGCGCTCGTTGCGCTCGGTTATACGATGGTCTACGGCATCATCGGACTCATCAACTTCGCGCACGGCGACATTGTGATGACAGGTGCACTGACGGCCCTCACGGTCATTGCCGGCCTCGCAGGAAGCGGCCTGCCCGCGGCGGCGGTGCTTGCATGCGCACTCTTTGCCGCAATGGCAGTATGCATGGCGCTGGGCGTCACGATAGAACGAGTGGCTTACCGTCCTCTGCGCCGCGCGGCGCGCCTTGCCCCGCTTATCACAGCGATCGGCGTCTCCATCCTGATCCAATACACGGCGGCGCTCATCTGGGGCAAGCAATACATCTCCCTGCCGCAAATCGTGAATCCCACCCAATTCACGCTCGCCGGCGCGACGTTCACGGATTTACAGTTGTTCATTTTTCTGCTGGCGTGTGCAGTCATGGCGGCACTCCTATGGTTCGTCAAACGTACGCGGCTGGGCAAGGCAATGCGGGCGACCGAGCAAAATCCCGAAGTAGCTGGCCTGATGGGCATCGATATCAACCGCATCATCGCCTTTACGTTTCTGCTCGGCTCGGGCTTGGGAGCTGTCGCCGGGCTCATGGTCGTGCTCTATTACGGCATCGGCCACTACTTCATGGGATTCATGCTGGGGCTCAAAGCGTTTACCGCCGCGGTGCTGGGCGGCATCGGAAAAATCAACGGCGCTGTGCTTGGAGGTATGCTGCTCGGGCTGATTGAGAGCCTCGCTTCGGGCTACATCGGCGACCTCACCGGCGGGGCCCTGGGCAGCAACTACCGCGATATCTTCGCGTTTCTCGTGCTGGTGGTGGTCCTTGTGTTCCGGCCGTCAGGCCTGATTGGCGAAACCCCGGGAGAACGCGCGTAATGGCCGCAACGCAGATGACTTCCTGATGCGTCCCCATCACGGCAGGATTTTGGTGTGGGCCGCTTTCGTTCTGGTGGCGGTTGCCCTCATCGCGCTGCCCTTTGTGACCGATGCACTGCTCGGCCGCGCCTGGGTGCGCATCGTCGACGTGGCGCTGCTCTTCGTCATGCTCGCGCTCGGACTCAATATTGTCGTCGGCTATGCGGGCTTGCTGGATCTGGGCTACGTGGCGTTTTTTGCGGTTGGCGCCTACACGTATGCCCTGCTCGCTTCACCGCAGTTCGGCCTGCATGTGTCGTTTCTCATGGTGTTACCGCTCGGCGCCATGATCACCGCTTTGTTCGGGATATTGTTGGGGGCTCCGACTTTGAAGCTGCGCGGCGATTACCTGGCGATCGTGACGTTGGGCTTCGGCGAGATCATCCGTATTACGCTCAACAATTTGAGCCGTCCCTACAACATTACCAACGGCCCGCAGGGCATCACCCTGATAGACCCGCTGCAAGTCGGTGGCCTTGGGCTCAATAAGACGTATTCGGTGCTCGGCTTGTCCATTGCGCCGGTGCACAGCTATTACTTTGTCTTCCTGCTTTGCGCCTGCCTTACGATTGCGCTTTCGCTGCGCCTCGAGGACTCGCGCATCGGCCGCGCCTGGATCGCGATCCGCGAGGACGAGGGGGCGGCCAGGGCGATGGGCATCAACTCCCGCAATCTGAAGCTGCTCGCGTTCGCTATGGGCGCGACTTTCGGCGGCATTTCTGGTGGGCTCTTCGCGGCATTCCAGGGGTTTATCAGCCCTGAAAGCTTCACGCTACTCGATTCGATCATGATTCTGTGTATGGTGGTACTCGGTGGCATGGGGCATGTGCCGGGCGTCGTGCTGGGGGCAGTGATGTTGACCGCTTTGCCGGAAGCGCTGCGTTACGTTGGCCCCCTGCAGAACGACTGGTTGGGGCATGTCTATGTCGATCCCTCGGATCTGCGCATGCTGCTGTTTGGCCTTGCACTGGTGGTGATGATGCTCTTCCGCCCAGCCGGACTATGGCCATCCAAGATCCGCGCGCGGGAGCTGGCGAAGTGAACTGCAACCACAAAGCGCGTGGCAAAGGCACGCACACGGGGAATCTGCATTGCACATGAATCTCCTCGAAGCACACGGCATTAGCAAAAGCTTCGGCGGGCTCGAAGCACTGTGCGGAATATCGCTCGCGATCCGGCAAGGCGATATCTATGGATTGATAGGTCCGAACGGCGCCGGCAAGACCACTTTTTTCAACGTGCTCACGGGCTTCTACCGCGCCGACGGCGGCACTTTCACTTTCGATGGCGCGCCGCTCGATGTAAGCGCGCCACATCGTGTGGCGGCAGCCGGCATCGCGCGCACCTTTCAGAACATCCGTCTTTTCGGCAACATGACAGCCCTCGAGAACGTTATGGTCGGACGGCACCTGCGCACGCGCTCAGGCGTGATCGGTGCCGTGCTGCGGACCGGGGCGACGCGCAGTGAAGAGCGTGCGGTACATGAGCGCGCCTACGCGCTGCTCGAGTATGTCGGCATTGCTGCCCGCCAGAATGCCCTCGCGAGGAGCCTCCCGTATGGCGATCAGCGCAGGCTTGAGATCGCACGTGCCCTCGCGACCGAACCCAAGCTGCTGGCGCTCGACGAACCGGCAGCCGGAATGAACGCAAGCGAGACGGCAACGCTGCGGCACCTGCTGGAGCGCATACGAACCGACGGCACCACCCTGCTGCTGATCGAACACGACGTCAAACTGGTGATGGGACTCTGCGATCGCGTCATGGTGCTTGACTATGGCAAGACGATCGCGAACGGCGTGCCTGCGGACGTCCAGCGAGACCCGACTGTGATCGCTGCCTATCTGGGAGGCGCTGTTGCTTGAAGTAACCGCGCTCCAGGTCGCCTATGGCGGCATCAATGCTGTAAAGGGCATCGACTTCGCGGTTGCGACGGGCGAGATGGTGACCCTGATCGGGGCAAACGGCGCTGGCAAGACGACCACCCTGAAGGCACTGACCGGCCTCCTGCGCCCTCTGGCGGGCCACGTCCGCTACAATGGCGCCGATGTTACGGCGCTGCCGCCGCATCGACTGGTGATGCGCGGAATTGCGCTGGTACCCGAGGGCCGCGGCATATTTCCGCGCTTAACGGTGGAGGAGAATCTTGATTTGGGCGCCTACAGCCGCAAGGATGCCAAGGCGATTCATGAGGACGGCGAGCGCGTTTACGCGCTCTTCCCGCGGCTTGCCGAGCGCCGATGGCAGGCGGCGGGCACGCTGTCGGGCGGCGAGCAGCAGATGCTGGCGATAGGCCGGGCCATGATGTGCCGGCCCAAGCTGCTACTACTGGACGAACCGAGCATGGGGCTCGCGCCGCTCGTAGTACAGAAAATTTTCGCTACGATCAGGGAAATCGCAGCTGGCGGCGTGACGATATTGCTGGTAGAACAGAACGCCAAGCTTGCGCTTGAAACCTGCAATCGCGGGTATGTTATGGAGAGCGGCGTGATCACGCTTCACGACAGTGCGGCGGCGTTGCTCGCTAACCCGCGGGTGCGGCGCGCTTATCTGGGCGAGTGATCATGAAAAAATCAGAAGCTCTGCATAATGCGTTACTGGCGGTGGTGGCGCTGGCGCTGGTCACGGCGCTCGCTTTTCTCTATGACAAGACCCAGGCGGTGGATTTGCGCGAGCGCAACGACATCCTTGGTCTACTGCGCGAATTGAAGGAAATCGACAGCCGTTGGGATGTCGATGTGCTGCGCGCCCATTCGGAATTCGACACAAACGAGCTGCCGGCGATCAATCGCGGCGCCGCCGCGGCCAAAGCGTTGCAGAGCCTCGCGGAAGCGGCCCGGCGCACCGAAAGCCCCGCCCTCACCGCCGGATTGCCCGAGCTCAACAAGGCGATACAGGAGAAAGCTGCGCTCGTCGATCGTTTCAGGGCCGAAAACCGCGCCGCTCAGGACGCGCTGCAGGCAACGCTGAAAACCGCGGGCGAGCTCAATGCCCAGATGCCGGAGCTCAAACTGCGCTCACCAGCTCCCGGGCAGGCGCTCAACCAGATTTCAGCGGCGGCACCGTTGTATTACGTTACTGGAATCGACGCCCAGCCAGGCGCGCTGGAGAGCGCCGTGGCCCAGTTGCGGTCCACGGTGCCCGACCCTGTACGCGACAAGGCGGCGCAAATAGATCGGGCAGTGCAGGAGCTCGTGAAACACAAACCGCTTGAACAGGAGCTGTTCAACAAGGTGACTTTCCTAACCGCGGGACCACGCCTCGACAATCTGACGTTCTCATTCAACAGCGAGCTCGAAGCTACCCTTCAGGACAAGGAGCGCTTCCGCGTATATCTGATCTATTACGCAGGTGCACTGCTGATCCTGCTTGCCTACCTCGGCTTCCAGCTCAAGGCAGCGAACGTTACACTCGAGCATCGGGTGGAGGAACGCACGCGCGAGCTGTCGCAGGCGTTAAAAGACCTGAAAGAGTCCGAGGCCCAGTTGATCCAGTCGGAAAAGATGTCGTCGCTGGGACAGATGGTTGCCGGGGTGGCGCATGAAATTAACACGCCGCTCGCTTACGTCAAGAACAGTCTCGGCACCGTGTCCGACAAGCTGCCCGACCTCGAAAATGCGCTCAGGGAATGCGAGCGGCTGCTTGCGCTGCTGCAGGCCGGCTCTAATGTCAATCCGGACCTGCTGTCGCGGCAATTCGCGCTGGTGTCGCAGCAAACCGCGCATCTCAAGCAACAGAAGGTGGTCGAGGAGCTCAATGGGCTCGTCAAGGACGGGCTCTACGGCACTGCGCAAATGGCCGAGATCGTCGGCAATCTCAAGGATTTCAGCCGCCTGGATCGCAGCAAGGTCACGAGCTTCAACCTCAATCAGGGACTCGACAGCACGTTGCTGCTGGCGAAACATCTCGTGAAGGGTGTCTCCGTCGAAAAGCGGTTCGGACAGATTCCTCAAATCATCTGCGCGCCTTCGCAGATCAATCAAGTCTTTCTCAACCTCATCACGAATGCGACGCAGGCGCTCGATCCCAGCAACGCCAAAATCACCCTGACAACGCGCAGCGAGGACGGCGGCGTCGCCGTCGACATCACTGACAACGGCAAAGGCATTCCGCCTGAGATACTACCCAAGATCTTCGACCCGTTCTTCAGCACCAAGGAGGTGGGCAAGGGCACGGGGCTCGGACTGTCGATCTGCTACAAGATCGTGCAGGAGCACGGCGGGCGTATCACCGTTCAATCGCAGGTTGGCACAGGCACCACCTTTACGGTGTGGCTGCCGCTCAAGCCTCCCACTGAAGCGCAACTCGCAGCCTAGAACACAATGGCCAAGGCACTACCCGAAAAAATCGGCAAATACGAAATCCAGGAGGTACTGGGCAAAGGCGGCATGGGCGTCGTCTACAAAGCCTTTGACCGTGCGATCTCGCGCTCTGTGGCGATCAAGTCCATCTCTAAATCATTGCTCGATCCGGGTGAGCTCGAGCATGTGATGGGCCGCTTCCGGCATGAAGCGCAGGCGGTAGGACGACTCGTCCACCCGCGCATCGTGCAAATCTACGATTACGGCGAGGACGATGAGACGGCTTACATCGTAATGGAGCTCGTCAACGGCAAGACGCTGCAGCAACATCTGACGCAGGAAATCACCTACGAGATCCGCGAGGTCAGCGAAATCGTCCGTCAGCTGCTCGATGGGCTGGGGCACGCGCACGCCGAGGGCGTCGTGCACCGCGATATCAAGCCGTCGAACATCATGATCAACAGTGATGGTCGCATCAAGATCAGCGACTTCGGGATCGCCCGCATCGAATCGTCGAAGCTCACCCAGCTCGGCGACGTCCTGGGGACTCCCCATTACATGGCACCCGAGCAGTTCCTGGGCGGCGAAGTCGACGCACTCGCGGATTTGTTCGCGGTCGCCGTGATAGCCTACGAGCTGTTGACTGGCAGGAAACCTTTTAGCGGCAATACGGCAAGCGTCATGCAGCAGGTGCTGAACGAGCGGCCGCCCGATCCCACGATGCTCAACGGCCGGCTTTCGCCGCTGATGAACCGCGTACTGCAAACCGCGCTAGCCAAGAAGCGCGAGGATCGTTTTCCGAACGCGCGCGAATTCTCCGATGCGTTCAAGGAAGCGATCGACGCGACGCTCAGCGGCGCGGCCGAAACGATCCCCCCCGGGGCGCCGGATACCGCTGCACTCCTCAATGCCGCACGCCTGCTCAATGCGGGCCCCGGCTCTGGGTATGCGACTGGGGAAGGGTTGCCTGCGTTCATCGGCGACAGCGCGATCAGCCTGGATACCAGCATCAAGAAAGCGCGCCTGCTGATCATCGACGACGAAGAGCGCATTCTCACTGCGCTTAAGTCGCTCTTCCGCAAACGCTACCACGTCTTTACGACGACCGACGGCAACAAGGCGCTCGAATTCCTGCGCAAGTACCAGATGCACGTGATTATCAGCGACCAGCGCATGCCGGCGATGCTCGGCGTCGAACTGCTGCGCCAGTCGCGCGACATCTCGCCACGCAGCGTACGCATCCTGCTGACCGGTTACTCGGACCTCGCCGCCATCGTCGGTTCGATCAACGACGGCGAGGTCTATCGCTTCATCAGCAAGCCCTGGGACAACAACGACCTGCACACGATAGTCGCTGAAGCAGTAACCATCGCCCTGGAGCTTGGCGACACCAAGGCGGTGACCGTAGACCTGCCGCTTAAACTGGAAGCAGGTGTACTCGTCATCGACAAGGACGAAGAGATATATCGCGTAGCGCGCGAGCTGATGGGCGACCTTTGTCCGGTGGTTTACGCTGCGGACCTCGATAGCGCGCTCGTCGCAATGCAGAAGCAGGAGATTGCGGTGGTCATCACCGACATCGAAGCCGGCCATGATCAACTGACTGCGATGATCAAGGTCCTGAAACAGGAAAATCCGCAGATCCTGACGATAGTCGCCACGACTGCCTCGGATTCTGAGCTTGTGATCGAACTCATCAACCAGGCACAGATCTTCCGTTTCCTCAACAAGCCCGTGAATGTGCGGCTGCTCAAGAGCCACGTTAATGCTGCGCTGCAGCGCTACCTGACTTACAAACAGACTCCTAAGCTTGCTGAAGTACACCGAGTGCATCCATCAGAAGGCACCAGGGCCTCCGTTGGTCAGCGCATCCTCGACGGCCTGCGATCGTTGCGGGGAAAATGGCTGGGCTCGCGCTCGCCGAGCGACCGCGATACAGGCTAAAGCGTGGCGTTAGCCGGACAACCAGTCGCGCGGTGCTAGAAAATCTGTCGCGAGACGCGCCTCGGGCCCTCCTGCATGCGGCTGCCAGTCGTAACGCCATTTCACCACCGGCGGCAACGACATCAATATAGCTTCCGTGCGTCCGCCTGACTGCAAGCCGAACAGCGTGCCCCGGTCGTAGACCAGGTTGAATTCGACGTACCGTCCACGGCGGTACGCCTGCCAGTCGCGTTCGCGCTCGCCGTATGCGATGGCGTTGCGCTTCTGCAGGATGGGCTCATAGGCGTCTAGGAAACGGTCACCGACGCTTTGCTGCAGGCGGAAACAGGTCGCGAAATCCGGGCTGTTCACATCATCGAAGAAGATGCCGCCGATGCCACGCGCTTCCTTGCGGTGCTTAATGTAGAAATAATCGTCGCACCAGCGCTTGTAGCGCGGATAGAGATCGCGACCGAACGGATCAAGCGCTGCGCGGCAGACACCATGAAAATGGATCGCGTCTTCATTAAACCCGTAATACGGTGTGAGATCCATGCCGCCGCCGAACCACCATACCGACGCTGGATGCGCTGCCGATCCCGCAGCGGATTGCGACTGCCCACATGCCTCCGGTGAGCTGGCCACAAAGAACCGCACGTTCATGTGCGCGGTAGGCGCATAGGGATTGCGCGGATGCAAAACGAGCGAAATGCCCATCGCTTCCCATCCGCGCCCCGCGAGCTCCGGCCGCGAAGCCGTCGCCGATGGCGGCAGAGTCTTGCCCGCTACCTGCGAGAAGTTGACGCCCCCACGTTCAAAGACATTGCCTTCTTCGACCACGCACGTGAGCCCGCCGCCGCCATGCGGATGTTCCCACTTCTCGCGCCGAAACGCCTTGCCGTCAAGCGCCTCAAGGTGCGCGACGATACGGTTCTGCAAAGCGCCGAGATAGCAGGATACCGCGGCAGCGTCAGGGCTCTGACACTCGCTCATGCTTATCCTGGACCGCGTGCGGCACTAACAGCGGCCACGGAATCCCTCGCGGCCCCGCGCGTAGCGGCCGAGGGTCTGTGCCCGATGGTTGGCGCAGTCAAAGCCGGTTGCCATGCAGATACTCCTCCGTAACTGCGCGGTTGTATCTACCCCGCTTGGCGCTTCGGCGGCGCTATCGCGTGATGGCCAATATCGCGCCGCATCTGCATGCCGTCGAATTGGATGTCGGCCGCTACCTCGTAGGCGCGGCGTTGCGCCATCTTGACGTTGTGGCCGAGCGCAGTCACGCACAAAACCCGGCCGCCGCTCGTTACCAACTGTTTGCCACTAAGCGCGGTACCTGAGTGAAACACGCGAAAGTCATCGCTATGCGCATCTGCGGCGCGTGCAATCCCGTGAATTGCGTCGCCTTTGCGCGGCGCATCCGGATAGCCATGTGCAGCGAGGACCACACCCAGCGCGGTGCGCGTGTCCCATTCGGCTTCGGTCTTTTCGAGCGTGCCCGCGAGCGCATGCTCGATCAACGCCAACAGGTCGCTTTTCAGACGCAGCATAATAGGCTGTGTTTCCGGGTCGCCCATGCGGCAGTTGAATTCGAGGACTTTCAGCTTGCCGTTCGGCGCGATCATGAGCCCCGCATACAGAAAGCCCGTGTATGGCATACCCTCGACGCTCATGCCGGCGACCGCCGGCTGTATCACTTCGCGCATGACTCTCGCGTGGATGCTGGGAGTGACCACGGGTGCAGGCGAATAAGCGCCCATACCGCCGGTATTCGGGCCCTGGTCGCCATCGTGCAGGCGTTTGTGATCCTGACTCGTCGCAAGCGGCAGTGCGTGCTTACCATCGACCATTACGATAAAGCTCGCCTCTTCGCCCTCGAGGTAATCCTCGATCACCACACGCGCTCCCGCGCTGCCCATCTTGCGCTCGACGAGCATCATGTCGACCGCGGCATGCGCCTGCGCTGCATCGCTGGCGACCACCACGCCTTTGCCCGCGGCCAGGCCATCGGCTTTGATTACAACGGGGGCGCCGTGCCGATCGATGTAGTCGTGCGCGTCGCGGGCCGCATCGAAAGTCCGGTAGGCGGCCGTCGGGATATGGTGGCGCGCCATGAAAGCTTTGGCGAAATCCTTGGAGCTCTCGAGCTGCGCGGCGCGTTGCGAGGGACCGAAGATTTTCAGCCCTGCGGCCACGAAGTGATCGACGATCCCCGCAGCGAGCGGTACTTCCGGTCCTACGACGGTGAGAGCGATCTGCTCTTTCCGTGCAAAATCTGTGAGCGCGGTGTGATCTTCGAGCACGACGTTAGCAACACCCTCCTCGAGCGCCGTGCCCGCGTTGCCGGGAGAGACATAAACCCGGGATACGCGCGGTGACCGGGCAAGCCGCCATGCAAGCGCATGCTCACGTCCTCCGGAACCGATGACCAGCAATTTCATGGCTTAGATGTTAGACGGCTGGCGATAGTCAAAGTATACAGGCGAGGCGGCGACCCGTGCCGTCCGGCGCTCAAGTTTGGCCTGCGCTACAACTCAATGCCGGAAGTGGCGATGCGCTGTGAACACCATCGCAATGCCGCGCTCGTCGGCGGCGGCGATTACTTCTGCGTCGCGCATGCTGCCGCCGGGCTGAATGACAGCCACCGCCCCGGCATCCGCAACCACATCGAGTCCATCGCGGAATGGGAAAAATGCGTCCGAAGCTACTACCGAGCCCTGGAGAGACAAGTTTGCATTGGCGGCTTTGATCGCGGCGATGCGCGCCGAGTCTATGCGGCTCATTTGCCCCGCCCCGATACCCAGCGTTTGCCCGTTCGCGGCGAATACGATGGCGTTGGACTTGACGTATTTCGCGACCCGCCACGCGAACACCATATCTTGCTGCTGTTGCCTGGTAGGTGCCTTCTGAGTCACGACCTTGAGGTCTGCGCCAGTCGCATTGAAAACATCGGGCGTCTGCACCAGCAGCCCACCGCCCACGCGTTTGTAGTCATAAGCGTTCGCGCCCTCGCCGGGCGGCACCTCGAGCACGCGCACGTTCTCTTTTTTGGCAAGCAGCGCGCGCGCCTCCGTTGCGACCTTCGGCGCGATCAGGACTTCCACGAATTGCGCGCTCACCGCTTGAGCGGCCGCCGCGTCGAGCTCGCGGTTGAAAGCGATGATGCCGCCGAACGCGGACGTAGGATCGGTGGCAAATGCGAGGTGATACGCATCGACCGCGCTCGCGGCAACGGCGATGCCACAGGGATTTGCGTGCTTGATGATTACGCACGCGGGCTGCTCGAATGTCTTCACGCATTCCCATGCGGCATCCGCGTCAGCGATGTTGTTATATGAAAGCTCTTTGCCCTGGACTTGCACATAGCGCGCGAGCGTTCCTGACGGCGGATCCAGATCGCGGTAAAAAGCGGCGTTCTGATGCGGATTCTCGCCATATCGCATTTTCTGCGCCAGGTCGAACTGCAGATTGAGCCGTTGCGGGAAATCGGCACGGGCGCTGTCGCCATCGAGAGCGGTCAGATAGTTGCTGATCGCACCATCGTACGCCGCGGTATGCGAAAACGCTTTCTGGGCGAGTTTGAAACGCGTTGCAGCTCCGACGGCACCGTTAGCCGCGTTCATCTCCGCGATGATTGCGGGATAGTCGGCAGGGTCCGTGACCACAGCGACGTGGGCATGATTCTTCGCGGCACTGCGCACCATCGCCGGTCCGCCGATGTCGATGTTCTCGATCGCTTCCTCGAGCGTGCAGTCGGGCCGGGCCACGGCCTGTCTGAAAGGATAGAGATTGACGACGACCAGATCGATGGGTGGGATCGCCGCGGCATCAATTGCGGCCATGTGCGCGGGCACATCGCGCCGCGCGAGGATGCCGCCGTGGATTTTCGGGTGCAGTGTCTTCACCCGGCCATCAAGCATCTCCGGGAACCCAGTATGGGCCGAGACCTCGGTGACTTTGATGCCCTGGTCGCTGAGGAGCTTGGCGGTGCCGCCGGTCGATAGCAGCTTTACGCCGAAGCCCGCGAGCGCACGCGCGAATTCAGCGAGTCCGCCCTTGTCGGAGACGCTGATCAGCGCGGTCTTGATGACGGTCATGAAAGCGGGATTCAGGATTCAGGAATCGGGAGAGCTGCCACCCCACGCCACTGAATCCTGCATCCTGACTCCTGAATCCTAGCCTTTAATGCCGTGCGCCTTCATTTTTTTTCGCAGCGTGTTGCGGTTGATGCCCAGCACCTGTGCCGCATGCGACTGGTTACCCTGAAGCTTGTGTAATACGGATTCGAGCAGCGGTTTTTCGACACAGTTGATCACCATGTCGTACACGCCGCGCGCCTTTTCCCCGTCAAGATCCTTGAAATAACCATCTAAGGCCTTGCGCACGAAACGCGCCATTTCGTTCTCGTTCATCATCATGCTGCCAATTCCTCACCATAGGCCAAGCGCTGCCCGCGCTCCGCCAATTCCCCAAAAAACTCATTGACCGCAGAGAGTTGTTCGCCGCATGTCTGCAACTGATTCATGGCGTGCCGGAATGCGGCTGATCCGGCCAGCCCCTTCGTGTACCAGGAAATATGTTTGCGTGCGACGCGTACTCCCGTATCCTCGCCGTAAAACGTATACAAGTCGTGCAGGTGCGCAATCAGTACGCGGTGTATCTCCCGCACTTCCGGTGCCGGCAAATGCTCGCCCGTTTGCAAAAAATGCTCGATCTCACGGAATATCCAGGGGCGGCCTTGTGCGGCGCGCCCTATCATCACTGCATCGGCATTGGTCCGTGCCAGAACGTCCCTGGCCTTCTCCGGCGTCGTTATGTCGCCGTTAGCGACTACCGGAATGCGCACCGCAGCTTTGACCGCGGCGATGGTCTCGTACTCGGCGTCGCCGCTGTAACCACAGGCGCGCGTGCGGCCATGTACCGCCAGTGACTGTATTCCCGCATCCGCAGCGATCTTGGCGATGCGTACAGCATTCCTGTTACTGCGGTCCCAGCCGGTGCGTATCTTAAGCGTGACTGGCACTCTCACCGCGGCCACCACCGCCTCGACGATACGCTGCACGAGTGGCTCGTTTTGTAACAGCGCCGAACCCGCCATCACATTGCACACTTTCTTCGCCGGGCAGCCCATATTAATGTCGATGATCTGCGCGCCCTGGTCGACGTTATATTGGGCGGCCTGCGCCATCATCGCCGGGTCGGCTCCGGCTATCTGGACGGATATCGGCTCAACCTCGCCTTCGTGATTCGCGCGACGGCGCGTCTTTTCCGAGCCCCACAGCAACGAATTGCTCGCCACCATTTCCGATACCGCCATGCCAGCGCCCATGCGTTTGCACAACTGACGGAACGGCCGATCCGTGACACCCGCCATCGGCGCTACGACCAAATTATTCCTCAGCTGGTAAGAGCCTATGCGCATGCGCGGATGGATTGATGCTGAGAATTCAGCGAAAGGCGTCCATTGTAATCGCGTCGTGTACGCAAGAAAAGCAAGTCAACAAAAAATTTTTTCGATCAGCCACGCGCACCGAACATCATGCGTCGTGCAAGGAAATTTTTCACTGTAGGCGCAGCGCTGAAAGCGGCGAGTCCCAAGCCGCGCGCCGAGTTGAGTAGAGGGATGTCTTTGCAAAACAACTGGATTAGCGAATCCGTGAACAAAATGGTGGCAATTCGATCGAACCGCCGTTGCGAAAAGTATGCATTTACAAAATCGTTGCCGCCCGGATCGCGCCGGCCGTTGGTGACCAGCGCGCGCGCAAGCTCCCACGCATCGCGCAGTCCAAGGTTGAGGCCTTGGCCGGCGACTGGATGCAATATCTGTGCCGCGTTCCCTATCAACACCGTGCGCGGCGCGACCGGACGCGTTGCATAGCGCAATGCCAACGGAAAAACGTGCCGCTCGCTCGTCATATTGAACGCACCGAGCACGCGGCCGAACGTTTCGAGCAAACGGCCGCAGAATTCCGCTTCATTCAGAGCGGCAAGTTCCTGAGCGTGCGGGGGCCGCAACGTCCATACGATCGACCAACCGTGTCCTGACGGCAACAGGGCGAGCACTCCGCCGCGCATGAACCTTTCGTAGGCCCGATTTTGATGCGATTGCTCACTCGCAACGTTACAGATCAGCGCACTTTGATGATAATCCTGAGTGCGCACATGACTGATATTGAGCGGGCTTCCGCCGTCGGCGATGACGACGAGCCTGGCACGCAGCGGTATACCGGCGTCGACCATCACGCTGGCGCCGCCCGCGTCGCCCTTCACTTGGCGCACAGGGTTGTCGTTCAAGACCCGCGCTGGAGCCTTCGCCAGAGCCCGGGCCAGAACGGAACGCAGCACGGCATAGGGGATGACGTAGCCGAGCGCGGGTACTTCCAGCTCTTTCGCGCGCAACTGCACGCGAGCGACGCCACCCCGTTGAGAAACTTCAATATGACTAATTGCCGTCGCCGCCTGCTCGAGCGCCGGCCACACCCCGAGGCGGTCGAGCACGAGCCGACTGCCATGTGAGAGCGCGATTGTGCGCCCATCGTACGTCGCGGTATTGGCCGGCCGCGCTTCGCACAGTGCGCAGGTGTAACCGCTATGGGATAACGCTATCGCAAGCGCTGCGCCTACGGGGCCGCCGCCGGCGATGACAATATCGTACGCTTCATCCACCGCTGCGCATCAACGCTTCGATTTCCGCGACCTGCGTCGGCGCAGCGTGGCTTAGGACGTCGCGTCCGTCGGGCGTAACCAGGACATCGTCTTCGATGCGCACGCCGATGCCTTCGAACCGCGCAGGCGCCCCATTGCCGGCACGTATATAACAACCCGGTTCCACGGTGAGGATCATGCCGGGCTCCAATGTGCGCCAATTGCCATCGTGCTTGTATTCGCCCGCATCGTGTACGTCGAGCCCGAGCCAATGGCCTGTGCGGTGCATGTAAAAGCGCTTGTAATCGCCACGCTCTATTACCTCATCGAGGCTGCCTTGGCATAGCCCGAAATCCAGGAGGCCTTGGGCGAGTACACGCACGGCGGCTTCGTGCGGCGCGTTCCACGTGTTGCCAGGACGGACTTCCGCGATCGCGGCGGACTGTGCTGCCAACACCATTTCATAGATATCGCGCTGGGGACCGCTGAACGCGCCATTCACAGGGAACGTGCGCGTGACGTCGGACGCATAGCCGTCGAGCTCGCAACCCGCGTCGATGAGCAGGAGATCGCCATCATTGAGAGGCGCATCGTTCTGCACATAATGAAGCACGCACGCGTTGGCGCCGCCCGCCACTATCGGCGTATAGGCCGGAGCTTGCGCACCATGGCGGCGAAACTCATAGAGCAGCTCGGCTTCGATTTCATATTCGCTGCGGCCGGGCCGGGCAATGCGCATTGCACGACGATGAGCGCCGGTCGAAATCTCGGCGGCACGCCGCATGATATCGACCTCATGGGCATCTTTGATCAACCTTAGACTGTCGACCAAGGAGCGCACGTCATGGATGGCCGTGGGCGCTGCCACCCCGCCGCGCGCCTGCGCGCGCACAGCATTAAGCCAGCCGAGAACGCGCTCGTCCCAGCGCGGCTCATCGCCCAGATGGCAATAGAGGGTCGGCTGGTCGACAAGCAGTTTGGACATCGCGGCATCGAGCTCTGCGATCGGATACGCTTCGTCGAAATCGAATTTCGTGCGCGCTTGGTCGACCCCGTAACGAAAGCCATCCCAGATCTCGCGTTCCGAGTCGCGCTCGCGGCAAAACAATATGCTCTTGGGTTGCGCGCCAGCGATCAGCACCAACACAGCTTCCGGTTCCGGGAATCCGGTCAGATAGTAAAAGTAGCTGTCGTACCGATACGGATAGTGCGCGTCGCGATTGCGGATTTGTTCCGGCGCCGTCGGAATCACCGCGATCCCATGCTGCATGAGCCGTGCAAGCTGAGCACGGCGCCGCGCATAAGTCACGGCGGCAATCTTTTCGGCGGGGAGTGTGGACATGCGCGAATTATAGCGCGCGCGACGCACGTGCTCGCTGCGGCTTGCGTGCCCTGCACGTGTGCGAGCGCGTTTTCATAATGCCGCATCAGCGTTCACGCGCGGCGAAATCTGCTTGCGCCGAGGCGAGCCGCGCGGATGTACCTACATCATGCCAGCTCCCATGGTGATGCTCACCGCTGACGCGTCGCAGCGCTATTTGCTCCCTCAGAAGCGGCGCCAACGATGCAAACGTACCGCTGCCGATCGCGGTAAACATGTCAGCGCGGTATGCGGCCATGCCGCTAAAGGTCAGACGCACGCCTTCCAACGCGACCTCCTCGCCGCAGAGCGCAAAATCGCCTTCCGGATGGTGCGCTGGATTGTCGATGAGCACCAGATGTGCAACGGCACCCGGACGCGCCAGACGCTCGACCGCTGCGGCGAGCTGCGCATAAGGGTAATCGCTGTATACGTCGGCGTTCACCGCCGCGAATGCGGAATCGCCCAACCATTTGAGCGCGTTCGCGATACCGCCCGCGGTACCCAGCGCCTGCGGTTCGTGCGAATACGTGATACCGGCGCCGAGATGGCGCCCCGTCCCGAGTTTTGCTTCGATCTGCGCGCCGAGGTGCGCGAGGTTGATGACGATTTCCATAATGCCCGCTGCCACGAGCTTTTCCACGTGGCGTACGATAAGCGGCTTGCCTCCGATCTCGACCAGCGGCTTAGGAGTTACATCAGTGATCGGACGCAGGCGCTCCCCCCTTCCGGCGGCAAGTATGATCGCTTTCAACCCGGCTTCCTTTCCGATTGCTGATTGACCAAGCGTTTTCCCCTTCAGTGGTGGGCCGGTGGTAAAGCCATAGCGTCGATCTCGTCGAGCAGCTTGGTGAGCCCGTGTAGTTCTGCATAGCGAACGGCTACCGCGCGCACATAACCGATAAAGCGCGGCGTGTCTTCAAGATAGTCAGGCTTGCCGTCGCGGTAATTTAGACGCGCAAAAATGCCCAGCACCTTGAGGTGACGCTGCAGTCCCATCCATTCGAAATCCCGGTAAAAAGCACCGAAGTCTGTATTCACTGGCAGCCGTAAACGCTTTGCCTGTTCCCAGTAGCGCACGGCCCAGTCGAGTACCTGTTCCTCGTCCCAGCTCACGAACGCATCGCGAAAGAGCGACACGAGATCATAAGTGATCGGTCCTTCGACCGCGTCCTGGAAATCGAGCACGCCCGGGTTGGGCTCGCACACCATCAGGTTACGCGGCATATAGTCGCGATGCACATAGACCACCGGCTGGGCCAGATTGCTATCGAGTAGCGCCGAGTAACACCCGTCGAGGACCCGCTGCTGGCTCGCACTCAGCCTAACTCCCCGATGGCGCTGCACATACCATTCACGGAAGAGGTCGAGTTCGCGTCTCAGCAGTGCCTCGTCATAGCGCGGCAGCGTCCCTGGTTTGCTAGCGAGCTGCCAGCGCAACAATGCACCGATCGCGTCGCGAAACAGCCGATCAGCATTCCCTTGATTGAGCGCCTGCAGATAGCTCACGGTTCCCAGATCCGACAGCAGCAGGAATCCGTGTTCGAAATCCTGCTCGATAATGCGAGGAACGTGCAGACCAGCGGCTTCCATGAGCTGTGCGACGCGCACGAATGGGCGGCAATCTTCCACCGCGGGAGGCGCATCCATCGCGATCATTGACATGCCGTTCGCGCGGAAGCGGAAATAACGCCTGAAGCTCGCGTCGGCGGACGCAGGCTCAAGCACTACAGATGATAAGTTCAAGCGGTGTTCGATCCAGCGCTCGAGCTCAAGCCGTCGGTCCAAGCCGTGCATTGCCTAAATCAGGGATTTGTGCGATTTTATCATTCCCTCGGTGTCTCATAATGAATACCAAGAAACTCAAACCGATTGCGGTGTTGCTGTCCTGTATTTATGGGCACGCCAACGCTGCGGACGACAGCTCGATCGGACTCAAGCCGGACACAGGCGGTGTGCAGCTCAAGTTGCAGCCCTCCTTTTTGCGTCTGCCCGTTGATGATCGATCGGCATTGCCGATTTTCCTGGACGCCGACAGGCTCCAAGGCCACCACGAGAAAGAAATCGAGGCCGAGGGCGATGTGCGTCTACGCCGTCGCGGCCAGGCTGTGAACGCAGACTGGCTGCGCTACGACCAGCCCGAAAACGAAATCACCGCGCGGGGCAACGTGCGTGTCGAGCAGCGTGGCGACGTGCTCGAAGGCGAGAGCATGAAGCTCAATCTCACCAGCGATCGCGGTGCCGTTGAGAAGCCGAAATATGAAGTGCAGGTCAACGCGACGCGCGGGCGCGGCGAGGGTGAGCGCATCATTATGGAAGGCGCCGACAAGTACCGCGTGATCAGCGGCAGCTATACGTCGTGCGACGTGGGCGAGGACGACTGGTTCGTGCGTTCGAAGGATCTCGAGATCGACAAAGGCCGGCAGCTCGGCGTCGCGCGCAACGCAACCGTAGAATTCATGGGGCACACCATACTCTATACGCCCTATCTGAGCTTTTCCCTCGACCGTAGCCGCAAGTCCGGCTTTCTGTCGCCGACCATAGGATCGACCGGAAACTCAGGTACCGAGGTCTCGGTTCCCTATTACTGGAACATAGCGCCCAACTACGACGCGACGATCACTCCGCGTGTATTGCAAAAACGCGGCTTGATGGTGAGCAACGAATTCCGGTATCTCGAGAGGACATTCGCGGGCGAGGCGCGCGTTGAGGTGCTGCCCGACGACCGGGTACGTAACGACGACAACCGCTACGCGTTTACTCTGCGCCACACTCAGGTGTGGAAATATGGGTGGGTCGGCAATCTCAATGTGCAGAAGGTATCGGACGACAACTATTTCACCGATCTCTCGACGCAGATAGCCGCGACCTCTCAGACGGTGCTGCCACGAGAAGGCAGCTTAGGCAAGAGCGGGTCGTGGTGGCGGGACGGCACGTGGGCTGTTTCAGGACTGATCCAACGTTGGCAGACGTTGCAGCCCGATCCACTGGTGCCGGTGACACCGCCATACAACCGCTCACAGCTCGCATTCGGCGCAACGAAGCAGAATATCGGGTTTGTCGACTTCGACATGACCGGCAGCTACGTCGACTTCACACACGTGAGTCTGACGACGGGACAGCGGGCGGTGGTTTATCCGAGCATCACCGTTCCCTTGCAGACGTCTTATGCGTACTTGACGCCCAAGGCCGGCGTGCATTTCACCCATTACGAACTTTCCGAGCCTGCGTTGACTGACCTCAGCCAGAATCGCTCGGTGCCCATCTTCTCGACCGAAGCGGGCTTGATTTTCGAGCGCGCGGGGCGCCTTTTCGGCCAAAACCTGACACAGACGCTCGAGCCTAAGATCTATTACGTCTATATACCTACACGTGAGCAGAACCGGCTGCCGAATTTCGACAGCGGGCTGCAGGACGTGAATTTCGCAACGCTGTATACGGAAAACCAGTTCAGCGGCAACGACCGAATCAATGACGCCAATCAGATCACGGTGGGGGCAACTTCACGCTTTCTTCACGCGGAGAGCGGTATCGAGCGGCTGCGCGTCGGCGTCGCCCAGCGCTACTATTTCAAGTCACAGGAGGTGACGCTGCCAGGCGTGCCCGCACGCAGCAGCAGCAACTCGGATCTGTTGGCCGCGTTGAGTGGAGCGATCACGCCGCATTGGAGCGTGGATGCCGGCTGGCAATACACGACCGATTTGTCCCAGACCCAGAGATTGAACATAGGTGCCCGCTATCAGCCCGAACCCGGCAAGGTTATCAACGCCAGCTACCGTTACCTCAACGGCGCGCTGTTGACGCCGAATCTGGTGGTGCGCTCGGTGGACACCACGGCAGCATCGACTGTTAACAACACCCTGCGCCAGATAGACGTATCGTCGCAGTGGCCTCTGACCCGCAGGATAACCGGTGTTGCGCGCTGGAACTATTCGATCGATGCAAGCCGCCTTGTCGAGGGCCTTGCCGGCTTTGAATACGACGCCGATTGCTGGGCCTTTCGCGTTGTCCTCCACCGGTTCGTCACCTCGACCCAGGACGAAGTGAACTCTTTTTTCATGCAACTAGAGTTGAACGGCCTGTCAAAAATCGGTTCTAATCCCCTGGAACTGCTGCGCCGGAATATTTCCGGCTATTATCAGCATGAACCGCAGTCCACGCGCCCCGAGGATGTATTCCCGGGCCGCTAGATTTTTATCTGGAAAGGCCATACGCGTAATGTCCCGCCGCACTTGTGCGATGTTTTGCTTTGCCGTGTTCATTGCCGCTGTCGCACCGACGGTGTCGGCGCAAAGAGCCGACGCGCCGCGGGTCGTGCTGCTCGACCGCATCGTGACAGTCGTCAACGATGAGGTCATCACACGCCGCGATCTCGATGAGCGCGTAAAGGTAGCTGTGGGCCAGATGCGTAGCCAGGGTACGTCGCCGCCACCTAAAGAAGTGCTCGAGAAGCAGGTTCTCGAGCGCATGATATACAACAAGGTGCAACTTCAGTTCGCCAAGGAAACAGGCCTGCGGATCGACGACAACGCGCTCAACAGCGCCATCAACCGGATTGCGCAAAGCAACAATACGACGGTCGCGGCCATTTACGAGACCGTGCAGAAAGAAGGTATCAGCGTTGCGACGTTCCGCGAAGAAATACGTGATGAAATTGTGCTCGCGCGGTTGCGTGAGCGCGAAGTCGACACCAAGATCTCGATTACCGAATCGGAAATCGACAATGTGATGCGCACGATGCAGGCACAGGGCGGCAAGGGGGAGGAATTCAATCTTTCCCATATTCTTGTCCGGGTCCCCGAACAAGCGAGCCCCGAACAACTGCAGGAGCGCCGCACGCGCGCCGAGCAGGCAATGAAGCAGGCGCGCAGTGGCGCCGATTTTCGACAGCTGGCGGCGGGCTTCTCGGACGCACCCGATGCAGTCCAAGGCGGCTCGCTGGGATGGCGGGAGCTGGTACAGCTACCCACCATCTTCGCGGAAGCCGTGGTCAAGCTGAAACCCGGCGAGGTGAGCGACATCCTGCGCAGTTCCAACGGTTTTCATATCGTGAAGCTCAACGAACGACGCGGCCGCAACGCCGCGGCGATGGTCCCCCAAACGCATGCCCGCCATATTCTGATCAAAACGAGCGAGCTTGTATCGGAGAATGATGCCAAGGAACGTATGCTCAAGCTCAAGGAACGCCTCGACAACAAGGTCGATTTCGCGGAGCTCGCGCGCCTCCAGTCCGAAGATACCACCGCATCGCGGGGTGGTGATCTGGGCTGGCTCAATCCTGGCGACACCGTGCCCGAATTCGAAAAAGCGATGGACGCCCTGAAGCCCGGAGAGATCAGCGAGCCGGTGCGCTCGCCGTTCGGCTGGCATCTGATCCAGGTCCTCGAGCGACGCAGCCAGGACATGTCAGAGCAGCAGCAGCGATTGGAGGCCCGCCAAGCGCTGCGCGCACAAAAGTCCGACGAGGCGTACCAGGAGTGGCTGCGCCTGCTACGCGACAGGGCGTATGTCGAATATCGCCTCGAGGATAAATAGCGCGCAACAACGTTCATCACCCAGATTGCAAGAGGTCCGCATTCCAGCCTCAGCTCCAAATGCAGCCGTAATCGCCATAACGGCAGGTGAACCAGCAGGCATCGGTCCTGACCTCTGCGTCATGCTCGCCCAGGAATCGCACGACGATCAGTTAGTGGTGATTGCTGATCGTGGCTTGCTGGAAGAGCGTGCACGCCTCCTCGGTTTGCCATGGCGTAGTCTGCAATTCAACCGGGGCGTGCGGCATTCATTCGCGCGTGGCGCGCTACCGGTGATTCATGTTCCAGTCGCGGTTGCCGCGCAGGCCGGTCAACTTGACCGCGCCAACGCGCCCTATGTATTGCGTACGCTAGAAACGGCCGCTAACGGGTGCAGCAGCGGCCTTTTCGACGCGATGGCGACCGCGCCGGTGCATAAGGGCGTCATCAACGACGCAGGTTTTGCTTTCACCGGCCATACGGAGTTTCTCGCTGCCCGCACTGGTACGGATCACGTGGTCATGATGCTCGTGGGCGGCGGTCTGCGCGTGGCACTGGCGACGACTCATGTCGCACTTAAGGATGTCGCGCAGCACATCGACGGCCCGAGTCTGGAAAAAACGCTGCGGACACTACAACACGATCTCAAGACACACTTTGGCGTGACTGCGCCACGCATCGCCGTTGCTGGCCTCAATCCTCATGCCGGAGAATCGGGGCACCTCGGACGCGAAGAAATCGAGGTTATTTTCCCGCTCCTCGAGCGGCTGCGCGGGGAAGGCGTCGATGTGCACGGGCCCCTGCCCGCCGACACGCTGTTCACGCCGCAGCGTTTGCGCAATTTCGATTGTGTGCTGGCGATGTATCACGATCAAGGCCTGCCTGTACTCAAGTACGCAAGCTTCGGCAGCGGCGTCAACGTCACGCTGGGCTTGCCCATCATCCGCACGTCGGTCGATCACGGCACGGCACTCGAGCTCGCGGGCACCGGTAATATCGATGTAGGCAGTATGCGTGCGGCTATTGCACTCGCCGGGGAAATGGCGCACCGGCGCATGACGCAGCCGTCGAATCCCGCGTGAAGCATAGGCCGCGCAAGCGCTTCAGCCAAAACTTCCTGGTCGATGCGGACGCAATCGCCGCGATCATCCAGCAATTACGCTTGATGCCGGGGGACCGGATCGTGGAAATCGGTCCCGGGCTGGGCGCTCTCACCCGCCCGATGTTGGCGGTGGTGGGAACGCTGCAAGCCATCGAAATCGATCGCGATCTCGCGACGCGGCTGGAGCACGAATTGGCGCCGCGCTTGCAATTGCACGTCGGCGACGTGTTGAAATTCGATTTCAGCGCTCTCGGCGACGATTTGCGGATCGTCGGCAATCTCCCCTATCACATCTCGACTCCGGTGCTGTTCTACGCGGCGCAGTTTTGCACGGGGGTTCGCGATATGCATTTCATGCTGCAGAAGGAAGTGGTGGAGCGGATCGTGGCACGCCCCGCGACGGCCGATTACGGGCGCCTGTCTGTCATGCTGCAGCACCGCTTTGAAGTCCGGAAAATTCTGGATGTTCCGGCGTGCGCGTTCGAGCCGATGCCAGCGGTCGAATCGGCAGTCGTACGTCTCACGCCATGGCGACCGCTGCCCTATCCCGCGCACGATGAAGCATCGCTGCGTCGTGTGGTAGCCGCAGCCTTTTCGCAGCGCCGCAAGACTTTGCGTAACTCACTGCGCGGTTTCGTGACTGCGGACGAGTTGTTGCGCCTAGGCATAGCTCCGACCGCGCGCGCAGAGGAATTGAGCGTGGAGCAGTTTGTGGCGGTGGCAAACAACGCCCCGCAAGGCAGCGCCTGAAACTTTTCAGGCGCGCTTGTGCTCGATGAGCTCGATCTTGTAGCCGTCGGGATCTTCCGCGAAGGCAATCACGGTCGAGCCGTATTTCATGGGTCCAGCTTCGCGCGTTACTTTGCCACCGCGCTTTTTGATTTCGTCACACGCACGATACGCATCGTCGACTTCGATCGCGACGTGTCCGAAGCCAGCGCCCACATCATACGACTTGATGTCCCAATTGTGAGTAAGTTCGAGCACCGCATGTTCGGATTCATCACCATACCCTACGAACACGTTCGTAAAGCGTCCGTCGGGATAGTCCTTACGCCGTAACACGCGCATGCCGAGAACGGTGGTATAGAACTCGATGGCGCGCTCGAGATCGCCAACGCGCAGCATGGTATGCAAGATCCTCATCAGAAATCCTCCTGGCGACTAATGTACGAGAGGAAGTAGCGCACCTCTTAGATCTTCACCATCTCGAAATCTTCTTTGCGCGCGCCGCATTCGGGACATGTCCAGTTCATTGGTACATCTTCCCAGTGCGTGCCCGGCGCGATTCCCTCGTCGGGAAGGCCGGCCGCTTCATCGTAAATGAAACCGCAGATAAGACACATGTAAGTTTTGTAGACGCTCACGTCCGCTGCTGTCATGGATGTATGCAAACTAAGCTAAAATATTAATTTTAGCGGATACTTTTGCCGCAGAACTATTTTCAGGCCCTGCCATGGATCCGCCAGCACCTACTGCATTGCCCCCGATCGTGCTCGTCTTCGCGGCGACCGACCCGAGCGGCGGCGCCGGATTGCAGGCAGATGTGATGACGCTTTCCAGCATGGGCTGTCACCCGATATCAGTGGTTACGGCGACTACCATTCAGGACACGATGGGCGTGGAAGAGGTGCTCGCGCTGGAGGCTGAGTGGGTTGCAGACCAGGCCCGGTGCGTGCTCGAGGACATGCCCGTCACCGCATTCAAGATCGGCGTTGTTGGCAGCATCGAAAATGTGACCGCTATTGCCGAAATCGTTTCCGACTATCCCGAAATTCCGCTGGTGCTCGATCCGGTCATGGCGTCGGGACGCGGCGACGAATTCGCGACCGAGGAGATGATCGCCGCGATGCGCGAATTGCTGGTGCCGCAGACGACTATCATCACACCGAACAGCATAGAAGCGCGGCGGCTGGTGCAGGAGGACGGCGAGGACGACATCGGACTCCCTGATTGCGCACGGCGGCTGCTGGCGACGGGTTGCGAATACGTGCTGATCACGGGTACTCACGAGAATACGCCGCTCGTCACCAACACGCTGTTCGGACCGGACGGCGTGGTGCGCACCGACAACTGGGAGCGTCTGCCAGGCAGCTATCATGGGTCGGGCTGCACGCTCGCCTCGGCGATTGCCGCAACAATAGCCAACGGGCTTGCCATCAGCGATGCGGTCAAGGACGCACAGGAATACACGTGGCAAACGCTGAAAGCAGGATTCCGTCCCGGCATGGGCCAATACATACCTGACCGCCTGTTTTGGGCGCGCGAGGAATGACTGCGATCAGCGGTCTCTATGCCGTCACACCTGACGAGCATGACACGCAGCTGCTGGTAAAGAGGGTCGAAGCCGCCCTTGCCGGCGGCGTTCGGTTCCTGCAATACCGCAATAAGATTGCCGACGCGGCCTTGCGCCATTCGCAGGCGGTAGCTTTGCACGACCTGTGCAAAGCCCGTGGCGCCGCGTTGATTATCAACGATTGCGTGGAGCTTGCGCGCGATATCGGGGCCGCAGGCGTGCACGTCGGAGAAGATGATGCGGCGATTGCGCATGCGCGCACGCTTCTCGGCAGCGGCACGTTGATAGGGGCGTCATGCTACAACGACCTCGGCCGCGCCCACTTCGCGAAGGCGCAGGGGGCCGATTATGTGGCATTCGGTAGCTTCTTTGCGTCGACTGTCAAACCGGACGCCAGACGCGCCCCGCTTGCACTGCTCTCTGAAGCGCGGCGGCAGATAAAGCTGCCCGTGGTCGCAATCGGCGGCATCACGCTTACCAACGCCCCGCAGCTCGTAGCGGCGGGCGCGGACGCGCTCGCCGTCATCTCAGCGCTTTTTTCCGCGCCCGATGTGCAAGCGGCCGCGCGCGCATTTACTGTTCTGTTCCCAGGCGCAAGCACATGAGTTCACGCACCAACGCGGATCTGTTCGCGGCCGCTGAACGGGTCATTCCGGGCGGCGTCAATTCACCGGTGCGGGCGTTCCGGGCAGTGGGTGGGACGCCGCGCTTTTTCGTGCGCGGTCAGGGACCCTACGTATGGGATGCGGAAGGTAAACGCTACGTCGATTACGTTGGCTCGTGGGGGCCCCTCATCCTCGGCCACGCGCACGAGGCGGTCGTCGATGCAGTCCAACGCGCAGCGGAGCATGGGCTGAGTTTTGGCGCGCCGACGGAAGGCGAGGTCGAGATGGCTGAGCTCCTATGCCAGCGCGTGCCCGGTCTGGAACAGGTGCGGCTCGTAAGCTCTGGCACAGAAGCGACCATGAGCGCTATTCGTCTTGCACGAGGCTTTACGGGTCGCTCACATATCGTCAAGTTCGAAGGCTGCTATCACGGTCACGCCGACTCGCTACTGGTGAAAGCGGGTTCCGGGGCGCTCACTTTTGGGAATCCGAGTTCGGCCGGAGTGCCCACCGAAACAGCGGCGCATACCCTGGTGCTCGAATACAACAACGCGTCGATGGTCGCATCAGCGTTCGCGCAGCATCGGGACGCCATAGCGTGCGTGATCGTTGAACCAGTCGCCGGCAACATGAATCTCGTCAGCCCCGATCCTCAATTTCTCGCGGCGTTGCGCGATCTGTGCACACGCTACGGGGCGCTACTCATCTTCGACGAAGTCATGACCGGTTTTCGCGTCGGCCCTGCAGGTGCGCAGGGTTTATACAGTATCACCGCGGACTTGATCACTTTGGGCAAGATAATTGGCGGCGGCATGCCGCTAGGCGCCTTCGGCGGCCGGCGCGACGTCATGGGTGCGCTCGCGCCTTTGGGACCCGTGTATCAGGCGGGTACGCTATCGGGGAACCCGGTCGCGGTGGCAGCAGGACTCGCCACACTAAAGGCCCTGGAAGCACCTGCTTTCTTCGATAGGCTGGTCGCGAGAACCCGCGCACTCGCGGGTGGACTTGCCGCCGCCGCACGGGAACATAACATCCCCTTTTCGGCGCAGCCCATAGGCGCGATGTTCGGGATTTATTTCCGCTCTGCACCTCCCGCCAACTATGCTGAGGTCATGCAATGCGACGTACCGGCGTTTAACCGCTTTTTCCATGCCCTGTTGCACGACGGAATTTATTTCGCGCCGTCTGCCTTCGAGGCCGGATTCGTCTCTGCCGCACACTCCGAAGAGGACATCGAAGCTACAGTGGATGCCGCGCGACGCTATTTTTCCGCGCACGGCAAAACTGGTGCGCGTGCCTGACCGGTGGCCCCTCGCCGCTTAGCGTAGGCCTGCGACGTACTCTGCTACGGCCTTGATTTCCTGATCCGACATTTTCGATGCGGTTGCGGCCATCATCTTGTTCGGATCATTGGTGCGCTCGCCGACACGAAAGGCCTGCAACTGTGCTGTCGTGTATTCCGCGAATTGGCCGGCAATGCGCGGAAACTGTGCCGGGATGCCGGCGCCGTTGGGTCCATGACACGAGGCGCACGCGGCGATTCCCTTGTTGGCGATGCCGCCGCGATAGATTTGCTGGCCCAGTTTGACCAGCTCTGGGCTCATAGCTGCTCGCGTCTTGGATTTTTGGCCCTCAAAATATGCGGCTAGGTTTTTGATGTCAGCGGGCGATAATGGCGCGGCCATTCCCTGCATCACGGGATTTTTCCGCTCGCCGGATTTGAAGTTCGCGAGCTGCTTGGCGACATAATCCGCATGCTGCCCGGCTAAGTTCGGGTTCGCCGGACTCACGCTGTTCCCATCGTTGCCATGGCATGCGGCGCATACCTTGGTCACAATCTGCTGCGCCTGTGCCGGGTCGGCCTTGCCGGCTTCAGCCGCATAGCCGCTAGCAGCGTAGCTGGCGCAGACCAGAATCGATAAGATCGTTGCGAACTTCATGCGCTCCTCGCAGCTTGGCATCCCGCAAAAACGCCGTATTCTATCCAAAACCCCCGGCACAGGCTAGGATGCGCCCCACCCATGACGCCCTTGCACAACATCGAGTTCATCACATCCGTTGCAAAGGCTGCAGACCTGCCGCCGCCACAGGGTGCCGAGGTCGCCTTTGCCGGACGCTCCAATGCGGGCAAATCGAGCGCGATCAACGCGGTCGCTCAACGCAAACGCATTGCCTTCGTGAGTAAAACGCCGGGTCGTACCCAACTCATCAATTTTTTTCGTGTCGGCCAGGACGGCTACCTCGTCGACCTGCCAGGTTATGGTTATGCGGCAGTGCCTGCGAAATTGCGAGCCGGATGGAAGCAGCTCGTCGGAGACTATCTGCTGAACCGCGCGTCGCTCTGCGGCGTGGTGCTGATTATGGACATCCGGCACGCGCTAGGTCCGCTCGACCGCCAGCTGTTGGAGTGGCTTGCACCAACGTGCGTGCCAGTACATACGCTGCTCACGAAAGCAGACAAACTCACGCGGCAGCAAGCAAACGCGGTCCTGCGCGATGTGGCCGCCGAGCTGCAGCGCGATTTTAAGAACTGCACGGCGCAGCTCTTCTCGAGTACCCGGGAAATCGGTGTAGCAGAAGCGCGCGATAAATTGTGTCTGTGGTTGATCCGTCGCAACAATAAAAAACCCCCGGTTAAAGGGGAGTAAAACCGGGGGCAAGCCCTAATAAGGATTAAGGCACCCGCTCAGGGAGGAGAAGCGGGAGACAGTAAAAACCGTCTGTTGGTGAGACTATAATGGACGCCCGGAGTTCCCGCGCTGCGTCACAAAATATTTAAAGTCTTTCAATCACTTGCCAGAATAGAATGAAAATCCTGGGCAACTTCCCGCGGCGGCGCATGCGGCGTAACAGGCGTGACGATTTCTCGCGACGGCTGATACGCGAACACCGCCTCACCACCGATGACCTAATCTATCCCGTGTTCGTGATCGATGGCAGGCGCCGCACCCAGCCGGTCGCCGCAATGCCGGGCATCATGCGCTATACGATAGATCAGCTCTTACCGCATGCAGAGCGCTGTTTGAAAGCGGGTATCCCGGCCGTAGCGATTTTTCCTGCGATCGAGCGCCATCTCAAGACTGCGGACGGACGCGAGGCCGTGAATCCGAAAGGCCTGGTGCCCCGCACGGTAGTGGCATTGAAAAAGAATTTTCCCGAGTTGGGCATTATCACCGACGTGGCGCTCGATCCCTATACGACCCATGGCCACGATGGTCTCATGGATCGCGCCGGCAACATTCTGAATGATAAAACGGTCGCAGCGCTGCAGCGTCAAGCAGTGGTCAACGCGGCGGCCGGTGTCGACATAGTCGCCCCTTCCGACATGATGGACGGACGGGTTGCCGCAATCCGTGCTTCCTTGGACAGCAAGGGCTACATCAATACTCGGATACTCGCCTACGCCGCTAAATATGCGTCAGGTTTCTATGGCCCCTTCAGGGACGCAGTGGGTTCTTCCGCGGCTCTGGGACGCGGGAGCAAATCCACGTATCAGATGGATCCGGCCAACAGCGACGAGGCGCTATGGGAAGTGGGGCTCGATCTTGCCGAAGGCGCGGACATGGTGATGGTCAAGCCCGGGATGCCCTACCTGGACATCATCCGACGCGTGAAAGATGAGTTCAAAGCACCTACCTTCGTATACCAGGTGAGTGGCGAGTACTCAATGCTGACTGCCGCTATTCAGAACGGCTGGCTCGACGAACGCAAATGTGTACTGGAAGCGCTGACCTCGTTCAAGCGCGCGGGTGCCGACGCGATACTGACTTACTTTGCGCTTCGCGCCGCGACTTGGCTCAGGGACTCTAAGCGCTAATCGTCCGCGAGCAGTGACTCCACGGTTTTGCGCTTGGCCCGCTCGATGGCTTTTCCATCCGCGTCGCTCTTGAGCGTCATGCGCTCGTCGTGCGTTGACAGCAGCGTAAGATGGATTTCGACATTGTCCCGCTGTAACGCGAGCACCGGAGCATTGAACGCCTGTCCCGCCGCATACAAGCGCGATTCATGGATGGCGAATGTGACTCCGCGATTCAGTAGGTAATGTTCGACGCCTTTTGCGTTATCGGTAAAGAGCTGCAGACGAATCGCCGCATACTTGCCCGCGCTGCCCGTGAGAACCGAACCCGTCAGATAGGGGTTGAAATGCTCGAGCTCGGTCATGACCGCCAAAGCGAGCTCGCGCAATTCGCGCAGATGAGAGCGATGCCCGCTTTCGTACAGCTCGCGATACACCCTGAGCGCATCGTCGATTTCGTCGTTATTGGGAAGCTGTCGCGTCGCGGGCAGGCCGGCCTGGCGCGCTGCTTTGCGCTTCGCGAGCGCGTAGTCTTCGATGCCGTCCTGTGCCATCAGACGCGCGGCGAGGTGCGCGATACGCTCGCGCACGGGATTGCGGGCGGAATCACGCGGCATAAAGCGCTTTAAAAAAGTTGACTCTTGATTTCGTCCGGAGCCCGGGTCGCAGCCGGCGCGGCTCCAGGCGGCGCCGACTCGCTGTCGCGCTCGGCCGGCAGAAACTCCTGATAAAAATAATCAGCCACGCCGCGGCCATCAGGATCACGCAAGCCGGTGTCCGGATTGATGCGCGCCTGTACGATGCCTTCCGGCGGTGTACGCGGCCTCTCCTCTACGCCTTTCATCGCCTTTTCCATGTACGCCATCCACATTGGAAGCGCGGCCTGGGCACCGGTTTCGTTGTGCCCAAGCGTGTGCGGATTGTCGAAACCAATCCACGATATTGCCACCAGGCCAGTACCAAAGCCGCAAAACCAGGCGTCGATAAAATCGTTCGTCGTCCCGGTCTTGCCGCCGAGATCGCCTCGCCCCAGCTGCATTGCCCGTGCACCGGTGCCCATTCTGACTACGTCCTGCAGCATGCTGACCATAATGAATGCGTTGCGAGCGTCGATAGCGCGCTCGGCATTTTCTCCTGCACGCTCCGGGCGCGCCTGCGCCAGCACGTTGCCCTTGGCATCCTCAATGCGTGCTATGAAATAGGGATTGATGCGAAAACCGCCATTCGCAAAGATCGAATAGGCGCCAACCATTTGCATCGGCGTCACATTGCCCGCGCCCAGCGCCATCGTCAGATACGGCGGGTGATACTTTGCATCGAAGCCGAAGCGCGTAATGTAGTCCTGGGCGTAGCGCGGGGTAATAGCCTGCAATATGCGCACCGACACCAAGTTTTTGGACTTGATGAGCGCGGTGCGCATGCGCATGGGCCCTTCGAACTTGCCGTCGAAGTTCTTCGGTTCCCACGGCTCCGATCCCGTCTGGCTGGCATCGAAAACCAGGGGTGCGTCGTTAATGATGGTCGCAGGGGTAAAGCCTTTCTCGAGCGCTGCGGAGTAAATAAACGGCTTGAAGCTTGAGCCTGGCTGGCGCAGCGCCTGGGTCACATGGTTGTACTTGTTGCGGTTGAAATCGAAACTGCCGATCAAGGCGCGAATTGCACCGTCTTCCGGATTGACCGCAACCAGCGCCGCTTCGACCTGAGGCAACTGACTGATCTGCCACTGGCCCTTATCGTCCTTCTGCACGCGGACGATAGCGCCACGGCGCAGACGCTGGTTGGTCGGCGCCTTGTCACCCAGCATCCGCTGCGCAAACTTGAGCCCGTCGCCTGTGATTTCCAGCGTCTCTCCACCCTTGCGATAAACCTTTACCGCCTTCAGGCTTGCATCCAGCACGAGCGCCGGATAAATGTCATCACTGTCCGCTTCATCCGCGAGCGCGTCTTCAAAGTCCTCTTCGGTCGGTTGCGCGCCAAGCTCAACGTAACTTTCCGCGCCGCGATAACCGTGACGGCGGTCGTACTCGAGTACCCCTTTGCGTACCGCCGCGTACGCGCTTTCCTGATGTGCAACGGAGATCGTCGTGTAAACCCTGAAACCCTTGGTGTAGGCATCGTCCTGAAAACGCTCATACAGCACCTGACGCACCATCTCGGCAACGTGATCCGCTTTTACCGCGTAGTCATTCACGTACTTCTTCACCACCAGCGGCTGCTTGTCGGCGTTATGCCACTGGTCGTCGTTGATGAACCCGAGTTCGCGCATGCGCCGCAAGACATACTGCTGACGCGTCTTTGCACGCTTGGGATTTACGACCGGGTTGAAGCTTGAGGGCGCCTTGGGCAATCCGGCAAGCATCGCGGCCTCCGCAATGGTCACCTGATCGAGCGGCTTGCCGAAATAGATCTGCGCCGCGGCCGAAAACCCATACGCGCGCTGTCCGAGATAAATCTGATTGACGTAAAGCTCCAGTATCTCGTCCTTGCTGAGGCTGTGCTCGATCTTGAATGCGAGCAACATCTCGCGGAATTTTCGGTTGAGCGTTTTTTCCTTGGAGAGAAAGAAGTTCCGCGCCACTTGCATCGTGATCGTGCTTGCACCCTGGCGCGCGCCACCGGACGCGAAATTGGAGGCGGCTGCACGAATGACACCGACATAATCAACGCCGCCGTGTTGATAGAAACGCTCATCCTCGGCCGCAAGAATTGCCGCCCGCATCACTTCCGGCACCGCCGCGATCTTTATAACGGCGCGCCTTTCCTCGCCGAATTCGCCGATGAGCTGGCCTTCACTGCTGTAAACCCGCAACGGAATCTTGGGTTGGTAGTTTGTTATCGGATCGAGCGTAGGCAGGGTAGGGTAGATAATAACGGCTGCAAAAACAAAGACTAACAGTCCAATCAGCAGAGTTGCCGTCAGCAGTATTGTCGGAAAAAGCCACCAGCGAGAGGACATGTCGAAGCTATGTGGTAAGAATACAACAGCCTAGAATGCGGTCAAATATGGCGGCCATCGCAAAATGTAGGGTACCTGCTTAGACTATACCGCATCATCTAGTTGATTATAGGTTGGCGAACACGCAAAGTGAACGCCGAGGAAATGGTTTACACACCCAATAGTTGTTGATAGCATTTAATGTGAATTATATATATTGGCTCTAACCAGCACATGCTTAAAGGAAAATTAAATTTCAACTTGGACTTTGTCGAGAACTTGTTCAAGTCGAAACAACCGGCTTTGATCGGCTGTGACATCAGTTCCTCCGCCGTCAAGATGGTAGAAATTGCGGAGGCTGGAAAGAATCTCTATCGCGTAGAACGCTACGCGACGGAGCCTCTGCCACGCGACGCGGTCGTCGACGGCAATATTATGAACCTGGACGCGGTGAGTGACTCGCTGAAGCGCGGCTGGAAGCGCATGGGCACGAATATCAAGAATCTCTCGCTTGCTCTCCCGTCGGCAGCTGTGATCACGAAGAAAATCATCGTGCCCGCGGGACAGCAAGAGAGCGAGCTCGAACTGCAGGTAGAAACCGAGGCGAACCAGTACATTCCGTTTGCGCTCGATGAGGTCAATCTCGACTTCCAGGTGATCGGTCCTGCGCCGAACAGCCCCGAGGATGTCGAAGTTCTGATAGCTGCCTCCCGTAAAGACAAGATCGAGGATCGCGTCGCTGCAGCAGAAGCGGCCGGGCTCAAGGCAGCCGTGATGGACGTTGAATCGTTCGCCACGCAAACCGCTTTTGAGCTGATTGAACGGCAGCTCCCCGAAAACGGCAAGGATCAGAATATCGCCATCGTGGACGTGGGCACGGCGATGATGAATCTAAATGTTCTGCGCAATGGCCAGTCAATCTACATGCGCGAGCAACCGTTCGGCGGCAACCAGTTAACCCAGGAGATTCAGCGTCAGTTCGGCCTCTCACCCGAGGAAGCAGAAGCGGCAAAACGCGCCGGGGGATTGCCCGACAATTATGAGAGCGATGTGCTCGCCCCATTTCTGGACACGCTCGGACTCGAGGTTGCACGCGCGCTGCAGTTTTTCTTTACCTCCACGCAGTTCAACCAAGTGAATCACATATTGCTCGCCGGGGGCTGCGCGTCGATTCCCAACATCGACGAAGTGGTCGCGAAACGGGCTTCTGTCAATACCATGATTGCCAATCCGTTTGCCAACATGGCTCTGTCGTCCAAGATCCGGCCTAAACATCTGACCAGCGAGGCGCCCTCGCTGATGGTCGCATGCGGCCTTGCGATGCGGAGATTCGACGCATGATACGCATCAACCTACTGCCGCACCGCGAGATAAAGCGCAAGCAGCAGCAAAAGCAATTCTTTATCATGCTGGGCTTCGTCGTGGGCCTGGGCGTAGCGATCTGGTTCGGAGTACACAGTTATCTCGGCGGTCAGCTTGAGGAGCAGAACGGCCGCAATACTTATCTGGAGTCCGAGATCGCAGTTCTAGAAAAGCAGATTGACGAGATCAAGAAACTCAAAGAGCAAACCGCGGCGCTCTTACAGCGCAAGAAAGTTGTCGAGTCGCTGCAGGCGAATAGGGCCGAGACGGTTTATCTGCTCGACCAGATGGTGCGCCAGCTACCGGACGGGGTTTACCTCAAGGGCATCTCGCAGAAGGGCACCCGCGTAACTGTGAACGGATTCGCTCAATCGAACGCGCGCGTTTCGACATTCATGCGCAATCTCGAGTCTTCACCCTATCTCGAAAAGCCGAGCCTCATCGAGATCAAAGCTGTGACCGACAAAAATTTACGCCTGAGCGAATTCACGCTCGCAGTATCGCTGACGCGCGCTTCGCCCGAGGACGCCGCGAAGAAGCCGCTACCTAAGCCGGTCGCCGCGGCACCTGGCGGTGCAATACCTACGGCGCAGGTCGTGACACCGACCAGCACAAGTGCTCCCACGCCAACGCCGACGGCCCCCTCCGGCGTCACAAGCAATGCATCGTCGACCGCGAGCAAGGGCAGGTAACGACCATGATGACATTAGACGATCTACGGCGGCTCGATCCCAAACAAATCGGCAGCTGGCCCGCATTGCCCAAGCTGGGCGTGCTGGGACTCGCGCTCATTGCGGTAATAGCCGCAAGTTATTTTCTTGATTGGCAGGGCCAGCTCGATGAGATCGACGGGGCCAAGAAAAAAGAGCTCACGCTGCGCGACACTTTTCTGGACAAGAAAAAACAGGCTATAGACCTCGACGCCTATCGCAAGCAGCTCGATGACATCGAGAAATCATTTGGTAACTTGCTCAAGCAGTTACCGAGCAAGTCGGAAATGGAGGCGCTGCTGACGGATATCAATCAGGCGGGGCTCGGCCGCGGTTTGCAGTTCGAGCTCTTCAAGCCGGCGCCCACCGAAACCCTGTCCGAGTTTTATGCGGAGCTGCCGATCAATATACGCATCACCGGCAGCTATCACGACATTGGCGCATTCGCGAGTGACATTTCGAAACTGTCGCGGATCGTGCTTTTGAACGATATCTCACTCAGCCCGGCTAAGGACGGCACGCTAGCGATGGACGCGGTCGCGAAGACATACCGTTACCTCGATGAGGAAGAGATCGCGAAGCAGAGGAAAACGGCCAAAGACACGAAGGCGGGCAAGAAATGACCGGGCGCATATTCGCATCAGCTCTCGTTTGCCTCGCATTGGTGTCGTGCGGGGGCGAACAGTATTCAGACCTGAAACAGTTCGTCAAGGATTCGGATAACTTGCCGCGCGGACGGATTCCTCCGCTGCCCGATGTCAGGCCCTACGAGCCGTTCAGCTACGAAGCTTACGATCTGGTCGATCCGTTCAAGCCGCGGAAAATCGAACCACCGAAGACAGCGGGCGGGGGCGGCATTCAGCCTGATCTCGCGCGCCGCAAAGAGCCGCTGGAGGCTTATCCGCTGGAAAACCTGCGCATGGTGGGCACGCTGCATCAGAACAGGACCACCTATGCGCTGGTAAAAAGCCCCGATAACAATCTATTTCGTGTGAGGCTCGGCAACTACATGGGCCAGAACTTCGGTGTCATCACGGAGATTTCCGAATCAACGATCAAACTGAAGGAAATTATTCAAGACAGCGGCGGCGACTGGACCGAGCGCATGAGCACTCTCACGTTGGCAGACGACGCCAAATGAACATGCGAAATCACCGCGAACACCCGGTGCTGTTGCCGGCAATCAGGAGGACAATCATGGAAGATATCATGAAACAAAAAACTTTGATTCTCAACGCAATGCGGGCGATGGCGTGGGTTTTCTTCGCGAGTTTATTCGCCGTGCCACTGAGTTGGTCGCAGCAATCCGTCCCCAACAGCATCGAGGCGATCAATGTCGCTGGCCAGCAAGGCGGCAACATTGTCGTGCGCATTACGCTCAAGCAGCCGTTGCCCAATCCGCCTGCGGGGTTCACCATTAATAATCCCCCGCGCATCGCATTCGATTTTCCCAACACCGGCAATGCCCTCGGCAAAACTACGCAGGACGTCGGCACCGGCGATTTGCGTGATGTGAACATCGTCCAGGCCGGAGGACGCACGCGCCTCGTCATGAATCTCGCCAAGCCGCTGGGTTATGAAACCAAAGTCGACGGCAACAACGTCGTCATCACATTGCAGAGTGCTCCCGCGGATGTGGCCGCCACCACGGTGACATCGCAGTTTGCCGAGGCCAAAGTTGGCGACACACGCCACGCTTTGCGTGACGTGAGCTTCCGCCGCGGCCCAAATGGCGAAGGCCGGATCGTCGTCGATCTCTCGGACAATGCGGTCGGCATCGATCTGCGTCAGCAAGGCCGCAGCCTGATCATCGATTTTCAGAATACCGCGCTCCCACGCAATCTGGAGCGCAGGCTGGATGTAGTCGATTTTGCTACACCAGTACAGACTATTGACGCCTTCGGGCAGGGAGGCAACGCGCGTATCACCATCGAGCCTAAAGGACTGTGGGAACATTCCGCCTACCAGACCGATAACCGTTTTATCGTCGAAATCAAACCGATAGTCGAGGATCCGACCAAGCTTATACAGGGCTCCCGCCAGGGCTATACCGGCGAAAAGCTGTCCCTTAATTTCCAGAACGTCGAAGTGCGAGCTGTGCTTCAGGTCATCGCCGACTTCACGGGCTTCAATTTCATCACCAGCGACACCGTAAGCGGCAATCTCACGTTGCGGCTTAAGGACGTGCCCTGGGATCAGGCGCTTGACATCATCTTGCAAAGCAAGGGGCTGGACATGCGCAAGAATGGCAACGTCGTTTGGATCGCGCCGCGCGACGAGCTGGCGACCAAGGAAAAACTGGCGCTCGAGTCGCAGGCGCAAATCGCCGACCTCGAGCCGCTGCGCACTGAGTCGTTTCAGCTCAACTATCAAAAGGCCGAAGCGTTCAAGACCATATTATCCGACAAGGAACAGCGCATCCTGTCCAGACGTGGCAGCGCGGTGATCGATCCGCGGACCAACACGCTCTTCATTCAGGACACCGCAGCGCGCCTCGACGCGGTACGCGAACTGGTGCGCAAGATCGACATCGCAGTGCGGCAAGTACTGATTGAGGCGCGCATCGTCGAGGCGTCGGACACGTTCAGTCGCAATCTAGGGGCGCGGCTAGGCCTGCATGATCGCAGCAATGGCAACGAGTTTCCAAGCAAGGGTGGTATCCGTATCGTACAGGGCGCGAACCTGAACGACACGACTTTCCACACCGGCCAGATCTCTACGCCTATACCGGTGCTTAATGACTTTACCAACGTCAACCTGCCGGCATCAGGTTTGAATGGCTTCCCGGCGGGCGTGTTCTCAGTGATTCTGTTCAACAACAGCCTTACACGCTTCTTGAACCTTGAAGTATCGGCGATGCAGGCGGACGGCAAAGGCAAAATCATCTCCAGCCCGCGCGTGATAACAGCTGATCAGGTCGAAGCGACTATAGAACAAGGCACGGAAATCCCCTATCAGCAGGCGACTTCTAGTGGCGCCACCAGCGTTTCCTTCAAGAAGGCAACGTTGTCGCTGAAAGTAAAGCCGCAGATCACGCCGGACGACAACATCATCATGGATCTCAATGTCCACAAGGATAGCGTCGGTGCGGTGACCACGGCTGGGCCCTCGATTGACACCAAACAGATCACGACTTCCGTTCTGGTTCAAAACGGCGGCACGGTGGTGATCGGCGGCATCTACACGCAGGACGAGCGCGACACGACTACGAAAATCCCGCTGTTCGGTGATTTGCCTTACGTCGGTTTCCTATTCCGCACCAATAGCAAGACGGACGACAAGAACGAGTTGTTGATCTTCATCAGTCCGCGCATTATCAAGAACACGGTTACGCTACGCTGAAATAATTCATCTGAGGACTGAAACGGCCGGGTTAGTCCGGCCGTTTTTTTGTGGTTGGGAAACCGCCTTTCCGGCGAGGCCTCGCCGTTTCACGTTACAATTTGCGGCATGTCCGTACCCGACGTGCTTTCCGCGCCAGCCACAGATCATCCGGGGAACATTTTTCTCGTCGGCTTAATGGGCGCGGGTAAGACGTCGGTTGGCCGCTTGCTCGCCCGCCATTACAAGAAAGATTTCTACGATTGCGATCACGAAATCGAGCGGCGGACAGGGGTCAAGATTTCGGTGATTTTCGATATCGAAGGAGAAGCCGGATTTCGTTCGCGCGAAACAGCGGTACTGCGCGATCTCGTGGGGCTGCACAACATCGTCCTGGCGACCGGAGGCGGGGCTGTCTTACGAGAGGAGAATCGACGTCTCCTCATGCAACACGGGATAGTGATATATCTACGGGCGTCGCTCGAGGACCTGTGGCAGCGCACGCGCCATGACCGTAGTCGACCGTTATTGCAGACTGACGATCCTCGCACCAAACTCGAGCAATTGTTCGCGGAGCGCGATCCGCTATATCGCGAAGCAGCGGCCTTAATCGTAGATACGGGCAATCAGAGCCTGCGCAGCCTTGCGCACGAACTCGAACAGCGTTTGCTGGACCATAGCGGGCAAGTACACCAGCATGCGGATCAGAGTTGACAATGGGGCAGATGTTAACAGTCGCACTGGGTGAGCGCAGTTATCCGATTCATATCGGTGACGGACTGTTAGAGCGCACCGAGCTGTGGGCGCAACGGTTGCCTCAGCGTCGCGTCGCGTTGATCACTGATGAGATCGTAGCGCCGATCTACTCAACGCGTGTCGCGCGCGCACTGAGCGCATTCGACATAGGCGTAGTACAGATAACGGTGCCGGCCGGCGAACAGCATAAGGATTGGGAGACGCTCAACAAGGTGTTCGATGCGCTGCTCGCCAACCGTTGTGAGCGTAAGACTGCCCTGGTAGCGCTCGGCGGAGGCGTCATTGGGGACCTGACTGGATTCGCCGCAGCAACATACTTGCGCGGCGTACCGTTCGTCCAAATACCGACGACGTTGCTGGCGCAGGTTGATTCTTCGGTCGGAGGGAAGACTGCGATCAATCATCCGCGTGGCAAAAACATGATAGGCGCGTTTTACCAACCACTTGCCGTAGTCGCGGACACGGATACTCTCGCCACATTGCCGCAGCGTGAAATCGGCGCAGGACTCGCGGAAATCATCAAATATGGACTGATCCGCGATTTGCCGTTCTTTGAGTGGCTTGAAAACAATATCGAGGCTCTGGTTACGCGCGAGGCCGCGGCGCTGGCCTATGCGATTCGACGCTCATGCGAAAACAAGGCTGACGTCGTGGCATTGGACGAACGCGAGGAAAGCGGCGCACGCGCATTGCTCAATTTTGGGCACACGTTCGGTCACGCAATCGAGGCCGGCACCGGCTACGGCAGCTGGCTGCATGGCGAAGCGGTGGCGGCCGGCATGGTCATCGCAGCCCGTGTTTCGCAGCAAATGGGCTTGCTCCGTGCCGACGACGTTGCGCGCATCACTACCTTGCTCGAGCGCGCGCGACTGCCCGTTACCGCTCCCAACCTGGGGCTCGAGAGGTATCTGCAGCTTATGGGTATCGACAAGAAAGTCGAGGGCGGCAAGATCCGCTTCATTTTGCTGCGTGGCCTTGGCTCGGCCTTCGTCACGGCCGATGTCCCGTCTGCCGCCATTTCAGCAGGGCTTTCCGCGACTACTGCAAGTGCCTGAACTCGCACCCTACGCCGTCGGGCCTCACAACACGCGCGGGCGGCGCGAGCGTGAGGCCGCGCCAGTAGGTCGTAGTGAATTTCAGCGCGATCGCGATCGCATCATTCATTCGACTGCGTTTCGCCGACTGGAATACAAGACCCAGGTTTTTGTAAACCACGAAGGAGACTTATTCCGGACGCGACTTACGCACAGCTTGGAGGTCGCGCAGATCGCGCGCTCGGTGGCGCGCAACTTGCAGCTCAACGAAGACCTCGTGGAGGCTATTTCGCTGGCCCATGACCTCGGCCACACACCCTTCGGGCACGCCGGCCAAGATGCATTGCATCGTTGTATGCAACCGCATGGTGGTTTCGAACACAATCTGCAATCGCTGCGTGTCGTCGACTTGCTCGAGCAACGCTATGCCGCGTTTGACGGTTTGAACCTGTGCTTCGAAACACGCGAGGGAATACTAAAACACTGCTCGCTTAAGAATGCACGCGAGCTCGGTTGCATAGGCGAACGGTTTATCAAGCGCAAGCGGCCCTCCCTCGAAGCCCAGCTTGCGAACGTAGCAGACGAAATTGCGTACAACAATCACGATGTCGACGACGGATTGCGATCCGGCCTCCTCACTGTGGCGCAGCTCGCCCAAGTCAAATTGTTCGCCCGCCACATGAAGCGCGTCCTGCGCGAATATCCAGAGCTCGACGAACGGCGCATGGTGCATGAAACCGTCCGCCGCATGATCAGCACGCTGGTGATCGATCTCACGCGCCAAAGCGCCAAAAATATCGCGCGGGCGGCGCCCCGCACCCTGAACGAGGTGCGCGCCGCACCGGCGCTGATTGCGTTCAGTCCAACTATCCAGGCGCAACAGGCCGAGCTCAAGCGGTTTCTGCGCCTCAAGCTGTATCAGCACTACGAGGTGGCGCGCATGACCAGCAAGGCGCGCCGCATCATTACGGAACTCTTCACCGCTTTCCAAGCGGACCCTCAGTTGCTACCGCCGCAGGATCAGGCTCGCGCGAGGACGCAGCCGGCGCGAGCGGTCGCTGATTACATCGCTGGCATGACCGATCGCTATGCGATGCGCGAGCACCGCATCCTGTTCGCGGTCGACAAAATCTGACTTCTTTTGCGGCACTGCAACATAGGCCGCTTACCGTCCTCGCGGAACCTGCGGATTATGCACGAGTTTTCAAGGCCTTGCGGACTTTGACCGCACGCGGTATATTCGCAGGTTCCGGCCGTTTCCATGCGGTCACGTGCGTAAAGCCGGATCAGGTGCTTGGTCCGGGTTTTTTGACACCTCGGGACAGATAGTGATGCGTAACCCATCCGCTCAGGGTATGTACGATCCGGGCAACGAACACGACGCGTGCGGCGTCGGTTTTGTCGCCCATATCAAAGGCAAGAAATCGCACTCGATCGTAGACCAGGGTCTCACCATCCTGAAAAATCTCACCCATCGCGGGGCGGTGGGTGCCGATCCCAAGGCATCCGACGGGGCGGGCATACTTATCCAGCTGCCTGACAAGTTACTGCGTGAAGAACTAGCCAAACAGGGCGTGAAACTACCGCCGGCAGGCCACTACGGCGTAGGCATGGTTTTCCTACCGCGCGATCCTGCGTCGCGGCTGGCATGCGAATATGAGATCGGACGCGCGATAAAGGAAGAAGGCCAGGTATTGCTCGGCTGGCGCGACGTGCCCGTCGACAGCAGCGATCTCGGCGAATCAGTAAAGGTCATCGAGCCGGTCATACGCCAGGTCTTTATCGGCCGCGGCCGCGGCGTCACGGTCACCGACGCATTGGAGCGCAAGCTCTACGTCATCCGCAAGAGTGCCGGTCACGCCATACAAGCGCTCAAGCTCACGCATGGCAAGGAGTTCTACGTGCCGTCGATGTCGGCGCGCACCATGGTTTACAAAGGCATGCTGCTCGCGCGCCAGGTCGGCACTTATTACAAAGATCTGCAGGACCCGCGCACCGTATCGGCGTTGGCCCTCGTACACCAGCGCTTTTCGACGAACACGTTTCCGTCATGGGATCTCGCGCATCCATTCCGCTTGATCTGCCACAACGGCGAAATCAACACGCTACGCGGCAATGTGAACTGGATAAGGGCGCGCCAAGGCGCGATCTCCAGCCCGATTCTGGGCAAGGACCTCGACAAACTATGGCCACTTATCTATGACGGGCAGTCCGACTCCGCGTCCTTCGACAACGCGCTCGAGCTTCTCGTCATGGGCGGCTACTCGATTGCGCACGCGATGATGATGATGATTCCGGAAGCGTGGGAAAGTCATACGCTGATGGACCCTCATCGCCGTGCTTTCTACGAGTATCACGCAGCCATGATGGAGCCCTGGGACGGCCCGGCGTCGATCGCCTTCACCGACGGTCGCCAGATCGGCGCCACGCTGGACCGCAATGGCCTGCGGCCATCACGCTATATCGTGACCGATGACGAACTCGTGATCATGGGGTCTGAATGCGGCTGCCTGCCGATTCCGGAAGAGCGGATCGTCAAGAAATGGCGACTGCAACCCGGGCGCATGTTCCTGGTCGACCTTGAAAAAGGCCGCATTGTCGACGACAAGGAGCTCAAGGACACGCTGGCTAACGCCAAGCCGTATGGCGAGTGGATAGAGCGCATACGTGTCAAGCTCGACGACGTGGAGAGCGACAAGCAGCAGCCCGAGCGCTCGTCGGTTGCATTGCTCGACCGGCAACAGGCTTTCGCCTATTCACAGGAGGACCTCAAATTTTTGATGGCGCCTATGGCTGTGAACGGCGAAGAACCCATCGGCTCGATGGGCAACGATTCGCCGCTCGCGGTCTTGTCCGACAAAGACAAGACGCTTTATCATTATTTCAAACAGCTTTTCGCGCAGGTCACCAATCCGCCGATCGATCCGATTCGTGAGGAACTGGTGATGTCGCTGGTTTCGTTCATCGGGCCGAAGCCCAATCTGCTGGGAATCGATGAAACGAATCCGCCTATACGCCTCGAAGTCAGTCAGCCGGTGCTCGATTTTTACGAGATGGAAAAAGTGCGGCATATCGAGCGCTACACAGACGGCAAATTCCGCTGTTGTGAGCTCGATATCTGTTATCCGGTTGCATGGGGTCCGCAAGCCGTCGAAGCGCGACTCGCGTCGCTGCGCGCACAGGCCGAGGATGCTGTGCGTTCGGGTTACTCGATCATTATCGTGTCCGACCGCAGGATCGACGCCGAAAACGTCGCGATACCCGCGCTGCTCGCGTTGTCGGCCATCCACCAGCATTTGGTCGCGAAGGGCCTGCGCACCAGTGCGGGCCTCGTGGTGGAGACCGGGTCAGCCCGCGAAGTGCATCATTTCGCGCTGCTTGCAGCTTACGGGGCAGAAGCGGTACATCCGTACCTTGCCCTCGAAACCGTGCTCGACATGGGGCGTTCGCTACCGTCCGGTCACGACGCGTACAAGGTGATCAAGAATTACGTCAAGGCGATCGGCAAGGGGCTGCGCAAGGTCATGTCGAAGATGGGCATCTCGACTTACATGTCCTATACTGGCGCGCAGATATTCGAGGCGGTCGGCCTGTCGCGCGCGCTGGTGGATAAATACTTCACGGGCACGACCTCGAATATCGAAGGCATAGGTCTATTCGAAGTCGCCGACGAAGCCATCCGCGTGCACAGGGCGGCATTCGGCAACGATCCGGTTCTTGCGCAGGCGCTCGATGCCGGGGGCGAGTACGCGTACCGCGTACGCGGCGAAGAGCATATGTGGACGCCGGATGCGATCGCGAAGCTGCAGCATGCTACGCGCCAAAAATCGCAGGCGACCTATCAAGAATACGCCCGCCTTATCAACGATCAGACGCAACGCCACATGACGTTCCGCGGCTTGTTCGAATTCCGGTTTGGACAGTGCACGCCGGTGCCTATCGAAGAAGTCGAGCCTGCGACCGAAATCGTGAAGCGCTTCTCGACGGGTGCCATGTCGCTGGGCTCGATATCCACCGAAGCTCACACCACACTCGCAATAGCGATGAACCGCATCGGCGGTAAATCGAACACCGGTGAAGGCGGCGAGGACCGCAACCGTTACGCGCCCATTAAAGTCGGCGAGTCGCTGCAATCGCGGCTGGGGAAGGACCGCATTGAACGCGATATCGAGCTCAATGCGGGCGATCTGCTTAAATCCAGGATCAAGCAGGTGGCAAGCGGCCGCTTCGGCGTCACCGCGGAATATCTGGCGTCGGCCGAACAGATCCAGATCAAGATGGCGCAGGGTGCGAAGCCGGGCGAAGGCGGGCAGCTGCCAGGCCGCAAGGTATCGGAATACATCGCCCTGCTGCGCTATGCCACTCCCGGCGTCGAGCTGATCTCGCCGCCTCCGCACCACGATATCTATTCGATTGAAGACCTCGCGCAACTCATACACGATCTCAAAAACGCGAACTCGCGCGCCTCTATCAGCGTTAAGCTGGTTTCTGAAATAGGCGTAGGCACGGTCGCCGCCGGTGTATCGAAGGCTAAGGCTGATCACGTGACGATTTCGGGCCACGACGGTGGTACCGGTGCCTCTCCATGGTCATCGATCAAGCATGCCGGCACGCCTTGGGAACTCGGACTTGCCGAAACGCAGCAAACGCTGGTGCTGAACCGCCTGCGCGGCCGTATCGCCGTCCAGGTCGACGGCCAGATTAAGACCGGCCGCGATGTTGTCGTGGGCGCGATCCTAGGCGCCGATGAATTCGGGTTTGCCACTGCACCGCTCGTGACCACCGGCTGCATCATGATGCGCAAGTGCCATCTCAACACCTGTCCTGTTGGCGTGGCGACCCAGGATCCCGTTCTGAGAAAGAAATTCTCGGGTAAACCCGAGTATGTGATCAATTATTTCTTCTTCGTCGCGCAGGAAGTCCGCGAATTGATGGCGCAGTTGGGCATACGTCGCTTCAACGATTTGATCGGCCGCGCCGATCTGCTCGACACCCGGCGCGGTATCGAGCATTGGAAGGCGCGTGGCCTGGATTTTTCGCGCATCTTCCATATACCGAAGATGCCGCCCGAGGTCGCCCGTTACCATTGCGAAACACAGGACCATGGACTGGAGCGCGCTCTCGATATGCGGCTTGTCGAGCTCGCCCAGCCAGCGCTTGAGCGTGGCGAGCCAGTACGCATCGATATGCCAATTCGCAATATCAACCGCACCGCGGGCACGATACTGTCTTCCGAGATCGCTCGCCGTTACGGACACGAAGGACTGCCCGATGACACTATACGCATCCGATTCGCGGGCTCCGCGGGCCAGAGTCTGGGTGCATTCCTCGCGAAAGGCGTGACGATCGATCTGATCGGCGACACTAATGATTACTGCGGTAAGGGTCTGTCGGGGGGGCGCATCAGCGTGCAGCCCTCTCCGAAATTCCGCGGCGAGCCTACTGAGAACATCATCACCGGTAACGTCGTTCTTTATGGCGCTATTGCTGGCGAGGCGTACTTTCGCGGTGTTGCCGGCGAACGGTTCGCGGTGCGCAACTCGGGCGCCCATGCCGTCGTCGAAGGCGTTGGCGATCACGGCTGCGAGTACATGACGGGCGGCACGATCGTCGTGCTCGGAACAACCGGCCGCAATTTTGCCGCCGGCATGTCGGGCGGCATCGCTTATGTACTGGATGAGGAAGGCGAATTCAGCAAGTACTGCAACACATCGATGGTCGAGCTCGAGCCGGTACTGGCTGAATCGGAGCAGGCCGCGAAGGTCGCACGCGACATCTGGCACCTCGACACCGCCGACGAAGTTATTTTGAAGCGCATGATCGAGAAGCACGCCCGCTACACCGGCAGCGTTCGCGCGCACGAGATACTCGAGGCGTGGAACACCTATCGTCTGCGCTTCGTCAAGGTTTTTCCGAAGGAATACAAGCGCGCGCTCGCCGAGCTTGCCGCCGCCAGCGGCAAGGTCGCGGCTTAAGGGGCGGAGGCTATGGGCAAAGTCACGGGATTTCTCGAATATCAGCGCTTGCAGGAAGCGAGCGAAGACAAGGACTCGCGCAAGAAGCATTACCGCGAGTTCGTGGGACACCTCACGAGCGACGAAGCCAAGATCCAGGGTGCGCGCTGCATGGACTGCGGCATTCCTTTCTGCATGTCCGGCTGTCCCGTCAACAACATCATTCCTGATTTCAACGACCTCGTTTATCGCGAGGACTGGAAGACCGCGATTGAAACACTGCATTCGACGAACAACTTCCCCGAATTCACCGGACGGGTATGTCCGGCGCCATGCGAGGAGGCGTGCACGCTGCGCATCAATGATGACCCTGTGGGAATCAAATCGATCGAACACGCGATCATCGACCGTGCCTGGGAAGAGGGCTGGGTGGCTTCCCAGCCACCTAGTACGCGCAGCGGCAAGCGTGTCGCCGTCGTCGGTTCGGGGCCGGCAGGACTGGCATGCGCCCAGCAACTGGCACGTGCCGGCCATGCGGTCGTCGTGTTCGAAAAGAACGACCGGATCGGCGGCCTGCTGCGGTATGGCATACCCGATTTCAAGATGGAGAAGACGCTGATAGACCGCCGGCTCGAACAGATGCGCGCCGAAGGCGTCGACTTCAGAGTCAATCACAGCGTGGGGCCCGCGCCTGTGGGTGCTGGCAATGGTTCAGTCACGCAACTTGACGCCGCGATCATCCGCGACGAATTCGACGCGGTGGTCATAGCCGGCGGCGCCGAGCACCCGCGCGACCTGCCGGTTCCAGGCCGCGAGTTGGCGGGTATTCACTTTGCGATGGATTTCCTGCCTTTGCAGAATCGCCGCGTCGCAGGTGACCAAAATGTCCCGGACTTGTGGGCGAGTGGCAAGCATGTCGTCATCATCGGCGGCGGCGACACCGGCTCCGATTGCGTCGGAACCTCCAACCGCCACGAGGCAGCCTCGATTACGCAGTTCGAACTGCTGACGATGCCACCGGATGTCGAAAGGAACCCGGTATGGCCGTACTGGCCGACTCGATTGCGCACGTCGTCATCGCATGAGGAAGGCGCTCAGCGGGACTGGGCAGTAACAACCAAGCGATTTGAAGGCAACGGCGGCCGTGTTGAAAAGCTGATTGCGGCACGCGTCGAGTGGAGCGGCGGAAAAATGAAGGAAGTCCCCGACTCCGAATTCGAGATGAAGGCGGACCTGGTGCTGCTTGCCATGGGCTTTGTTTCGCCCGTGCAATCGATGCTCGAAGCGTTCGCGGTCGAAAAAGACCCTCGCGGCAACGCCAAGGCCACGACCGAGGGTCCTGGCTGCTACGCGACTTCGGTGCCCAAAGTCTTCGCCGCCGGAGACATGCGGCGCGGCCAATCGCTCGTGGTATGGGCGATCCGCGAAGGACGGCAATGTGCCCGGGCGGTAGATGAGTTCCTGATGGGAACTTCAACGCTGCCCCGCTGAGCCCAGTAAGGCCCGCGCGCAAACTTTGCCTCACTAGCTGCAGCTAACGCGGCGTCAAGTGTTCCATCAGGACTGGGTCGAATACGCTGCCCGTTCTTCGGCGGCCTTGGTGCCGCGCATGTTGGGCGGCGGCGCTATCTTGCCCAGCTTGCTCAGGCGCACTTCGATCGCAAAGCGCGAGCGCTGATGCTGGGCCGCGAGCTCCGCCAACTGAACACCGGCGTCGAAGGCACTGGCGAGTTGTTGATCTTCTTCGGCCGACCATGGTTTGCCGGCATTGGTAGCCGTGCGCTCGCGCGCAGGGGCACGGGGCTTGACGTCGGATTCACCCATTTCATGGAGCGCCACAAACAACGCGCGTATAGTGTCAGGCTGCTGATAGGGGCTATCTGCCGGGAATACTTCGCCGCTGTGCGGATCGATGCCATTGGCGAGTTGCTGCAGGATTTTCAGTGCCGTTTGTTTTTCCATAATGACTCTCCTTGAACTGTAAGATGGAAACCCCTGAACTACAGTTATCACCAGTTAATCTGGTAACTGTAATTACATCCAGCAACGGCGCGCGTGTGATATCGTGTACAGGACTTGCAGCCTAGGCCATTGGGCATAGGCGGTGACAGTGGCGGTCGCTCTTCCAACAAGAAGTCCAGCGTCGAGCCAGACCGCATCAGTCTTTGCGCTGCCGCCTGGCTGCGGCTTATGTTCCAAGTCCTATGATTCCGCTCAAGAACGATATACTGCTTCGCGCGCTGCGGCGTGAGGCAACACCCTACACACCGGTATGGCTGATGCGTCAGGCCGGTCGCTATCTTCCCGAATACAACGCTACGCGCGCCCGAGCCGGCAGTTTCCTGGGTTTGTGCAAGACCCCGGATCTTGCCACCGAGGTAACATTGCAGCCGCTTGCGCGCTATGAGCTCGACGCAGCGATCGTTTTCTCGGACATCCTGACCATCCCAGACGCGATGGGCCTAGGTCTGTATTTCGCCGAAGGCGAGGGCCCCAGATTCGAGCGCCCGCTACGGGACGAGCGTGGCATCCTGAATCTGGCCGTGCCCGACCCTGCTGGAGAATTGCGCTACGTCCTGGATACCGTGCGCCAAGTGCGCGAAGCGCTCGACGGGCGCGTGCCGCTAATAGGATTTTCGGGCAGCCCCTTCACCCTCGCGTGCTACATGATAGAGGGGCACGGGAGCACCGATTTCGGCACCGTGAAGAACATGCTTTTCCAGCGTCCCGAATTGTTGCATCACGTGCTGACGATCAATACAGCCGCAGTGATCGCTTACTTGAAAGCGCAGGCTGCGGCCGGCGCACAGGCGTTGATGATCTTTGATACTTGGGGCGGCATGCTCTCGCACGCTGCATTTCACGAGTTCTCTTTGCAGTATCTAACACGCATCCTGGCCGCACTTAGTGGAGATCTGCACGGTCAGCACGTCCCGACCATCGTTTTCACGAAAGGCGGCGGCAACTGGCTCGAGAGCTTGGCCGCCTGTGGCAGCAACGCGGTTGGTTTGGACTGGACGATAGACATGCGGATGGCGCGCTCGCGCGTAGGCGCCCAAGTGGCTTTGCAGGGCAACCTCGACCCGAGTGTGCTGCTTTCCAGCGGTCCAGTGATCAGGCGTGAGGCGGCCGCAGTGCTCGAGCGATACGGTCGCGGCGATGGGCATGTGTTTAATCTGGGGCACGGCATTTCGCGGCATACGCCCCCCGAAAACGTGTCGGTGCTGATTGAAGCGGTGCACGAACTGAGCCGGGCGTATCACTGAAAACCCGCGCCAGTTCTGGGTTTCAGGGCACCCTTGCCCGCAAACTTATGCACAGCAAGGCTTTGCGGGGAGGTATTTACATGCAACACTGTGGCGAAGTTGGTCGCCCCTCTAATAAGTCATTGAATATGAAATGAGTTTAAAAATTTCAATAGGTTTGGGCCAGGGATGATGCAACGCCTGGGAAGGCGCTCGCGGCATCGCACATAAATTCATCAACATATTTATCCACAAGCTTGCCGCCGTTTTTTAAAAGAACCATTTCCGTAAGACGTTTGCTGACAATTCTAAGAATCTACGCGAATTTGTCACCGTAACTTTTTCGTTAATTGCTCAAGCCATGTTTGTCCGCGTCGCGCTCAATGTGCCGGTGCATACCCTGTTCGATTACAAGGCCGCGAGCGCAACAAAAGACGATATCGGCAGGCGCGTTTTGGTGCCGCTGGGAACCAAGATTGCCGTCGGTGTGATCATGGATGTGGTGCATGCCAGTGCCGTGCCAGCAAGCCGCATGCGATCCGTAATAACGGTATTGCGCGACATCGCGCCGCTGCCCCAGGATGTCCGGTCGCTGCTCGAGTTCTGCAGTGAGTACTACCATCATCCACTCGGAGAAGCCGTGTTCGGCGCGTTGCCGGCGCGCTTGCGCCGGCGCAATGCAACGGTGCCGGCACCATCTTATCGCTTCCGTCTTACGCAAGTTGGCTCTACCCTCGATCCAACCACGCTGCCCACGGGAGCGGTTTTACAACGCGAATTGCTGTCTTACCTCCAAAAAGCACCGGATCCGGTGGCTGCGCCGATGTTGCGTACGTTCTCAAAGCGCGCGAGCGCTGCAATCAAGGTCATGATCGCGAAAGGATGGGTCGAAACCGTCGCAGATCACGCAAGTAACCACCCAGACCGAGGGGATGCGCGACGCGCAGCGCCCGCCCCCTACCTTAGCCTGGAGCAGCAGGACGCAGTCGCAGCGATCCGACGTACGTACGGAACGTTCGCGCCGTGGCTGCTGCTCGGAGTCACCGGCAGTGGCAAGACCGAGGTGTACCTCGAGTTGATGGGCGACGTGCTCGGACGCGGCGAGCAGATCCTGCTCCTCGTGCCCGAAATAAATCTGACCCCGCAACTCGAGGCACGCGTGGGTGAACGCTTCCCCGCGGCACAAGTAGTCGCACTGCACAGCGGTCTTAATGACAGCGAACGCCTACACAATTGGCTTTGCGCGCAGTCCGGGGCGGCCGATATCGTGATCGGAACCCGGCTTGCGGTTTTTGCCCCCATCCCACGCCTGGGGCTAATCGTCGTCGATGAGGAACACGACAGCTCCTTCAAGCAATTTGAAGGCCTGCGCTATTCGGCGCGCGACATCGCGCTGTTGCGGGCCAAGATGCGCACTATACCGGCAGTGCTCGGGTCAGCCACGCCAGCTCTCGAAACGTTTCACCAGACGCAAATGGGACGACACGGGTTACTAACGCTTACATCGCGGATAAATGCGGATTTGCCGGCCATCGAATGCGTAGATATTCGGGGCGCGCAACTTATCGACGGCCTGGCTCAGCCGCTGCTTGCCGCCGTGCGTGAGAATTTGCACCGAGGCGAACAAAGCCTCATCTACATTAACCGCCGCGGCTATGCGCCAGTGCTTTATTGCGCGGGTTGTGGCTGGACCTCGGAATGTCAGCGTTGTGCGGCAAAGCTGGTGCTGCACCTGAAGGACCAGCGGTTGCGCTGTCATCATTGCGGCCACCAGGAGAAAGTGCCAGCCACATGCCCGCAGTGCGGGGCTGCAGATCTGGCTCCCATAGGGCAAGGCACGCAGCGCATAGAAAGTGCTCTCGCCCGTATCTTCAGCTCCGCCCGTATCGTGCGCGTCGACCGAGACAGCGTCCGGCGCAAGGACGCATGGTCCAATATGCGACGTCGCATACACGCTAACGAGGTCGACATTCTGGTCGGCACGCAAATCCTGGCCAAGGGACACGATTTTCCTGAGTTGACGCTGGTGGGCGTCATCAACGCCGACAGTTCGCTTTACAGCTGCGATTTTCGTGCCGCTGAAAGGCTATACGCCGGACTCACGCAGGTCGCCGGCCGCGCCGGCCGCGCTTCGCATCCAGGGCGCGTGCTCATACAAACCGAATTTCCGGGCCACCCTCTCTATCAGGCGCTGCGCAAGCATGATTACCGCGCGTTCGCGCATGAACTCCTCGAGGAGCGCCAAACAGCGGGCTTCCCTCCTTACGCCCATCAAGCAGTGTTGCGAGCCGAAGCACCCCAACTCGACACTGCCTCGTGTTTTCTAGCACGGGCCGCGCGGCTTGCCCACGGCATTGAAGCGCCTGTGACCATATATGACGTGGTGTCCGCAAGCATGCCTCGTTTGGCTGGATTACACCGCGCACAACTGACCGTGCAATCGGGTTCACGCGCCGCTTTGCAGCGTTTTCTGCGTGCGTGGCACCAGCGCTTGACCGAACTGGCGGAGCGCCGCGTTCGCTGGGCATTGGACGTCGACCCACAGGAACTGTAAACATGGGCACGGTGCAAGAGCGCTTTTCCACGCGTGCTAAAATGCGCGGCTTTTCCACCTGCAACACGTTCAATGTACGATGGTTACACCGTCCGGCGCTTTGGATTTGCGCGCGCATCTCACCGAGTTGATCGGCGTAGCGCTTGCGGCGGCGTTTCCAGAACGCACAGTCGCTCCCACCATCGTAATTGAACGTCCCAAACAGGCTCAGCACGGAGATTTTGCGAGCAGCGTCGCCATGCAGCTCGCGAAAGAGTTGAAACGCAAGCCGCGCGATATAGCAGCAACGCTGGTCGCGGCGCTGCCTGCGTCACCCCTGGTGCGCAAGGCAGAGATCGCCGGCGCTGGTTTCATCAATTTTTTCCTCACGCCCGAAGCACATCAGCGCGCCATCGCCGGGATATTTGCTCAAAATGCGGCTTACGGACGCAACGCGAGCGGCAACGCACAAAAAGTCCAGGTTGAGTTTGTCTCCGCCAATCCCACCGGTCCGCTGCACGTCGGCCACGGACGGCAGGCCGCGTTAGGTGACGCCATTGCCGCGCTCCTCGAAACGCAGGGATACGCCGTCACGCGCGAGTTTTATTACAACGATGCCGGTGTGCAAATACACAATCTGGCACTTTCGGTACAGGCTCGTGCGAGGCAACGCAAACCGGGTGATGCGGACTGGCCCGCGGATGCCTATCAGGGCGAATACATCCAGGATATTGCGGCAGATTATGTCGCCCATCAGACAGTGCGGGCCGTCGACGGCTCGCCAGTGACAGCTAGCGGCGACATCAACGACCTCGAGGCAATACGGGAATTTGCGGTTGCCTATTTGCGCCATGAACAGGATATCGACCTCCAACGGTTCGGAATTCGCTTTGACGTTTATTATCTCGAGTCCAGTCTATATGCTGAAGGCAAGGTCGACGGCGTCGTGCGCGGGTTGATTGCAAGCGGAAAAACCTATGATCAGGATGGCGCACTCTGGTTGCGCACGACCGATTACGGCGACGACAAGGACCGTGTAGTGCGCAAGTCGGATGGCAGCTATACCTACTTCGTGCCTGACGTCGCATATCACGTCACCAAGTGGCAGCGGGGTTTCCGCCAGGTAGTCAACGTGCAAGGCACCGATCACCACAGTACAGTCACGCGCGTGCGCGCAGGATTGCAGGCGCTCGCGGTCGGAATACCGAGCGGATATCCCGACTATGTCCTGCACAGTCTGGTGCGAGTGATGCGCGGCGGCGAGGAAGTAAAAATCTCCAAGCGCGCGGGCTCCTACGTGACGCTGCGCGATTTGATCGACTGGGTCGGCCGTGACGCGGTGCGCTTTTTCCTGGTGTCGCGCCGGGCGGATTCGGAGTTTGTGTTCGATATCGATCTTGCCTTGAAGCAAAGCGAGGAAAATCCCGTTTACTACGTGCAGTACGCGCACGCCCGCATCTGCAGCGTGCTCGCACAATGGGGCGGCGATGCGGCGACGCTGGAGCGCGCGGCACTCGCCCCGCTTGCGGATGAACGTGAGCTCGCGCTCATGCAACGACTCGCTGAGTTCCCGGATGTGGTCGCCGCCGCGGCGCGGGAACACGCCCCGCACCAGGTCGCGTTTTACGTCCGCGAACTCGCAGCGCAGTTTCACCCGTACTACAATTCCACGCGGATCTTGGTGTCCGACGAGCCGCTCAAGCTTGCGCGCCTCGCGCTTGCCGTCGCGGTGCGCCAGGTCCTGCGCAACGGCTTAGCGCTGCTCGGTGTCTCAGCGCCAGAAAAAATGTAAGAATAGGGGCGCGCATATGAGTCGGGACTACAAAGGAGCGACGCGAAAATCCGCCGCCAAGGGGCGTTCCGGCTCCCTTTTGATCGGCATTCTGATCGGGTTGCTGCTCGGCTTGGGCATAGCGCTGGCGGTGGCTTGGTACATTAACAAGATGCCCAGCCCGTTTCTGAATCGCACGCAGCCGCAAAAAAGCGAGCCGCAGAAACAGGCCGCCGCGACCAAGAACGAGGACAAGGTGGCCCCGGACGGCAAACCGCGATTTGATTTCTACAAGATCCTGCCTGGCACCGAAGAAACCGTCACCGAGCAGCAGTTCAGGGATTCGCAGCAAAAGGCGTCAACCGCCGCGGCCAAGGAAGCGTTTTTCCTGCAAGCGGGCGCCTTCCAAAACGCACCGGACGCGGACAATCTGAAAGCGCGCCTCGCGTTGCTGGGAATACAGGCCACCATACAGACCATCACCGTCGCAGACAAGGGCGTCTGGCATCGTGTGCGCGTCGGTCCGTACACCTCAGTCGAGGAGCTGAATGGCGCGCGCGATACCCTGAAACAAAACGGGGTGGAGACGACTCTAATCAAGGTCCATGAGGCGCCGCCTCAATCTGTAAAATAACTCCAACGGAGAACCCATGTTTGCATTGAAACGCCTGGGATTCGCAGCGGCGCTCGTCGCGCTGCTTTTTACCGGCACCGCGTGCGGTCAGCAGCCAGCGCCGAAGGCGCCGCAAAAAGCGCAGCCGGCCGAGACCAAAGCCCAGCTGCAACCTATTCAAGAGCGCGAATACACGCGCGTCAATCCACCGCAAGCGACTGATAGCGGTAACCGAGTCGAGGTCATCGAATTTTTCTGGTACGGATGTATCCATTGCTACAACCTCGAAGGCCCGCTCAAGGCCTGGCTCAAGCGCAAACCTTCCGACGTGGTGTTTCGGTATGTTCCGGCAATATTCGACACCGCATCGTGGAGTCCCATGGCGCGCGCTTATTACGCCCTCGACGCGATGGGGATAGTCGAAAAATACCATGACGACATTTTCAATGCGGTTCACCGCGACGGGCAGAAAGCGATGGTTACGGATCCGCGCGTGCTCGCCGACTGGCTCGCGGGAAGAGGCGTGGACAAGCAGAAGTTTTTGGAGACTTACAACTCATTTGCGGTCAACAGCCGCGTCCAGCGTTCGGTGGATATGACGCGCAGCTATGATGTTCCCGGCACTCCGTCGCTCGTCGTCGACGGCAAGTATTTGACCGGGCCATCGATGACCGTCAATTCCGACAACAGCGTCAACTACGAGCGCTTTTTTCAAGTGCTCGATCAGCTCGTCGCGCGGGCGCGCAAGGAGCGCGCCGGGTCGAAATAAGCGATGCGCACGACGCGGTTACACTGCCTCGCGCTGTGCGCGTTGGCGCTCTTGATGGCCTGTTCCGTGCAGGCGCAATCCCTCAGGCGCGACGTCGACTATCGTTTGCTGCCGCGGCCACAGCCGGTCGAGAGTGGCGACCGCATCGAGGTCATCGATTTTTTCTTTTATGCCTGTCCGTACTGTAACGAACTCCTGCCGCATCTCCAGCGCTGGCAGCAAAGCAAGTCTGCCGACGTCGTTTTTCGTCATGTTCCGGTAGTACGCCATGATTCGTGGGCGCCGCTTGCCAAGATCTTTTATACGCTGGAAGCGATGGGCGAACTCGAACGACTGCACGCCGCTGTCTACCGCAGCTACCATGTCGAAGATCTCAATATCAGCCAGGACAAGGTGATTGCAGAATGGGCCGCCAAGCATGGCCTGGACCGCGACAAGTTCATGGCGATATACAACTCGGCAGAGACACGCCAAAAGGTGGAGCGGGCGCGCAAGATGACGATGGACTACGATATCCAGGGGACGCCTTCGATCGTCGTCGACGGAAAATTCCTCACCTCCACCAGTATGACGGCCGGCGTCCCATTGGTGATACCCGTCATCGACGGCCTGGTGCGTCTCGCACGGCAACAACGCATCGCAAAGTAGGCCGCGCTTAGAACGCCGCTGCGTCCGTTGATAGATCGATGCAGCGACGCATAATCATCACTGGCGCGTCGAGCGGGCTCGGCTCTGCGCTGGCGCGCCACTATGCGCAACGCGGGGCCGCGCTGGGACTGGTTGCACGGCGCCGGGATGCGCTTGCAGCGTTCGCCGCGGAATTGGACGCGCCCACCCGCGTGTATGCCGCCGACGTGCGCGACGGACCAGCGCTGCAATCTATCGCCGCAGATTTCATCGCTCACTATGGCGCGCCCGATCTGGTCATCGCAAACGCGGGCGTCAGTGTGGGCACGCTGACCGAACACGCCGAGGATTTGGTTGCATTTCAGGAGGTCATCGATATTAACGTTGTCGGGCTGGTCAAGACTTTCCAGCCTTTTCTGGCGGCCATGCGCAACGCGAGAAAGGGCACTTTGGCCGGGATCGCGAGCGTCGCGGGCTATCGCGGCCTGCCCGGCGCGGCCGCTTATTCGGCATCGAAAGCGGCGGCCATTTCCTATCTAGAGAGTCTGCGGGTGGAGCTCGAAGCGGAGGACATCAGGGTGGTGACGATATGCCCCGGATACATCGCGACGCCGATGACGGAAGGCAATCCCTATCCAATGCCATTCATGCTGAGCGCTGAGCGCGCGGCGCACAAAATCGCTGCCATTATCGATAGCGGCAAGACATACGCGGTAATTCCTTGGCAAATGGCGATCATCGCGCGATTGCTGCGCGCAATGCCAAACTGGCTATATGACGGTCTGTTTGCGAAGGCGCCCCGCAAGCCGCGACGACCCGCTTGAAAATAGCAGCCGGCAAAAGAAACTCGCCGCCAAAGTACGTCAGCAGCGAACACCAGAGTCCGCATCAACATCCCCAGCGTTACAAGCGCTACTCAACGGTCACTGATTTGGCGAGGTTGCGCGGCTTGTCGACGTCGTTTCCGAGCGCGAGCGCCGTGTGGTAGGCAAGCAGTTGCAGCGGCAACACATGCAGAATGGGCGATAGGGCGCCGTAGTGCTCGGGGAGCCGCAACACGTGAACACCTGCATCCGAGGCGATGTGTGTATCCGCGTCGGCAAACACATAGAGCTGGCCGCCGCGGGCACGCACTTCCTGCATGTTGGATTTGAGTTTTTCGAGCAGCGCGTCGTTGGGGGCTACCGTCACCACCGGCATTTCAGCCGTGACCAAGGCGAGCGGACCGTGCTTGAGCTCGCCCGCCGGATACGCTTCGGCATGGATGTATGAAATTTCTTTGAGCTTGAGCGCACCTTCGAGCGCGATCGGAAAATGCATGCCGCGGCCGAGAAAGAGAGCGTGCTCCTTGCGTGCGAATTCCTGTGACCATGCGATGACCTGCGGCTCCAGCGCCAGCACGCTCTGCAACGCCATGGGGAGATGGCGCAGCTGGCGCAGGCAGGACGTTTCGGCGTCCGCCGTGAGCCGGCCTTTCAGTTTGGCGAGCACGAGCGTCAGCAAAAAGAGCGCTGCCAGTTGCGTGGTGAAAGCTTTGGTCGATGCCACGCCGATTTCTACGCCAGCCCGTGTCAGATAATTGAGCTTGGTGAGCCGCACCATGGCACTCGTCGGCGCGTTGCAGATCGTCAGCGTTTCCTTCATGCCCAGCGATTGGGCATACTTAAGGGCCGCAATGGTATCCGCAGTCTCGCCTGACTGCGAGATGACCACCACGAGGGAGTTAGGATTGGATATGCCTTCCGCATAGCGGTATTCGCTCGCGATCTCCACCCGCGTCGGAAGCTTCGCCATGCTTTCAAGCCAGTATTTCGCTGTCAGCCCCGCGTAGTAACTGGTCCCGCAGCCCAGGATCAGCAACGAATCGATACGGTCGAAAGAGGCTTGCGCCCCAGAACCGAACAGTACGGGGCTGATCTCGTCGACGCCCTCGAGGGTGTCGGCAATGGCGCGCGGCTGCTCGAAGATTTCCTTTTGCATGTAATGGCGATACGGCCCGAGCTCGGCGCCGCCCGTGGTCGTTTCGATGGCATGCGCCTCGCGCTCCACCGCGCGTTCAGCGCGGTCATATACTCGGACCCGGGCCTGACCGACGTCGACGACGTCGCCTTCTTCAAGATAGATGACGCGTGCGCACGTTCCCGCTAGCGCGAGCGCGTCCGACGCGACGAAATTCTCTCCCTCTCCCAAGCCCACCACGAGCGGACTCCCGAAGCGGGCTCCTATGACGCGCTGCGGCTCATCCGTCGCAAAAACCGCAATGGCATACGCACCGTGCAATCTCTGGACGGCCCGCTGGACCGCTTTAAGCAAATCGCCCGTATACAGATGATGAATCAGATGCGCAATCACCTCGGTATCGGTCTGACTCTCGAAAGCGTAGCCCGCACGCTGGAGCTCGCCGCGCAGCTCCTCGTAATTCTCGATGATCCCGTTGTGCACGACGGCGATGCGGTCCCGCGAAAAATGCGGATGCGCATTGCTGGTGACCGGCGCGCCGTGCGTCGCCCAGCGCGTATGCGAAATGCCCGTGCTGCCCGTAAGTCGGCTCTCGCGAATTTGCGTGTCCAGGTCCTGCACCCGCCGCACCGACCGGGCACGCTTGAGCCCATCGTTGAAAACGGCAACTCCACACGAGTCGTAACCGCGATACTCGAGTCGGCGCAATCCTTCCACCAACACGGGCACTACGTCGCGACTGGCGACCGCGCCGACTATGCCGCACATTGCTCGGCTCCGCGCTGCGCCATCGAGAAAGAACCGCGTACCACCCGCACCGTGGGTGCAAACTTATTTACCACCTTTGTTGCTCGCTTTCTTGACCGGCCGTTGCCAGTCAGACCGATGCTGCTGACTTTTGGGATTAATGACTAACCCGCTGCGCCCCGTGTCTTTCCATACCGTTGTACCGGCACCCACGGTTGCACCTTTCGAGATGGTGACAGGTGCGACCAGCTGCACGTCGGAGCCTATGTGCACGTCGTCCTCGATGACGGTGCGATGTTTGTAAGCCCCGTCGTAGTTGCAGGTTATGGTCCCCGCACCGATGTTTACGTTGCGCCCTACAGTTGTATCGCCAACGTAGCTCAGATGATTGGCTTTCGATCCCACGCCTACAGTTGATGCTTTGACCTCGACAAAGTTGCCGATGTGTACGTCATCGGCGATACGCGTTTCCGGCCGCATGCGCGCATACGGTCCGATGCGGCAGTTGCGGCCGATGTCCGCCCCATCGATCACCGAAAAGGGCGCCAGCCAAGTATCCGCCCCGATCTTGGTGTTCCGGATGACGCAATTGGCGCCGATCTGTGCGCGGTCGCCGAGCTCGACAGTGCCCTCGAATACGCAGTTGACGTCGATCTGCACATCGCGCCCACAACTCAGGTCGCCGCGAATGTCTATCCGGTTAGGGTCGGCGACCGACACGCCGCTCTCACAAAGCACCGCAGCGAGGCGTCTCTGGTATATGCGCTCGAGCTGTGCCAGCTGCAGCCTGCTGTTGACGCCCAGAATTTCGTGCTCATGCGTCGGTGCGCAGGATTCGATGCGAACGCGGTCCTTAACGGCAAAAGCTATCACATCAGTCAGATAGTACTCGCGCTGCGCATTGCGGTTAGACAGCCGGGACAGCCAGCCGGCAATCCGCTTCGCCGGGAACAGCATGATGCCGGTGTTGATTTCCCGTATGCGGCGCTGCGTCGGTGTGGCGTCCTTTTCTTCTACTATGGCGACGACGGCGCCTTTTTTGTTGCGTACGACGCGTCCGTATCCGTACGGATCACTCAACTCCGCGGTCAAAACCTTCAGACATTCACGTTTGGCGGTAGCAAGCGCCTGCAGCGTCTGCGGGCCGATCAACGGCACATCACCGAATAGCAGCAGCGTATCGCGGCGTGCATCAAGATGCGGCAGCGCCTGCATGAGAGCGTGGCCCGTGCCCAGTTGTGGAACCTGCTCGACAAAGGTCAAATCGTCGGCAGCCAGCGTTTCGCGCACACGTTTCCCGCCATGCCCATAAACCACACAGATGCGCGCGGGTTTGAGGCTGCGCACTGCTGAGATCACGTGCGCAGCCAGGGGCTGTCCGCCTAATGGATGCAGCACTTTAGGCAAGTCCGAGTGCATGCGCTTGCCTTGGCCGGCCGCCAGAATCACTGCATTAACGCTCATCCAGCGATTATCGCATACGGTCGTTCACGCGACTGTGGCGAACTTGGCACCGACATACCGCGTGACAACGTCGCGCTGCGCCGGAGTGAGATGCAGTCCGGCCTTGCTGCGACGAAACAGAACATCCTCGCCGTTCAAGGCCCATTCGTGCTCGATCATGTAGTCCACTTCGCGTGCGTAGAGGTCAGCGCCGAAATGCATACCGAGGTCGCCCAACGTCTGAGCCTCTCCGATCACAGCGTGAGCGTCCGAGCCGTGACGGCGCACAAGCGCACGACGCACGCCTTCGGGTAGCCACGCGAAATCGGCCAGGTACCGCTCGGTGAACTCGCGTGATTCAAGGCTATGTAGGTCGCCGCCGGGCAGCGGCGCCTCCGCCGTCCACGCTGGCTTCATGTCTGGAAACCACGGTGCGAGCTTGTCGAGAGCATGCTCGGCCAACTTGCGGTATGTCGTGATTTTGCCGCCATACACCGACAACACAGGCGCCGAGTTCGCATCGGCATCCAGGCGCAATGTGTAATCGCGCGTGATCGCCGACGGATTGGCGCTGCCGTCATCGTAAAGCGGGCGGATGCCGCCGTAGCTCCAGATCACATCGGCGGGTCTTACCGCCCGCTCGAAATAGCGGTTGACGGCCGCGCAGAGATAAGTGATTTCTGCTTCGCTCGCCCGCGGTGTTTTGGGATCCCCTGACAGCGCCACGTCGGTGGTCCCGACCAGGGTAAAGAGTTCCTCGTACGGGATCGCAAACACTACACGCCGGTCGTCGTTTTGCAGTATGAAGGCATGCTCGCCTTCGTATAGCCGCGGTAACACGATGTGGCTGCCTTTGACAAGCCGCACGTTGTCGCGGCTCGGCTGACGCAGACGCTCGTTAAGCACCTGTTTGACCCATGGCCCGGCCGCATTGACGACGGCGTGGGTGCGTACGTCATATTCTGCGCCGCCCGGGCTGCGCAATCGCAACTGCCAAGCGTCATCGATGCGCTTACCACCACAGCATTCGGTGCGGGTGAGTATCTGTGCGCCGTGAGAGCGTGCGCAGATGGCGTTCGCCAGCACCAGCCGCGCGTCGTCGACGCGGCAGTCCGAATAGATGAAGCCTTTCTTGTACTTGAGATTGAGCCCTGAGCTGTAGGGTAGGGCGCGCAAATCTATGCCATGCGAACCGAGTAGCTGCCCCTGATGCGGGCTCTTGGCAAAGGCGCGTTTGCCTAAGTGGTCGTACAGAAAAAGTCCCGCCCGTATCATCCAGCGCGGCCGCAGCTCAGGGACGTGTGGCATCACGAAGCGTAGGGGCGCTACCAGGTGCGGCGCGATATGGAGCAGGACTTCGCGCTCGGCGAGCGCCTCGGCGACCAGGCGAAACTGATATTGCTCGAGGTAGCGCAGACCACCGTGGATGAGCTTGCTGCTCTGCGAGGACGTCGCTGCCGCAAGGTCGTCCTTCTCGACGAGCAGCACATTGAGCCCGCGGCCCGCGGCATCGCGCGCGATCCCGGCGCCGTTGATGCCGCCGCCTATGATCAGCAGATCGAAAGCCGCTTCGCTTTGCGCCACGATGAACGCATTATGCCGCACGCGCTGCAGCCGGCGCACTCCTGGCAGCGCGGCGTTGCCAGATGGACCGGCCTACCGGCGCTGACGCAGCTTGCGGATCGCCGCGAGCTGAGCCGCGAGCGTCGCCAGCTCCGCTTCTACCGCGGCAACTTCCTGCTTGCCGAGCGCTTTTTCGCGCGCCTCTTGGGCACGCTTGATGGCCTCGTTCGCTTTGGCCTCATCGAGGTCATTGCCGCGGATCGCGGTGTCCGCGAGCACCGTGACCACCTTGGGTTGGACTTCGAGTATACCCCCGGCGACAAAGATGAGCTCTTCCGCGGCACTACCCGCAGGCTTGATGCGCACCGAGCCCGGCTTGATGCGGGTAATCAGCGGCGTGTGCTGCGGGTAGATCCCGAGTTCGCCCAGTTCACCGGGAAGAACCACGAATTCCGCCTCGCCCGAGTAAATACTCTCCTCGGCGCTAACGACATCGACGTGTAGGGTATTCGCCATGCGCCTTTAAGCCTATTGCAGAGACTTCGCTTTTTCGAAGGCTTCCTCGATCTGCCCCACCATGTAGAAAGCCTGCTCGGGAAGCGCGTCGCATTCGCCCTCTACGATCATTTTGAAGCCCTTGATCGTGTCCTTGAGTGTTACGTATTTGCCTGGCGAGCCGGTAAAGTTCTGCGCCACGGTGAAAGGTTGCGACAGGAAACGTTGGATCTTGCGCGCGCGCGCCACGACCAGCTTGTCCTCAGGCGACAGTTCGTCCATACCGAGAATCGCGATGATATCGCGCAGCTCCTTGTAGCGCTGCAACGTCGCCTGCACTGCACGCGTAGTACCGTAATGCTCTTCCCCGATCGTGTTGGGATCGACCTGCCGCGAAGTCGAGTCGAGCGGGTCCACCGCGGGGTAAATGCCGAGCGCGGCAATGTCGCGCGACAGCACGACCGTCGCATCGAGGTGGCCGAAGGTGGTTGCAGGCGAAGGGTCCGTCAGGTCGTCGGCAGGAACATACACTGCCTGGATTGAGGTGATCGAGCCTTTCTTGGTCGAGGTAATGCGCTCCTGCAGCCGCCCCATCTCTTCGGCAAGTGTCGGCTGGTAGCCCACGGCGGAGGGCATGCGTCCCAGCAGCGCGGACACTTCGGTCCCAGCCAGCGTGAAACGATAAATGTTGTCGATGAAGAGAAGGATGTCGCGGCCCTCGTCGCGAAAGGCTTCCGCCATCGTGAGGCCGGTCAGGCCAACACGCAGGCGATTGCCAGGGGGCTCGTTCATCTGGCCGAACACCATCGCCACTTTCGAATCTTCGAGCTTGTTGACCTTGATGACTTCGGCCTCGATCATTTCGTGGTAGAAGTCGTTGCCTTCGCGGGTGCGCTCACCCACGCCTGCGAACACCGACTGGCCGCCGTGCTTGGTGGCGATGTTGTTGATGAGCTCCAGCATGGTGACGGTCTTGCCGACCCCCGCGCCACCGAACAGTCCGATCTTGCCGCCTTTGGCGAACGGACAGATCAGGTCGACGACTTTAATTCCGGTCTCCAGCAACTCGACCGAAGGGGAAAGCTCATCGAATTTCGGCGCTGACTGATGGATCGAACGACGCACATCTGTCTTGATCGGGCCGCCTTCATCGATGGCCCGGCCGAGAACGTCCATGATGCGTCCGAGCGTAGCGGTGCCCACCGGAACCGAAATCGGTTGGCCGGTGTTGCGCACTTTCATGCCGCGGCGCAATCCGTCTGCGGAGCCCATCGCGATGGTACGGACAACGCCGTCCCCCAACTGTTGCTCGACTTCAAAAGTGAGTCCTTTTTCGGCGAGCGTGTTGGTCACGTCCTCTTCCAATGTGACGGCATCATAAACCTTGGGCATCGCGTTACGCGGAAACTGGATATCGATGACCGCACCGATACACTGGACTATCGTGCCGTGCGCCTGATTCTGGTCCTGTTCTTGTGCCATGGTATTTTCCTGACTGTTCAATTCGATTTGCGATTGCGGGGCAGCTTCAGACCGCCGCGGCGCCGCCTACGATTTCCGAAAGCTCCTTGGTGATCGCTGCCTGCCGGGTTTTGTTGTAGACCAGGGTGAGGTCATCGATCACGTCGCCGGCGTTATCCGAGGCCGACTTCATCGCCACCATGCGCGCGGACTGCTCCGACGCCATGTTTTCCGCGAGCGCCTGGTAAATAATGGCCTCGATATACCGCCTCAATACTTGGTCGAGCACGATCTTGGCCTCTGGCTCGTAAATGTAATCCCAGGAACCTGCCGGAGAGCCGAGTCTCTCACCGCTGAGCGGCAGGAGTTGCTCCATTACCGGTTCCTGTTTCATGGTATTGATGAACTTCGAGTAGAAAATCATCACCCGGTCGAAACGATCCTGCGTGTAGCCGTCGAGCATCACACGGATCGCGCCTATCAGCTTCTCTATCTGCGGCCGGTCGCCAAGCTGCACGGCCTGCGACACTATGTTCGCGCCGAGCCGCTGCATGAAACCGAGCCCCTTATTGCCGAGACAGCACACCTCGAACGCTTCGCCCTCGCGCTCCCACTCCTTCATCTGGTTGAGCGCGAGCCGCTGCACGTTGGTATTGAGTCCGCCGCACAATCCCTTGTCTGCGGTGATCAGGATGATGCCGATTTTCTTTACCGTGTCGCGCGCGACCAGGAACGGATGGCGATATTCAGGATTAGCGTGCGAGATGTGCGCCGCCACGTTGCGGATCTTCTCGCCGTAAGGCCGCGCCGCGCGCATGCGGTCCTGCGCCTTACGCATTTTCGAGGCGGCGACCATCTCCATGGCCTTGGTGATCTTGCGCGTGTTCTGCACGCTCTTGATCTTGTTGCGGATTTCTTTGCTGCTGGGCATAGGACCGTTTCTTCAGTGTGCGGGGCTAGGGAGTGTTAGTAACTGCCGCTCTTCTTCCATTCTTCGATCGCCGCCTTCAACGCTTTTTCTTCATCAGGCCCCATGTCCTTCGCCTGTTCGATCTTGTTCATGAGGTCTGCATGCGCGGTTTTCATGAAATCACGCAGACTGCGTTCGGCCGCCAGCGCTTTTTTGACTTCGATATCGTCAAAATAGCCGTTGTTGACGGCAAACAGCGTGAGCACCATTTCATTCACCTGCAGCGGTTGATACTGCGGCTGCTTCATGAGCTCGGTAACCATGCGGCCGCGCTCGAGCTGCTTGCGGGTCGCTTCATCGAGATCGGAAGCGAACTGCGCAAACGCTGCGAGCTCGCGATATTGGGCGAGCGCAAGGCGCACGCCTGCGCCGACGTCTTTGCGCTTCATCACCTTGGTTTGCGCCGCACCGCCTACCCGCGACACCGAGATACCGGCGTTAATGGCGGGACGTATTCCGGAGTTGAACAAATCCGTCTCCAGAAAGATCTGGCCGTCGGTAATCGATATGACGTTGGTAGGAACGAATGCTGACACGTCGCCCGCCTGCGTTTCGATAACGGGGAGGGCGGTCAGCGACCCGGTCTTCCCTTTGACTGCACCGTTGGTGAACTTCTCGACATATTCCTCATTCACCCGTGCGGCACGCTCGAGCAGACGCGAATGCAGATAAAAGACGTCGCCCGGGTAGGCTTCGCGTCCTGGCGGGCGGCGCAGTAACAGCGATACCTGACGATAAGCCCATGCCTGCTTGGTCAGGTCGTCATAAATGATGAGCGCGTCCTGGCCGCGGTCGCGGAAGTATTCGCCCATGGTGCAGCCCGAGTAGGGCGCGATGTATTGCATCGCCGCGGACTCGGATGCCGACGCGGCAACCACGATGGTATATGCCATCGCGCCGTGCTCTTCGAGCTTGCGCACGACGTTGGCGATGGTCGAGGCTTTCTGGCCAACGGCCACGTAGATGCAGAAAAGATCTTTGCCTTTCTGGTTGATGATGGTGTCGACGGCCACGGCAGTCTTTCCGGTCTGACGGTCACCGATGATGAGCTCACGCTGACCACGGCCGACCGGCACCATTGAATCGATCGCTTTCAGCCCAGTCTGCACCGCCTGCGACACCGATTTGCGCGCGATGACGCCGGGGGCAACTTTCTCGATCACATCGGTGAGCTTGGCGTTGATTGGCCCCTTGCCGTCAATCGGTTGGCCGAGCGAGTTGACGACGCGGCCGATCAATTCAGGACCTATCGGAACCGACAATATCTGGCCCGTGCACTTGACGGTGTCGCCTTCCGAAATATGCTCATACTCGCCAAATACGACGGCGCCGACGGAATCCCGCTCCAGATTAAGCGCAAGGCCATACGTATTCTTGGGAAACTCCAGCATTTCCCCCTGCATGACGTCGGCGAGTCCGTGTATACGGCAAATGCCGTCAGTCACCGAGATGATGGTGCCCTGCGTGCGCGATTCCGTGCTGGCCGCCAGCCCCTGGATCCGGCTCTTGATGAGTTCGCTGATTTCCGACGGGTTTAGTTGCATCTGTTACTCCTAACGGGTTAGCGCAGCAGACATCGCTTCTAGTCTGCCCCGCACGGTGGCGTCCATTACTTTGTCGCCAACCACGATACGTACACCGCCGATCAACTCCGGATCGACGCTTACCTGTGCGCGCACTTTGCGCTGATATTTGTTTTCAAGCCTGGTGATGATCTGCGCGACCTGCGCATCATCCATCGCATAGGCCGAATGGATCTGCGCCTCGAGGAGGTCTTCGTGTTCCAGTTTGAGCCGTTCATACAGTGAGCGAATTTCCGGCACGATCGTGAGACGCCCGTTCTGCACCAGCAACTGCACGAAGTTGCGGGCGGCTCCGTCCACGCTATCGCCCAGCACGCCGAGCAACAGGCTTTCGAGCTGCGCGCGACTGACATTGGGATTGCCAATGGCGCGTGCGACGTGCTCGTCGCGCACCACAACATCGATGAACTCGAGCATTTGCGACCATTGCGCGAGCGCGTTGCGCTCGCGGGCGAGCTTGAACGCGGCTTCAGCGTATGGACGTGCGATGGTGACGGTTTCAGCCATGGCTCGTTATAGCTGCGCCTGCAGCGAGCGCAACAGATCAGCGTGGGTTTTGGCGTCGACTTCGCGGCGCAGAATCTGCTCGGCGCCAGCGACGGCAAGCGTAGCGACCTGGGTACGCAGCGTTTCCTTGGCGCGCGAGACTTCCTGCTCGATTTCCGCCTTGGCCGCCGCCTTTTCGCGGGTCGTTTCCTCACGCGCGGACGCTTTGGCGTCTTCTATCATCTGCGCCACGCGCTTTTCAGCCTGCGCGATGATCTCCGCGGCGCGTCCACGCGCTTTCACGAGCTCTTCGTCTGCCTGCCTGGTCGACAGTTCAAGGGTGCGCTTTCCCTGCTCGGCAGCTGCCAGACCATCGGCAATCTGCTTCTGGCGCGCGTCTATGGCCCGCGTGAGCGGCGGCCAGACGAACTTCGCACAGAACCAGATGAACGCGAAAAACGTGACCGCCTGGGCAAACAGCGTAACGTTTATGTTCATGGGTTATGACCTGAAGGACGATAGGTTAGGGATCAGCCCAGGCTCGAAAGCAGCGGGTTGCCGGTTGCGAACCAGAGTGCGAGACCGACGCCGATGATGAACGACGCGTCGATCAGACCGAGGAGCAGGAATACTTTCGCCTGCAGTTGCGGAATGAGCTCAGGCTGGCGCGCCGCACCCTCCAGGAAACGGCTGCACATGATGCCGACGCCTACGCACGCGCCGAGCGCCCCCAGGCCGATCATCAGGCCGATACCGATGCCGGTAAACGCCTGTATCTGTGCTATCAGTTGCAATTTGTCCATTTGCTTTCCTTTCTTTATATGAACGCGGTTTGTTGGGTGTTAGTGGCTCTCGTGTGCAAGAGAGATATACACGATCGTCAGCATCATGAAGATGTAGGCCTGCAGCAGCACGATGAGTATGTGGAAAATTTCCCAGCCCAGTCCGAGCCAGAACGCAAAGAACGAGCCTAAGAATCCGGTCGCCGCCCACATCCACAGCAGCAGGAAAATGATCTCACCGGCGTAGATGTTGCCGTAGAGACGCAACGAGTGCGACAGCGGCTTAGAGATGTACTCGACGATGTTGAAAAGGAAATTGAAGAGAATCAGCAGCGGCGATAAAAACAGTGGGCGCGTACCGAAAGGCGTGCATAGAAGCTCGTGCAGCCAGCCGCCGACGCCCTTCACTTTGAGATTGAAAAAGATCATCAACCCCCACACCGACAGCGCGAGCGCGAAAGTCGTATTCACGTCAGAAGTGGGAACCGGCTTCCAGTTGTGCTGCTGAAAAACACTACCCGTCACCCATGACGCGAGATCGGCGGGAATGAAATCCATCGCGTTCATGAGCACCGCCCATACGAATACCGTCAGTGCGAGCGGCGCGACGAAGGCGCGGCCACCGTGAAAAATGCCTTTGACTTGGTCGTCGACGAAATCGAAAAGCAGCTCGACGAAAGCCTGTCTTCGGCCCGGAACGCCGGAGGTCGCTCCGCGTACGACCCACCAGATAAAGCCTATTCCGATGACACCGAGGAGTACGCCGGTTAGCAGCGTATCGAGATGCAGTGTCCAGAAAGGTCCGTCCCCGAGCTTGATCGTGCGGTTCGTCAGGTGGTGACTAATGTATTCGGTCGGGGTTAGTTCGGTTTCTGCCGCCATCGGCATTCCTTGCGAGTTTTGGCGGGCGCTACCGCCGGTTTAGGACGCAGCGCCCTCTCTTTCGATATTAGCGATTCTTGACGAGAAGAGCCGCCGGCTGAATAAGCACTGCGGCAATGAAGGTAGCGATGAACAGCGGCGCGATGACTTCGTGATAGAACTTCAACACGACCCAAGCCTGCAGCACGATGAGCACGAGCTTGACGGACTCGGCGCGTACAAGCGCGTGGATGGTCTGCGCCGCCGTATCGATTCCGCGCCCAGCAACCATAAACAGATAAACGCCCCCTGCTACCACGACGGTGATGCCTCCCAATAATGCTGACAGCGCACCGTGTATTCCCAACCATAACGCAGCGATGAGCGCCGCCGCCACCGATGCACAAGATTGCCACAGTAATACGAGCCGCAACGGCCGGCTGTCCGCGGAACTGAGCAAGCGTGGCTCGATATGAGTTGAGCTCGCCTCGGCTCGCACCAGGAATTGTCCGTAGTTGACCGCGCCGCAGAAACTAGACCTTAGTCCAATCGCCGCATGCGAGGCTGAAACGGAGAGGAGGTGCGATACTCGGGGTGCGCTAAATCTTGTTGATTATACTGAAAATCGGGCGCAGTCGTCAAAACCGTGGCGGGTGTGTACGGGCGTCAATGGCGATCGATCAAACCCGCCAGCAGGGTGTCGAGCTGCGCCAGGCTGGTGTAGTCGATAACTAGTGCACCATGGCCCTTGCGCCCCTGCTTGATGGTTACACGGGTGCCGAGTTTCTGGGATAACTCTTCCTGCAACCTCAGAATATCGCGGTCTGTCACACGCCGCGTCTTTCCGGCGCCGGCGCCCTTCAGCTGTCGGCTGACCAGCCGTTCGGTGTCGCGCACGGACAGACTTTTGGCCACAATCATGCGTGCGGCGTCGATCTGTGCCATGCCGGACAGCGCGAGCAATGCCCGCGCGTGTCCCATGTCGAGCTTGCCCTGTTGCACCAGGTCGCGTACCGGCGCGGACAGCGCCAGTAGCCGCAGCAAGTTGGTCACGGCGCTGCGCGAGCGCCCGACCATTTCCGCGGCCCGGTCGTGAGTGATGCTGAATTCGTCGATGAGGCGTTGAATACCGGTGGCCTGCTCGAGCGGATTGAGATCCTCGCGCTGGATATTTTCGATGAGTGCCATCGCCAGAGCCGCGTTGTCCGCCACCTCGCGGACCACGACCGGGACTTTATCGAGGCCGGCCATGCGAGCCGCGCGCCAGCGTCTTTCACCCGCGATGATTTCGTAACTGCCGCCCTCGACGGGGCGCACCAGTATCGGCTGTATCACCCCCTGAGCGCGAATCGAATCAGCCAACTCTTTCAGAGCGCCCTCGTCCATGCGCGTACGCGGTTGGTATTTGCCAGGCCGCAGCAGGTCAACATGCGCTTCGCCCGGGCGATCGGCAGCTGGCGACGAGGCTGCCGGCTCGTCGTCGCCTCCGAGCAGCGCATCGAGTCCTCGCCCCAGCCCTCGCACTTTCACCATGGTCGTCCTCGCTGTGTGGCCGTCGTTGTCGCTTATGCCCCGTGCGCAACGCGGTTCAGCATCTCGCCCGCCAAGGCGAGATACGCCTGCGCTCCCTTCGAGCTTTTGTCGAGCTCAAGCGCCGGTATACCGTGGCTGGGTGCCTCCGCCAGCCGTACATTACGTGGTATGACGGTACGGTAGACCTTGTCACCGAAATGCTGGCGCAGTTGTGCCGACACCTGTTGCGCAAGCGTGTTGCGTGGATCGTACATGGTGCGCAGCAAGCCTTCGATCTCGAGCCGCGGATTGAGGTGAGCGCGCACCTTCTTGACCGTCTGGACCAGATCGCTTAATCCTTCGAGCGCATAGTATTCGCATTGCATGGGTATGAGCACAGCTTGCGCCGCGCACAGCGCATTGACCGTAAGCAGGTTCAGCGCGGGCGGGCAGTCGATCAAAACAAAATCGTAGTTAGCGCAGACTTTCTCGAGAGCGCTCTTCAGCCGCGTTTCACGCTGGTCAATGTCGACGAGCTCAATTTCCGCTCCGGCGAGCTCGCGATTCGCCGGCACCACGTCGTAATTGCTGTTGCGCGCCCGCACGCGGACCGCATCGATGTCCGCGACGCCGAGCAGCACGTGATAAACCGTCTGCGCAAGCGTGCGCTTGTCAATACCGCTCCCCATGGTCGCATTACCCTGAGGGTCCAAGTCGATTAGCAGCACGCGCTGTTGCGTCAGCGCTAGGCTCGCCGCCAAGTTCACGCTCGTGGTCGTCTTGCCGACGCCCCCTTTCTGGTTGGTCACTGCGAGCACTTTCGGCATATCACAACGCCGGCTTCACGATCACGAGATGACGAGCTGCGCTAAGACCCGGCACGTTGAGCGCGACGACTTTGTCCACTGCGTAGCCTTTCGGGATCGTGGACATCTCGTCGCGTGGATATGCACCTTTCATCGCAGCCAGTATTCCCCCCGGCGTGCAATAGCGGCCCGCCGTTTTTACAAACTGCGCCAGATCTGAAAAGGCGCGTGCTATGACAAGCGCATAACGCTGCGCCGTCTCCCATTTTTCGATCCGCTCACTCACCACGTCGACGTTAGAAAGCGCCAGCTCAATTACGGCCTGGCGCAGAAAAGCCGTTTTTTTGCGATTGCTGTCCAGCAGCGTCACGCGCTCGTGGGGCCACACGAGCGCAAGCGGAATACCAGGCAGACCCGCGCCGCTGCCGACGTCGAGCGTAGAGCCGGATGCAAGATGCGGTGCGACAGCCAGACTATCGAGCAGATGCGTCGTCACGATCGCGTCGGTTCCATGCACCGCGGTCAGGTTGTGGACGCGATTCCATTTCGTAATAAGGGCCGCGTACCCGAGCAGTTTCTCTTGCACGGATGCGCTGACGCGCAGGCCGAGCGCACTCAAACCCTGCGCGAGCTGTTGTTCCGGACTCATGCCGATTTTTGTTTTGCAAGCAGCCCCCGCTTCAAGTGCACCATCAACAGGGAAATCGCGGCCGGCGTAATACCGGAAATGCGTGCGGCCTGACCGAGGGTTTCCGGACGATGCTGATTCAATTTTTGCTGCACTTCGATCGACAGGCCGCGCACCAGGCGGTAGTCGATATCGCTTGGCAAGCGCGTCGTTTCATATGCTTCCTGCCGCGCCACCTCGTCGCGCTGGCGTTCGATGTAACCGTGGTATTTGGTCTGGATTTCCGCTTGCTCGGCGACCTGCAGATCATCGACGCCGGGGCCTGCGCCAGGTAACGTCATCAAAGACGCGTAGCCGACACCAGGACGACGCAACAAATCCTGCAAAGTGTAATCGCGTTCGAGGGGTTGGCCGAGCACGCGTTCCGCTTGAGCCGCCGCCACTACCTTCGGGTTGACCCAGGTTGACTTGAGCCGCTCGACTTCCTGTGCCACTGCCGCATGCTTGCGCTCGAAATGCTGCCAGCGTTTGTCGTCCACTATGCCAAGCTCGTGTCCAATCTGCGTGAGCCGCATGTCCGCGTTGTCTTCGCGCAAGCTCAGGCGATACTCGGCGCGGCTTGTAAACATGCGATACGGCTCCGAGACGCCTCGCGTTATCAAATCGTCAACCAGCACGCCCAAATACGCCTGGTCGCGGCGCGGACACCACGCGGGGGAGTCGGTGACATAACGTGCAGCATTGATACCCGCAAGCAGGCCCTGTGCGGCCGCCTCTTCGTACCCGGTCGTGCCGTTGATCTGTCCGGCGAAAAATAATCCCCCTATCGCTTTAGTTTCGAGGGAGCTGCGCAGCGCGCGCGGATCGAAGTAATCGTATTCAATCGCGTACCCAGGACGCGTGATATGCCCGCGCTCGAGTCCCTTGATCGAGTGCACGACCTCCAGCTGGACGTCGAACGGGAGGCTCGTCGAGATGCCGTTGGGATAAAACTCGTTGACCGTGAGACCTTCGGGCTCGAGGAAAATCTGATGCGCGCTTTTTCCCGCGAAGCGCGTGATCTTATCTTCAATCGAGGGGCAGTAGCGCGGCCCGATGCCTTCGATCACGCCCGTGAAGAGCGGCGAACGATCGAGTCCCGCGCGTATGATTTCATGCGTGCGCTCGTTCGTGTGCGTGATCCAGCACGGCAGCTGTGCCGGGTGCTGCGATGCAGAGCCGAGAAAAGAAAAGACCGGTGTCGGCTCGTCACCAGGTTGTTCGGTGAGCTGCCTAAAATCGATGCTGCGCCCATCGATGCGCGGTGGCGTACCCGTCTTGAGCCGGCCCGCGGGCAGTTTGAGCTCGCGTAACCGCGCGGCAAGGTTGAGCGCGGGAGGGTCACCTGCGCGACCGCCACGATAATTGTTTAGCCCGACGTGTATCAAACCCCCAAGGAACGTGCCTACCGTCAGTACTACTGCACGGGTAGCAAAACGAAGCCCGACTTCGGTGGTGACGCTACACACACGTTCTTGGTGAACCTCAATATCCCCTACAGACTGCTGAATAATCAATAGGTTACGTTGGTTTTCCAAGCGCCTGCGAATGGCCAGCCGATAGAGACTGCGATCGGCCTGTGCGCGCGTAGCGCGGACGGCTGGGCCTTTGCGGGAGTTGAGGATTCTGAACTGGATACCGGCCTCGTCAGCCGCCTCCGCCATTGCTCCACCGAGCGCGTCAATTTCCTTAACCAAATGACCCTTGCCGATCCCGCCGATCGACGGGTTGCATGACATCTGCCCCAACGTTTCGATATTTTGCGTCAACAGCAATGTGCGCCGTCCCATGCGCGCGCTGGCGAGAGCCGCCTCACTCCCTGCGTGCCCCCCGCCGACGACGATTACGTCAAAACAATCGGTTGTTTTCATTTGGTACATGATAACAAAAGACGCCTCGTGCCACGTCGATGTTTCACGTGAAACACCCTACTTCCCGATGCAGAATCGCGAGAAGATCTCTCCTAGCAAGTCATCGGCGGTGAATTTCCCCGTGATAGTAATGAGCGCCTCTTGGGCGAGCCGCAACTCCTCGGCGAAGAGTTCCAGCTGCCCGGGGTTGCGGCTGGCACCTTCCAAGTGCGCCCTTGCGGACTCCAACGCATGCAGATGCCGAGCCCTCGCCATATATAGCCCCTCGCCCGAGGTGGTCCACCCCGCATGTTCCAAGATCGTTTGCTGTAGCAGTTCGACGCCCCCGCCGGTTTTGGCAGACATCCAGATTCGAGTCATCTCTCCACGAATTTCCCGACGCGGGCTTTCGCCGGGAAGATCGATCTTATTCATCGCAACCACGACCTGGGCCTTGATGCCCGCCACGATGTCGGCCTCAATGCGATGGGTCTCGGGGCGTGTGACATCGGCTACCCACACGACTAGGTCTGCGCCCCGAATTGCGTCCCAAGTCTTTGAAATACCTATCTTTTCGACCAGGTCTTCCGAGTGCCGCAAGCCCGCCGTATCGATGATGTGTATAGGAACACCCTGCAGGCTGACAGGCTCGCGCAACGCATCGCGCGTGGTCCCGGGCAGGTCGGTAACAATCGCTCTCTCGTTGCCGGCCAGGCGATTAAGCAAGCTGGATTTGCCCACGTTAGGCGCACCCGCCAGTACCACCTGCAATCCTTCACGCAATAAACTGCCGCGTCGCGACGCCGCTAATATTTGAGCAAGCTCGGCGCTAAGCTGAGTGAGCTTGGCGTGCGCGCCGGCCTCCTGCAGAAACTGCTCGTCCTCCTCGGGAAAATCCAGCGTCGCCTCGACGAGCATGCGCAGGTCGATCAGCCCTTGCACCATCTTGTCGATGCGGCCCGAAAACTCTCCCTGCAGCGAGCGCAAGGCGCAGCGTGCCGCCTCCTCCGTCGCCGCATCGATAAGATCCGCCACGCTTTCCGCCTGTGCAAGATCCATCTTGTCGTTGAGAAAAGCGCGACGCGTGAATTCACCCGGCTCGGCTACGCGTGCGCCGAGCTCAAGACAACGCGCGAGCAACAAACGCAGCACAGCAAGCCCGCCGTGCCCTTGTAGCTCGATCACGTCTTCGCCGGTATATGAGTTCGGCGCCGGGAAGAACAGCGTCAGGCCCTCATCGATGATCTGGCCGTCGCAATCGCGGAATGTCGCGCGCGTTGCCCGGCGCGGCATGGCAGGCTTTCCGATCAGCGCATCCAAAAACGGCGTGAGCCTCTCGCCGGAAATGCGCACCACGCCGATGGCGCCACGACCAGCCGGCGTTGCGATCGCAGCTATGGTGTCATTTCTTGCCATGCGCCGGTGTGGCGCCAGCGATAGCGCGCTTGATCTGCCACTGCTGCGCTATTGAAAGGATGTTGTTGATCAACCAGTAGAGCACCAGCCCGGCGGGAAAGAAGAAGAAGAAAACGCTGAAGGCGATGGGCATTATCTTCATGACTTTGGCCTGCACCGGATCGGGTGGCTCGGGATTCAGGTAGGTCTGAAATATCATCGTCGCGCCCATCAGCACTGGCAGCACGTAGTAGGGGTCGGCGACCGACAAATCCTCTACCCACAGCGCAAAGGGCGCATGCCGCAACTCGATTGCGGCTAGCAAAGTCCAATAAAGAGCAATGAAAACAGGTATTTGAACCGCTATTGGCAGACAGCCTCCCAGCGGATTGATCTTCTCTGTCTTATAGAGCTCGAGCATTGCTTGGTTCATGCGCTGGCGGTCGTCGCCATACTGCTCCTTGAGCTTCTGCAAGCGCGGCGCCACCATACCCATGCGCGCCATCGACCGGTAGCTTGCGGCGGATAGCGGGTAAAACAATGCCTTGATGATCACCGTCAGCAGGATGATAGCGACACCCCAATTGCCCACCCATCCATAAAGCCATTTCAAAACCCAGAACAACGGCTTCGCAATGACCGTCAGCCAACCGAAATCAATTGTCAGGTCGAGTCCCGGGGCCAGCTTCTCGAGCGTCTCCTGATCCTGCGGCCCCGCGTACAACGACACTGCGGGCGTCTGGGTCACGCCCGGTTCCGCGCGCGCGAGCGGCACAACCACGCCAGCACGATAAAGGCCGTTATCAAGGCGCTCCGTGTAAAACTCCCGGGGCGCACCGTTGGGTGGCAGCCACGCGCTCAGGAAATAGTGCTGGACCATGGCGATCCACCCGTCATTGCTCTTCTTCGGATAGGGGATCTTGCCTTTGTCGATATCCGAGAACGCCACCTTCTGAAACTTTTCTTTGTCCGTATACACAGCCGCGCCCGTAAACGTCGGCAACATAGCCGAATCGCCGGACGGCGGCACGCTGTCGCGCACGAGCTGAAAATATCCGTCGACCGGCAGCGCTGCAGAAGTTTTGTTTTCTATTTCATAACTGACCCCAACGACATAACTACCGCGGTGGAACGTATAAACTTTCGTGGCCTTGACGCCATTTACGGCAGGCGCCGCTAGGCGCACCTCCAACGTGCTGGCCTGCGGCGCGAGCTTTGTTTCGCGCGTCTCCACTGTATAGTGCGTACGATGGGTGGGCATCCCATTTCCGATCAAGCCCGACTGCACAACATAAGTATGTTCTGGGCTTTGCTGCAGCAGGACGAAATTCTTTTTTTTGTCCAGCGTGTCGCGGTGCGCAAGCAATTCCAGCCGTCGCAAATCGCCACCGAGTGTGTCGATCTCCGCGACGAATAGGTCGGTTTCCACCCTCACCGTCTCGCCCTTCTGCAATGCGCCCCCGGCGGGTGGCGGCGATGGCGTGACTGTCGCCGATGGCGTGGGCGCCGCCGGGACCGGTGATCCTGCCGTTGGTGCGGCCGGCACACTCGTGCTTGAAGCTGCGGGCGGTTGCTGTTCCCGATGCCAGGCATCCATCAGCAGATAGACCGACATGAAGAATGCGGCGAAAAGAATCAGGCGTTGGGTGTCCATCATTGACCCGGCGGGCTCAGTCTTCAGCGGGTGCGCGCGGCTTCCCGCTCGCTCAATTGGCGCTGGGCGCGCTCGAACAGCAGGTTAATCTCAGTCCGCGCAGCAAGAGAATTTGCGCGCTTAACGCTCGCGCGTGGCCGGACGACTATGTCCATGCCGCATAAAGCACCGCGTGCAATACGAAACGCCTCGCGCGCCAGGCGCTTGCAATAGTTTCGCGCTACCGCCTGTGGTACGGTACGCTTACTGACCACGATCCCCAAGCGAGCGTCGCCAGTGCCGTTGGGTCTTGCGTAAACGCGAAACAATTCCCCTCCCACCGAGCACTTATAGGCGAAGACCGCCGCAAACGCGTGGGGCCCATCAAGCCGCTGCCCGCGCGCATATGCATGTTTACCCGTGTTACGTCTCAAACGCCGAGTCGCGCGCGGCCTTTACTGCGGCGCGCGCGGATAACCGCACGACCACCGCGAGTTTTCATTCGAACCCGGAATCCGTGCGTGCGTTTACGCCGCGTTGTAGAGGGTTGATAGGTACGTTTCATGTTGCTCGCCCACGCTCGTGAAAAAGGCTGCTATTACAACCGCTAAGGCATGTTTCTGTCAATGCGATCGCGCGCACGCGATTTTCATGCACGATGCACGGCAACGTTGTGGATAACCTTGCTCAAAGACGATAAAATCCTGACTCAACTCTTTGTCACCTTCCCACGCTCGACTCCCTTGCACCATGACTAGCTTCTGGCGTTCTTGTCTTGTCCATTTCGAACAAAAACTGCCAGCGCAACAGTTCAAAACGTGGATCAAACCGCTTAAGTTCCAGCAGCTCGAAGAGACCGTTACGTTGACTGCGCCGAATCGGTTCGTTCTGCAGTGGATACGTGACCGCTTCCTGGCGGAAATCGAGGTTCTCGCGGCGGAGCGCCTCGGCGCGGGCGCCAAGATAAATCTGGTGCTCGCCGATAAAGAGACGACTACCCAAACCAAAACGCTGACAAGCGAGGAGCCGGCGCCACCAGCCAAATCCAGCGCTCGCGACGTTTCTCGCCTTAATCCGGAGTTCACGTTCGAAACCTTTGTAACCGGCAAAGCCAACGAATTGGCTCGGGCCGCGGCGATCCAGGTGGCTGAGCGCGCCGGCGAGGCATACAACCCACTTTTCATTTACGGCGGCGTGGGCCTGGGCAAGACCCACCTCACCCACGCGATCGGCAATCTCGTCCAGCAGCGCAATCCGCAGAGCCGTATCCGCTACATTCACGCCGAGCAATACGTGTCCGACGTTGTGCGAGCCTATCAGCATAAGGCGTTCGATGACTTCAAACGCTATTACCATTCGCTCGACCTATTGCTGATCGACGATATCCAGTTTTTCTGCGGCAAGAGCCGTACCCAGGAGGAGTTCTTTTACGCCTTCAATGCCCTGATCGAATCGCGCAAACAGGTTGTCATCACCTGCGATACTTATCCACGCGAGATCGCCGGTATGGAGAACCGCCTGATTTCGCGTTTCGGCTGGGGTCTTACCGTCGCGGTGGAGCCGCCCGAGCTCGAGATGCGTGTAGCGATCCTACTCAAGAAGGCGGAGCTCGAGAACATCACCCTCGACCAGTCGGTCGCCTTCTTCATCGCGAGCCACAGTCAGACCAACGTGCGCGAACTCGAGGGCGCGCTGAAACGTATCCTCGCCTATTCGCGCTTCTCCGGCCTACCGATTTCCATCGATCTATGTCGCGACGCGCTCAAGGACCTGCTCGCGCTGCAGAACCGCCACGTTTCGATCGACAACATCCAAAAGACGGTCGCCGATTACTATAAGATCAAGGTCTCGGAAATGTACTCCAAGAAGCGCTCGCGCAATGTGGCCCGGCCACGGCAGATCGCGATGGCGCTTGCCAAAGAGCTGACTCATCTGAGCCTTCCCGATATCGGTGAAGCTTTCGGCGGCCGCGATCATACCACCGTCCTGCACGCCTGCCGCAAAGTCGCCGCCCTCAAAGCTACCAATCAGGACGTGACCAAGGACTTCGATTCGCTGCTGAAAGTTTTGCGCACATGAACAAGTTGTGCGCTGCGTGTGCATAACTCCAAAAGTTGGACCAACCTGATTACCATTAACAAATCATTCACTCCTTACTCCTGCTTTTACACACATCGCAGGACCATTGCTGTGCCCCGACCCGTCTTTGTTCGAGGCGAGTATCCACAAAAGCCCTAAGAGTAATTACTACTACTAGAAAGAAATAGTTTATGAAGCTAGTACAAGCAAAGCGCGACGAGCTTCTGAAACCGCTGCAAGCTGTCTCCGGCATCGTTGAAAAGCGCCATACCTTGCCGATACTGTCGAACGTTCTCATCGAGCGTTCCAGTGACATGCTGCACCTGCTTGCCACGGACCTCGAAATCCAGGTATCGACGAGCTTTGCCAGTCCGCAAAAGGGCGGGGAGAACTATCAGGTTACTACCTCCGCCCGGAAGCTCCTTGATATCCTGCGCTCGCTGCCGGAGCAGGCCGATGTTACGCTCGAGGCCCAAAACAACCGCATGCTGGTGCGGTCGGGAAAGAGCCGCTTCAATTTGCAGATACTGCCGGCTGAGGATTTCCCCAAGCTTGCTCAGGCCGGAGCGAAAACCGGCAAGATCAAGACGACGCAGAAAATACTGCGTTCCGTGCTGCTGCAGGTGCAGTATGCGATGGCGCAGCAGGACATCAGGTACTACCTCAACGGCATGCTGCTAGTCCTGGAAGGAAACACGCTGAAGGCGGTAGCCACTGATGGCCACCGGCTCGCTTACGCGAGCGTGCAGCTTGAGGACAAGGCTGAAGCTCATGAGGTCATCCTGCCGCGCAAGTCCATCCAGGAGCTTATCAAGCTGCTCGCGGACATCGACAGCCCGGTAGTCGTCGATCTGGCGGCTAGCCAAGTGGCGTTCAAGATCGATGGTGTCGATCTCGTTACCAAAGTCGTCGATGGCAAGTTCCCCGACTACACGCGAGTGATTCCGACCAATTACAGCAAGAGCTTTACGGTCTCGCGCCAGACTCTGCAACAGGCCTTACAGCGCGTCGCCATTCTATCGAACGAAAAATTTCGCGGTGTGCGCTGGACTTTGACCTCAGGCCAGCTGCGCATAGCGTGCACCAACACTGAGCAAGAGGAGGCTTTTGAGGACCTCGAGGTCCCCTATAGCGGTGACGCTCTTGATATTGGTTTCAACGTCACCTATTTGCTCGACGTCCTGAACAACCTGTCGAGCGAGCAGATCACCTGCTCTTTCGGGGACGCGAACAGTAGCGTGCTCATCACGATCGCGGAAGACAGCGCTTTCCGCTATGTCGTGATGCCCATGCGGATTTGATGCACCGGCACATTAGAACATGAATGACAAGACACAACCCACGAACGGTAACGGCGATTACGACGCAGACAGCATAAAAATCCTGAAAGGCCTGGAAGCGGTGCGCAAGCGTCCAGGCATGTACATCGGCGACACCGCGGATGGGACAGGTTTGCACCATATGGTGTTCGAAGTAGTCGACAACGCCATCGATGAAGCGCTTGCGGGCTATTGCAATGCGATTACGGTCACCATACATCCGGACAATTCGGTCAGCGTGCAGGATAACGGCCGCGGCATACCGACCGAGATCAAGGAGGATGATGAACAGAGGCGATCGGCCGCCGAAATCGTGATGACCGAGCTGCACGCAGGCGGCAAATTCGACAATAACTCCTACAAAATCTCGGGTGGCCTGCACGGCGTCGGAGTTTCGGTGGTCAACGCACTGTCGGAATGGCTGCGCCTCACTATCCGCCGCGACGGCAAGAGTTATTACATCGAATTCAAGGACGGCGCGGCCGTCGCGCCGCTGAAGGAGACCGGCCGCACCGAAAAGCGCGGCACCGAAGTGCACTTTCTGGCGAGCCGGGACACGTTCACGAACATCGAGTATCACTATGATATTTTCGCGAAACGCCTGCGGGAGCTTTCATTCCTTAACAACGGTGTCAACATCAACCTTGTCGATCAACGCGTCGGTAAGCAGGAGAATTTCTCTTTCAGCGGCGGCGTAAAAGGGTTCGTCGAGTATATGAACCGTAGCAAGACGCCCCTCCATCCCAAGATCTTTTACTCTGAAGGCAGCAAGGACGGTATCACCGTAGAAGTTGCAATGCAGTGGAACGATTCCTACGCCGAGTCGGTGCAGTGCTTCACCAATAATATCCCCCAGCGCGACGGCGGCACACATCTGACAGGCCTGCGCGCCGCCATGACGCGCACGCTCAATAATTTCATCGAGCAGAACGAGTTCGCCAAAAAAGCAAAGGTGGAGACATCCGGCGATGACATGCGCGAAGGGTTGACCTGTGTGCTCTCAGTGAAAGTGCCCGAGCCCAAATTTTCTTCGCAGACCAAGGACAAGCTCGTCTCGAGCGAGGTGCAGCCGGTCGTGCAGGAGGTAGTGGCCGCGAAGCTGAGCGAGTTTCTGCTCGAGAACCCGAATGACGCGCGCATCATCACCACCAAGATCATCGAGGCCGCGCGCGCGCGCGAGGCAGCCCGCCGCGCCCGCGACATGACACGGCGCAAAGGTGTGCTCGACTCGCTCGGCCTGCCGGGTAAACTCGCGGACTGCCAGGAGAAAGACCCGGCCCAAAGCGAGCTCTACATTGTCGAGGGCGATTCGGCGGGCGGCTCCGCGAAACAGGGCCGCGACCGCAAGTTCCAGGCGATCCTGCCGCTCAAGGGCAAGATCCTCAACGTCGAGAAAGCGCGTTTCGATAAACTGCTCTCCTCGCAGGAAATCACAACGCTCATCAACGTGCTCGGCTGCGGTATCGGCAAGGACGAATACAACGTCGAGAAGCTGCGCTACCACCGCATCATCATCATGACGGACGCGGATGTGGACGGGTCCCACATCCGCACCCTGCTCTTGACCTTTTTTTACCGGCAGATGCCGGAGCTGGTGGAGCGCGGTCACATTTACATCGCTCAGCCGCCGCTCTATAAGCTCAAACACGGCAAGAGCGAGCGGTATATCAAGGACGACCACGAGCTCAAGGAATATCTGCTCAAGCTCGCCCTCGACAACGCTGAATTGCATCCCGATTCCACAGCGGAGCCGCTCAACAAACAGGCGCTGGAGGCCGTCGCCAAGGAATACTTCCTGGCGGAAGCCGTTATCGAGCGCATGAGCCGTCTCATCGACCCGGCGGTGCTGCAGGTGCTACTAGACACACCGCAAGTCGATTTGAGCAGCGAAGAGGCGGCGGCGCAGAGTGCGCGTCGCATCCAAGCCGCGCTGGCCGGCGCCGATATCGAGATAGACCCGAAATACGACGAGAAGAACGAGCGCTACCTGCTGCTCATCAAGCGCACGCAGCACGGCAACCTCCATTACACCTCTCTCGACACCGATTTCATACAAAGCGGGGATTACGAACAGATTAAGAAGACCGCCCTCGTGCTGCAGGGGTTGTTGCGCGAAGGCGCTTACGTGAAGCGCGGCGAACAGCGCCATCAGATCCAGGATATCAAGGAGGCCCTCACCTGGCTGTTGGAAGAAGTCAAAAAAGGTCTCGCTATCCAGCGCTACAAAGGGCTGGGCGAAATGAACCCGGGGCAGCTGTGGGAAACGACTATGGACCCGACTGCACGCCGGCTGCTGCGCGCACAGATCGAAGATGCCATCACGGCCGACGAGATATTTACGACCCTGATGGGCGATCTCGTGGAGCCGCGGCGCGCGTTTATCGAGACCAACGCTCTCGGGGTGCGCAACCTCGACGTCTAAGACGGCGGCGGTCTTAAGACGCCGCGGCTTTACGCGCTTTCGCCGGTCTCGCTTTGGCCGCTGTTTTAGCTTCGCGCGGCACAAACTCGAAGCTAACCTTCCCATCCGGGCCGCGCACCAGCATCGCTGAAAACGGCCGCCCTTTCTTCGATATGAAGCGATGCAGTAGGTCGGTTTTGCCGGTTGCTAGCAACTTCTGCATTTGCTCGGGCTCGATTGGGCGCTGCAGAATGATCTTGCCCGAGCGGAAGTCACAGGTGCGGTCGGGCCCCACCGATTTCTCGCACACGTAGGCGACGCCGTGGCTGAACACGCGGCTCCCGCATTTCGGGCACGGCCCGAGCGACTGCTGATCTGAAAAGTCCACGGGCTTGGCATCGGCATCGTTGTTGCTCTGGCCAAAGTCGAATTCGGTATTGAAGTCAGCGTCGAGCTTCACCACTGCGACGAAGGGCTTGCCGGTGCGGCTGCGGAAACCTTGCAGCGGCCCGATGCTGCGCGTGGCGAGCAACTGCTCGGCCTCCGCGGGCTCGAGCTGGCGTCCGGCGAGAATTTTCCAGAGTGCAAAGTCGCATTTTTGACACTGGAACTTCTTGTAGTTCTCCTTTACGACGCCACCGCATTTGGGGCAAGGCGTGGCAAGCGTCGAAAAATCGCCCGGCACCGTGTCGCTTTCGTGCTCCTTGGTGCGCTTCACAATGTGGCGCGTCATGGTCACGATTTCCTTCATGAACTCCTCGCGTTTTAGCTTGCCGTGCTCCATTTGCGCGAGCTTGTATTCCCACTCGCCCGTGAGCTCAGGCGAGCGCAATTCGTCGATCTTGAGTCCCCGCAGCAACGTAATCAATTGAGCCGCTTTGGCGGTCGGCTGTAGCTCTCGACCGCTACGGTGCACATAGCGCTCGTAAATGAGGCCTTCGATAATCGCGGCGCGTGTGGCAGGCGTTCCCAGGCCCTTCTCGCGCATCGCCTCGCGCAGATCCTCGTCATCGACCAGCTTGCCCGCGCCTTCCATCGCAGAAAGGAGCGTGGCCTCGGTATAGCGCGCCGGCGGCTTGGTCTGCAGCTCGAGCACTTCCATAGCGCGCGCGCGGGGCGTTTCATTGGCAGTCACCGGCGCGAGCGTGGGCGCGTCATCGCTCTGTGCTTCTTTGCCATAAACCTCGAGCCAGCCGGCATTGACCATGACTTTGCCTTCACTCTTGAAAGGCTCGCCTTGAACTCGCGTCACACGGGTTGTTGTTAGAAACTCGGCAGCGGGAAAAAACACCGCCAGAAATCGCTTGGTCACCAGATCGTAGATCTTCGCCTCGACTTCACTCAAGTGCTTGGGTGCGAGCGAAGTGGGAATGATCGCGAAGTGGTCTGAAATCTTGGCGTTATTGAAAATGCGCTTGTTGGGACGCACCCACTTATTGGCGAGGATGCGCTTCACGAAGGGCTGGTAGGGCGCGCCCAGAACCTGCATCGACGCGGTCACGGTCGTGAGGTAATCCTCCGGCAGCGCGCGCGAGTCGGTCCGTGGATAGGTCAAGACCTTGTGCTTTTCGTAGAGTGACTGAGCGATCGACAGCGTGGTCTTGGCGGAGTAACCAAAGCGCCCGTTGGCTTCGCGCTGCAGGCTCGTGAGATCGTAGAGCAGCGGCGAGAGCTGGGTCGAGGGCTTGCTCTCCTCCTCGACGGTGCCGGTTTTACCAAGGCATTTCGCACGTATCGCCTCGGCTCGGGCCTTGTCCCATAGGCGTTCGGCGCGCAGCTCGGGGTCATCGGCTGTTTTCTTATCTTTTGCAAACGTCTCGTCGAACCAGCGGCCCGCGTATTCGCCGGCCTGGCACGCGAACGTGGCGTGAACTTCAAAGTAGTCGCGCGCGACGAAACGGCTGATCTTCTCTTCGCGCTCGACCAGGATCGCGAGCGTTGGGGTCTGCACACGCCCTACCGTGGTCAGATGAAAGCCGCCGGACTTGGAGTTGAAGGCGGTCATGGCGCGCGTGCCATTGATGCCGACCAGCCAGTCAGACTCAGACCGGCATAGCGCGGCATCGGCGAGCGCAAGCATCTCCTGGTTTGCGCGCAGCTGCGCAAAACCTTCGCGTATCGACGCTGGCGTCATCGACTGGAGCCACAGGCGCTCGATCGGTTTCGGGGTTTTCGAATAACGCACAATATAGCGAAAAATCAGTTCGCCTTCGCGCCCAGCGTCGCATGCGTTGACGAGCCCAGTTATGTCCTTGCGCTTGATCAGCTTGAGCAGAACCTTGAGCCGTTCCTCGGTTTTTTCTATTGGAAGTAGATCGAAATGTGGCGGAATGACGGGTAGATGAGCAAGCGACCACTTGCCACGCTTCACTTCCACGCCTTCCGGCGGCACGATGGTGAGGAGATGGCCGACCGCGGACGACAGCACGTATTCGTCACTTTCGAAATAATCGCCGTGTTTGGTAAAGCCGCCGAGCACGCGGGCGATGTCGTTCGCGACCGAGGGTTTCTCCGCGATGATTAATCTTTTCCCGGCCGCAGCTTTCGCCGCGACGGCGGTGGTTTTGGCGCGCGCGCGTTTTTTCGTAGCCATCAACGGTCAATTCAAGGTCGCAGCAGGAGCCCGAGCAAATGAGCGCAAGATGATAAGAACAAAAAACCGCCAGTGCAAGCTTTCGTCCGTGCGTTAGCGCACGCGCTGATAAAGCCCACCGGGAAGATTTTCAATTATTCCAGCGATTTCCAGCCTGAGCAGCGCGGCGGAAATCGCCTCTGCCGGCATCGCGCAACGGGCGCACAACGCATCGATGCGCGCCGGCTCGTGGCCGAGCGATTCAAGCACGCGCGTGGCTTCGTCATCCAGCGGCGGCGTTTCAGCAGTACTAACGGCCGGCGCCCGGCCGACATTTAGTTCTTCGAGAATATCGTTGGCAGAATCGACGAGCTTGGCGCCCTGCTTGATGAGCGCGTGGCAACCTTTGGCGAGCGGTGAATGTATCGATCCCGGGAGGGCAAAAATTTCACGCCCCTGCTCGTTAGCCAAGCGCGCCGTAATCAGGGAGCCGCTCTCAAGCGCCGCCTCGACCACCAGGCAGCCGCTGCTCAAACCGCTAATCACGCGGTTGCGGCGCGGAAAGTTTGCGCTCAGCGCGGGTGTGCCCAGCGGAAACTCCGAGATCAATGCGCCGCGCGCGGCAAGTTCGAGCGCAAGAGGGCGGTTGCGCGCAGGGTAAACGATGTCCAGGCCGGTGCCAACGACCGCTATGCTGCTGGCGGTACCGGACAATCCGCCGCGATGCGCGGCCGCGTCGATGCCCAGCGCAAGCCCGCTCACGATCGTTAATCCCGCGTCGCTCAGCGCGTGCGCGAAGTCTTCGGCATTGGCGACCCCCTGCGCTGTCGCATTGCGGCTGCCGACGATCGCCAGCGCTGCATGGTTCAAAAGCTCGAGCCGGCCTTTCACGTACAGCAGGCACGGCGGGTCGGCGGTCTGCAGCAGCAGTTGTGGATAGTCCGCGTCGGCGAGCGTGACAATACGATTTGCAGGATCGGCAAGCCACGCGTGCGCGCGCTCCGCTGCACCGGCATTGCCACCCGCGACGATCTGGGCGGCAAGTTCCGGGGCGACGAAGCGCAGCAGTTCGCCATGGCGCGCAGCGAACACACGCTCCGGATTGCCGAATTCGCCCAGGAGTCGGCGCAAGCCAGCGCCGCCCAAGCCCGGGATCTGGGTCAGGCGCAGCCACAAGCTCACTTCATTGTGATCGACGGACGGCACGCCGCTGTGAGGTCATACGGCGCAAGCGCGCGCCAAGGGCAACGCGCGCGGCGCCGAGCTATCGCTAGGGATTGGTCGCGATGTCGAGCACGTTGACCTGGCGATCGGCTTTCATGATGAGCGCATAGGATGCGCGATCAAAGACGCGGAATACCATCATAAGGCCATAACGCTCGTCGGGCAGGTCTACGCTGGGCAATTTGCTCTTGTCGTCCTTGAAGCGATGGCCAAAGATGCCCACGCGGCCATACATAGGCGCTTCGCGCGTGCCGAGGGGCTCGTTGACATATTTGGTGCGAGGATTCCGCTCGTCGTAGACCAATCCGGTGCGGCCCCACAACGAGGCTTCACGCAATGGATACGTCGATGCGTTCAGATTGCGGTAGATCGCCAGCACGTTGCCGACTTCGAGCCCGTCACGGCTGCCGCGGTTGATGGCGACAATGGCGTTGTTGCCCACTTCATAAAGCCCGCCATAGGCGGCAATGATCTGGCCGCTGACCTTACGTGTCGGCGAGTGCGGGACGTAGTTGGTGAAAGAGACTTCGCGTGGTGCCGGCAGCAGGTAATCGCCCGCATAGATCTCAAGCGGCGACTTGACGATTTCAAGCGTGCTCACTTCGCCGAATTTATCGACCCGCGCATCGCCCAGGTACACCGCTTCCTGGCCAAGCACCTCCTGCGTCTGCGGATCGACCAGCGGCGAGCCGGGGCGGAAGATATAGTAGTACGTGCCCTGGTCCTGCGTCACGCCTTGGGCGTAAGCGACATTCCCAGCGCCCAGCGCAACGCGGCTCTCCTGCGTGCGCACGATGCGCGGCGCGGAGGCAAGTTGATTCGGAGTGATCACGAGCGGCTTACTGAGAAATGGTTCGATGTCGGCGGCGGGGATGGTGGGAATGGCCTCAGCTGCGATCGAGCTCGTGCGTGCTTGCGGCAAGAGCTTGACGGTTTCAGTTTTCAGCAATCTGAGGCGCATTTCTTCTGCGGAGCGGTCGAGCACTAGCACGTCGCCCGGATATATGCGGTTGGGGTTTTTGATCTGATCTTGATTCATCCTCCAGAGCTCAGGCCACTTGCCGGGATTTTTCAGGAAGCGCCCCGCGATCGACGATAATGTGTCACCGGGAACGACCACGTAACGATCGGGCGCCCCTTCCGCCATGTCGGATGGCGTGACTTGGGCCCCCGCGCTGGTGACCCAACTCCACAATAAAATCAGAGATATAATTGAATTTCTCATCGCGCCCCCTCAAATGGTTGCCGGGCTCAGGCGGCTGCTACGGCCGCCATTCATCATATATTGGTTTAAATTGTGCCCGTAGTTATTTAAATTTGCAAGGTTTATGGCATTACTTCCCATATTACAGTATCCGGACCCCCGCCTCCACACAGTCGCGCGCGCTGTATCCGACGTGGGTGACAAAATAAAGCGTTTAATCAAAGACATGGCAGAGACTATGTACGCAGCGCCGGGGATCGGCTTGGCCGCGACCCAAGTCGATGTGCATCAGCGGCTGATCATGGTGGATATATCGGACGCCCACGACGACCTTAAAGTCTTCATCAATCCCGAGATCGTCGCGCGTGAGGGTACCGCGGACTGCGAGGAAGGCTGCCTGTCCGTGCCCGGTATCTTTGAAAAGGTCAAACGCGCGCAGAAGATCAAGGTGCGCGCGCTCAATGCCCAGGGTCAGCCGTTCGAACTCGACGCCGATGGTTTGCTCGCCGTGTGCATTCAGCATGAAATGGATCATCTCGAAGGCAAGGTATTCGTCGAATATCTGTCGCGGCTCAAGCAGCAGAGAATCCTGGCCAAACTCAAGAAACAGCAGCGCCGGGTGATGTAAGACCTGATCTGCGCCACCACGAGCGCCTGGCTTACCCAACGCGCAGTTCGCCATGAAACTGATTTTCGCCGGCACTCCCGAATTTGCAGCGATCGCGCTCGACGCACTGCGCGCGGCGGGGTTGGACATCGCGCTGGTACTCACTCAGCCTGACCGCCCCGCCGGCCGCAATCTGCGCCTGCGTCCGAGCGCGGTAAAGCAACGGGCACTCGCCTATGGACTGCCCATTCTGCAACCAGATAGTCTCAAGCATGACTCGGTGCAAGGGGCGTTGCGCGCAGTTAATGCCGACGTCATGGTGGTCGCTGCGTATGGTTTGATATTGCCTGTCGCCGTGCTGCAAATACCGGCCCATGGAGGTATCAATATTCATGCGTCGCTGCTGCCGCGCTGGCGCGGCGCCGCGCCCATCCAGCGCGCGCTGCTCGCCGGCGACAGCACGACCGGTATCACGATCATGCAAATGGACGCGGGTCTCGACACCGGGGATATTCTGCTGCAACAGAAAATCCCGATCAAAGATGACGATACTGCGCAGACCTTGCACGACAAGCTCGCACAGCTTGGCGGCCACGCGATAGTCGAAGCGCTGCGCACATCGCCTATGCCACAGCTGCAGGACGCTGCAAGCGCGACCTATGCGGCGAAAATCAGCAAATCCGAAGCGCCCATTGACTGGAGTCGACCGACGCTCGAGATCTGGCGCCAGATCCGTGCTTTCAATCCGACTCCCGGTGCAGTCACAACGCTGCTCGATACGCCACTCAAGATCTGGCGCGCGCGACCTTTTCCGGCGCCCGGGCCCACCGCGCCCGGCAGCGTATTCGCGGCGAGTCCCGGCATCGGCGTCGCGACGGGCGACGGCGCGCTATTGATCGAAGAGTTGCAGCTTGCCGGCGGCTCACGGCTCCGCGCTGCCGCGTTCGCGGCTGGACACACGCTCGCTGCGGGCACGCAGCTCGGGCGTCGTGCTTGAGATCCAGCGCATCGCGGCGCTCGTCGTAGCCGCGGTTCACGGCGGCAGCGCATTGACCGCCGCCCTCGCCGCAATGTGGGCGCGCTATCCGCAGCTGACCGCGCAACAGCGGGGGGCTATTACTGACCTCAGTTACGGGACGCTGCGTTTTGGCGGGCAGCTCGACGCCATCCTCGCGCAGTCGCTGAATAAAGCACTGCGCGATGAAAGTGTGTGCTGGTTATTGCAGGTTGCCCTCTACCAGTTGGTCTATACGCGAGCCGCACCGCACGCGATCGTCGATCACGCGGTACGTTGCGCCGCACTTCTGGACGCGCCGCATGCCGGTGGGCTCGTCAACGCGATCCTGCGCAATTTTCTGCGGAATCGAATTGCGTTGCTCGATAGGACCGCGCAAACGGACGTCGGCCGTTATTCTTATCCGCAGTGGTGGATAGACAAGTTGCGCGAACAATTAGCGGAACAGGCGGGCGCCGTGCTGGAGGCCGGTAACTTGCGCCCGCCTTTTACGCTGCGCGTCAATCGCCGCCGCAGTTCGCGCGACGAATATCTGGCATTGCTAGGGCGCCACGAAATCGACGCGGTGGTGAGCGGCGCGCACGCCGTGACTCTCAAGCGTGCTTTGCCCGTAGGGCGGCTGCCAGGTTTTGCGGATGGGCTGGTTAGCGTACAGGACGCGGCCGCGCAATTTGCAGCGCCGCTGCTCGATGTGCGGGACGGTATGCGCGTGCTCGATGCATGTGCCGCGCCCGGAGGAAAAACCACGGGCCTGCTCGAGGTTGCTGATATCGCATTGACCGCACTCGACCGCGACGCCGCGCGCGTTACGCGCGTGCACGAGAATCTCGCACGGCTGCACCTCCAGGCGACCGTGCGCGTAGCCAACGCGGCGGAGCCGGCCGAATGGTGGGACGGCACGCCCTTCGAGCGCATCTTGGCCGATGTGCCCTGCAGCGCGTCCGGCGTTGTGCGCCGCCATCCGGACATCAAGTGGCTGCGCCGCGCCTCCGATATTCCGCAATTCGTTTCGCAGCAGCAACGGCTGCTCGACGGTCTGTGGCAGACCCTCGCCAGGGGTGGTAAATTGCTGTATACAACGTGTTCAGTTTTTCACGAAGAGAACTCGCGGCAGATTGCGGATTTCCTGGCCCGCAACCTCGACGCTGTGCTGCGGCCCCTGCGCGGAGCGGCGCCGGTGGAAGGCAGACTCGAGGGCTTGCTACTGCCGGACAACGAGCATGACGGGTTTTTTTACGCATTGCTTGAAAAAAAATAGCGTATGGTCTGGGTTGCTGGTGATGTTAATGCTGTTACTGCCGGCACTTGCACAGCCCGTGCGTGCCGAAGGCATCGAAGTGCGCCATGCGGCGCTCGTCAGTGGTGAGGAGGGCTACTATCTCGAGGCGGATTTCGACATCGCACTCAATGCGACGCTCGAAGACGCGCTCAACAAAGGCGTCTCGCTCTATTTCCTGCTCGAGTTCGAACTGATACGCCCGCGCTGGTACTGGCTGAACGAAAAGGTAATCAACACTCAGCAGCCGTACCGGCTTTCCTACAACACGCTCACACGGCAATATCGCCTCGGCTTCGGAGCGCTGTACCAGAATTTCGACGCGCTGTCCGAGGCGCTGGACTTTCTCTCGCGAGTGCGGCGCCGCCAGGTCGTCGAGCCACGTATGCTCGTCAAAGGCAGCGTTTATGTCGCAGGTGTGCGCATGCGGCTCGACGTCTCACAGTTGCCGAAACCGTTCCAATTGAACGCACTGGGCTCGCGTGAGTGGAATCTGGGCTCGGACTGGCATCGCTGGAAAGTGACGCCATGATGATAAGCGCCGGCCACTTACCGCCAGTGCTAAGAAGCGGGATCGTCAAGTACCTGCTGATCGTGTGCACCGTGGTCGGTGCGGTGACTCTCTATTTGCTTGCAACCGCTACCTCCAACACGGCGTTGCTAGCGGAGCAGTATCCGCTGCTGCTCGAACTGAACGGTGGTCTCGCGATTTTACTGGCGCTGCTGCTGGCTTATCAGGTTTATACACTCAGGCAGAAACTCAAGGCCGGCGTCTTCGGCGCCAAGCTCACGTTGCGGCTGGTGCTGCTTTTTGTGCTTGTGGCGCTGTTACCAGGCGCGCTCGTCTACGGCGTCTCCGTGCAGTTCGTGGCCAAAAGCATCGAGTCATGGTTTGACGTGCGTGTCGAAAAAGCGCTGGAAGGCGGCCTCAGCCTGGGTCGCAGCACGCTCGACAACCTGCTCAAGGATCTCGCTAAGAAGGCCGATGCCATGGCGGGGGCGCTCGCTGTGCGGCCGCCCGCAGAGCACATCGCCGCGCTCAACGCGCTGCGCGAGCAGGCCGGTGTGCAGGAAGCGACGCTCTTCACACCGCGTGGCAAAGTGATGGCATATTCCGGGGCCGAAGCGGCGGGGCTGATACCGGAGCTGCCCGGGCCGGCGGTGTTGCGGCAGTTGCGGCAGCAACAAGCCTACAGCGCTGTCGAATCCATTCCCGATAAAGGGTTGTATCTGCGCGTCCTGGTGCCTGTCAATTCGATCAGCCTGGCGGAAGACGTGCGTGTCCTGCAAGTATTGCAGGCGGTTCCCAAACAAATCGCCCATGATGCGGAAATCGTGCAGGCCGGACAGGGCGAATATCAGGAGCTCCTGCTCGCACGTCAGGGACTGCGCCGGTTGTATGGGCTCACGTTAACTTTGACATTGCTGCTTGCGCTGCTGACCGCTTTTTCGCTCGCGTTCGTGCTGAGCGAGAGGCTCTCAGCCCCGCTCACGTTTCTGGTTGAAGGCACGCGCGCGGTGGCGCAGGGCGACTTCAGCCAGCGTGAAATGGTGGCCAGTCACGACGAGCTTGGCGTGCTCACACAATCGTTCAACGCGATGCGTCAGCAGCTTGCAGACACAAGGGAAGTGGCGGAGCGTCATCAGGCCGAGGTCGCCACCGCGCATAGCTATCTGCAAAGCATACTCGCCAACCTGTCGGCCGGTGTGCTGGCGTTCGATGAGGATTTCAAGCTGCGTTCCTATAACCACAGCGCCGACACCATACTCGATGCCGATATCGCACAGCTTGATGGGCTCGAGCTGACGCGCTGGCATGAGCGCAAGCCGGGACTCAAAGAGCTCGCTGCGAAGATCCTCGAATCTTTTCACGGCAGCCGAGAGGCCGAATGGCAAATCCAGATGGAGCGCACCCGCACCTACGGGCACCAGATGCTGCTCGTGCGCGGCACGCGCCTGGTGACGGGAGGCAGTGCGAGTTACGTCGTGGTCTTCGACGACATTACGCACGTGCTGCAGGCGCAGCGCGATGCGGCATGGACCGAAGTGGCGCGGCGCCTGGCGCACGAAATCAAGAATCCGCTCACGCCCATCCAGCTTTCGGCGGAAAGGCTGCATTTCCAGCACATTGGGATCCTAAGCTTAGAATTCCACGTGGACAAGTTGTCGCG
>JADMIO010970493.1_pt1 | contig 105090 bp, 81 predicted proteins | sample 8958161 | NCBI WGS metagenome assembly JADMIO01 (sample SAMN16585339, study PRJNA669376) | soil metagenome | isolation source: Crop rotation soil | place: USA: Cullars Rotation, Alabama | collected 2011 | reverse complement strand
GCCGCGACTTCAAGTCACGTGAATTCCAAGCTTCGGATCCCACTGTGCTGGAAAGCCTAAAGTATGTCCCAATGACATATCAGCCGGGCACTTAATGCTTCGGCCGATCTCGGGGATACACACTTGTTACCATAACTCGGCCCCGAGGGAAGGGGTGTGCATGTCACATCGAATTACCGCCATTCTGGCACTGACGGGCTTGTGTTTACCGGGTCTTGCCCAGGAGGCCGGTCAAATCGTAGGCTCCGTCACGGATAAGTCAGGGGCCGTAGTGGTGAATGTCGCCGTGAAGGTGACCGAAGTGAGAACGGGCTTCACGCGCAGCACGGTCTCCGGCAGCGACGGCCAATATTTTTTGCCGGCTCTGCGCCCGGCGCAGTACGAGCTATCGGCTGAGATCGCCGGTTTCCGGACGTTCCGCCGCTCCGAAATCGAACTGCTGGCGAACCAGAGCTTGACCGTGAATGTCGTCTTGGAGGTGGGGGCGGTCACCGAAACGGTGAATGTGGCCGGGGCTGCCGTGCAGGTGAACACGAGCACCTCGACGCTCGGAGAAGTGGTGGACCACGCGCGCATTGTGGATCTCGTTTTGAACGGACGCGATATTGCCAAACTTGCTTCCGTGGTGGCCGGAATGAACGTGATTTCGGTGAGTTCCGAAAGCGGAAAATCGATTCCCGGAGGCTTGCAACTGTCGTCCAACGGCACCCGCAACCAGCAGATCTCGTACCGGCTCGACGGCGCAAGCAATACCGATACCTATTTCCAGGAGAACCAGACCTTCCCATTCCCCGATGCTATCCAGGAGTTCTCCATCCAGACGAGCAATTACTCGGCGTCTCAGGGAGCCAACTCCGGTGCCATTGTCAACGTGGTAACGCGCTCGGGCACGAATGATGTTCACGGCGGCGCCTTCGAGTTCGTCCGCAATCGCGTCTTCAACGCGCGCAATTTCTTCTCGCCGACGCAGGACTTTCTGAAGCGGAACCAGTTCGGCGGGTATGGCGGCGGCCCGGTGATGCTGCCGGGCTATAGCGGCCGCAACCGAACATTCTTCTTTATGGGTTGGCAAGGTACCCGAATCCGCAATGTGGCAAACTCGCTCTCCACTTATGCGCCTACTATCGATGAGCGAAAAGGTGACTTTTCCACCTGCGGAGCACCGTGCAACCGCGCCCTGCGCGACCCGCTCGGCGGCGTTTTTCCAAACAATCAGATTCCGGTGACCCGGTTCGACCCCGCCGCTGTCAAGGTGAATTCCTATATTCCGGCAGTCGGGGGTGACGGCTTTACGGTGGTCCCACGGCCGATCCATTGGCAGCAGGATCAGGGCGTGGTGAAAGTCGATCACCAGCTTAATAGTAAGGACCGCCTGAGTGGCCGCTATTTCATCGATCACTTTACGAATGCGGGGACTTATGATCCATCCAATCTGCTCTCGTACAAGAATCCCACGCTGGCTTCGCGCGTGCGGAGTCAAAGCGGGGTCATCAGCTATACGCGCGTGTTTTCACCTGCGCTGCTGAATGACTTTCATTTCGGATTCAGCAGGATCCATGCGGCGCGAGGCCCGTTCTTCTCGAGCGTGCCGAGCATGGCGGAACTCGGAGTGCGTCTACCGCTGTATCCGACCCTGCCGTCGATTTCTCAGATCGAAGCAGTGGGATTCTTCAATATCGGCGACAATCTGGAAGCGAAATTCCCGCGAACCAGCTTCGAGGTGGGGAATCGGACCAGTTGGATCAGGGGACGCCACAGCATTCAGTTCGGCGGCGATGCTTCGCGCCAGCGAATCAATATCGCCAATGAATTTCGCCGCGCCGGCCATTTCCAGTTCAGCGGCGATGTCACGGGCCTCGCAATGGCGGACTATTTCCTGGGGGCCATCCGCCAATTTGAGCATGGAACCGGGGAATACAAGGATTTCCGCGTGACTTACCCGGCGCTGTTTCTGCAGGACGACTGGAAAATCCGTCCCCGGCTCACCTTCAATATCGGCCTGCGCTATGAGACCTCTCCGCCGTATCATGAGGTGCGCGGGCGCATCGAGGTCTTCCGCCCGGAGGACTTCGTCGCGAAAGTGAAATCGCCGAAATTTGTGAATGCACCGTTCGGAGAGAGCTTCCGCGGCGATCCGGGTGTTCCTGAGGATGGAACACTGGGGGATTACAACAACCTGGGCGCCAGACTGGGGTTCGCCTGGGACGTATTTGGGGACGGGAAGACCAGCCTGCGCGGTGGCGGGGGCATGTTCTACGATCAGCACCAGAACGGCGAATTCAACAACGACGCGGTGAACGCGCCGCCATGGAATGTGCGCCTGAGTGTTACGCAGCCACAGGGACCGTTCTCGGATCCCTACCGCGGCCGGACCGATTTCAATACCGTGCGGGTGGAATCCGTCGGCGATCCGAACGCGCCGTTCCCCAAGCCGGTTCTGATTTCGACTTTTGACGACCGCCAGGAGACTCCGCTCACCTACAACTGGAATCTGACGCTCGAGCGCGAAGTGCTTCCGGAATGGATGCTGCGTGCGGCTTATGTTGGCTCCTCGTCGCTCTACGGACGCGCCACCAAGCAACTGAATCCCGCGGTTTATATCCCCGGATCTTCGCTGGGCACGGATGCGCGCCGGCTGTTCGCTCCCGATATCGGAAGCATCGGTTACTACACGCAGGATCGCCGCGCACATTACCATTCGTTGCAACTCTCCGTGACCAAACGGTTCACTAAAGGATTTACGGTTCTCGCGAACTACACGTTCTCCAAGAGCATGGATACCTTCGGAGACTTCGTGATGCCATGGTATTTTCAGGACGGCGACGCGATGCAGAAAGGGCCTTCTGATTTCGACCACCGCCAGCGCTTCGTACTTTCGTGGGTGTGGGATTTGCCGAAGCTCAACACGGCAAATGCCGTGGTGAAGCACGTGCTGAACGGCTGGCAATGGTCCGGTAACGGGCAGTATCAAACCGGCGCGCCGTTCAACATCAAGAGCGGCCGCGATAATTCATTTACCGGGATCGGCAATGACCGGCCGAAGCTTACCGGCATCAGTGCGGATGTGCCCGCTGGAGCAGATAAGCGCGTCTGGATCAATTCCGCCGCGTTTGCGGTGAACGATGTCGGCACTTTTGGCACCCTGGGCCGGAACGTGTTTTACGGGCCGCAGCTTTACGGTTGGGATATGGGTTTCTTCAAGACTAACCGCATCAAGGAACGCACCAGCATCCAATTCCGCGCCGAAATGTTCAATCTCTTCAACCAGGTGAATTTCGCGAATCCGAATTCCTCGGTTACGGGCGCCGGTTTCGGAGTTATTACGACTACCAATTCGGCGGGTGGCGATCCGCGCATTATCCAGTTCGGCTTGAAATTGGCGTTTTAAAGGGGAGGCGGGCAGGTCGGACTGAGCGGCCGTCACTACCGTGCGGCCGCTGCCACACAACGCGCTGCCGTCGCGGGATTTCGATTTCTGTGTCAGTCTGAAACTGCCCGGCCGCCGGACGCTCGCTCGGGCTGGCTAGACAGGCTTCTCAGGCACCTCAATGCGCCAAGGGCCGCGTTTCGGCCGCGACAAGCGGCGATTGGCCTGCGCATCGCCGATGAATTCTTCCTTCACCGGATCCCACTCGAGCTTCTTCTTCAATCGCACGGCGATATCGCCCATCTGGCAAATCATCTCGTCGCGCGCTGCGACTTCGATGGGAGAGATGTTCGGCTGGCCGGAGCGAACCGCGTCCAGGAAGTTGCGCCGATGGTCGTTGCTCAAAATTACGCGCTGGTCATTCGGGCCAAATACGGTTTGCATCAGTGAGGCGGGATTGGTCTGCACACCCTGGCGGCTCACCCAAATCCAGCCTTCCGTGCCGATCAGCACCAGGCTATTCGCAGCTTCGCGCGGGAATTGAGGATAACGCTGTTTGGCCGCGGCCAGATTCATGAAATGGATCTTCACGCTATTCGCATAGGTGTGTTCAATGTCGTAGGTGCGAATCGTATCGCGGATGTCACTGTATAAGGTGCCGGTGCCCTCCACGCTCACTGGCATCGTGTGGTCCGAATTGTTCACCCACTGTGCGATATCGATGTCGTGTATACCCCAGCCGCCGGCCAGGTTTCCAAGTCCGTAATCAGCAATCCGCAGCCAATAAAGCGAAACGCGCAAATCGCTGTAAGGAACCCATGGCGCCGGACCCAGCCACATGTCCCAATCGAAACCGAGTGGAGGATTCTTGGGCATCTCGGGCGGAAGAGGCGGGTCGCCCCCGGAAGATCCGATCGCTACTTTCTGCAGTTGGCCGATCTTGCCGTTGCGCACCAGCTCGCAGGCAAACCGGAAATATTGACTGGAGCGCTGCTGTGTGCCGAACTGAAACGTCACTCCGGACTGCCGCACCGCGGCGCGAATCGCTTTGGCATCCTGCGCCGTCAGCGCCAGCGGCTTCTCATAGTACATGTGAATGCCCCGGCGGGCCGCCTCCGCGCCGATGATCGGAGTCCAGCGCTCCCCGGTGGCGAGCACCATTGCATCGATATCCTTGCGCTCCATCAGCTCCCGAAAGTCCTTGTAGACTACGCAGGCATTATCGCCATAGGTGCGGTCCACAAAAGCCTTGGTCTCTTCTTGACGGACCTGCTGGACGTCGCAGATGGCCAGCACACGCGCGTCCTGAAACCGGATAAAACCGCCCAAATCTCCGGTGCCCATGCGGCCCACGCCAATCGATGCCATGGTGATGCGATCGCTCGGCGGCGTCATGCCGTCCGCGCCCAGCGCCGAGGAGGGCACAATTGTGGGAAATCCTACGGCCGCGGCCGGCGCAGCTAGGGTCCGCTTCAAGAACCCCCGACGGTCAAGCTTCCTGGATCGGCCTGCTGTAGTCTCCCGCTTTGCCATGGCTTTCTCCTCTCGACGTTTGCTGGCTCATCATACAGCGGCATATATCTGCGGTCAATCCGGCCTGCGCTAAACTCAGAAAGCGTTGGACCGAGCACATAGCGCTGTGCTGCCGCCCGGTTCACAAGGAGTTCGCGCTGTGAACTTTCGCATTACCGCATCTGTCCTCGCCGGATTGGCCTTCAGCGCCGCAGTCCAGCCCGGGAAACTTGAACCGCTGCCGGTTGCGTTGCCCAAACCGCTGTTCGAGGGCACTCCGGAGCCACTAAATGTGCCCAATTTGGAAAAGCCGCTGGGTAGGCCGCGTCCTCCCTTTCTTGCGCCTGCCGGAGTCACTAACGTAGCTCTGCATAAGCCTGTAAGCGGCGATGATACAAACCCGGTAATCGGCGAAGTGGAAATGATTACGGACGGCAATAAGTCGGGCGTGGACGGCAGTTACGTGCAACTCAAACCCGGCGTGCAGACCATTGTCATAGACCTCCAGGCGCGGCACACGATTTACGCCATTCTGATGTGGCACTATCTCAAGGAGGCGCGTTCCTATAAGAGCGTGGTGGTGCAAACAGCGGACGACCCGGATTTCATCACGGGCGTAACTACCCTGTTCAACAATGACAACGACAATAGCGGCGGCCTGGGAATTGGCCCAGGCAAGCGCTATGTTGAGACCTCGGAAGGCAAACTCATCGATGCCAAGGGAGTGGAAGCGCGTTATCTCCGGTTTGTGAGCAATGGTAGCAATCGCACACCAGACAACCATTACGTCGAAATCGAAGTCTTTGGTAAACCGCTGAAGTAAGAGGCATAAGTGCGTTTCTGAATTATCAGTGGAACTCAGATTGCACAAGTCTGCTTAGGGAGGCTTTATGCCTGAAAAAGAAACCCTTAGGCGTGCTCACAAAGATGCACGTGAGGGCAAAGCCCCTTCCACCCAGGCGGGCGAATTCGTTCATGAAGAAATCAAACATGTGCGCGAGGGCAAGCATGGAGCGCGTTCCACCAAGCAGGCGATTGCCATCGGACTTTCGAAAGCAAGGCGAGCCGGAGTAAAGTTACCTCCGCCAAAAGAGGGAACCTCCTCCTCGAGAACGCGCAAACAGGCGACTCGCGACTATAACAAGGGGCAGAAATCGGCCGGTCACAAGGTATCCGCAACCCGATCGCGGGCTACCCGGACCGCGCTGAAACATGAAGGCAGACAGGCCGCATCTCACCAGGCTCTATCGCGGCAAGCCAAAAGCAGCTCGAGAAAGCGAAGCGCTGCCGATCGCAGCCGTGCTGCCCGCAAAGCAGTCGCCACCAAAGGGCAGCAGGGGCGCGAAACCGCAGCGCGGAAGGCCGCTCGCACTCGTGCGGCAAGAGGATAGAAGCGCGTCAGCCGGTCAAGGAAGAGGGAAACAAGATGTACACACCGCCTATCTTTCGAGATCGCGTCGAAGCGGGGCGGGCTTTAGGTAAGCGGCTCAAAGCCACGGTCCGCACGCCGGAGCCGGTCGTGCTCGCGTTGCCAAGTGGAGGCGTTCCTGTGGGTTTCGAAGTAGCGGTAGCGCTGCACGCCGCACTCGATATTTTCCTTGTGCGGAAACTCGGCGTACCAGGGCACGAGGAATTGGCCATGGGCGCGATCGCGAGCGGCGGCACCCGCGTTCTGAACGAATCTCTGATCCGCCAGCTAGGGTTGTCACCCGCACTCATCGAATCCGCGGCGAAGCGGGAAGGCCAGGAGTTGGTCCGCCGCGAAACACTGTACCGCGAAGGACGCCTTCCTATTCCAGTGGAAAGCCGCCCTGTGATTCTGGTGGATGACGGTCTGGCTACAGGCGCTACCATGCTGGCGGCCGCTCGCGCGCTTCGGCAGCACAGGCCGCTGAGCATCACAGTTGCTGTACCCGTTGCTTCCGCAGATGCCTGCGAGGAATTCCAGTCACACGTCGATGAGGTGGTCTGGGCTTTCACGCCCGAGCCTTTCTATGCCGTAGGAGTGTGGTATCAAGATTTCTCCCAGACTTCCGATGCGGAGGTGCGCGCACTGCTCGAACGCGCCGCTCATCAGCAAGTGGCCTGAGGGAGGAATAGGTGGTGTTGAACAGGAATTCGCAATGCATCGGGCTGCTGCAGTCCGATGCTCATCGCATTACCGCGATCAAAGATGACCTTGATCCGTTGATCGAGTTGGCCGGCGGCGCGGTATTCGTTTTGCTCGGTGAAGCTTCTCATGGAACTCACGAGTTCTATTCCACGCGCACGGAGATCACCAGGCGATTAATCCAAGACAAAGGCTTTCAGGCGGTCGCAGTGGAAGCGGATTGGCCCGATGCCTACAGGGTCGATCGTTACGTGCGGGGCCGGAGCGGAGATACCGGCCCCATACAGGCACTATCGGGCTTCACGCGCTTTCCGGTTTGGATGTGGCGCAATCGCGATGTAGAAGCACTGGTCGCATGGCTGCGGCAGTATAATGCTGCAAGAGCGGGCGATGCACCGCAGGCTGGCTTCTATGGCTTGGATCTTTACAGCATGTACCGCTCCCGCGCGGAAGTGGTCCGCTATCTTTCCAGAGTCGATCCGTCCGCAGCACGTCATGCACACGAACGCTACGCCTGTTTCGACCATTTTGGCGAGGATGAGCAGGCCTACGGCTATGCCGCCGGATTGGGCCTTTCCCAATCCTGTGAGGATGAGGTAGTGCAGCAGCTCCGTGAGCTGAATCGCCGCGCATATGAATATATGCATCGTGACGGGCAGACCGCCGAAGACGACTTCTTTTCCGCTGAGCAGAATGCACGCCTCATTAAGAACGCGGAAGAATACTATCGCGCCATGTTTCAGGGGCGCATCAATACCTGGAATCTGCGCGACCGGCACATGGCGGAGACGCTCCATGCGCTGGCGGCGCACCTCGAGCGGCGCTTCGGCCGAAGCAAAATAGTAGTCTGGGCGCATAATTCCCATTTGGGCGATGCGCGCGCAACGGATCGCGCGCAGCATGGCGAGTGGAACCTGGGCCAGCTCGTCCGCGAGCGATATTCGCAAGCGATTCTCGTGGGGTTCACCACCTATACAGGAACCGTAACTGCGGCCTCGGATTGGGGCGGGCCGCACGAGACCAAACGCGTGCGTCCGGCATTGCCCGGCAGCCATGAAGAGCTATTTCATGAAACCGGGATGAGACGATTCCTCACGATTTTCGCCGGTAATGAACGGCTGTCCGGCGAATTCCGCCGCGAACGGCTGGAGCGCGCTATCGGAGTGATCTATCGGCCGGAGACCGAGCGAGCCAGTCATTACTTTATGGCGCGCATTGCCGATCAATTCGATGCCGTCATTCATTTTGACGAAACGCGCGCTGTGGAACCGCTCCCCCATGCGGAGGAACAACAGACCGAAGAAGTCCCAGAGACATATCCCACCGGAGTTTAAAAAGAGATGCAGCAATCCATAGTGGAGCATTCCGTTCAGATCCCGCCGTTGGGCTTATCGGGAGATCTGGTGGTGCCTGAAAACGCTCAGGCCCTTATCCTGTTTGCCCATGGCAGCGGCAGCAGCCGTCACAGCACACGCAACCGCTATGTGGCGGGCATTCTTCAAGAAGGTGGATTCGGTACCCTGCTGTTGGACCTCCTGACGGCCGCCGAAGAGGAAGTAGATCTTCGCACGCGGCATCTCCGCTTTGATATCGATCTTCTCGCCGGACGTCTCGTGGAAGCAGCCGGCTGGCTGCGACGCGAGCCTGGAACCGGGGGCTATTGATCGGCTGTTTCGGAGCGAGCACCGGCGGCGGAGCGGCGTTAGTGGCCGCCGCTGATCGGCCCGCGGCGATTCGCGCAGTCGTATCGCGGGGCGGGCGACCCGATCTTGCCGGGCCCGCGCTGGCGCGTGTGGAGGCTCCGACATTACTAATTGTCGGCGGCGCCGATCATGAAGTGCTTCGCTTGAATCGTCTCGCGTTCGGTGCGCTGCAGTGCGAGAAGCAGCTTGCCATTGTGCCCGGTGCGACGCATCTATTTGAGGAGTCCGGGGCCTTGGAGCAGGTATCGGATATTGCCCTCAAATGGTTTCGCCGGCATCTCAGGCCCGGAGGTCCGGATTTGGATCCCCCTCACGAACTCGGTTAGAGTTACGGCTTGCGCCCCTCCCAAAACTACACGCTACGGTAAAATCGGGATACCGTAATGGACGATTTCCCACCGACATTTTGTGAATGTAAAGACACTTAGCTTTTGGCCCGCCGGTTGCTCGCTACGTTTCGCCACAGGTCAACTAATCAGCCGCCAAAGGATAGCAGGAAGGTAAAAGCGCCCCTCAGAGGAAACGTGCCGGGTTCAGGCAGGTTGTGAAGAGCGGATTCGATCAATCAATATTCCAAAAATTTTTATCCAATTTATATTAAAACTCCCTCTTTCCGGCGGCTGTTCTCTCATACGCCGTTAATGTTGTCGTTTAAGTTTATGGTCGTGTCTGTTTTTGTGGAATTGATGTGCGCAGTATCTGACACCTTAACTTAAGAACATATTGATCTCCAGTAACGCGTGAATTAAGGTTTATCTTTCATAACACGCGGATTGACGCAAATAGCCGACGTTCCCTAGCATTCTTAAATAGAAATCGCCGCAGTTTACATAGCACGTCCATGTGTTGTTCACGCTGCAGAAAACAGGAATTCTATGCGTCTCCTCACCAACATTCTCTTAAGCTTTGCCTTCTGTTCCGGAACTCTGCTGTTCGGGGCCTCTTCCACGCTTTTACTGGGCAGCGCCTCTGGCGCGCGAAGCCAAAATGTATCCCTGCCACTAACCTTCCAGACCGCCGGCAATCAGATATCGGCACTCGGGTGGGATCTATCCTATTCCACCGCCGATTTCAGCGCGGTCAGTCTCTCCATCGGTTCTTCGGGAACCACAGCTTCCAAGAATCTGACGTGCAGCAACCCTTCAGCCGGCCGTTATAGCTGCGTCCTTTACGGACTCAATCGAACCCTGCTAGCCGACGGCGTGGTGGCAACAGCGGTCCTGACGGTTTCCGGAACTACGGCCAACACATCGTCCCCTGTATCCGTTAGCAGCTCGTTGAGCAGCACGCCGAACGGCACCGAAGGTCTGGTGAGCGGCAGCACGGGCACTGTCACGATCACTCAGCCGGGCACAGTCGCTGGCCTGACGTGTGCTCCGGCAAGTATATCTCCTCCCGCTTCCAGTTCCTGCAATGTAACTCTGACGGCTGCAGCCCCAACCGGCGGAACCACTGTGGCTCTCGGTTACGTGAGCTCCGGGGCGACATTGTCCCTGCCCAGCTCCGTGCTCATTTCGGCCGGCACAACGCAAAAGTCTTTCAACGTGCAGGCGGTCAGTGCAAGCAGCAGCACCACTGCGACAATCACAGCCACCTTGAGCGGTTCGAGTAAGACGTTCTCGCTGGGTGTTACTCCGGAGACGACGCCGCCAACTGCACCCGGCAGTCTCTCCGCCACGGCTGTTTCGTCTTCCCAGATCAATCTTTCCTGGGCAGCTTCAACGGATAACGTCGGTGTATCCGGATATATAGTGGAACGCTGCCTGGGCTCGGCGTGCTCGAACTTTGCGCAGATTGCGGCTCCAACCGGGACTACTTACAGCAATACGGGGCTGGCTTCCAACACTGCTTATCGCTACCGTGTGCTGGCGAAAGATGCCGCCGGCAATCAGAGCGCTTACTCGGTCATCGCAACTGCCACAACCCTGTCAGGGGTGAGTGTGTCGGTGGCTCCCGCCACGGCTTCGCTCTCTGCTTCGCAAACCACGCAGCTTACAGCTACCGTTACGGGCTCTACTAACACGGCTGTGACCTGGACGCTCAGTCCCGCTGTGGGTACCGTCAGCAGCACAGGCCTGTATACCGCACCGGCCACGATCACCACGCAGCAGGTTATCACCGTCACGGCCACGAGTGTCGCCGACGCCACTAAGTCCGACACCGCCGCCGTAACCTTAGTGCCGGCAGGGACTGCAGACACTACGCCGCCTACGGCGCCAGGCAATGTCGTGGCGACCGCCATCTCCTCTTCGCAGATTACAATTTCCTGGAGCGCGTCAACCGATAACGTGCGTGTTTACGAATACCGATTGGAACGCTGCCAGGGCTCGGGCTGCACAACGTTCGTGCAGATTACTGCTCCGCAGGCGTCACCCTACACCAATTCGGGCCTCACGGCAGGCACGCTATATCGCTACCGGGTACGCGCCATGGATCCCTCGGGGAATTTCAGCCCCTATTCGGCTATCGTAAGCGCTACTACAACAACTGCTGGTTCGGGTATCAGTTCAGGCCGGGTTGCCGCCTATTCCCTCAATGCCGGCACCGGCACTACCGTCGCTGATAGCTCCGGCAACGGCCTCACCGGCACTGATCAGGGCGCCACCTGGACGAATACCGGTAAATATGGGAAGGCTCTGTCATTTGACGGAAGTTCGAGTTATGTCGACTTAGGAGACCCAACCCTCCTCCAACTTACCGGGAGCATGACCTTGAGTGCCTGGGTCTGGGCCACGGCCCATCCCTCGGATGATGGCCAAATCATCTCCAAGTCCAGCACTTCGGACGGCTGGCAACTAAAAACCAGCGCCGACACCGGCACCCGTACGTTCGGCATCAGGGTTTCGAACGGCGGAACGAAGGTCCAGCGTTACAGCAGAACAGTTCCTGCGCTGAATACCTGGTACCACGTCGCAGGCGTCTACAATGCTGCCGCGGGCACGCTCGACATTTATGTCAATGGCGTTCTCGACAACGGCGTTCTCTTGGGAACTGTCCCAACCCAACAGACCAACTCCCCGTCCAACGTCATGATTGGCAAGCGGGCTGCCGGTTACTTATTCCAGGGAACCATTGATGAAGTTCAGGTACACAACCGAGCGCTTTCGCAGGCCGAAATACAAACCTTGATGAACGCGGCGCTCACCCCGTAATTCCTCCACGTGCTCGCCGGCCGGCCGGCGGCACCCGACCCCACCGGGACGATAGAGCGTTCGTCCCGGTGCCGGTCGGACAGCCTAACCGTGCCGGATTACCAATACGTCGCCATCCTTGACGACATATTCCTTCCCCTCGAGCCGCAGTTGGCCTTTCTCGCGCAGACCGCTGTAACCGCCCGTGTCCGTCAGCAGCTTCCAGTTCACCACTTCGGCGCGAATGAACTTCTTCTCGAAATCCGAATGAATCGCACCCGCTGCTTTCACCGCCGGGCTGTTCATGGGAATGGTCCACGCGCGGCACTCGTCTTCACCCGCGGTCAGAAAACTCATCAGGCCGAGCAGCGCATACGTCGCCGAAATGAGGCGTTCCAGGCCGGACTCCTGTAAGCCATAGCTCGCGAGATATTCCTGCTGCTCCTCCCGGGGCAGTTCGGCGAGTTCGGCTTCGACCTTGCCGCATATGGCTGTGACCGCAGTGTTCCGGCGATTTGCCAGCGGCCCTTTCCGATACTCCCGCTCGCGATCGTGCAGTTGGCCGGCTTCCTTCTCGCCGATGTTCAACACATAGAGCACCGGTTTCTGCGAAAGAAACTGGAAGCCCCGGATCCGCTTCTCATCGTCGGCTTCGAACTCGAGCAGACGCAGCGGCTCGCCTGCTTCAAGCTGCGCTCTGCATCGCGTCAGCAGATCGAATTCGCGATCGAGCTCGGGATTCTTGATCTTCTTGCGGTCCTTATCGAGCCGCTCCAAACGCTTCTCTACCACCACCAGATCGCTGAGGATCAGTTCCGTCTCCACATCCGCCATGTCTCGCAGCGGGTCCACGGAGCCTTTCTCGTGCGGCACGGAGGGATCGTCGAAAAGGCGCAGTACGTGCGCGAATGCGTCCACCACGCGAAGGCTCGCCACGTAGCTCGCGTCGCGCAGACTTTCCTTCGATATCGAAGGCATGTCGACGTATTCCACGGTCGCATGCGTCACCTTCTTCGGTTCGAAGAGCTTCGCCAGCGCATCGAGCCGCGCATCGGGAACGCGGGCAATCCCGGTTCGTGCGGATGTAGACCCTATCCGCGTTTCCTGGTGCACTCCAGTAAGAATCGTGAAAAGGGAAGTCTTGCCCACCATGGGCAGACCGATGATGGCTGTCTTCATATCGAGAACGTCTAAAGCGGAACGTCAACCTGGCTCAGGATTTCTTCGATAATGCGCTCGCCCATATCGGCGCGGCGCTCCACCAGTGTGGTCCGGGTATTGATCACTACGCGATGCGCGAACACCGGCACGGCCAGACGCTTCACGTCATCGGGAATGGCGTATTCCCGCCCTTCGAGCAGCGCCAGCGCCTGCACAGCCCGATACAGCGCTTGGGATCCCCGCGGGCTCACACCCAGCGCCAGCGATTCGTGCGTGCGCGTCTTCTCGACAATCGCCAGCAGGTAATCCACCAGAGCTTCCTCCATGGTCACCTGGTGAACGGTATCCTGGAGCCGCCAGATATCATCGGCCATGAGATCCGATGGCGCAATTTCAGAAAGCTGCCGCGCGTGGTTGCGCAGTATCTCGCGCTCGCTTGCCGCATCGGGGTAACCAATGCGCAGCCGCATCAAAAAGCGGTCCAACTGCGATTCGGGCAGCGGGTATGTGCCATGGTGCTCCACCGGGTTCTGCGTGGCAATCACCATGAACGGCCGCGGCAGCGAGTGCGAATGGCCGTCGATGGTTACTTGGCCTTCGTTCATGGCCTCGAGCAGGGCGGATTGCGTTTTCGGTGTCGTGCGATTGATCTCATCGGCCAAAAGGAAATTGCTGAAGATGGGCCCTGGCTTGAATTCGAACGCCTCCGCATGCGCATTGTAGATGGTCACCCCCAGCACGTCGCTGGGGAGCATGTCGTTGGTGAATTGCAGGCGGTGGAAGCGGCACGAAACGGAACGCGCCAATGCCTGCGCGAGCGTGGTTTTTCCCACTCCCGGCACATCTTCAATCAGCAGGTGTCCGCGCGCCAGCAGGCACACCAGAGAGAGGCGGATGGCCTCCGCCTTTCCGCGAATGACTGACCCGAGAGCCGATTCCAGATCGGCCAATCTCGCAGCGATTTGCGGCGGGAGCCCGGCCTGCGCAGCGACCATTGATTCCCGCTGGGGCATCACAGCCATGATACTAAACAGACGCGTCTGAACGGAGTTGGTTTAGCGTCTGCTTCAACACAAAGAGGCATAATGAAGGCGTATGCGCGTCATCCTATTTCTGTTGAGCCTCGGTATCGTATTTGCGCAGGACACCCGAACGGAAAGCTATCTCGGGAATCTGGCGCCGGTCATACGTTCCATCCAGAAGGAACGAGGGTTCCCCATGGATTATGCGCACCGTCAGGGATTATCTCTTCAGCAATGGCGGGCGCGCGGCCGCGCCGAGCTAGAGCGTGCTCTCTCGTATTCTCCGAAACCGGTGCCGCTGGACGTGAAGGTTCACGCAGTTGAGAAGCGCACGGGGTACGAACTGCGCGTCATCTCATTCGCCGGCTCTGCCCACTATCGAATTCCTGCGTATCTTCTCGTGCCCACGCAGGGTAGCGGCCCCTTCCCGGCGGCCGTAGCGCTCCACGATCACGGCGGCTGGTTTGTCCATGGGAAGGAAAAACTCGTCGCCATGCCGGGAGAGCACGCCTCGCTGAAGGAGTTTCGCGCGCAGTATTACGGCGGCCGTGCCTTTGCAGAGGAGCTCGCGAGGCGCGGGTTCGTGGTGCTCGTGGCGGATGCCTTCTATTGGGGAGAACGCCGTCTGCAATACGAAGACCCGCCGCCCGACCTGCGAAAACGCCTCGCATCCCTGGACCCTGCTTCCACCGAATACGTACGCGTCATGAACACATACTTGCGCGAACGAAATTATGAACTGAATACGTGGCTTAGGTTTTCGGGCACCAGTTGGATGGGCATCGTGGCGTATGACGATCGCCGCAGCGTGGACCTGCTGGCAAGTCTGCCGGAAGTGGACGCTGCCCGCATCGGTTGTGTGGGGCTATCCGGCGGCGGTTTTCGATCCACTTACCTGACTGGTCTCGATTCGCGCATCAAGGCTTCGGTAATCGTTGGCTGGATGACTTCGCTGCCCACCACGCTGGATATTCCTTATTCGGTGCACGCCGGACTTTTCGATGCTTTCGGCGTGCACGCGAATCTGGACCATCCGGACATTGCATCGCTTGCAGCGCCCGATTGCGCGATCTTCGTGCAGGACTGTGCTCGCGACCGTCTGTTCACGCGAGCTGGTATGGAAGCGGCAATCCAGAAGATTCGCGGCGTCTTTTCCGGTGAGGGACACCCGGAGCGGTTCAAAGGCCAGTTCTACGATGTCCCTCACCAGTTCAATATCGAAATGCAGGACGATGCATTCGCCTGGCTTGAGAAATGGTTAGCGAAAACGAAATAGGAGACGGGACATGCGCACTATCGCAACCACACTCGCCCTTTGCATGGCAGCGGCAGGCTCCGCGTTGCTCGCCGCCGATACACCGGCATCGGCCATCGCAACCTTCGAGTCAATCGGTCTCTATTACAACCGCCCCGCCGCCAGGGAGTGCAACGTGGAGTATCGTGTCGCGGGATCGCCAAAGTGGCGCCAGGGATATCCGCTCGTGTATGACCAACGGGAGAAGCAGTACCGTGGATCCCTGGTAGGCCTCACACCGGATACGCTGTACGATATCCGGCTCGAGGCCGATGGTCAGAAGGTCGAACTCCAGGCCCGCACGCGGAGTGAAGATTTCCCAATCGGCAAGACCACGCACCTGCCGGGCGGAACCACCGACCAGCCGCTGCATATCCGTGAGGGCGGCTCCGCGACGGCATGGCACCTGGTTACGCCCGCGCCCGGAACGAAATACATCAGCGATGTCTTCAATCTCTCCGATTACAACATCGTGGTGGAAGCCGACTACGTAATCCTGAGAGGTTTCGAGCTGAAGAACGCCGGAATCCACGGTGTGCTCATCAAAGAGGGCGTCCAGAATGTGGTCATCGAGGACTGCCACATCACCGGCTGGGGCCGCCTCGGCGGCGCGCGTGTATGGGGCATCTCGACGGGTGGAATGGACAGCGGCATTTTTGCGGAAAGGGATGCCGGGCACCTGGTGATCCAGCGCAATCTGATCGAGAATCCGCGCAGCGGATCAAACGATTGGGAGTCCGGGCACCCTTCGGGGCCGCAGGGCATCTCATTGCAGGATTCGCGCGGCGGAAATATTATCCGCTATAACACCATCCGATCCACGGACGACCGCGGTTTCAATGATGGCATTGGCGGCTCGAGCAACTACAGTTTCAAAGGAAGTCCGAACCGTGACTCCGATATTTATGGCAATATCGTGGCGAACTGCTGGGATGATGCCATTGAGAGCGAGGGCGCGAACATGAACGTGCGCATCTGGAGTAACTATATCCATCACACGTTCGTACATATTGCCACTGCCGCTACTTCCATGGGGCCGCTCTATATCTTTCGCAACGTTTTTGGCGAGAGCCGCGTCTCGCACCAGGATCCCTCGGGCGGCATGATGATCAAAACCGGCATGAGTTACCTGACGATTAACGGCGAGCGCGTCAGCACGGGCCTCGGTTACCGCTTCATCTTTCACAATACGGCGCTGCAGCCGAAAGGCGGGCTGGACGTATTCAGCAGTCACGAGCTTCACAACGCGGTTACGCGAAATAACATCTTCTATTCCCGCGGGCGCACCTACCCGCCGGATAAAGGCCTGCCGACGAATGACTTCAAGCACGACCTGACGGGCGGCTATCTCGGCGGCGGAATGATCCGCACGATGTTTTTAGCCAGCGAGCGCCTGGAGTGGTTCCTGGCGCCAACCATGAACCGTATGGAATGGGGACGCGTGGAGTACACGCGAAACGGCAAGACCGTCGCCATTACCGATCCTATGGTGCAAGCGAAGAATCCCGCTCTCGATACGGGAGTCGCCCTCCCGGGCTTTAATGACGATTACGGCGGATCGGCGCCGGACATGGGGGCGTTCGAGAACGGGCGGCCTCCGCTGCGGTTTGGCCGCGAGATGGCTCCCGGGTTCGCGCGCGCTCCGTGGGAAATGTACTGAAGAACGTGTGGCCGGCGCATTAAAATGGGAGCAGTGCTCTCCGGCTTCGATCCCCTGGTTTCCGAATGGTTCGCCGCGCGTTTCGGCGCGCCCACCGAGCCGCAGGTCCGCGGGTGGCCTCAGATCCGCGAAGGCCGCGACGTCCTCATCTCCGCGCCGACGGGCTCCGGCAAGACTCTGGCTGCATTCCTTACAGCAATCGACGCGCTGGTGCGGCGCGCGCGGCTCGGGCCACTGCCGGATCAAACCGAGATCCTCTACGTTTCGCCGCTCAAGGCGCTGAGCAATGACGTTCACAAGAATCTGGAAATCCCGCTGGCCGAAATCTCGGCTCTGGCAGCCGAGCGTGGCGTAACGCTGGCCGGCATTCGCACCGGGCTGCGTACCGGCGACACGCCGCAATGGGAACGGGAGCGGATGATGCGCGAGCGGCCGCACATCCTGGTGACCACCCCGGAATCGCTGTTCATCCTGCTCACGGCCACCAGGCCGCGCAAGATGCTGGGGCAGGTTCGCACCATCATTGTGGATGAAATCCATGCCGTGGCCGACGATAAACGTGGTTCGCATCTCGCGCTGACGCTGGCGCGGCTCGACCGGCTCGTAGAGCAGAGCGGTCTCTCGAAACCGCAGCGGATCGGCCTTTCAGCCACCGTGAAGCCGCTCGAAGACGTGGCGGCTTTTCTGAGCGACGATGCCCGCGCTATTCACGTGGGCCACAAGCGCGCCATGGAATTGGCGGTGGAGGTGCCGCGCGATGAGCTCGGTCCAGTGGCCAGCAATGAAATGTGGGGCGAGATCTACGACCGTGTGGCCGAGCTGATCCGCGAAAACCGCACCACGCTGGTCTTCGTCAATACACGGCGCTTATCGGAGCGCGTGGCGCATCACCTGGGCGAACGGCTTGGCGAAAACGCCGTCCTGCCGCATCACGGCAGTCTCTCGCGCAAGCTTCGTCTGGATGCAGAAAGGCGCCTGAAGAACGGCGAGCTGCGGGCCGTGGTTGCGACGGCGTCGCTCGAACTCGGAATTGACATCGGCACCGTAGACCTGGTCTGCCAGATCGGTTCGCCCCGCTCCATCGGTGTGGCGCTGCAGCGCGTCGGCCGCGCTGGTCACTGGGTTGGCGCTCTTCCCAAGGGCCGTCTGTTCGCCACCACGCGCGACGAGCTGATCGAATGCGCCGCGCTCGTGCGCGCCATCCATAACGGAGCGCTTGATCGTCTCGAAATTCCACGCAATCCGCTGGATATCCTGGCTCAGCAAATGGTAGCGGCCTGCGCCTGCGAAGAATTCGGTGAAGACGAGCTCTACGATTTCGTGCGGCGCCCCTGGCCGTACCGCACGCTCGACCGCGGCGATTTCGACCGCGTGCTCGAAGTGTTATCGGAAGGAATCTCGACCGCGCGGGGCCGTTCGGGCGCATATCTGCACCGGGACGCCGTCAACCGGCGGGTCCGCGGCCGCCGGGGGGCGCGGCTCACAGCCATCACTTCGGGCGGCGCCATTCCCGATACCGCGCAGTACCTCGTAGTGGCTGAGCCGGAGGGCGTCACGGTCGGCACTTTAGATGAGGATTTTGCCGTTGAAAGTATGGCCGGCGATGTATTTCTGCTCGGCACCACATCCTGGCGAATCCGGCGGGTGGAGGCCGGCCGGGTGCGCGTAGAGGACGCTCACGGCGCGGCGCCCTCCATTCCGTTCTGGCGGGGTGAAGCGCCAGGGAGAACTGCGGAGCTTTCGCATGAGGTTGGCTTGCTGCGCGAGGAAATCGCCATGCATGGTGCAGTCCCCGCGGTGTGCGGCTTGGATCGCGCCGGAAGCGAACAGGCCATTGAGTACGCGCAAACGGGCCGGGCCGCGCTCGGCGCCGCGCCCACAGCGACACGTGTGGTGGCGGAGCGCTTCTTCGATGAAGCCGGCGGCATGCAACTGGTGATCCATGCGCCGTTCGGCGCCCGCATCAATCGGGCTTGGGGTCTCGCGCTGCGCAAGCGCTTCTGCGTCTCATTCAACTTCGAGCTTCAGGCGGCGGCCACGGACAACGGCATCGTCATTTCACTCGGCGAACAGCATTCCTTTCCTCTGGAAGTGGTGTTCGAATTCTTGCGGCCTGCCACCGTGGAAAAGGTACTGATTCAGGCCCTACTCCCCGCGCCCATGTTCACCGCACGCTGGCGATGGAATGCCTCGCGCGCGCTTGCCATCCCGCGGTATATCGGTGGACGCAAGATTCCGCCGCCCATCCAGCGAATGCGCGCCGATGATCTGATGGCTGCCGTATTTCCCGATCAGGCTGCATGCCCGGAGAACCTGGCGGGCGAACTCCGCATTCCGAACCATCCGCTGGTCAAGGAGACGATCGACAACTGCCTGCATGAAGCCATGGATCTCGACGGCCTGAAAGCCGTGCTGGCGGCGATCCACGATGGCTTGATTGAGACCATCGCCATCGATACGCCGGAGCCGTCCCCGTTCTCCCACGAAATCCTGAACGCCAACCCGTACGCCTATCTGGATGATGCCCCGCTCGAAGAGCGCCGCACGCGCGCCGTTCAGATGCGCCGTACCCTGCCCGCGGATTATGCCGATGGCGCTTCGGCCCTGGACCCGCAGGCAATCGCCACCGTGGCGGCCGAAGCCTGGCCGCCTATGCGCGACTCCGATGAGCTGCATGAAGCGCTCACCGGGCTGAGTCTCCTGCCGGCGTACGACAGCATGCTCTTCGCCCAGCTCGTGGCCGACCGGCGCGCCACCACGATGTCCGTCGAGGGCCGCACCTTCTGGGTACCTGCGGAGCGGCTGGACCTGGTGCGCTGCGTCTATCCGCAGGCAGCCTTCGATCCGCCAATAACGCCTCCGCCGACAGGGCGCCCCGCTCCCGCAACTCCCGAAGCCTGCGCGGCGGAAATTTTGCGCGGATGGTTTGAGTGCTCCGGCCCGAAACGCGCCGCCGATCTGGCCCGCGACTTGGCGATGGCCCAGGAGCTGGTGGACCAGGCGCTCGCACAGTTGGAAGCCGAAGGCCAGATTTTACGCGGCAACTTCACCGGGCCGGGCGAATTGGAGTGGTGCCACCGGCGGCTGCTCGCGCGGATTCACCGGCTCACCATTGGCAAGCTGCGACGAGAGATCGAGCCGGTGACCACGGCCGAGTTTTTCGCATTCCTGAATCGGTGGCAGCACCTCACGCCAGGCAACCGACTGCATGGCGTGGATGGCACGTTGCAGATCATCCGGCAGTTGCAGGGGTCGGAATTTCCGGCGGCAGCTTGGGAGCAGCAGGTCTTGCCCAGCCGCATTGCGAACTACCATCCGGAATTCCTTGACCAGCTCTGCCTTTCGGGCGAAGTCAGTTGGGGGCGGCTTTCGCCGCATCCTGCTTTCGAGCGGGAAGAGAACGATCAGACGCGGCGTCGCGTGCGGCCCACGCGCGTTGCGCCGCTCGCCATTTTCTTGCGCGCGGACGCAGGCTGGCTGCTTGCCACGCCGCAGCCTTCGCCGCGCGAGTCACTCTCGCATCCCGCACGCGAGCTGCTGGGCGTGCTGGAAACGCGCGGAGCATGCTTCTTCAGCGATCTCGCTCACGCCACCGGCCGCCTGGCGAGCGAAGTAGAAGATGGGTTGTGGGAGCTGGTTACCGCAGGCTTGGTGACTGCCGATGGCTTCGAAAACCTGCGCGCTCTGCTTGATCCGAAGCGCCGCCGCGGCGAAGGCCGGGGTCGCACTGCGCGGCCGCGCCACGCGCCCGGCCGGTGGGCGCTCCTGCGTCACACCGGCTCGCCCGCCGATGGCAACGCCGAGCCATTCGCGCGGCAGCTTCTCACCCGTTGGGGCGTGGTTTTCCGCGATGCCGCCATCCGCGAGCCACTGGCGCCCCCATGGCGCGAGTTGCTGGTGGCGCTGCGCCGGATGGAATCGCGCGGCGAAATCCGCGGCGGCCGCTTCCTTTCTGCATTCATCGGCGAGCAGTTTGCTCTGCCCGAAGCGCTGGACCTGTTGCGGTCGATTCGCCGCACCGGAGAAACCGCCGCCGAGTCTGACGCATTCCCGGTATCGATGCCGGTAGCGTCGTAGCAGCAGGAAGATTACTTGTCAGTTCGCGGTTGAGTGTCGGCCCCGCCGCTTGCGTTAGAATCCGCGGTGATATCCTCGTGGAAAGCCATGCGCACTCCAATCGGACACGATGGATGGTATCTCTCCGACCGAAGCGAACCGACAACCACCGGCGCTAAAGAATGTCGCGGTCACGAAACGTTTGCGCGGAACGCGCTATCCTTTACCGCCGCCCGGCCCGGTCCCGGCTACACGATTCCTTTCAACCGGCCCTCGGTTCTCGGCCGCGAGATGGTCTACATTCAGGAGGCGCTGGCCGCCCTCCATATCTCCGGTGACGGCAAGTTCACGCGTAAGGTTAGCGTCTTACTCGAAGAAATCATTCAGGCTCCTAAGGTCCTGATGACGACGTCCTGTACTCACGCGCTGGAAATGGCGGCGTTGCTTCTGAAAATCCGGCCGGGTGACGAGATCGTCGTGCCCGCCTTCAGCTTCGTCTCCACGGTTAATGCGTTTGTGCTGCGTGGAGCGAAGCCCGTATTCGCAGATATCAGGCGGGATACTCTGAACATTGACGAGTCGCGGATCGAGAGTCTGATCACGCCCCGCACGCGCGCGATTTTGGTGGTCCACTACGCGGGTGCAGGCTGCGAGATGGATCCCATTCTGGAAATTGCGTCACGGCACGGCATATCGGTGGTGGAAGACAATGCGCACGGCCTCATGGGCAGGTATCGCGGCCGGAGCCTGGGTACTTTCGGCTGTCTTTCGACGCTGAGCTTCCACGAGACCAAGAATTTCACTTGCGGTGAAGGCGGCGCATTGGTAATCAATGATCCCCAATTCACGGAACGGGCTGAGATTCTGCGTGAGAAAGGCACCGATCGCAGCCGCTTTTTTCGCGGTCAGGTGGATAAGTACAGTTGGATGGATATTGGTTCAAGTTATCTTCCTTCCGATCTGCTGGCGGCATTCCTGTTCGCGCAACTGGAAATGAGGGATACCATTCAACTCCAGCGCGAAAAAGCCTGGCGTTTCTACTTCGCTGCATTAGAGGAGTGGGCGCGCGACTCTGGCATACAGCTTCCATACATACCACCCTGGTGCGAACAGCCGTTTCACATGTTCTACCTTGTAATGCCGACTCTGGAAATTCGGAAAGCTCTGATCGCTCACCTGCAGTCCCGCGGAATCTGCGCCGTGTTTCACTACCTCCCGCTGCACCTTTCACCCATGGGAGAGTCTTTTGGAGGCAGGCCCGGCGATTGCCCGGTGACCGAGTACGTCAGCGACCGGTTGGTACGCCTGCCATTCTTCAGCACCATTACCGAGGCGGAACTCAGCGACGTAGTATCGGCCGTAAAGTCCTTCCGTTTTTGAGCGTCCTCACCACGGGTTCGATTGATGCCAAGACACGGCCGATCGCGCCTCAGAGAGCATGGGCGTTCAGCGTTCGCCAGTACGTCGCACGAAGGCTTCCGCCCGCTTGATCACGTACTCCGCCGTTTGCTTTCGCTTCTGATAGTTCACCGTAATGAGCTGGAAGGCTTCGCCTTTTCGAAGCGGCGTTTCGAGGCGCATGATCCTGTCATTACCGTCCGGCGAACGGACCGTAGTAGTCGTGATCCACTGTCCAGATGATGCCAGTGCGCCAAACATCAACGCACCCGAAACCGGTGAATACCGCAGCACGAATCGATAGACTCCGTCCCGAGGGGCCTTTAGTTCAGGGTATACGGTGCCATACCCGTACCTGGTCGCGGACGTCTTCACCCGGATGCCGTCCGCCGTCCGGTTTAACGTCGCGCCCTTATCGGATTCGACGATCTGCCACGCGCTATCCGGGAGACTGGCGGCGGTACCGGGTGTGCCTGGCTCCGGAACTTCCAGTTGGCCTTCCTTCCAGGAGAGGGCTTGATACCGGGAGTAATCGTCGACGGCCTCAATGATCGAAACGGTATAAGGCCCAAAAGCGCCGTTCAGCGATTCGACGCGCCTGAGCATCGGCATCATCGCTTTCTCCCGAAGGGCTGGTACGAGCGCCGCGATCGCGACCTGTGGGGCATCCGGCATGGATGAAGCAACGACGACGAACGCAGGCGCGGAGATTCGCGGGTCCGGCGGTAACTTGGGGAAACCGAGATTAATTAATGAGTATTCCCAAAGATAGGTTGAACTGAGCCCCCGAAACTCCACCCAGTTGGGGTCGCTCTCGGTGTACCAAAAGCGGATCTTGCTGTCACGCCGCGCCGCCTCGATCGTGCTTCGGGTGGTCATAATGCGGGCATATGAAGCGCGATGGATTCCCGGGGGCGATTCGTCGATCCCTAAGTCACCCACTGAACTGCGGGCATAAATCACCGCCAAGCCCGCCGCCAGCGCGGCAAACCGCCAGCTCGTGCGCGCCCCCGCCGCCAGAACCCCGATGAAGGCAATGGCCGTCGCGCAGTCCAATACACCAGGCCGGTGAGTCGCCAGAGTAACCCCGCAACGCCAGGCAACTGTCAGTCCGCAAGCCAGGGCGAGAGCCCCTATCCAAGATGCTCTGCCACGGGTTTCGAATGTGTCCGGAAGGAAGACCGGTGCGGCGAGAAACGTCATTGGAATCAGGTAGCTCGCGTAATACATGAGACCCAGCAAGGGTGAGCCGCGATATTGAAGCCAGACGAACAGAGCGGCTGCCGCCAGGAATTCCAAAAAGTACAGTGTGGCGATTCCGGAACGTCCACTGCGAATGCGGCCCCGCACCTGCAAAAGCAGACCAAAGACAAACACCACGGCCGGCAGAATCAGCCACGGAAGCAAAACGCCGCCGGCCCACACGCCGCGGTACCATCGATTCGGTTTGCCGGCCTCACTTGCGGCGAACTTCACGGAAGGTTCATAGAACCAGAAATTACCGTCGATAAAATAGTTCGTCGTTCCCAACGCCAGGGTTACGCCCGCCGCGCCCAAGGCCGCCCACATCAGGCCCCGGAAAACCGTTGCGGCGCGAATACCATGGTTGAAAATCCGGCAGAGTCCGATGTAGTGGAGCGCCAGCATCGGCGTAAATGCCACCCACACCAGATTCGAGTAGATCAGCAAGGCATAAACCGCGCCAGCCGCTGCCAGAGGCCAGCGATGCGAACTGGAGGCCGCCTTGGTAAGTAATGCCGTCGTGCCTAAGTACATGGCAATGCCAAAGCCGTCAACGTAATCCGAGCCGGCAGCTTGCCAGAAATAGGGATAAATGCCAAACGCAACACTAATAAGGAGCGCCGCCGATTTGCCCGCCGTACGTAGCAGCGTGTAATACAGAGAAAAGGTCGCGATGAAATAGACCAGCAGGTGTAAAACGCAAGTGGCCACCACCGGCGAAAAGACGTGATGAACGATGTAGCCGGGAATCAGCCACGATAACCGGCTGCCATAATACGTGCCCGGGAAAGCATCTCGCAGGAAGTCAACAAGGTTATAAAAGAAGCCAAGGTAAACCCAGGCATCGACCGAACTTCCATTGGAGAAGATGGGGTTACTGTCGAATACCAGAGTCAGAACGGGAAGAAGGAAGAAAAGCAGCCATTCGTATCCCCCGAGGGAACCATCGAAAGCAGTCTTCGGGGGCAAAGCGGCAGAAGTCAACGTGACCCGGTTGCTTTTGAGATGCTGACGATACTGACCTTGCTCGGTCTGATCCTCACTAGACGGCATTGAGTTGAGCCACGACGTGTATCCGGCACGATGATTAACGAGGCCTTATCGGCAAGGTAGTAGCATAGCCTGAACAATCCGGGATGTCCATGCCATTGGCTCCGCTCAGCATGCAAGATAGGCTGAAATCCTGATTGTGCGAATCGTACGCTGTGATACTTTTAACCCCCAGGAGATTCTATGCACATTTCGGTTCGCTGCTCTTCGATTACAGCTCTAACTCTGATTTGGGTTACGGGCTTGGCTGCTCAGGAAACAGAATCAGCAGGCGCCCGGACAGTCATCCCGAGGCTGGTACGTGTCAACAGTTCCTTTCGTCCCGCCAGCGGACTGCCGGCGGCGGGAGTGGAGGGCGCGACTCTGGCCATCTACCGCGAGGAGGTCGGAGGAAGCCCGCTCTGGCAGGAAACTCAGAACCTGACTCTCGAGGCGGATGGCCGCTATACGGTGCTGCTGGGTGCGTCGCAGAAAGAAGGAATACCGGTGGATCTGTTCAGCGCGGCCGAACCGCGGTGGCTGGGCGTGACGTTCAACCGGCCCGGAGAAGTAGAGCAGGCACGGGTGCGAATCGCCAGCGTGCCGTATGCTTTCAAGGCCTCCGACGCCGATACGCTGGGCGGCCGGCCGGCTTCCGATTATCTGCTGACACCGGCGGCCAGCACTGCTGCTGCTTCCGGGGATCGTGCCAAAGCGGGAACGACAGAAGCCGCGGGTGCGGAGCCACATCCGCAAGCGACCACTGGAACGGCAGGCAATATCGCCAAATTCACTAATTCCACGGACCTAGGAAACTCCGCAATGTTCGAAAGCGGCGGCTTTATCGGCGTGGGAACCAACAGCCCTGCGGACAAGGTATCTTCCGTGATCAACGATCCCAACGGAGTTATCACCGGCTATAGCGTAAGAAATCTGGCAAGTGGGGCGACCGCATACTCCGGGATGCTGTTCTACGACCAGAATGGGGCGACCGCGCAGTTTCAGGGCTTCAACAATTCGACGCATGAGTACCGGATCAATAACATCGCATCGAGCCCCGCAGGATCGATCAACTTCATGCTTGGCGGCAATTCCAAGTTCCTGGTAGCGAATAGCGGCAACATCGGAATCAACACCACGAACCCCGCCAGGCAACTGCACGTAGCAACCCCGGGGCCTAACGCCTTGCTGTTACAGAATTCTCCCGGGGGAGGGAATAGTACGGTCAATCTGGACTTTCAGACATACTCGCTCGGCATAAATACACCCGTTCAACCAGGCGCAAGAATCAGCGCTCTGGACAGCAATTTCTCCAATCACCTGGGTTTCTTCACCAAGGTGCCCGGGGCAGACGCTAACGCGTTGACGGAGCGCATGAGACTTACCAACACGGGAAGCCTTGGAATCGGCACAACGACGCCGGGGTCTCTCCTGGACGTTGCCGGCGATATCACTATGTCGGGATCTTTGCAGAAGGGCACAAGCCGTTTTCTGCATAATGTGGGACAACAAAACCTCGGGGTTGGACTGAATGCTCTTAAGGTGGTTACGACCGGCCCCCAGAATGTCGCGGTTGGCGAGGGGGCGCTTGGCAACCTGACCACTGGTGGGGGCAATGTGGCTGTGGGGTGGAGGGCGCTCGAGGCCCAAACTGCCGCCGCCCAAGCTACGGCCATCGGTTATCTATCGTTCTTGAGTAACTCTGCCGACGGCAATATTGGCCTCGGTGCCTTTACAGGCACAGATCAGACCGCAGGGAGCACGAACATGTATCTCGGTTACAACGTGGGCCGAAGTGTAAATGAGTCCAACACCATTCGCATTGGAGACTCGGGTTTCTACAGCCGAGCCTTCCTTGGCGGCGTTCGGGGCGTGACTACCGGGGCAGCGAACGCAGTTCCCGTCGTGATTGACAGTAACGGACAGTTAGGTACGGTCAGTTCTTCGCGGCGCTTCAAAGAAGACATCCAGGATATGGGCGACGTCACTCGCGGTCTCATGCGCTTGCGTCCAGTTACGTTCCGTTATAGAAAGCCCTTTGCCGATGGCTCCAAACCCGTTCAATACGGCCTGATTGCCGAGGAAGTGGCGGAAGTGTATCCGGACCTGGTTGCGCATTCGGCGGATGGACAAATCGAGACAGTGAAGTATCAGCTTTTGGACTCGATGCTCCTGAACGAATTCCAGAAGCAGCAGCTCAAGATTGAGCAACAGGAGCAGGAGATCGAGACTCTGAAGGCGCGGCTCGCAGGAATGACGGCGCTGGAATCTCGCCTGGCGGCTCTCGAAAGCGCGGCTGGCGGTGTGAGTAAAGCGCGTCGGGCATCCGGGAATCGGCAGAACCCCGGGTTCTGAGCTCTTTCAGGTTTTTTCGCGCCTGCCGCTCTTGAACTACGTTCGTGCGATCCGGCGTTTTCGAATCAGATCCGAGATCGCCGGATCAGCTTAACGCGCCGCCGCTCTGCTGAGGCGCGCATGCTACGGCATGCCGTCCCCACGCTGCACAACACACCCGGTGCACTACAATGGACGGTGTGAAAAACCGGCTGCGGCAGCGGCCTCGGCGTGCCGCGGCAATCATTCCATGACCGCTCATTCGATCCAAGGTCCGGAAGTGACGGCGCTGACGGACACACGGAAGCGGAAATCCGCAGCCATCGTTCAGTCCAATTACATCCCGTGGAAAGGATATTTCGACCTGATACACGCAGTCGACGAGTTCGTTCTCTTCGACGACGTGCAGTATACCCGCCGGGACTGGCGCAACCGCAACCGTATCCAAGGGCCGAACGGGCCGGTTTGGTTGAGCATTCCGGTGGAGAACAAGGGAAAGTACTTTCAAAGGATCCGGGAAACTGCGGTCAGTGACACGCGTTGGGCGGAGCAGCACTGGAAAACTATCCGGCATTGCTATGCCAGGGCTCCTTGGTTCGGCCATTACAGCCAAATCTTCGAAGAGCTGTACCTGGGATGCCGCGAAACTCTGCTCAGCAGGATCAATTACCGTTTCATCTGTGCGATCTGTAGTCTGCTCGGCATCCATACACGGATTTCGTGGTCCATGGATTATCGCCTGGCGGAAGGCAAAACCGGGCGGCTCGCCGCCATCTGCCTCGAGTTAGGCGCAACGGATTATGTTTCGGGCCCCGCGGCGCGGGCATATATCGAATCGGACCTGTTCTCGAACAATGGACTCCGGCTGTCCTTTTTCGATTATTCCGGTTACCCCGAATACCGCCAGTTGCACCGTCCGTTCTTGCATGAAGTCAGTATTCTTGACCTGATCTTCAACGAGGGTCCCGATTCCCCGAAGTACATGAAGACGTTCGATGCGCCTCTCTGTCGTTAGCACGCTCTATCGGTCCGAGCCGTACATTCTGGAGTTTCACCGGCGCATCTGCGCCGCCGCGCAGGCCATCACCAGCGATTTTGAAATCGTGTTCGTGAATGACGGCTCACCCGACCGGTCGCTGGAGATTGCACGGTCGCTGGTGAGCCCAGGCAGCCATGTGCGAGTGATCGACTTGTCGCGCAACTTCGGACATCACAAGGCGATCATGACGGGCTTGGCGCACGCCGGCGGCGATCTGGTCTTCCTCCTCGATAGCGATCTCGAAGAGGCGCCGGAACTCCTGCAGGAATTCTATGCAAACATGCAGCGCTCTTCGGTAGATGTGGTCTTTGGCGTTCAGACCAGCCGCAAAGGTGGATCTTGGGAGAGAATCGCCGGAGAGATTTTCTACCGTACCTTTGAACTGTTTGCGAACATCGTTATTCCCCGCAACCTGATTACCGCCCGGCTCATGACCGCGCGCTACGTGCAGAGCCTCATCCAGCACCGCGACCGCGAAATCTTTCTGGCCGGTTTATGGCAGATCACGGGATACGCACAGTTGCCGGTGCCGGTACAAAAGCTGTCCCGCTCGAAATCCACTTACACGCTGGGGCGCAAACTTTCGATTCTGGTGAATGCGGTAACCTCCTTCAGCAGCCGGCCGCTGGTGGGGATCTTCTACCTGGGCCTGGTGGTGGTGAGCGCATCTGCCATTGCGGCGGCATGGCTGGTGATCGACCGGCTGTTCTTCAGCACCTTCCTCTCCGGCTGGCCATCGCTCATTGTGGTGGTTCTGTTCATGGGCGGCTTGACCATCTTTTGCCTGGGTGTGATTGGAATCTATCTATCGAAAATCTTCATGGAGACCAAGGACCGGCCCTATACGATCGTCAGGGCCCGCTATGAATCCACTGCGCGGAAGGCCGAGGATGGCTGAAGCATACCTGATGGACGTGAGGGCCTATTATGACCGCAGGCTGGAACAGCATGGCCCCACCCCGGCGGGTGTGGACTGGAACTCCGCCGAGTCGCAGCAGCTTCGATTCCGCCAGTTGGTCCGGTCGCTGAATCCGCCGGCCGATGCTTCCTGGAACGATTTCGGCTGCGGCTACGGAGCGCTGCTTCCGTTCCTGCGCCTCCAGAGATTCAAAGGTTCGTACCTCGGCTATGACATCTCTCCCGCCATGATCGAACGCGCCAGGAAACTCCATGGGGAAGATCATCGCGCCGGCTTCGTGAATGACCCCTTACTGCTTACCGCCGCGGATTACACTGTGGCCAGCGGTATCTTCAATGTAAAGCTCGATTCCGCGCGCGACATATGGCAGAGTCACGTCGTAGCAACGCTGCATCGCATCCATGAGTTCAGCCGGAATGGCTTCGCCTTCAACATATTGACTTCCTACTCCGATCCGCCGCGAATGCGGGACCACCTTTACTATGCCGACCCCGGCTTCTTTTTCGATTATTGTAAAAGCACCTTTGCCCGCCGCGTCTGCCTGTTGCACGATTACGATTTGTATGAGTTCACGATCGGAGTCATAAAGGAGTCTGGCACTCAGGCATGAAGAAGCTGGTCATATTCGGCGCCGGTAATTTAGCACGTGTGGCCTACGTCTATTTCTCCAAAGACAGCGAATACCAGGTGTGTGGTTTCACTGCGGATTCGGCATATCTTACGGAGGCAACATTCATGGGCTTGCCTGCCATCCCGTTCGAAAGGGTGGTCGATTCGTTTGCGCCGGAAGAGTACGAAATGTTTGTGGCCGTCGGTTTCCGCCGCCTGAACAAAGCACGGGCGGAAATGTACGAGCGCGCGAAGGCTGCCGGGTACCGCCTTGCCAGCTACATCAGCTCCCGTATATCGAGTGCCGGAGAATGGCGGTGTGGAGATAACTGTTTCCTTCTTGAGAACAACGTCATTCAACCATTTGTCCGAATTGGCAACAACGTCGTGCTCTGGAGCGGCAACCACATTGGGCATGATGCAGTGATTGGCGATCATTGCTTTCTCTCCTCTCACGTTGTCGTATCGGGCAATGTCGAAATCGGGTCCCATGCATTCTTGGGCGTGAATAGCTGTGTGAAGCACGGAGTGAAGATTGGGGAATCCTGCATCGTCGGAGCCGGGGCCGTGATTCTGAAAGATGCGGCGCCTTTCGGTGTCTATGCCGTAAAAAGCACGCCGCGGGCGGAGGTCTCCTCTGACGTGGTGGAAGGGATGCTGTGAGGAAAACCGCGGCAATACGGGGCATCGCATCCTACCTGCCGGAACGCGTGCTCAGCAATCAGGACCTCGCGCTCGCGTATGCCGGCTGGGATGCCGGCAAGAGCTTCGCGAAAACCGGCATTCGCGAGCGCCACATCGCCGGCCCCCAAGAGTGTGCCTCGGATCTGGCGGTTGCGGCCGCGCTTCGACTGTTCGAGAAGGGAACGTGCAAACCCGCTGACATCGATTTTCTCCTCTTCTGCACGCAGAGCCCCGATTATTTCCTGCCGGCCACGGCCTGTCTCCTGCAGTCCCGGCTGGGACTGCCCACAGCCTGCGGAGCGCTCGACGTGAATCAGGGATGTTCCGGCTTCGTGTACGCACTGTCGCTGGCCAAAGGCCTGATCGAGAGTGGAGCCGCGGAGCGAGTGTTGCTGATTACCGCGGATACCTATTCCAAATACATCGCGCCGGAGGATCGCTCGACGCGGGCGTTGTTTGGCGACGGGGCCGCAGCCGTGCTGGTGACTGCTGTGGAACACGAGCGCGAGGCCCTCGGTCCTTTCGTGTTTGGGACAGATGGCCGCGGCGCCCGGGAACTTTTAGTCCCGGGCGGCGGTATGCGAAACCGCTCCGCCTCGGATTGCAGCCTTCACATGAACGGCCCCGAGGTGTTCAATTTCACCATACGTACCGTACCGCTGGCCGTCGCGGCTCTCCTGGAGAAAGCGGCGATCGAGCTCGACCAGGTGAACTATTTCGTCTTCCATCAGGCCAACCGCTTCATGCTGGATCATCTTCGCCAGAAACTCGGTATCGCTGCGGATCGCTTCTGCCTGCATCTCGAATCGTGCGGCAATACCGTTTCTTCGACTATTCCCATGGCGCTCGAATCGGCGCTTGAGCGCGGCACAATTCAGGCCGGCGCGCGCGTGATGCTGGTGGGGTTCGGAGTCGGATTCTCGTGGGCCGCCGCCATGATGGAGGTCGTTGGTTGAAGCCATTCGAAGAGCGTCGAAGCTCCTTCATGAGGAGACTGGCCCGGATACTGGAAACGGGCGACGCGGAACTGACTCCCGAATGGCCGTTGACGGACGAGAACTGGGACTCTTTAACCATCATGTCGACAATTGCGTTGATCGATGAGCAGTTTGGCGTCACGGTTCCCGGCGATCAATTGGCCGCATGCAAATCCGTTTCCGAATTGATGGTTCTTGTAGAGAAGGCGCTGACGTGAAATGGGAAAAGCGAGGCCTTCTTTTCCAGGCTCCGGGTACTTCGGAGTGGCTGACCAGCCATGCCGCGTTGCCCGCAGCCGACGCCCTTCCGAATGGAGAAATGGCGGTCTACTTCTGCGGACGCGATAGCCGCGGCCGTTCGCAAATCGGTCGCTTCGATTTCAATCCCCTCGATCCCTGGAACACTCTCCACTTACACCCCCGCCCCCAACTTACTCTGGGTCCTCTCGGCGCCTTCGACGACAGCGGAGTGACCTCCGCCTGCATCGTGACCCACGATGGCCGGAAGTATCAATACTATTCCGGCTGGAGTCTCGGAGTGACAGTCCCGTTCTATTTCTATATTGGCCTTGCGGTGAGCGAAAATGGCGGCGCCTCGTTTGAAAAGATCTCGCCCGCGCCCATTCTGGGCCGCGACCGCACCGATCCGTTCCTTACCGCGTCGCCGTGCGTGCTGGTGGAAAACGGCGTTTGGCGTATGTGGTACGTCTCCTGCGTAAAGTGGGGACTCGAAGATGGAAAGCCAAAGCATTACTACCATATCAAGCACGCCGAATCCTTCGACGGCATTCACTGGAGCGCCGAGCGTCCCGTCTGTATCGACTTCGCCGGGCCGCACGAATATGCGATTGGCAGACCTTGCGTAAGGAAGGAAGGGGGCATCTATCGAATGTGGTTTTGCAGCCGCGGCGAGGCCTACCGCGCCGGATACGCGGAATCTGCGGACGGTTTGACATGGCAGCGCCTCGATCATGAGGCCGGGATCGAGCCATCTTCAACCGGCTGGGACTCGGAAATGATCGCATATCCCTGGGTCTTTCGGAGTAACGCGAAAATGTACCTTCTGTACAATGGCAACGGCTATGGGCGAACCGGAATCGGACTGGCGGAGGCATCTGGACCGTGACGCGGCCCTGAGCCCAAGCATCAGCCCACTTGACCTTATCCATCCCACGCGATAATGGTCGTTCTATGATTATTGCCGACCTCGCCCGGATAGCCGGCCGCAGCTACCCCGCCCGTAGGCGAACGCAGAACCTGGTAGGCGGTGCGAGCCCCATCCAGGCCGCCAACTTTGCCATGGGCAACGTCACTCTTGAACCTGACGGCGGGCAGGTCCCGTGGCACAACCAGCAGCAGGAAGAGATCTACTTCATCGTCGAAGGCACCGGCGAAATGTGTCTCGGCGAAGAACGGTTCGATGTGCAAGGCGGGCAGGCAGTCTACATCCCACCTACGGTGTTTCATCAACTGACCAACACCGGTCCTACTCCCATGCGCATGATTTACTGCTACGGCCCGGCGGGCGACGTGGCGCATTGGCGTCAGGAGCTCGAGGGCACCCTGCCGCGCGCGGGCATCGATGTTCCGCCGCTGCCCGCCGGTGCTCGCCCGCAGTGTACCGAGAAGCCCGCAAAGGCGTGACGATGAGCGAGAGAACCACGCATACTGTCGGCATCATCATGAACGGCGTCACCGGACGCATGGGTTTGAACCAGCATCTCCGGCGCTCGCTTTACGCCATCATCCGGCAGGGCGGTGTCGCTCTGAGCGACAGCGAAACCATCTTGCCGAAGCTGTTGCTGGTTGGCCGCAGCGCTTCCAAACTGGAGGCCATTTCGAACGAATGCCAGGGCCTGCCCTGGACGACCGACCTCGCTTCCGCGCTCGCCGATCCCGCCTACTCCGTCTATTTCGACGCGCAGACCACCGACCGCCGCGCCGATGCCGTACGCGCTGCCATTGCCGCGGGCAAGCATATCTACTGTGAGAAGCCGGTTGCCGGCGATACCGCAACCGCGCTCGAACTCTACCGGCTCGCCAAATCGGCCGGCGTCAAGCACGGTGTGGTGCAGGACAAGCTCTGGCTGCCCGGCATGCTGAAGCTGCAGACCCTCAGGGAGCTGGGATTTTTCGGCCGCATTCTCTCCGTTCGCGGCGAATTCGGGTATTGGGTATTCGAAGGCGATACCGTGCCCGCACAGCGGCCATCCTGGAATTATCGTCAGGAGGACGGCGGAGGAATCATCCTCGATATGCTGTGCCACTGGCGCTATGTTCTCGACAATCTGTTCGGCTCGGTCAAGGCGGTTTCCTGCCTGGGCGCGATCCATATTCCGGAGCGTTGGGACGAAACCGGCAAGCCGTATCAGTGTACCGCCGATGATTCGGCGTATGCCACGTTCGAACTGGAAGGCGGCATCATCGCCCACTTCAATTCGTCCTGGTGCGTGCGCGTGCGCCGGGACGATCTGCTCACGCTACAAGTCGATGGCTCCAAGGGAAGCGCGGTTGCCGGACTGAGGCACTGCTGGATCCAACACTATGGGAGCACGCCGCGCCCGATCTGGAACCCCGACATAGAGAGCCCGCTGAATTACTTTGAAGGTTGGCAGAAGGTCCCCGAGCAGGACACCTTTGACAACGCCTTCAAACGCCAGTGGGAGCTCTTTCTGCGGCATGTAGTCAAGGCCGATCCGTTCCCCTGGGACCTGCTGGAAGCCGCCAAAGGTGTGCAACTTGCGGAAAAAGGCCTGGAGTCTTGGCGGAACCGGGCGTGGGTGGACGTTCCGCCGCTTACAGGCGATTGATCAGACTGGCGACATATCCGGCGCCGAAACCGTTGTCAATATTGACCACGGTCACGTTGCTGGCGCAACTGTTCAGCATGCCGAGCAGCGCCGCCAGGCCATTGAAGCTGGCCCCGTAACCGATGCTCGTGGGCACGGCAATTACGGGGCACGATACCAAACCGCCCACTGCGCTCGGCAGGGCTCCTTCCATACCGGCGCAAACCACAATCACCCGCGCCTCCGTAAGCCGTTCGCGATGGTGCATCAGTCGGTGGATGCCAGCCACGCCGATATCGTGAATCGCGTCCACCTCGTTGCCCATCATCTCCGCTGTAGCGCGCGCTTCCTCCGCCACGGGCATGTCGCTCGTGCCGGCGCAAACCACGGCGATCTTGCCCTTTCCCCGAATGCTGCGGTCACGCCAGAAGCGGATAATTCCGGAGAGCGGCAGATACTCCCCCTCAGACAGTTTCTCCAGCACCAATGTTGCGCAGGCCCGATCGGCGCGCGTGATCAGCACGTTCGGCGAATGCTCCAGCAGGTGCTCCGCAATCGCCTGCACCTGATCCGGTGTTTTCCCCTTCGCAAGGATTACCTCAGGCATGCCATGGCGCAGCGCGCGATGATGATCGATTTTGGCAAATCCCAGGTCTTCAAAAGGCATGTGGCGCAGCCGGGCCACAGCGCCCTCGATGTCGAGCTCACCGGCGCGCACCTTCTCAAACAGCGTCCGGAGCTGATCCTGATCCATCAGGCCAGAATAACAAATACAGGTCTAAGCCCTAATTCCTGAACGGCAATTGAACCGATTCTGGTCGTAGAGAATTCTTCCCTGTAAGTCCTAGGCCTACATTAGTTGACGTATTGGTAATCAAGAGTACAATAGTACTGCAGGATTTTATTGCTGTTTTGGATCGTTAGGGCTATTGTTCGAAGATCGTAACCTCTTGCAAAATTGAAGAATAAAAAATAATGCTCGAATCCAATCAAATTAGCGTGAATTTCGGAGGACTGTCGGAACGGCGGGGTACTAGCAGGTTTCCCGTCCGGGAGGACGTCAAGTACAGAGTGCTTCACGGCAAAACGGAGGGTACGGGTGGGTCGGGGCAAACTCTGAACATCGGCAGCGGAGGGGTCCTCTTCACTACGGAGGAAAGAATTCCCACCGGCCGCATGGTAGAACTGGCGGTGAATTGGCCCGCGCGGCTGGGAGGGACTTGTCCACTGAAGTTCGTGGCCGTGGGCCGGGTGATTCGCTCTGAGGCGCATCAGGCCGCTGTCCGTATTGAACGCTACGAATTCCGCACCCGCGCGATGGCGGGATAGCTGCCGCCTCAACCGTCGCGGTGGACCGTCGCCGGAGAAAATGCCGGAATACAGACCGCGATATACTCGGCTCCCTCTGGACTCGGCGTGCTGTAACGGATCCATTCGCCGCGGTGCGCAATCACCGCCTGGCCGGCGCTCACTTCCAATGTGCCGTCGCGGTGCTCCACGCAGAGCACTCCCTTCAACACGATCGTGAACTCGTCGAACTCGGGACTCTGCCCGGGCTCCTGCCAGCCGCCCGGGCTGCGCATATGCGCCACGCTGGCCTCGGCAGTTCCGGAATTCACGCGGCCGATGTACTCGTCAATCAGCTTAGGCTTGTTGCCGGCAGCCTCAACACGTGTGGGTGCGGAGATAAGAGTAGGCATGGTCTCGTCCGAATCTCATCCTAGCAACAGATGGCGGCTCACCCAACCGTGAGCTTGAGACTCTTCACGCGGTCGCGCAATTGCGCCGCCTTTTCGAATTCGAATTTGCGGGCGGCTTCGCGCATCCGCTCTTCCAGCTCGCCGATAAACCGCGCGCGCTGCTCGGGCGTCAGGTCTTCCACTTCCTCATCGCTTTCGAGCGGCACCGTCACGTAATCGCCCTCCGCCACCGCTACCAGGCTCATGTCGATCGGTTTGACAATGGATTGCGGCTGGATTCCGTTGCGCTCGTTAAATTCCATCTGCACCTTGCGGCGCCGCTCGGTTTCATCGAGCGCGCGTCGCATGCTGTCCGTAATCACGTCGGCATAGAGGATCGCGCGGCCCTCTACATGGCGGGCGGCGCGGCCGATGGTCTGGATCAGCGCGCCCGCGGAGCGCAGGAAACCTTCCTTGTCCGCATCGAGGATCGCCACAAGCGAGACCTCCGGCAAGTCCAGGCCCTCCCGGAGGAGGTTGATTCCCACCAGCACGTCGAATTCGCCGCGGCGCAGATCGCGCAGGATCTTGATGCGGTCGAACGTGGTGACCTCCGAATGCAGGTACCGGCAGCGCACGCCAACCTCGGAATAGTATTCCGCCAGATCCTCGGACATCCGCTTGGTGAGCGTCGTAACCAGCACGCGCTGATTCTCCGCTGCACGCTTGCGGATCTCGCCCAGCAGGTTATCCACCTGCCCCTTCACGGGGCGAATCTCCACCTGCGGATCCAGCAGGCCCGTGGGCCGGATAATCTGCTCCACCACCACGCCCGCCGCTTTGGTCAATTCATACGGGCCCGGCGTCGCGGAGACGTACACCACCTGCGTCACACGATGTTCGAATTCCTCGAAGGTCAGCGGGCGATTGTCCAGCGCGCTCGGCATGCGGAATCCGTGGCCCACCAGCACCTCCTTGCGCGAACGGTCGCCGTGATACATCCCGTGCAGTTGTGGGACGGTCTGATGGCTTTCATCCAGAAAGATGAGGGCATCGTGAGGCAGGTAATCCAGCAGCGTGGGCGGCGCCTCTCCCGGCAGCCGGCCGGAAAAGTGCCGGGAATAATTCTCGATGCCGTGGCAGTAGCCGATTTCCTTGATCATCTCCAGGTCGAACATGGTGCGCTGCCACAGGCGCTGCGCCTCCACCAGCTTGCCCTGCTTCTGCAATTCCCCATGCCACCACTCGAGCTCGTTGCGGATGCTTTCGCGTGCGCTCAGCTTGGTCTCCTCGCTCATCACGTAGTGCGTCTTGGGATAAATCGGCAGCCGGATGTAAGTCTGCTTTACTTGTCCCAATAGCGGGTCGATCTGCGCCAGGCTCTCCACTTCGTCGCCCCACAGCTCGATGCGGTAAGCGTAATCGTCATAGGTGGGAAACACTTCGATGACGTCGCCGCGCACGCGAAACGTGCCGCGCCGGAAGTCGGTCTCGTTACGGTCGTAGAGGATCTCCACTAGCTTGGCAACAATGTCTTTGCGCGAGATTTTCTGACCCTTTTCCAGCATGAGCAGCATTCCGTAGTATGCCTCGGGAGATCCCAGGCCGTAGATACAGCTCACGCTTGAAACGATGATGCAATCGCGCCGCTCAAACAGCGACTTGGTGGCGGAGAGGCGCAGCTTGTCCAGCTCATCGTTTATGGTGGCTTCCTTTTCAATGTAAACGTCGCTCGAAGGGATGTACGCCTCCGGCTGGTAATAGTCGTAGTAGCTTACGAAGTATTCGACGGCGTTATCCGGAAAAAACGATTTGAACTCGTGATACAACTGCGCGGCGAGCGTCTTGTTATGCGCCAGAACCAGTGCAGGCCGGCCGATGCCCTCGATGACCTTGGCCATCGTGAACGTCTTTCCCGAGCCGGTGACGCCGAGCAGCACCTGGTGGTGCTCCGCATCGCGCACGCCGCGGGTCAACTCCGCAATGGCAGTCTCCTGATCGCCGCGCGGCCTGTAGTTGACGGACAAGCGAAACCCCATCTTCTAAGATTGGCATACTGTCGGAGGCCGCACTCTTGTCTCATGCAAGATGAGCCTGAAGTGGCGACCGGATTCTCACGCAAGATGAGCCTGAAGGGGAGATACGGGATGCTGGGGATTGATCATCAGCATGGACGACACAGACGCCACAAGCCGGGAGCAGACTCGGGCATTTCTGGCGGGCAGCGGAGAGGTGCGATTTGCCGGCCAGCGGCGCGAGGAAGTGTACGGTTGGGTGGAGAAGACGCTGGTACGGCTGCAGTACACAAGCTTGGACAAGGGGCTTGCGTCGATCTCGGTGGCACACCTTTACCGGTTGCGGAACAGCCCGGCCTACCGCAAGCGCAACACCGTGATCACCCCACGCGGCCGACGCCGATTCCCGTCGGCGAGCGGCGCAAACCGCAACCGCGCGGCGAACCAGGTTTTTTGCGCATCGACACCGTACACCAGGGAGATCAACCAGGGCGCAAAGGCCTGTTTCACATCAATGCCGTCGACGAAGTGACGCAGTGGGAGATTATAGCCGCCACTCCGCAGATCTCCGAGTTGTGGCTCCTGCCAATGCTGGAATCCATCATCGAGGAGACCAAGTCGCGCGCGCATCACTGTCGCGACCACGGCTTGGTGGAGACCAAGAACGGAGCGGTGATCCGCAAGCACATCGGGTTTGGTTACACCGATACGAAACACGCGGGGGCGGTCGATCGATTTCACCGGGAGCACCTGAACCCTTACGTGAACTTCCACCGGCCGTGTGCGGTCCCCAAGATCCTCACTGCGGCCAATGGCAAGCGGCGGCGGATCTACTCGCGGTGGGCCACGCCGTTCGAAATGTTTCGGGAAATACCTCAGTGTGCGAAATTCCTGCGGCCCCGCGTCACGTTGGCGGAGCTCGATCGCTTCGCCCAAGGCCAATCCGATACCGAAGCCGCTTTGGCCATGCAGGGCGCCAAGCGCAAGCTCATTCAAAGCTTCCAGCAGAGCAACACCGCATGATCCGTTGCCGCCCGCATTTCACGTTGGCCTCGCACATAAAAGCAAAATCTAAAACCTTTCTAAGAAGGGAAGACCAAGACCACCAGGTTGCAGGCTCAGCGTGCCTTCAGTTGGTCAGCCCCGAACGATTCAAAACTCACCAGAAATGAGACCCTACTCCCGCCTACTTCCTGCCGGTTTTCAGGCTCATCCTTCGATGAGAATATGCTGCCTTGCGTTACTTCGCTGGAGGAGACGAGGGATGATCGAGATATTTTACGAAGATCACGGCATTGCCCCGCTCGTTATATACCAGTTCGTCCACGAGGTTGCGGGTCATCATGATACCAAACCCACCTGGACGCCTGCCCTCTTCCACGCGCACTTCGATATGGCGGATGGGTGAATCGTGGGGATTCGAAATCGCGGCGTGCGGCAGGAAGTCGAGCGAGAAGCCGCTTCCCGGATCGCGCATGTGCACAATGATGGACCGGGCGGTTCGGATGGCCGACACCCGGACGCGCTTCTTCGGATCGGATTTGCCGCCGTGCTCGATTGCGTTCATGAGCAGCTCCCGAAATGCCGAGGCTACATCCTCACGCAGATTCAGCGGAAGATCGGTCTCCAATTCCCTCAGGAAGTGCATCGTGCGGTCGGCCGCTTCCAGTTTGCAGCTTACTTCCAGCGTGATCCACTCGGGACGGGCCGAGATCACGCGAATATCCTCCTGCCAGGATGAGGAATCCAGCGCGGATTGCACCATATCCGCCACGCTGGAAGCCGCGAGCGGTTTGTGAAAATAGCTGTAGGCACGGTGCCTGATGGCCCCCACGACTTGGGAGGAATCCAGATCGCCGGTGACAATGACCTTGGTGTCCGGCCGGATTGCCCGCAGACGGCGAAGAAGCCTGATACTGTCCGCACCATTCTTTCCCTGGCCGGCGACCACCACATCGAAAGCCGTGCATTTCAGTTTATCGACGGCTGTTCGAGAGTCGTAAACATCCTGAATACTACGGTCCGCGCGCATCAGGACTGTGGACAGTTGCTCGTGGACCGCGGGGTCGGCGTCCACAATCAGGAGTTGGCGCGAGTTCACACCGGAAGGATAGCATGGCCTATCCGCGAAATTCACCGTAACCTGTTGGTTAACAAAACCATCTATGCTCTAGTTAGGGAGGTGCTGCGATGACTGCAGCCGCTTGCCGGCGTACTGCCTGGTTATTTGTCGCCCTTGGCGTCGCGGGGGCGCAGGTTTATCCACCGGGCGGCGGCTATCCCGGCCAAACCCCGTATCCCGGCCAGACCCCTTATCCTGGTCAGACTCCGTACCCTGGTCAAACTCCATATCCTGGTCAAACTCCATATCCTGGTCAGACACCGTATCCGGGCGGCCGGGGGCCCGGCGTCCCGGTGCCGTCGCGCGGCGGCAAGCAGGATAAGAAAGGTGAGGCGGCGCAGCCTCTGCCAAGTTTTCGCGGGTCGCTAAAGCTTCTCGACGAAAAGACCATCACCCTCGAAATGGGCGACAACCGCATCCTCGATTTCAAGCGGACTTCCAAAACGCGGTTCCTGCAGAAGGGTACGGAAGTGAAGCCCGCGCAATTCCATGAGGGCGACCAGATCACGGTGGAAGCTTTGCAGGAGCCCGGCGGGTATTTTACGGCTGTGAACGTGCACCTGGAAGATGCCGGAAAGCCGCGCACAGGCCCGGAAGGCGTCACGGACACATGGGCCAAAGATGCGCCTGGCGCGCCGACCCCGCCCGCTGCAGCACCTGCGCCCGAAGCCAACTTGAGCAAGGAAGCCAGCGCCGAGCGCACACCTGCGGCCGCGCCCCGCGATCCGGACGATCCCGGCCCCCCGCGCTTGACGCGAGGCGGCCCCGTTCCCTCGCGTGAGCGTTCCGCGCCGGTACCGCAGGAGCGCGCGGCAGAAGCGGTGGCGCGCACGGTTGAGCCCTCCCCGCGCACAGTGGATTCCCGGCCGCCCGAAGCACCGGAACGCGAGGGTATCGTGCGCGAGACAGGCGCGCGCCCCGCCGATCAGCTCATCCGGCGCGCCGCCGATGCCGCTCTCGAATTCACCGAGGGCTTGCCGGCTTACGTCTGCCAGGAAGTAGTCACCCGATTCCAAAGCGAGACGCAAAAAGCAGACTGGCGGCCTATTGACATGGTCACCATGGCAGTGGTCTACGAAAACGGCCGCGAGGAGTATCGCGATATCGCCATCAACGGCAAGAAGACTACGAAAAGCCTTGAGGAATCCGGCGGCGCATGGTCAACCGGCGAGTTCGGAACCGTGCTGATCGATCTCTTTTCGCCGGCCACCGCCGCCGAATTTCACTATCAGCGCGAATCTCGCGTGGCCGGCGTGACCGCGCGGCTCTATGAGTTCAACGTTCCGCGGGAGCGGTCTCACTGGTTGGTGCATGCCGGCTCGCAGAAATATTTTCCGGCGTACAAAGGTGCGGTGTGGATCGAACCTCAATCCGCCCGTGTGATGCGTATCGAGATGCAGGCCCAGGGATTTCCCGAAGCCTTCCCGATCGATCACACCGAGAGCACGACCGACTACCAGTTCGTGCGCCTGGGAGATGCCAAACAATATCTCCTCCCGGTTCATGCAGAGAATCTGAGCTGCCAGCGTGGAACATCCTACTGCAGCAAAAACGTAATCGATTTCCGCAATTACCATAAGTATTCCGGCGAAGCGACCATCACCTTCGGCGCAAGCAAGAATTGAGCTGAGGGTATAGTGATCTAGTCTGGTATAGCGTGCGCGGAATTTCGGCCGAGCTTTCGTCGAACTTCGCGTGGATGCGGTAAAGGGTGATGGATGTTTTGCGGATTCATGGGGCTTTCGAGGGCAGCAGGGCTGTCCAGTTCTGAACCAGGGTAATGCTTCTTTCAGCGGCGGAGTCCTCTTCGTCAACCGGGATCAGGAAGCGCCCGTCCTTTGCCACGTCAAAAGCTCGCGGCGTAACGATGTTCGGAACCCGGAAGAGCGGCTTAGGCGCCTCTGTGGAAAGGGCTGAGCCGCGTCCCTTCACTGCCGCCGCCCAGATCATGCCGTCCAGCCCCATATAATAGATCTCCGTGCCGTCACGGCTCCAGATCGGATAATCGCCGCCGGACACCGAAACCTGGTTGCTGCGATTGGCTCCGGGAAAGTTGACCAGGTACACTTCGTTACGCCCGGTGCGGTTAGACATATAAGCGACCCAGTCGCTGCCCGGCGAAAACTTCCCGCGCGTATCGGTGAATTCCGTTTGCATGAAGGGGAATGATTTTTGATCGCCGAACATGGGTAAGACCCAGAGATCGCTCAGGGTCTTGCCGGTGATTGCTGAGCCCCCGATCAGGTACCGGCCGTCACGAGACCAGTCGAAAGCCATGGTGCGTTTGAGCCCGAGCGCTTCAGGCGCTGCCAATGCGTCTGCTCGTTTGCGGTACATCTGTTCGTCGTCCGCGCCCGACTGTCGCATGTACGCGATATAGTCGCCATCCGGCGACCAGACAGCATGAGACTCGGTGCCAGGTTCGCTGGTGAAGCGCGTATCCATTCCGCGTGCGACGTCGTGCAGCCAGATATCGCCTTCCCGCCGTTCCCGGCGGTTATAGGCAATACGACTCCCGTCCGGCGAAATCGCTGGGTAGTCCAGCCTGCCGGGGGTGCCGATGTTACCGACGTCTTTACCGCTTCGTTCGAACCACTTCAGAATCCGGTTCTGTCGTCTATCGGAAAAGTACGCCAGCATGCCGTTGGAAGAAACCGAAAAACCTTCATTGTTTGAAATGCCCTCGATGATAGTTATGGCCTCGCCGGTAAGTTCCAGCCTGCCGGCGTTGAAAGGCTGAGCCATAAGCGTTCCATTGTCGAGATACAGAAGGTAACCAGGTTCGGCATAAGCCGGACCTGAATTGCTCGTGAGCAATTCCTTGGAAAGCCTCCCGCGAAGGTCGCCAACTTTTAAAAAAGCCTTCTGGGAATCGGGACTGCCTTCGGTGTAGAGAAAGTGCTCCCCATCCGGCAGGAAATAGGGTGACTGGGCGAAGCTTCCTTCGGGAGCCCTCACCACCGTAACCGCGGCTCCGCCCGCGGCTGGAACTTTCACGATGTCTTTTCCCGTTGAAACCAGGATTACGCCATTCTGATTCCAACTCCCGCCGACGGCACGCGGACAGTCAGCCAACCGGACGGGCGGACCACCGGCGATATCGATTCGTTTCAGTTCGCCGGCGGCGCAGAATGCGATCATCCGGCTGTCCCACGACCAAATGATACGAAGTGCCGATTCTGTACCGGCGAGAGGACGTACCATTGCGGAATCGAGGTCCCTCACCCAGATCTGCCGTTTACCCGGCTTACCGCCTGTGAACGCAACGTGCTTGCCGTTGGGAGAAATCTCCAGTCTGCTGAAGGGAAGATCCCCTGGCAGCAAAATGGATGTTCGCAGGAGCGGCGCGGGATCGCTTGGCTGGCGAAAAGAGACGGACGAAACTGCCGCGAGCGCGATGGCAAGTACTCCGGCGGCGATCCAACCGCCGTAGACGCGCGATCTGCTTTTTGCGTCGGCCGCCGGCGGTTCCTCGTCGAGCAGCAGCATGGCGCCCGAAATATCGCGCAGCCGCCGGCGAACATCGCGCGTCAGGCACTTCGACACCAGGCGGCGGAAGCGCGGCGGTAACACGGAAAGGTCGGGCTCGCGCGTGAGCACGGCGGCGATTGTGTCGGAGACCGTCGGCCCTTCAAAACAGCTCTTGCCGGTGAGCAGTTCGTACACCACTACGCCGAACGCCCAGATGTCTGCCCGCCTATCGACGGTCTGCCCGCGGGCCTGTTCCGGCGACATATACGCGGCCGTTCCCATGATGGCTCCCGCCGCGCTCGCCCGCATCGTGAGCGTCGGAGAACTCTGCGGATCAGTAGCGGCAGTTTCGCCCGAAAGCGCTTTCGCCAGCCCGAAGTCCAGCACCTTCACGCGACCATCCGGCGTCACTTTGATGTTGACCGGCTTGAGGTCGCGGTGCACCACGCCTTTCTCATGCGCGTACTCCAGTGCGTCGATGAGTTGATGGACAATCGGGAGCGTCTCTTCCAGCGGCATCGGCCCGCGCAGCGTCTCGCCCGGAACCAGTTCCATGACGATCGCCCGGTCTTCCACGCCGTAGATCGCAGCGATATTGGGATGGTTCAAGGTGGCCAGAACCTGCGCTTCGCGCGCGAAGCGCGCCATGCGGTTGGGATCCTCTGCGAAGGCACCAGGCAGCACTTTAATCGCAATGTCGCGGTTGAGTTTCGTATCGGTAGCGCGATAGACCGCGCCCATGCCGCCTTCGCCGAGCTTAGAGAGGATGCGGTAATGGGCGATGCTTCGCTCCGGGCTCATCCTGTCACGGCATGGTATCACTTTGAGAGAACGGGCGAATCAGGTGCGATCCCGTACCGGCGCATTCGATTCCAGACCGCGCCGGGAGAAGAGTCACCATTGAACAGAACATTTCTAACGAGTTGCCCTACCTGTCTTTAGCAGCTTTCCGAAAGGTAAATTGGCTTCGTTTCGCAAATTGGAATGAGACACTGGATTAAGCCCTTGGCGCGCCCAAGAGCCAATATTAAGGAGGCGCAGCTGCCCACTGACTAAAATTTGCGTTCGACGCTCATCCGTTCTTCGAAAAAAACGATGTCTCAGGGTAGCTACTGCGCCAGTCTCCGGGCCTCAAACCGTCATGTCCGCCCTTCACCAGTTTCGCCGCCGCCATTCGACCACAGACAATGCGAAGGAGAGTATCAACACACATGAAACGTGTTTTTCCCGCGGCATCTATACTATTGAGTATTTTCATGTTGACCGCCCAGACGCCTCCCTCGCCCACCCGGCTGATCATCCTGGATCCAGGACATTTTCACGCGACGCTCTTGCAAAGGGAAATGTATGCGGGGATTGACAGGCGGGTCACGGTATATTCGAAGCTCGGACCGGAACTAGTCGATTACATCAACCGCATCTCGCTTTTCAACACCCGCAAAGAGAGCCCCACACGTTGGGAACTCCGCGTCCACACTAGCGACGATCCGATGGCGGAAATGCTGCGAGACCGTGCGGGAGACGTGGTTGTTTTCACAGGCCGCAATCGCGGGAAGATCGACCGCATCCTCGCCGCGCTGGAGGCGGGATTCCACGTGCTTGCCGACAAGCCCTGGATCATCGCATCCGCCGATCTCCCAAAGCTTCAGAAGGCGCTCGATCTGGCCCGCAGCAAGGGTCTTGTAGCATACGACATTATGACGGAGCGTCACGAGGTGACCTCGCAGTTGCAGCGCGAGTTCGTCAATTCGCCCGAGGTATTCGGCCGCCTCGAAACCGGCAGCGTGGGCGACCCGGCCATCCGCGCGAGGAGCATCCACCATGTGAGCAAGATCGTAGCCGGTGTGCCGCTGCGCCGCCCGGCGTGGTTTTTCGATATCGATGAGTACGGCGAGGCGTTGGCGGATGTGGGAACGCATGTCGTGGATCTGGTGCAATGGACGGCTTTTCCGGAGCGGCCGGTCAGTTTGAGCGATATCCGCATTACCGGCGGCAGGCATTGGCCGCTCGATATCACCGCGGCGCAATTCCGGCAGGTCACGGGGGAGGCGCAGTTTCCGCCCGCGCTCGCGACGCATACGACGGGCGACGTGCTTCACTGGCTCGGCAATAATTCCATCGAGTACACGATCCACGGCGTGCATGTGGCGATGGACATCCTATGGAATTGGGAGACCTCCGAAGGCGGCGATGTGTACGAAGCCTCATTCCGTGGAAGCCGGGCGCGCGCGGAAATCCGACAGGGCAGAGCGGAAAAATACGTCCCTGAGTTGTACATTGTGCCGGCCGATCCGGCGGGCGCGAAAGATGTGCTTCAGGAAGTTCGCAAAAAGGTGGCGGCGCTGCAGGGCCGCTGGCCGGGCCTCGCGGCATTGGAAAACGGCACCGAAGCGCGCCTGGTGATCCCTGATAAATTCCGCGTGAGCCACGAAGCTCATTTCGCGCAGGTGAGTAATTTGTTCTTCGAATATATGAAGGCGCCAAAATCGATGCCCGCCCGCGAGCGTGACGAAATGTTGGCAAAATACTTCGTGACCACGCGAGGCGTCGAGGCGGCCGCCCGTTGAAAGGAGGCCGCAGTCATCCGGTCCACCCCTTCACCAGCCCGTCCAGATCCTGCATCCGCCGCCAGAACTCGGGCAGCAGGTCGAGGTGTAACGCGTTGGGGCTATACTCCGGAGAACCACCGCCGGGCGTTTTCACGAGAGGGGTTGCGGTTTGCTGTTTTTGGAAGGCCGCCCTGCAGCGTTATGACTCCGGCATTCGCTTGGAGAATTGAGATAATCGGAATTGCATGGGTTCGCAACTCGAGACTCGAAACTGCGAGTCGGCCATTTGGGCCCGCTTGATGCAGGCGCAGAAGGATGAACTGTCGTCCGAAGTCGCTGAATTCTTGCTATCCGTCAATTTTGGAAAAGCCGACCGGGAGAGAATGCTGCAATTGGCAGAGCAAGCTGAGGCCGGAAACTTGACGGCTGAAGAGCAGGGCGAGTTTGACAGCTATCTTCATGTCGGAAATCTGCTGGCGGTGATGCAGTCCAAAGCCCGCCTTGCGCTTGAGAACAAGCGGCCCAACCCGCCGGGCGCGTGAACGTCAATCTTCTCCGGCAGGTCCGGGAGAGGGCACACGGCCGTTGCGAGTACTGCCAGCTTCCCGCTGCCTGCTATCCGTTGCCCTTCCATACCGATCACATCATTGCACGTCAGCATGGAGGAGCAACCGTCCTGGATAATCTCGCGCTCGCCTGCCTGCATTGCAATCGTCATAAGGGACCGAACCTTGCGGGATCCGACCCGGACACAGGCAATCTTGTTCGTCTCTACCATCCACGGCACGACCTGTGGGCTGAACACTTTGAATGGAATAGAGCGGTTGCGGCCGGCAGAACGGCGATTGGTCGCGTTACGATTCATGTGCTCGCCTTCAATGATCCCGATTTTCTTGCCGTACGGGAAGCGCTCATCAAAGAAGGCCGATTTTAAGTCCACCCCTTCACCAGCCCGTCCAGATCCTGCATCCGCCGCCAGAACTCGGGCAACAGGTCGAGGTGTAACGCGTTCGCGCCGTCCGAAAGCGCTTGCGCCGGCTGATCGTGAACCTCCACGAATACGCCGCTGATACCCACCGCCACCGCCGCCCGCGCCAGAGTTTCGATGAATTGAGGCTGCCCTCCGGAGGACGTTCCGGCGCCGCCGGGGAGTTGCACCGAGTGAGTTGCGTCGAAGATCACAGGCCAGCCGGTTTCCCGCATCACCTGCAGACCACGCATGTCCACTACCAGGTTGTTGTAGCCAAAACAGGAGCCGCGCTCGGTCAGCAGTACCTGGGAATTTCCCGCGGCGGCGACTTTTTCGGCAGCGCGCGCGATATCGTGCGGCGCCATAAACTGGCCTTTTTTGATGTTGATGATGCGTCCGGTGCGCGCCGCCTCCATCAGCAGATCGGTCTGGCGGCAAAGAAAGGCGGGAATCTGCAAAATGTCCGCCGACTCCGCGGCCAGCTCCGCCTGCCAGGGCTCGTGAATGTCGGTGAGCACGGGAAAGCCAAACGCCCTTACGCCGGCCAATATGCGCAGGCCTTCCCGCACTCCCGGCCCGCGATAGCCGGTTACGCTGGTCCGGTTGGCCTTATCGAATGATGCTTTGAAGATGAAATCTCCCACCGCCTCGCGAATGCCGCGCGCCATCTGGTGAACGTGTTCTTCGCTTTCAATCACGCAGGGCCCGGCAATCAGCACCAGCGGCTTGCCGGAGGCAAATGCGCTGTACTCAATCGGCACGGGAGAAGAGCGGCTCGGCCTCGGCTGCCAGGCGCCGCTGCCGGTAGTCATACGAGGCTTCAATGAAGGCTTTGAACAGGGGATGCGGCTCCAATGGCTTGGACTTGAATTCGGGGTGGAACTGGCAGCCCAGGAACCATGGGTGGCCGGCAATCTCGCAAATCTCCACGTACGTGCCATCCGGAGTTTCGCCGGTGATGCGCAGACCCGCTGCCTTGAGATGATCCTCGTATTCGCGGTTGAACTCGTAGCGATGCCGGTGCCGCTCCTGGATCTCCCGTGAGCCGTAGGCACGAAAGGCAAAGCTGTCCGGAGAGAGCTTACAGGGCCACGTTCCCAGCCGCATGGTACCACCCAGATCATCCACGCCTTTCAGTTCGCGCAATTTGAAAATCACCCGGTGCGGGGTGCCGGAGTTGAACTCCGTGGAATCGGCCTCCTCTAACCCCAGAACGTTGCGGGCATACTCGATCACCAGCGTCTGCATTCCCAGGCAGATGCCGAAATACGGGACTTTGTTCTCGCGCGCGTAGCGGATGGCGTTCAGCATGCCATCAATGCCCCGCTTGCCAAAGCCGCCGGGCACCAGGATGCCGTCGTAACCCTCCAACTGCAGGTGCCAGTCCTTGCCCGTTATTCCCTCGGCCTCCACCCAGTGGATATTCACCTTCACCTGATGTTCTAGACCACCGTGCAGCAGGGCCTCCTTGAGGCTCTTATAGGAATCCTCGTACTCCACATACTTGCCCACAATCGCGATCAACACTTCGTCGCGCGGATTCTCCAGCCGCTGCAGCATAGCGGTCCAGCGGCTCAGATCGCGCGGGCGGGCCTCGATATCCAGCAACCGCAGGATGATCTCGTCCACATTCTCTGCCGCGAATTCCACTGGCACCTGGTAGACCGAGTTCACGTCGCGCGCCGTCACCACCGCAGCCACATCCACGTCGCAGAAGAGCGCGATCTTCTCCTTCATGTCCGGCGGAATGAAGCGCTCCGACCGGCAGAGCAGGATATCCGGCTGGATACCGATCGCGCGCAGTTCCTTTACGCTGTGCTGCGTCGGTTTGGTCTTCATCTCCTGCGCGGCGGCAATCCAGGGAACCAGGGTTACGTGCACGAAAATACTGTTGCCGCGCCCCTGCTCATGGCGCATCTGCCGGATCGCTTCAAGAAACGGCAGCGATTCGATATCGCCCACCGTGCCGCCGATTTCGGCAATCACCACGTCCACATCCTGCGCCACGCGCTTCATGGCAGCTTTGATTTCATTGGTGACGTGGGGGATCACCTGCACGGTCTTGCCAAGATAGTCGCCACGGCGCTCGCGGGCAATGATCTGCTCGTAGATACGGCCGGATGTCAAATTGTTGCTCTGCGTGAGCTTCGCGTGGGTGAAGCGCTCATAATGGCCCAGATCGAGATCGGTTTCGGCGCCGTCATCGGTGACAAAAACCTCACCGTGCTGGAAGGGACTCATGGTGCCGGGATCGACATTCAGGTAAGGGTCGAACTTCTGGCACGCGACCGTTAATCCCCGGCTCTCCAACAGGCAGCCGATCGACGCCGCGGCGATGCCCTTCCCCAAAGAAGAAACGACCCCTCCGGTCACGAAGATAAATTTAGCCATTCTGCGACACCTCCCTGATTCGGGCAGAAGAATCGCCCTCTCCGCCAAAATGCTGCGATGCATCGAACAGCCTCGCCACCCTTTTCAAATCTTCAGGCGTATCCACGCCCACGGATTCGTACTCGGTCTCCACTACGCGGATGCGGTAGCCGTTTTCGAGCGCCCGCAACTGCTCCAGCCGCTCGGCCTGTTCGAGCGGCCCCACCGGCAGCGTGGAATACGCCAGCAGGAAATCCCGCCGGTAAACGTACAAGCCCACGTGCTTATAGTGCATTCCGGAATCGTCCCGGTAAAAAGGTATGGGGCAGCGTGAAAAATAGAGAGCGTCTCCGGCGCGGTCGGTCACCACCTTCACAACGTTCGGGTCTGTAATTTCGCGCGGAATTTCGATCTTTTTCTTGAGTGTGCCCATCAGGATCTCGGGCTCGTGCACCATGGGCAGGATCGCGGCATCAATCGCCGCCGGATCAATCAATGGCTCATCGCCTTGAATGTTCACAATGAGTTCGGCATTTTCCGCGGAGGCCACTTCGGCCACACGGTCGGTGCCGGAAGGATGGTCCGCCCGCGTCATGCGAACACGCGCGCCGAACCCTCGGGCGGCCTCATAGACGCGTTCGTCATCCGTGGCGATGATCGTGCTCGTCAAATAGCGTGCAAGATTCGCGCGCTCGTACACGTGTTGCAGCATTGGTTTTGAGGAAAGAGAAGCCAGAACCTTGCCGGGAAAACGCGTGGAGGCAAATCGGGCGGGGATCACGCCCAGGATTTTACGCGGCACACGCGATCTTAACATAAAACTGCTGTGTTAGACTCAGTAAAGAAAGGCTGGCATGTCGTGATGCTGCCCTCCTACCGCAAATTGATATTTGCCGGCGCCACCCTTCTGGCATCTGCCATCTTCGGGACCGCCTCGGCTCAAGTAGAGATTACGCCCCGTCAGCGGACTCCGGAAAAGTCTGAACCCGCACCGAAAGCCAGTATTCGGGTTGATAGCACTTTGGTCCTCATCCCGGTGACGGTCACCGATCCGATGAACCGTTTCGTGACCGGCCTAGACAAAGAGAACTTCAAGGTCTTCGAAGATAAGCAGGAGCAGCGGGTCACCCAGTTTTCGAGCGAGGACGCTCCGCTTTCGATCGGCGTACTTTTCGATATCAGCGGCAGTATGGGAAGAAAACTGGAAAAGGCCCGGCAGGCCGTAGCGCAGTTTTTTAAGACCGCGAATCCTGAGGACGAGTTCTTCCTGATCCAGTTCGGCGATGGCGCGGACATGATCCAGGGGTTCACCAAGAACCTGGAAGAGATTCAGAACCGCCTCACATTTACCCAATCGAAGGGCCGGACGGCGCTCCTGGATGCCCTCTACATGGGCCTCACCGAGATGCGGAAGGCCAAAAATCCCAGGAAGGCCATCCTGGTGATCTCCGATGGCGGCGATAACAACAGCCGGTACACGGAATCGGAAATAAAGAATCTTGTTAAGGAATCGGACGTCCAAATTTATGCCATCGGAATTTATGAACCGATAGCGGCTCGCGGGCGCACCCCAGAAGAAGCTGCGGGGCAGGGACTCTTGACCGATATCGCCGAGCAGACCGGAGGACGTCAATATCCCGTGGATAACCTGAACGAATTGCCGGATATTGCCGCTAAGATCGGGATGGAGCTGCGCAACCAATATATGTTGGGCTATTCCCCGGTGAATCAGGATCGCGACGGGAAATACCGCAAAGTCCAGGTCAAGCTGGTGCAGCCGCGAGGTTTGCCCACCCTTCGGGCCTTCTTTAAGATGGGATATTATGCACCCGCACGCTAAACGGCTCTTTCTTCTCCTTCTCACGTGCGTCACCGCCGGCCTGGTTCTCCACGGCCAACAATCCAAAGCACCGGCCGGTGCGCCCCAAATCGATACCGGCGTCACATTCAGTTCGGATACTCGCCGTGTAGTGCTGCATACTACCGTGGTCGATAAGGCCGGCCATTTTGTGAACGATCTTGCTAAATCGGCCTTCACCGTTCTCGAAAATAACGTCCAGCAGCCGATTCGCGATTTTAAACACGAGGACGTTCCGGTTTCGCTCGGCCTCGTAATTGATAACAGCGGGAGCATGCGGGATAAACGGGCCAAGGTGGAATCGGCCGCGCTTGCGTTGATTAAGGATTCGAACAAGGACGATGAGGTCTTCATCGTGAACTTTAACGACGAGGCGTTCCTGGACAATCCACACGGCAAGGACTTCACGAATAATCTGAAGGAACTGGAAGAGGCCCTGACCCGCATTGATTCTCGCGGGGGTACGGCAATGCGCGACGCCGTCCGGATGTCCATCGACCACCTCAAGGAGAAGGCCAAGAAGGATAAGAAGGTGCTGGTGGTGGTGACGGACGGAAACGACAACTCCAGCCTGGTTTCCATCGAAAATCTGGTGAAGGCCTCCCAGCAGAGCGAAGTGCTGATTTATGCAATCGGTCTGCTCAGCGAAGAAGAGCGGCGCGAGGCGAAACGCGCGGAACGTTCCCTGAAAGATCTTGCGGAAGCCACCGGCGGAGAGTCTTTCTTTCCGAAGGAACTCTCTGAAGTGGACCGCATCGCCCATACCGTGGCGCGCGATATTCGCAGCCAGTACACCATCATTTACTCGCCGACGAATGCCGCCATGGATGGCACATTCCGCACCATCAAGGTCAACGTGAACGCCCCCGGCAAGCCCACCGCGCGGACCCGCAGCGGCTACTACGCCACGCCCGAAGGGAAAGTCCCCAAAGGCACGTCGTCTTTCAAGTAAATGTTCCGCATTTTGTGGCGGCTGACGCGCGGCTCGCGCCTGCGGCCGTGGCGCAGTCCGTATCTGCGGTGGCGCATCGAGACCTATTGCGGGATGCACGCCGACAGCATCACCTTCGCGCAATTCTGGAGCTTCCTATGGCACGAGCAAAGCAACCTGTTGCGGTACCTGCGATGGGCCGCGCGACAGGCTAACGCCGGACCGAGTACCCGCGAACGCAAAGTAGAGTTCCCGTGACGAAAAGAAGGAATCCGGCATATGCCGGCGCCAGGTGCACGAAGTCCAGATAGCCGACCGCCGCGTGAACGCCCAGCGCCGCGCCGACACCGAAGACGCCCATCAACGCGATCACTTCGAGAAAGCTGCGAGTCAACGGAGCATGGCGGGTGATAATCAGGATCAGCAGCCCACATGTCAGCAGCCCTCCGCCAAAGCCCGCGCGAGCATGCGCAATCTCTACCGGCTTCCTCGAAAACAACCGGCACCGCCTCCCGCCCCGTGATGCTTTCATTCCAGTAACACCAATTGCTACTACCGGGCCGCGCGCGCGAGCAAGCGGTGTTTTCGGCTTCTGTCCCCTTGTCCGCCTGGAAATACTGACCCTTAACGGGTATCAAATTGGAAAATGCGTGCACCCAGCCGCCCGCTTTAGGTATGTCGAACAGAGCGGAATTCACAGTTTAGGAAACGTGCCGCGGACCATTGCCGCGCTGTTGCTGATGTGTGACCCGCGCGATGTCGGCTTAGCGGTGAGCCAAGAAACCGGTCAAGGCTACACCCGGCCGCCTCGCCAGCGAAACCGAACTTCCCTCCGTCACATGCAGCATATCTGAGCGTAGATCGGCTGGAGCGCCGGGTACAGGGCCTGATAGATCCGGTGTCCCTTTTCGTAGAAAGCCGCTTCCGGATCCTGCGGCGCGATGGCATCAGTTTCGCGAATGGCCGCCCGGCAGGCCTCCGGGACGCTCGCATACACACCCGTGGCCACCAGTGCGAGCAGCGCTGCGCCGTACGCCGAACCCTCCTGAGTTTCGAGCGTCACCACCTTTCGGCCGAGAATCTGCGCGAGCAACTGCCGCCAAAACGCGCTGGTCGCGCCGCCGCCTGAGGCGCGCACCGAGTTCACCCGCACCCCCAGCGATTCCACAATTTCCAGACAATCCCGCTGGCTGTAAGACACCCCTTCGAGAATTGCGCGGATCAGATCGGCGCGCGTATGTTTGGCGGTGAGCCCAATCCAGCCGCCGCGAGCCGCGGCGTCCAGATGCGGTGTCCGTTCACCCATCAGGTATGGCAGCCAGAACAGGCCCTGCGAGCCGGCGGGCGATTCGGCCGCTTCCGCAGTGAGCACATCATAGGGAACGCCGGGCGCCATTTGGTTGCGGAACCATTGAAGGCTTAGGCCCGCGCCCTGCGTCACCCCCATGACGTGCCACTTGTGGCGCACCGCATGGCAGAACGTGTGCACGCGCCCCCCAGGATCGTACGCCACGTTCTCCATGTGCGCGAACACCACACCCGAAGTGCCCAGCGTGCAGGAGACAATGCCTTCTTCCACGATGCCGTTGCCCACAGCGCTGGCCGCCTGGTCTCCGCCGCCGCCCGCAATCGGCGTGCCCGCAACGAGGCCGGTCAACTCCGCCGCCTGTGCCGAAACTTCGCCCGCGATGTCGCTCGATTCGTAGCACACCGGCAGAATGGTGCGGTCCAGGCCAAGCGCATCCACCATCTCGAACGACCACTGGCGCCGGACCACATCGAACAGCGCGGTGCCGGAAGCATCGGAGACCTCGGTTGCGAAATCGCCGCTCAGTTGAAACCGGATGTAGTCCTTGGGCAGAAGCATCTTGCGAACCCGCTCGAAATTCGCCGGCTCGTGATCGCGCACCCACAGGAGCTTGGGCAGCGTGAACCCGGTGAGCACCGGGTTCGCGATGCAGTCCAGAATCTTCGCCCGGCCGACTTTTGCGTTGATGGCATCTACCTGGTTCTGGCTGCGCTGGTCGCACCAGATAAGCGCCGGGCGGATCACCTGGTGATCGCTTGCCAGCATCACTAGGCCATGCATCTGCCCGGAAAGGCCGATGCCGCGTACTTCACGTCCCGCGATGCCGGCCTGCACCAGCACGCCGCGAATCGCCGCGACGGCGGCATCCCACCAGTTCTCCGGCCGCTGCTCCGCCCACTGCGGCCGCTCCATCCGCATGTCTTCATGCGGGGCAGTGCAACCGGCGCGCACCCGGCCGCAGTCGTCCACCAGCAATGCGCGTGTGCTTCCGGTTCCCGTATCGATGCCCAGCCACATAGAGTCCTATGGTGGCACAATCGAAAAGATGGCCGCGACCATATCTGTCGCTCCGCAGTTCCGTCCGGTGCTCGATCCGGAGTTCGTGCCTGCATCGCTGTGGAACCGCGCATACCGCGCCGCGGTGGCCGCGAGCGGCGGCGGAAATCCCCTGGCCATCGCGCTCGAACGGAGCGATGGGTCGGTATCGGTTTACCGCACTGCGATACTCGCGGACGAAGATGCAATCACCTTCCGGTATGTCGAAAGGCTCCTGAAATTCCTGCTGTGGCAGAAAGGCGGCTACCGCGTCAGCATCGGTGGTGACGCGCGGATTGCCGATTATCTTCGCGCGGTCTACTCCCCCTCGGGCGCGCGCGCCTTCGACCACGAGTTCATGGGCGAACGCGTGTACGGGCAGCCGATGGCAATTGTGCATACCTCGTTTGAGCGCGCACCGGGCGAGCGGGAATCGGCCGCGCCCCTGGGCCGGCATCTGGAGGGTTACCGCATCGGGTTTGACCTGGGTGCGAGCGATCGCAAATGCGCCGCCGTGGTGAATGGCGAGGTCGTCTTCAGCGACGAGATTCCGTGGAACCCTGCCGCGCAGGCCGAACCGCAGTATCACTTCGATGGCATTCACGATTCGCTGCGCCGGGCGGCCGCCCACCTGCCGCGCGTGGACGCCATCGGAGGTAGCGCGGCGGGAGTGTACGTCAATAACGAAGTGCGGGTCGGCTCGCTCTACCGCGCTGTGCCCCGCGACGCATTCGAAGCGCGGGTGCGCCGGCTGTTCTTCGAGTTGCAGGCGGCTTGGGGCGGCGTGCCATTCGACGTGGTGAACGATGGAGAGGTGACCGCGCTTGCCGGCTCGATGGCGCTGAACGACAACGCCGTATTGGGCGTCGCCTTCGGCAGCAGTCTCGCCGCAGGGTTTGTCACGCCGCAAGGCAACATCACCACTTGGCTCAACGAGCTCGCCTTCGTGCCCGTCGATTATCGCGAGGACGCGCCTGTGGACGAATGGTCGGGCGATGGCGGCGTGGGCGCGCAGTACTTTTCGCAACAAGCTGTCGGCCGTCTGCTCGCGCCCGCCGGGATTGATCTGCCCGCCGGCATGCCGCTGCCGGTCAAGCTGGAAGAGGTGCAGAAGCTGATGGCCGCGGGCGACCAGCGCGCCCGCCGCATCTATGAAACCATCGGCGTCTACTTCGGTTACACCATCGCCACCTATGCCGATTTCTACGACGTGCGCAATCTGCTGGTGCTCGGCCGGGTCATGAGCGGCGAAGGAGGCGACGTGATCCTTTCGACTGCGCGGCGTGTGCTGGCTGCGGAGTTTCCGGAGATTGCCGAACGCATCCGCTTTCACATCCCCGACGAGAAGCAGAAGCGCCACGGCCAGGCCATTGCTGCCGCCAGCCTGCCGGCGCTGTCTCAAAAATGAGCCCCAAAGTGAGACCTATGCAATTCCATCAACCGAACGCAGACCTGTTCGTACCCGACGGTATGCCGCCCGCCGAGGCACTCGCGCGCACCACGCATCTCGCTATCGTCGCCCACCAGGACGATATCGAAATCATGGCCTATCATGGCATCGCGGAGTGTTTCGGCAAGCGCGACCAGTGGTTCACCGGCGTAGTCGTAACCAATGGAGCGGGGAGCCCGCGCTCCGGCATCTACGGAAACTATACTGATGACGAGATGCAGAAGGTGCGTCTCATTGAACAGCGCAAAGCCGCCTACGTGGGCGAATACGGTTGCCAGATCCAGCTCGGGTTTCCCAGTTCCATGGTGAAAAATCCGCAGGAGACCGCAGTGGTCGAAGATCTCCAGCAGATCCTGCTCGCGGCGCGTCCCCAAACGGTGTACCTGCACAATCTGGCCGACAAGCACGATACCCATATCGGAGTGGCGCTGCGCTCGCTCGCGGCTTTGCGCGCCGTGCGCGAAGAAACGAAGCCACAGAAGGTTTACGGCTGCGAAGTCTGGCGCGATCTCGACTGGCTCTCCGATGACGAGAAGCAGGCACTCCCCGTATCCGCACGTTCCAACGTCGCCGCCGCGCTGGTGGGCGTTTTTGACTCGCAGGTCACCGGAGGCAAGCGTTACGACCTCGCCACTGCCGGCCGCCGCCTGGCCCACGCGACCTACTTCGCCTCCCACGGCACCGATCAGGAGACCGCCCTCAGCTTCGCCATGGACCTTACCCCACTGGTCGACAATCCGGAGCTGCCGATTGCGGATTACGTGCTGGGTTTCGTCGACCGCTTCCGTGCCGACGTCGCGCGGCGGTTAACGGCTGCGTAGTCTTGGCGCTTACCGAGCCGCGACCGCAAGGGAGCCGGCATTTCCCAGCAACCTTTTACTCGTTGCGCAAAGCACTCAGCGGATCGATGCGCAGGGCGCAATAGGCTGGCAGTACAGCCAACTGCCATCAGAACTGCCGCCGCCAGCCATGCTCCTTCCACCATAACGAGCCGCAGCACATCGCCCGCCTGTGCTCCCAATGCCACGCGCAGCCCACCTCACGCGCGCGGGCGCTGATCGAATACGCCAGCACATCGTACAGTCCTACCGATGGGCCAAGCCGCGCAGGCCGATCGTGTCTCTTGGACGCCCCGACTAGCAGCGTCGCCCCACGGGGCAAAATGGCCGCCCACCCGCCGATGATCACAAAATCCACCCCCGCATCCGCGAGGACCTGGACGGCCTTAACAAGGTTCATTCGCTGATGCGGCGCGCGCCACGGACGCGTTCCATCACCTCTGAAGCATCATGCATCTCGCGAACCCGTTCAGCCGGAGATAGACGCAGTTTGGCAACAACGAGTGTCAAATCAATCCCATACTTCTGAGCCGCCTCGATGCGACTGCCGGGGGCCGGGTGGCGCAACCGTTCCTCCGCTCGAGCAAGCTCCTCAGGCGTCATGGGAATGAATTCCCGCACAGCTTCATTTTAATCGTTGCGCAAAGCAGCCAACGGATCGATGCGCAGGGCGCGAAGCGCGGGCAACAGGCTGGCAGTACAGCCAACTGCCATCAGAGCTGCTACCGCGCCGGCATACGTGATGGGATCGGATGCGCTGACGCCGGGCACGAGGTATATCGCGAGCGGCCGCGTCACCAGCAGGGCCAGCGAGACGCCGATACCCAAACCCAAAAACAGGATCCACGCGCCTTCCACCATAACCAGCCGCAGGACATCCCCCGGTTTCGCGCCCAATGCCACACGCAGCCCGATCTCACGCGTGCGGCGGCTGATCGAATAGGCCAGCACACCGTACAATCCCACCGACGCCAGCGCGAGCCCAAGCAAGCCGATTGTACCGAGCAGCGTCGCGCCTACCCTGCTGGGGAGCAATGCAAAACCGGTGGCCCGGCTCATCGGTTTCACTTCCACGGAAGCCGTGCCATCCACGTCCATCAACGCTCGATTCAGCGGCTTCATCAGCGATTCGGGCGGCCCGCTCGCTTTGATCAGAAATTGCATCGCCGGCCGGTCTCCGCCTTTCTGAAAGAACGGATCGAACAGGGCGGGGCGGTTTTCTTCCCCAAGGCTCGAGTACTTGCTGTTCCGCACCACCCCAATCACTACACGCTCCTGGCGATCCTGGCGTCCCAGGCGCACCCGGTGTCCCACGGGGTTCGCACCGCCGAACGTCTTGCGCGCGAATGCCTCATTGATAATGATGACGCGCTGCCCGCTATCACGATCGGCACTTGTGAACTCGCGGCCCGCAATCAGGTCGATTCCCATCGTGCGGAAGTAGTCCGGTCCCACCGGGTTCAACCAATGCTCGATGCGGGTTCCGTTCATGGACCCATCGGTATAGACGGCGCTCGACCGTGAGACGAAATGATCGTTCAGCGGCACAAAAACGGCGACCGCGGCGGACTCTACGCCCGGCAATGCGCGAAGCCGGTCGAGTGCCGAGGAGGCCATAGCGCGCACCTGAACGGCGTCCGGGTAGCTTTCGGGAACCAGCCGCATCTGCGCCCAAACCGTGCGTTTCAGGTCGAAGCCGGCATCGAGCTTGATCGACTGCATCAGGTTGCGGATGGAGAAAGCCGCGATGATCAGAACGAAAACCGAGATGGCGAGTTGTCCCGTGACCAGCACATTGCGCACCGTGGCCCGGCCGCGGCTCACCTGGTGCTCGCCGCCCTTGAGCAGCGCGTTTGCGCCCGAGCGTGTCGATTTGAACGCCGGCAGCAAGCCTGCCGCGAGGGCCGAAAGCACCGCCATCGCCGCAGAATAAATCAGCAGGCGGACATCGGGCTGGATGCTCATACGAAGCGGAAACGGCACGGGGAATTGAGCACCGTTCAGCAGCCTGGTGAGCCAGTAATTCAACGTCAGCCCGGCCGCGGAGCCCAGGAACGAGAGCAGCAGACTCTCGGCCAGCATCTGCCGGATCACACGTCCACGACCCGCGCCGATGCTCATGCGAATGGCGAACTCCTGCATGCGGGTAGACCCGCGCGCCAGCAGAAGGCTCGCCACATTGGCGCAGGCAATCAGCAGCAGCAGTCCGGCCACCGCCAGCAGAAGTCCGAACGTAGACAGCATGTCGGCCACGGGCATGCGCAGCCGCTCGAAGCCTGCCACACGGCTGACGCTGACGCCGTTGGCCCACTTGCGATTTGCATCCGGATAAATCCGGTCGAGTTCCGATGCGGCCGCTTTCAGCCGCTCCGCCAACGCGCCGCGTGTAGCGTTCCCGGACAAACGGCCGTAGAGATCCACTGACCCCGCCTCGGCCGTAATCGGAAGGTAAAGATCCGGCGCGTATCCGAATCCCAGCAGGGTACGATGAATCGGTGGAAACACTCCCACAATCGTGTACGCCTGTCCATCCAACAGAAGTGACCGGCCCAGCACATTCGCATCGCCGTTCAGACGCGTCTGCCAGAAGCGGTGCGTGACCACGGTACTGCTACGTTCCCCGCTTGCGAATGGCCGGCCCAGAGCCACGGGCATGCCGGTCACTTCGAAGAAATTCTCCGTCACGCGCGAACAGAACAGGCGCAGGCTCGCATCGTTCGTCCGCCAGTTGGTCTCCTGCATCTCGCTAGCGCCGGCCAGACCCTCGAACACTCTGGCGTCGCGAAGAAACCGGTACTCGCGCATCGGGACCTGCGCGCCGCCGCCAATGTTCGCCCGCATGAGAGTGGCGCCATCTCTCACTGAGGGTTCGCTGAAGAGAAACTCGGCGGTCAGGCTGAAGATCGTGGTGTTGACGCCGATCGCGAGCGCGAGCGAAATGATCGCAGTCAAAGCGAAGCCCCGGTCGCGACGCAGAGCGCGTGCGGCGTAATGCAGATCGCGCAACAGATCCTCAAACCACATCCAGCGCCACGCCGCGCGGGACTCCTCGGCGATGCGCGCAGTCGGGCCGAATTCCCGCCGCGCTTTCAGGACCGCGTCCCTGTGCGTCATGCCCTCGCTCATCAGTTCCTCCACTCGCGTTTCCAGATGCAGCCGCATTTCTTCATCGAGCGATCCATCGAACCGCTTCCGTTGCAGCAGGTGTGAGAGCTTGTTCGCTAACTCCGTATACCAGCCCATGCGCTCAAGCCTCCTTCATGACCAAACCGATTGCCGCAACCAGCCGGTTAAAGCTCTCGGTCTCCTGCCCGAGCTGCTTGCGGCCCGCCGGTGTAAGCCGGTAGAAACGCGCCTTGCGATGGCTCTCCGAAATACCCCACTCCGCTGCCAGCCACCCTTTCACAAGCATGCGATTGAGCGCAGGATAAAGCGACCCTTCCTCGATCGTCAGTTCCTCGCGAGAGGCCGACTTGATCCGCTTCGCAATCGCATATCCATGCAGCGGCCCGCCGGCCAGCGTCCGAAGAATAAGCATATAGAGAGTTCCCGGCAGGAACTCGGCTTGAGAGGCTGTCATGTATTTCCCTTGCAAAACTAGGTATAGCCGGGAAAGGGAGGAAAGTCAATCCAAGCTTTCGCCGCAAATTGGCTCTGTTCCATCAAATTGAAATTGCGCCCAGCCCCCGCGGATTGTGCTTAATAGCCCATCCAGAGCCGAACCCAACGGGTTTTCCTCTGCGTCCCCGCGTCTCTGCGTCAAAGCTTTTTACTTCTTGTACGCAATCCACCGCAACCCTCCGCCCTACTTTTCAAACTGGCCCGCCACATGCAATTTTGTGACGGTTATGTTCCAGGGGAGCTTTTTCATGGGAGCCAATGTGACTAATATCAGCCGACTGTCTATTCTTCTCTGGCTAGCCTTCGCGGCGTTCAGTCAGGATCCTCGTGGCAGAATCACCGGTGTCGTCACGGACGCCACGAAGTCCGCAGTGCCGGATGCCGAAATCCGCGCAACCAACGTCGAGACCGGAGTTGTCGCGGTAACCAAAACGAATGCTGCCGGAAACTACACGCTGCCGTTTCTGCTGCCGGGGTTCTACCAAGTTTCTGCCGAGGCGCCCGGTTTCAAACGCCTGGTGCGCGAAAACATTCAGGTCCGCGTGAGTGAGACCACCGCTCTCCAGATTGAAATGGAAGTCGGCACCGTCACAGAGACCCTGCAGGTGAGTACCGAAACTCCGTTACTCGATGTGATCGGAGCTTCGCTGGGGCAGGTGGTCGACCACCGCCGCATCACCGACCTTCCCATCGGCGCGGGCAATCCGTTGCAATTGATGCTGCTTGCTCCAGGCATCACCGAGCCCAGCACCTTCAGTTGGCGCGCGGCCTGGAACTTCCGTCAGATCGGAAGCGACGGCAACGGCGTTACTAACAATGAGTTCCAGATCGATGGAGTCTCCAACACATTTGCCGATAGCACCGCCGGCCAGAGCCGCTATGCGTTCGCTCCTCCGCAATCCTCGGTCGAAGGTTTCAAGGTGGAGACTTCGCCCTATGATGCGAGCGTGGGACACACCATCGGTGCGCTGATCAACGTCATCACCAAAAACGGCACCAATGAATTGCACGGCGACGCACACTGGTTTGTCCGCAACCGAGCCTTTGATGCACCCAGTTTCTTCAATAATCGAGCCGGTGTCCGCCCGCCCGTGTATCAGGACAATCGCTATGGCTTTTCGCTGGGCGGGCCGGTATTCCTGCCCAAGGTCTACAACGGCAAGAACAAGACTTTCTGGTTCTATTCCTACGATGCGAACAAGTGGAGCCTTCCGCAGCCGTTCACGGGAACTGTTCCCACCGAGGCTGAACGCCGGGGCGATTTCTCAGCGCTATTGGCGCTTGGCTCGCAATACCAGATTTATGATCCGAATACGACCGTCACCGCCCCCAATGGCCGGCTCATGCGGCAACCGTTCTCCGGCAACATCATCCCCACCGGGCGACTCGACCCAATCGCCGTGAACCTCCTGAACTTCTATCCGCTGCCGAACCAGCCGGGCACCATCGAAGGACGCAACAATTATTTCAACGGTGCAGCCAAAGCGTACGAGGATTACTACGTACATATCGCCCGCATCGATCACTCATTCAAAGATGAACATCGCGCCTACCTGCGGCTCAACTATGACTGGTGGGAGGAAGACAAGAATCACTACTTCAACAACGATGCTCTTGGAATTATTCTCAACCGCATTAACCGCGGCCTGGCTATGGATGACGTGTACGTGTTTTCTCCGTCACTCATTCTTAATCTCCGGTACGGCCTCACGCAGCAGGAATTTCCCGAACGGCGTGCCAGCCGCGGATTCGATCTTGGATCGATCGGATTTTCGAGCCAGGTTACCAACCTCATCGACCGTAACCTGATGACCCTGCCGCGTGTCAGCATTAGCGGCTATACCGGTATTGGTTCCTGGGAGAGCGGCGACGGCGTCAATAGCAGCCTTACCCACAGCTTTGCCGGGAACTTCACTAAAGTGAAAGGGGAGCACTCCATAAAATTCGGCGCGGATTTCCGGGTGTACCGCTCATTTGGAAATCGCTTCCAGCTCTCGACTGCTCCCGATCTGAGTTTCGGAACAGAATATACCAGGGGCCCATTGGATAACTCGCCCTCCGCCGCCATCGGGCAGCAGTTAGCCTCCATGCTGCTCGGCATCCCCGGCGGAAGTATGGGCCGGACCGCTAGTTATGCCATGCAGGATATGTACCTGGGATTATTCATTCATGACGATTTCAAAATTACCCGCAGGCTCACTCTGAACTTAGGATTACGCTATGAGTATGAGTGGCCCGTTACGGAGCGGTTTGACCGTCTGGCAAGCGGCTTTGCTTTCGATACCGCGAGCCCCATTGAGGCACAGGCGCGCGCGAATTATGCGCTGAATCCCATCCCCGAGCTGCCGGTCAGCCAGTTTCAAGTTCGCGGCGGACAGCTTTGGGTCAACCAGAACGGCACTGGACGAAGCCCGTTCACCAGCTCGAAGAATGACTTCCTTCCCAGGATCGGGCTTGCTTACCTGCTGACCCCGAATACCACAGTGCGAACGGGGTATGGGATCTTCTACGACACTATGGGAGTCAACACGACGCCCGCCCTGCAGCCCGGATTTACGCAGACCACGCCGATACAGGCTTCGCTCAACAGCGGTCTGTCGTTCGTTGCCACCACCGCCAACCCGTTCCCAACCGGGCTGCTCGAACCGCTCGGTCCGGCGGGTGGTCTAAGTACGAACCTGGGACAGGGCATCACTTACTATTCGCCCGACCGCACGCGGCCTTACTCACAACGCTGGTCCTTCGGTTTTCAGCGTCTGCTGCCCAGCCAGTTTGTGCTCGATGCCTCCTATGTCGGAAACAAGGCCATCCGCCTGCCTATCTCGCAATCCGTGAACTTCACCGATCGCAGCTATCTCAGCACCCTTCCCGTTCGCGATCAGCCGCAGATCAATTTTCTCACCCAACAATTCGCTAACCCGTTTTTCGGGACCAATCCAATTTATGGCACGCAGACGAACCGCGCCTCATTGTTCACTCAGTACCCTCAGTTTTCCAGCGTGACCCGGCTCCTTGCTCCGCTGGGCTATTCCTGGTACCACGCTCTCCAGGTCCAGTTGGAACGGCGCTACGCGCAGGGCTTCACCTTCCAGCTCAGTTATACGTGGTCGAAGGCAATGGAGGCGGTACAGTTTCTGAACTCCTCGGACCCGCTGCCGTATGAATCCATCGGAGCCTTTGACCGTCCGCACCGCCTTTCCATGAGCGGCATATGGGACATTCCCTTCGGGCGAGGAAAGCATTATGGATCGAAGCTCCCCAAACCGGTGGATTTCGTCGCCGGGGGCTGGCAGCTCAATGCTCTGGTGATCCGCCAGGCGGGTCCGCCTCTCGGCTTCGGCAACATCATCTTCAACGGCGATGTCAACGATATCCCGCTGGATAAAGATGAGCGAAACGTAGATCGTTGGTTCAACGTGAATGCCGGTTTCAACCGGAATGCCGCTCAGCAATTGCAGTTCAACATCCGCACATTCCCGCTGTTTCTCTCGGGAGTTCGCGGCGATGGCCGCGCCACGGGGGATTTCTCCGCGATCAAGAATTTCGCTATCCACGAGGACATCTCGATGCAGTTCCGTGCAGAATGTTACAATTCATTTAACCACCCGAATTTCAATACTCCGAATACGGACCCCACCAGCTCCGCTTTTGGAACGATAACCAGTACGGTGGGAGACCCGCGGAATTGGCAGTTTTCGCTGCGATTGAAGTTTTGAGGTCCTCATAGATGACGCGAATCATTATTCTCTTATCCCTGGCCGCGGCGGCTCTGACCGCTGCGGACAAAACCACGGTGAATTTCCGGCAGTCCGGTTTTCCGGACACTCCAAGCGGCTGGGCCGCCTGGAGCAGCCGTCCGGAGCTTGCGCCGCGGACATGGGTAGAGAACACCGTCTCCATAGGCGAGCAGGGGTCGCTTGCCGTCTCCGGCAATGGCAATCTCGGCGCCTTTGGAGGTTGGCAGCACAGCGTTGCCGGTATCGAACCGGCGGCTTGGTATCGCCTTACCGCGTCCTACCGCCACACCGGCCTTACCAGCCCCAACTGGCAGATCCAGCCGCGGCTCGATTGGCATCAGGCCAATGGCCGGCGCGTGGGCGAGGTGGATTACGCATATCAGACAACGCGGGAAGGCGATTGGACGCGGGTTACGCTGCAGACCCAGGCGCCGGCTGATGCAAGCTCAGTGAACATTCAGCTTTTCCTGGCCCACGCCCCGCAGGGCACTGTGTGGTGGGATAACATCGCCTTCGAACAGATTCCGGCGCCCGCCCCCCGCAAAGTCACGGTGGCCACAGTGAATCTCCGTCCCCGCGGAACGAAGTCTTCCGAAGAGAGCGTCAGCCAGTTTGTGCAACTGGTGGAGCGCTCCGTTCCGGCGAACGCGGACCTGATCCTGCTGCCGGAAGGAATCACCGTTGTGGGCACGGATAAGCGCTACGGAGACGTCGCCGAAACCATCCCGGGACCCACCACAAAAACCCTCGGAGATCTGGCACGGAAGCGGAAATCTTATATCGTCGCCGGCATTTACGAGCGCGAAGGCCAGGTGGTCTATAACACGGCGGTGTTATTGGATCGCGAAGGCAAGGTCGCCGGCAAGTATCGCAAAGTCTACCTGCCCAGAGAAGAAATGGAGCAGTTGGCTCCCGGTAACGACTTCCCCGTGTTCAAGACCGATTTCGGCACCATCGGAATCATGATCTGCTACGACGTCTTTTATGCTGACCCGGCGCGCGGTCTTGCCGGCAATGGCGCAGAGATCGTGCTGTTGCCCATTTGGGGCGGCGATCAGACGCTGGCCAAGGCCCGTGCCATCGAGAATCAGATCTATCTGGTGGCATCGGGCTACGATCATCCGACTTACATCATGACTCCGGAAGGCGAGAGGCTCGCCTCAGCTCCGCAGTCCGGAACCGTAGCGGTGGCTACTATCGATCTCAACAGGTCGCTTCGCCAGGTGAATACTAACCTGGGAGACATGCGCAACCGCCGTCCCAGAGAGTTGCGCACCGATGTCGATGCATTCAGCGGCTACCGCTGAGGGATACGCGCTGCGCGATGCGCGGACAGCCTACTTGGAGAGCGGCTTCACGACTTCTTCCAACGTATCGGCAAGAATGAAATTGTCGAAATAGATCGTGTCCACCGAAGCGCGGTGCGGGCTGCGATGAATGCCGGGCTGGCAGAAGTAGGCCGCCTCCGGACCCTTGGTTTTGAGCTTCTTGTCGAGCACCAAAACGCCATCGAACCAGAGCCGCGTGTTGCCTTTCTCCGGATCCTCCGACCAATGGATGTGCATCGCTAACTGATGCCATTTCCCCGTCGTGAAATCGGCCTCCCAATGCGTGCCGTTGCGCCCCAGGTTCCCTGTACCGTATTTGATGAGCGTTCCGCCGCCTTCCTTCGGTTCAACCCACCAGGTCATGACGTTGTTGTAGCGCGGTGGAGGGCTTCCTTCCCAGTAGAAGAAGTTGTCGCGGTCCTTCGGCGCATCCGCCATGTACATGTAGAAAGACATGTAGGTGTCGGAGCCTTCTTCCACCGTCACCTTCGGTCCGCCCACCTGCACGCGCAACTGCTGGGCGTTGAAGACGTCGTCCTCATGAATGGTGAACTTGCCGGCGTACTTTCCCTCCTGCACGATATCGGTGACCACCTGGATATTTCTCGCTGTCGCGTTCTGGCCGCGGGTACCGCTGGTGCCCCACTCACTGAGATCGCCCGTCTCGAAATTCGCCTTGAAGAGGATTTTGGCGGATCCGGCATTACAGAACAGGCTGCTCGATATCACGAAAACCAGCGACCTAAGCGAGGCTGCCCACTTCATTGATTACTCCGTCGGGAAGGTGTCCCGGATTTCAGTGTGCCACAGATGCCCATCGCGTCCGGAGCAATTGCCGTTCACGGCACCGATCAGCGGCCGTTTTTCAGATAGCTCAACAAGTCCGCCATTTGCGGAACACTCACCTGTTTATCCACGTCCTCGGGCATGGCGGAGAGATTCGTCACACGCATTTCGGTGATATCTTCCCGGCGGATGACATCCTGCTTGCCGTCTTCGTGGCGAATGGTGAAAGTGGTGGGCGTCTGCGGCCCCAGCACACCTTCGATCATGCCGCTCGACTTGGTTTCCACGACGTACGACTCATACCCCTGTGCGATCGATTTGTTCGGCATGATGATGTCCGGGAGAATCAACTGCGGCGAGCGATTGCGGACGGTCGCCAGATCGGGGCCGACCTCATGTCCTACCCCGTTCAACTGGTGGCATTTGGAACATACCCGGTCGAAGACTTCCTTGCCCTTTCCGGCATCGCCATTCATGTGGAGCGCAGCCTCGTAGCGCTTGAGCACTTGGGCGCGGTCGCCGGCCTTCTCCGCAAGCAGCTTGCGCGCTTCTTCGCGGAATACCGGGTCGCGGCTCATCACCAGATTTCGCTTATGCCGGAACGCGAGCGTCCATGGCTGGATACGATCGCTCTTAATCGCTTCCGCCAGCAGCTTAGGCCGGCTGGGGTCGGTAAACATGGCGTCGGCTGCGTCCATGCGCACGGCCGGAGTCATGGCACGCCAATGGTCGATGAGGAAAGCTCCGATCTCAGGACCGCGCAGGCGACCAAGGGCGCGAACCGCGGCTGCCTGCACGGCCTCGGGCTGCTTTGGATCTACGAGTCTCTTGAGCGCGGCTTCGTGCGCGGCGGGATCGTCGAGCGCCAGCAGGCCGATGGCATCGGCGCGCAATTCGGGATCGGCATCGGGCCGCTCGGCGGTTGCCGCCGCGCGTTCTACGAGCGGCTTGGCATTGGAAGGCAGGCCGGTGGCGGTGAGCAGGCGGAGAGCGCCGCGCCGAATCGTGCTGTCAGGACCTTCGAACATTCTTACCAGCAGATCCTGCCCCATGTCTTCGCGCGCGGCCTGCTGACTGCGGCCCCCATCGCGTCCTCCACGGCCGCCGCCAGCGCCAGCCCGGCCGCCCACGCCTTGCGAAAGGCCTTGCAGGCTGGCCGCACGCCACCACACCGATTGCGGAGTGGACGTACGCATCACCGCCTCCAGAACCTGCCGAACCTCTTCGGGTTTTCGACGCGCCGCGATCACGGCTGCCACCTGGCGGAAAAAGGTCGCGCGAGCTTCCGTCTCCTGGTTAGCAAAAGACTGCGCGGCTTTGAAGAGTTGAGGCGCACGGTCAGCGGAACCGCTCAGTGCCGCGATCTGCATCCACGGATCTTCAATCGTCTTCGCCAGCACCCGATTCTGTACCGCCATGGAAGCCGGCGAGCCGATGCCCGCCAACGTACACAGAAGCTGGAACTTCACGCGCCCATTGGGATCATTCTCCATATGGAGCAGCGCATTCACCAGTTCCGGATTGTTCGGAAGCACCGGTTCGGCCAGCAGAATGGCGTTCTCGCGCACGCCCGCTTCGGGGTCGCTGAGAGCTTTCAGGATCAGCTTCGGATCGAGCTTATGAACACCATCGAGAGTCCACAGCGCATGAAGCCGGCCAACCGCCTGCGGGCTGGTTTCGAAAAGCTTCACCAGAGGCGCTACCGATTGCGGGCTCTGGCGATCCAACAGCAGCCTTTGTGACGTTCGGCGCCACCAGATATTCGGGTTCGCGAGATTGGAGACCAGTTCCTCGTCGGACGCCTGGCTGAGGCGGAGCTTGCCCGGCAGCGCGAGATTCGCATCCGGCACAATCCGGTAAACACGGCCGCGATCCTCGCCCTTGTAAAGATCCGCGGAATGGTGCGTTTCGGTGGCCATCCATTCCGGGTGCTCGATGGAGAGGCGATAGAAGTCAAGCAGGTAAATGGCGCCGTCGGGACCGATGTAGAAGTTCACCGGGCGAAACCAGGCATCGGTCGAAGCCAGAAATTCCACGCCTTCACGCGCGCGGCGGGCCGTATAAACGGCTCCGGAAGGCGTCAGCACATCGCGATGAACCAGATTCTGGGCAGGTTCCGCGGTAAGGGAGAACATGCCGAGAGAAGCAGGAAATCCGCCGCCCAAATAGAAGGTAACAGCGCAGGCGGAGGTGAAGGAGCCGACGCCGCTCAACATCTCGACACGCGCATTCTCCGTAATCGGGTACACCTCGGCGGCAGGCCGGTGATCGGATATCCTGGCCATCGCCGCGCCCAAAGGCAGTTGCGGATTACGTTCCAGATAGCGCGCGGCGATTACCTCTTCGCGAATATGGTCCTCATTGCTGACCGTGAATTGATGCCCCCAGGCATCGAAGCTGTGGCCGAACTGCGTACTGCCCGCCAGATACTCCAGCTCATGAGTATCGGGCCGGAAGCGGACCATGCGCCGCGCGGGTTTGAGGACCGGTCCGTCGGAACGATCGGGGAAGCGGATATCGCCGCCGCGATCGCCGAACTTATCCGCGAAGACAATCGCGCCGGCCGGACCTTCATGTGCCAGATATATCCAGTTATCGAGGCCATATACGGGGTTGTTCACCGTATGCTGCGGGTTACTGAACGCGAAACCGGTAAGAACTACGCGGCGGACATCGGCTTTCCCATCGCCGTTGGTGTCTTCGAGGTAAAGCACGTCGGGGGCATCCGTGACCAGCACGCCCTTCTTCCAGCGCATGATGCCGGTGGGCAGCGTGAGCTTGTCGGCGAAGACCGTCGGCCGGTCGGGGCGGCCGTCGCCATTGGTATCTTCAAACAGAATAATGCGGCCCACCTTGCCTTCGGTGTTGAGCGGATAAGCGGGATTTTCCACCACGTAGATGCGGCCGTCTTCGTCCCACTCCATGGCGGCCGGACTTCGTATATCGGGCTCGGCGAGGAAATTCTCGATACGGAAACCAGGCTCGATGCGGAAGGTCTTCAGCGCGTCGGTGGGACTATACGGCGGCCGCGACTTGCCGCAGCCTGTCAGCAGGAGAGCGAACCAACATGCCAGAAGAGTAAGAATCTTCATGTTGAATCATTATGACAATCAATTCGAACGTTACGGAATTACCACGTGACGGACGTATGCGCGAATGCATTAACCCACCCCCAGTTCCATCGCTGCATTCGCGAGTCTGAGATCACGCGTCCAGAACCGGCAGTTCGTCAGCAGCGCCGAAGCAAGGAGGTGCATGTCAACCCAGCCGAGTCCGCGTCCCCAGAGCCGCCGGTCTTCGATAAGCCGGAAGACTTCTGCGTTCGATGCCAGCACGGCCGAAGGCAGCGCATGCAGGCTGGATAGGATGGCCGCGCGGCTTTTCAAGCTGCCACACGCCAGTTCGCCGGCAATGAAGGGGTGCATCAAAACGAATCCTTCGGAAAGGTGGCTCGCAAAATTTGGTTCGTGCTGACGGAAGTGCTCAATCCAGACGGAAGTGTCCGCAAGTACCATCAAACCGATCGCCGTCGCGGAATGCTCGGTAATTTGGGTTGTGTGCCACCCAGTGCGGCCAGGCGTTTGCCGGCTTCACGGGCAATGAGCGCTTCCAGCCCGGCCCTCACCAACATGGTCTTCTCCTGAATTCCGCTGAGTTCTCGGGCGCGCTGCAGCAGGTTTTCATCGATGATCAATGTTGTTCGCATATGCATTATTATGCATCATTTATATGCATATCGCTACATGCGCCAGTTTACACCCAGATCCAGCACTTTCCTGGCATATTCTATGCCGCGCACCATGTGGTCGCGCTGCTGGTACTGCAAGGCGGCGGCGATGGGCTCGGCCATTGTACCGGGGACATCTTCGATCACCATATGGTTTTCATACGGATGACCCTGCTTGGCCAAAGCGACGAATCGCGCCAGGTCCGAAGCCCGCATGTCTCTCCACTTCTTCATAAACTCGGGGTCATAAATCGCGAGAAGCTGCGGCGGGCGGCCGGTGATCGGTTTGTTGAAGACCGAAATAGGCGGGCAGACTTCCTTGGCCTTGGCAATGATCTTCTTGAAATCCACCACGCCCTCGCCCAGCGGCACCCAATGCACGGCAATGCCATTGCGTGTTTCGTAAACAATCGAATCGCGCAGATGCAGCATCACCGCAATGGGTCCCAGCGTTTCCACAGTGGCCAGCGGGTCCTCCATCACGAACACCGGATTACCGGTATCGAGATAGGAACCGACAAATTCCTTACCGGCCGCATCGATCACCTGGCGGGTCTGCCAGCAGTAAACCTCTTTATGGTTTTCGATCGCGATCTTCACACCCGCATCCATGGCTTGGGTGCGCACGCTGCGCAGCACACGGATGGTGTCATCCAGGATCTTATCCACCGGACCGGGCGGCATGCTGGCCCGGTCGCCGGCAATGCGAAAGCGCACCAGCTTCGAAGCGATCCCTACGGCATGCCGGATGCCTTCGCGAAGGCGTTCGAGGGTGGCATTGGTTCCGTCCGGCGTCCTGGGCATCGCTCCGGCATCTCCGCCAAGGAGTTCCAGGCCGAGACGCGCCGCGGTTTCCTTGAGCTGTTTCCAATGGGCCGGGTCATTGTTCCCCGGATCGATGGAATCCTGCAAATAGACCGCATCGAGCTTCAGGCTCGCCGCGTACTCCAACAGTTGCAGATCGTGCCACCGCATGGCGCGAACCGAGTAGGTATTGAATCCGAGAGGGAACCGCTCCATGCGAACATTGTTTCACAGGAAAGTTATGGCGGCCGCCACGCGGGGTGAGCCGGGGAACGCGCGTGCTGGATTCCGCGGCTGAGCCGCGGCTCCGCTGGATTGTGCACACGCAGGCTAGGGGCGGACGCGCCGGGGCGCTGGCATGCGACAAGCGAGTCGCGCGACCCGAGCTTACTCTACCAGTGCGTGAGAGAGCCGTCGGGACGCAAGTAGATGCGCGAAGGTCCGGGCTGGGTGATCTCGGCGATCTGCTGCACGCCTTTCACATCCAGCGTGACGCCCAAGCCGGGACGATCGTTGGGGTACAGCTTGCCCTGCCTGAAGTCCAGGACCTCCGGCAAGTAGGACGGCGCGGGCCGCTGCGCCGTGGCGGCTTCCATCATCACCGGACCGGAGAACGTGCTCAGCGTGTTTACCAGCGCGGCGGTCGAGATGGGACCCGTGAAGTGCGGGATGATGCCGACTGCATGGGTCTCGCACAACGCCATGACTTTCTGCATTTCCGTGATGCCACCGACGTTGGGGAGGGTCGCACGGATATAGTCGATATCGCCGCTCTCCACCAGCTTGTAGAAGTCGTAGCGTTGCCCCCACTCCTCGCCGTGACACAGGTTGACGGACGTCATCTGGCGCAGCTTGGGGATGTACATGTGGGCGTGCTCGTCGCGCACGGGATCTTCCACCGTATACGGCTCGTATTCCTCGATGAGACGGCACAGCCGGAGGGCATCGGCATAATCGAAACGCTGGTGCAGGTCGATCATCCAGTCGCCGTTCTCCCCTACGCCTTCCCGTATGGCTTTGCATGTTCTGGCTACGGCGCGGACCCGCTCATGCGTGTTGAACACGTTGTTCATGACTCCGCCATCGCCTGCGCCGATGCGGTACGCACGGTATCCCGCTTCCATCACTGCTTTCGCGGCGTCGCGCGTGCGCTGCAATGCATCGGCCGGGCTGCCGCCGGCGCGTGCAGCCGGGGTGGCTGCCTGGCCGTTTTGTGCCGCCTGCCCGCCACGACCCCCTCGCCCGCCGCGGCCTCCGCCGCCTACGCCGGCTGAATAGGTTTCGCAGTAGTTGCGCACCGTGCCGCCAAGCAACTCGTGGACTGGCATCTTCAGCGCCTTACCTTTGATATCCCAAAGAGCCATATCCAGCGCGCCCTGCGCGTGAATCTTCTCGCGTCCCGGCGGATAGAACCAGTCGATATACATGTACTGCCAGATTCGCTCGATCTGGAACGGGTTTTTGCCGATCAGGCTGCCGGCGCACTGCTCCAGCAGATCCTTGGTGCCGCCTTCGCCGATGCCGGTGATTCCGATATCGGTTTCCACCGTGCAGAGCATGTTGCTCTGGTTGAGCGTTTGATTCAGATCCGGCGGCAGGTAAACCCGGACGCGGGTGATCTTTGCCTTGGGAAGCGCGGCCTCGGAGATCTTCGGCCGCACGATGGCCGCTCCCGCTCCGGCCGCGAGTGATTTTAAAAATGCTCGTCGATTCATAAATTTTCCTACCAATGCGTCAGCGAACCGTCGGGGCGAAGGTAGATCCGCGATGGTCCGGGCTGGGTGATCTCGGCGATCTGCTTCACGCCATTCACATCCAGCGTAACCCCCAGACCAGGACGATCATTGGGCCACAATTTCCCATTCCGGAAATCGTGGCACTCCGGCAGATAAGACGGCGCCGGCCGCTGCGCTCCTTCCACCATCACCGGGCCGGAGAACGTGGAGAGGACGCCGCACAGCGTGGCGGTCGAGACCGGGCCGGTGAAGTGCGGAATAATTCCGATCGCATGGGTTTGGCACAAAGCCATCACCTTCACCATTTCGGTGACGCCGCCCACGTTCGGGAGCGTGGCGCGAATGTAATCGATATCGCCGCTCTCCACCAGTTTGTAGAAATCGTAGCGCTGGCCCCACTCCTCGCCGTGGCAGAGAGGAACGGAGGTCATCAAACGGAGTTTGGGAATGTACATGTGGGCGTGCTCGTCGCGAACCGGATCCTCCACAACATAGGGCTCATACTCCTCCATGTTTCTGCAGGAGCGTAAAGCATCGGCGTAGTCGAATTTCTGGTGCAGATCGATCATCCAGTCGCCGTTCTCGCCCACACCCTCGCGCGCGGCTTTGCAGGCTTTCGCGACCACGCGAACACGATCGTGCGTATTGAAAACGTTATCGATGAGGCCGCCGCCCGCGCCGGCATCCATGCGATAGGCGCGGAAACCCGCCTCCATTACAGCGCGTGCTGAATTCTTGATGTTTTCGTAAGGATCGCCGCCACCGCCGCGTCCGCGGCCCGCGCCTGCTTGCGCGTCAGCCGGCTGGCCTGCCTGCCCGCGCCCGCCGCGGCCTCCACGGCCGCCTCCCGGCGTGGGCCCGATCCCGCCCGTCGGGTAGCAGTCGCAATAGTTGCGGACCGTGCCTCCCAGCAATTCGTGGAGCGGCAGTTTCAGCGCCTTGCCTTTGATGTCCCAGAGCGCCATGTCCAAAGCGCCCTGCGCGTGGATCTTTTCGCGGCCGGGCGGATAGAACCAGTCGATATACATGTGCTGCCAGATCTTTTCCGTTTGAAATGGGTTCTTACCGATGAGGCTTCCGGCGCACTGCTCCAACAGATCCTTGGTTCCGCCTTCGCCGATGCCTGTGATGCCAATATCGGTTTCCACGGTGCAGAGCATGTTGCTCTGGTTGAGCGTCTGGTTCAGATTCGGCGGCAGGTAAACCCGGACACGGGTGATCTTCGCTTTCGGCAACGCCGCTTCGGAGATGCGCGGCCGCACGATGGCAGCGGCGCCGGTAACGGCAAGCGACTTCAAAAAGGATCGGCGTAGCATAGATGAGTGCCTCTTATTTCAGATCGACCGCAATCCGCTCCACAGCTTTATCAAGGGTATTTTCTTCAGTGTGTTTGGCCGGCCCGCTCAGCCGGAATTGTCCTGCTTTTCCGCTCGGCTGGTCGGTGAGGTAGACCACAACCCGATCCGTGGTGTGCTCGTGCAGAGGGCCCTTTTCCTTCGGCCCGTAGCGGACTCGCGTCACCCGCACCTGCTCATTCTCAAATTCGAGCTTATAGTGTTTGGGATCTACCTTATTCGGGTCGAGATCGGACATCTTCCGCGACTGCGGTTTATTCTTCAGCTCGATCTCGACGATTCGTACCGGCTTGTCCGTAATGTTCTCGCTGATGTGCAGACCGCCCGCCGGGCTCCATCGCACATCGCGGGCCTTGTATTCGATGCGGTCGACCTTGCCGTTCGGCCGGGTCAACGTGGTGATGCCGCTATCCAGATAGATCTGCACGCGGTTCATCGGATGCTCGTGCATCTGGCCGCGCCGGTGCGGCTGCTCGGTTGCGAGGAGCACGTGTACCTGAGGGCTATCGATAGTCGAAGGCGGCGGCGCGGAGGGCGTCTGCGCACAAAGTACGAGGGCCGCGAATATGGCCGGCAATATGATCCGTAACATAGTCACAAGCAAAGTATCATGGACCGGAAGGTGCCGCAAGCTTGCAAGGCCGTCAGCGAAGCGGATGGCGACGGTCATCGCCGCGTTGACTTTCTTCCGTCACGCCGGATATTCTGGCCCGCGGGAGTATTGAATGAGATCTGCCTGGCTCTGCCTTCTCGCTCTGCCATTGACCGCCGCTTCAATCCGCGTTTATCAGACCAATGCTGCCGGGGACAGCATTCATGTCATCGATCCGGCAACGAATAAGATCGTCATGGAGGTGAAGGATATCGAGGCAGCCCACGGAGTAACATTTTCGCCGGATGGAGGCCGCGCTTATGTCACCTGCGAGGCCGACAGCACCTTAAGAGCAATCGACACCAGAACGGGAAAGCTGCTGGGAAAGGTCCCGCTCAGCGGGCATCCCAACAATCTGGCCGTTTCGAACGACGGGCAGCGCGTTTTCGTGGCCATTCGGAGCGCCCCGGGGGCCGTGGATGTCATCGATGCAGGCGGCCTGAAGCGCGTTCAGAGTATTCCGGTGAAAGGGGCCGTGCACAACGTCTACGTAACGCCCGACGGCAAATTCGCAGTGGCTGGCTCAATTGAAGGGAAGATCGTAACGGCCATCGATGCCGAATCGCTGCGGACGGCGTGGGAGATGCCTGTGGATGCAGGCGTGCGGCCCATCGCATTCGAAAAAGCGAGCGACGGTTCCACCAGCAGGATGTTTATCCAGCTTTCCGAATTGCACGGCTTCTCCGTGGTGGATTTTAAAAAGCGGAAAGAGGTGAGCCGGGTGCAGTTGCCGCCGGACCCGCACGACGGACACGCGGAAAGCGGCGCACCGGCGCACGGAATAGCAGTTTCGCCGGACAATAAATCCCTCTGGGTAAATAGCTCCGTGGCAAACGCGGTCTTCGTTTATTCGCTTCCCGATCTCAAAGTGCTGGGATACGTCAAGGTGGGCGAAGTGCCGGACTGGCTGACATTCACCCCGGATGGAAAGATGGTTTACGTGGCAAACGCCGGGTCGAACTCCGTTTCCGCGATTGACGCGGTCAAGCGGAAAGAGGTCGCCCGCATCCCGGTGGGCGAGGTCCCAAAACGAAACGGCTCGGTTCTCATCCGGTAGCACAGCCCGGGAACTGTGCACCGGAACGCGGTTACTTGCTCTTGGCTCGCGTTACCCATTCGGCCAGAGTCTTCCAATCGGGATCGTCTTTGGAGCGGAACTGCCGGCCGCCGCTATGGAAGCGGTCGCCGCCGGCCTCGGGCGCCAGGGGATGAATCAGCAAAGGGCTGGCGGCAACGTTTCCCGGCACGGCCAGATTCGACGCGCTTTCGAAGTTCCGCTTGGACTGTTCCGCCGTGTACGAGGTGGTCCCCGGCGCGAGAGGCTGCAGAGTGAACGCCCTTCTGCCCACGGAATGGCACACCACGCAGCGGGCGTGGCCCGCACGCCTCTTCAGGAAAATCGGCTCGACCTTCTCTTTGTAGAACGCGAAATCGAAAGACTGCGCCATCGCCGATGACGCCGCCAAAAATACCAACGCAATCCCGGATATTCCTGCTTTCCGAAGCCTCATGAATAGCGCTCCTCCCTATGGCTGATCAAAGATAGTATACTCTTCGCCAATGCGTACTTTGATCGGTCTTTTCGTTTTCATCGCGACGCTCGTCGCGCAGCCGCAGACACGGCCTCCCCGCTACACCCCAACGGACGATGACAAAAGCCAGGTAGCCGCCAAGGTGGCCGAACTCAGCCAACTGCTGAAGGGGCAGGAACGCAATCCCCTGTACGCCGACGTGGCGATCTACCGCAAGGCGGGCGAGTTTATTTTGAAGTTCCCGGAAGAGTTCGATACCGCGGCCTATGTGAAAGACACGTTGAACGTGCTCGATCGCGGGATCGCGCGAGCGAAAGAGCTCCACAGCGGGTCGCCCTCGTGGACCAGCAGGAAGGGGCGCGTAATTCGGGCTTACACCTCGACGGTGGATGGCAGCGTGCAGCCGTATGGCTTGGTGATTCCGGAGTCCTATTCGGGGCAGCCTATCCGGCTGGATGTGTGGATGCACGGCACCAGCCGCCAGTTGAATGAGGTCGCATTCATCAAACAGCAGGAAAGCGCTACACCGGTACCGGCGGCACAGACCTACATACAACTGAATGTGTATGGCCGGAGCAATGTGTCTTACCGATGGGCGGGAGAGACCGATGTATTCGAAGCGATAAAGGCCGTCAAGGAGCAGTACAAGATCGATCCGGACCGAATCGCGCTGCGAGGTTTCTCCATGGGCGGCGCAGGCGCGTGGCACCTCGGACTGCATCATCCGGATGAGTGGGCCGCGGTGGAGGCGGGCGCGGGTTACACCGAAACCAAGATATACGCCAAGAAGGCGTCGCTGCCGCCGTACCAGGAAGCGGCGCTGCATTATTACGATGCGGTCGATTACGCGTTGAACCTTGTCAACGTGCCTTTCGTAGGATACGGCGGTGAAATCGATGCCCAGTTGCAGGCGTCGAAGAATATCAAAGAGCAGCTTCTCAAAGAGGGATTGAAGCTCGACGCGCTCCGCGCCCTATTTCTGGTGGGGCCGCAGACCGCGCATGCCTGGCACCCCGAAACGCATAAAATCTCCCAGCATTTCATCGATGAGGCTGTGGCCAAGGGCCGCGCGACGCCTCAGAACATTCGCTTCGTCACCTACACGACCCGGTTTAACCGCTGCTTCTGGATCACAGTGGAAGAACTGGACCGGCACTACGAACGCGCCGAAGTGACCGCGAACCGCGAAGCCGCTCGTACCGCGGTGACCACCAGGAACGTGGCGCGGATCAAGGTGGATGGCTCGGGCCCACTGTCTCTCGACGGGCAGGAGTTCCCCAATCACGGTGTGTTCGCGAAGAGCAACGGCAAGTGGGTGAAAGCGGGCGGGGCCGAAGGGCTGCGAAAGCGGCATGGCCTGCAGGGGCCGGTAGACGATGCCTTCGTGGATTCGTTTCTGTGTGTGCGGCCCACGGGCAACGGAACCAAGGCGACGGAATATGGATCGGCGGCGCTGTCACTGCTGCAGCACGATTTTTCCAAGTGGCTGCGCGGCGAGCCGCGGGTGAAGGACGACCGAGCGGTTTCGAGCTCCGACATCGCTAACAACAACCTGATCCTGTACGGCGACCCGTGGAGCAACAGTGTGATTGCCAAGATCATCGGCAAGCTGCCGATTCAATGGTCGAAGGAGCGGATTACTCTCGCCGGCCGTACCGTTGATGCCGCGACGCACGCGCCGGTGCTGGTCTATCCGAATCCGCTGAACCCCAGCCGTTACGTTGTGATTAACGGCGCGCACAGTTTCAGCGACAGTGACTGGCAGGGTACCAATGCCAATCTCTATCCGCACATTGGCGATTATGCGTTGGTGAGCGTAGGAGACAACCAGGTGGCGCACTCCGGATTCTTTGACGAGCGCTGGAAGTAGACGCCATAGCGGCGTGAAGGAAGCAGCCGCTCAATACCGTTTGGCAAAACGGCGCAGCCGGAAGATCTCAGCGAATGAGATCCACAGATTCACAACGCCCAGGCCGCTGATGGCGCCGCGGGCGTACATGTTGTCCCAATGGCGGCGCCACTCGGGGATCAAAGAAGAAAAATAATTGCTCTCCCAGAAATCGGTCCAGGGGAAGATCACGAGAAAGAGGCCGATCTCCATACAGAAAGTGATCAGCAGAACCGCCCACACTTTGTGGTACCAGTGATATTCCCGCGGAGGCACCGGGAAGGGGCCGGTCGGCTCCAGGCCGGGCCGCGGCGGCTCCTCCGGCATCATGCGGCGCCTGCCGTGTCGAACAATGCCATCTGTGGATCATAGTCGATCGGAAAACGGGAATGCACACGAACAGGCTCAAAGCTCAGCCGGTGCAGCGGAGTGGGTCCGAACTCGGCAAGAGCTTTGTGGTGGTCGGGCGTGCCGTAACCCTTGTTCGAGGCAAGCCCGTACGCCGGGAAGATTTCATCCCACACACGCATGCACGCGTCGCGATAGACCTTTGCTACGATCGATGCCGCGGCTATGGCGTGACAGCGCTCATCGCCTTTGATCAGACCGCGCTGGGGCAAAGGGAGGTCGATCGAAACGGCATCCACGAGCAGGAAATCAGGCGAGGGGTTGAGGCGGCCAACGGCCATCCGCATGGCGACACGGGAAGCCTGATAGATATTGATGCAATCGATGGTGGCGGCATCCACCGCAGCCAGGGCGACAGCGATGGCGCGCTCGTGAATGCGTTTCGCCAGCACTTCGCGGCGGTCCGGCTCGATCTGTTTACTGTCATTCAGTCCGCGCACCGGCCGGTCAGGGCAAAGGATCACGGCCGCGGCCACGACTGGTCCGAACAGCGACCCGCGGCCTACTTCATCGATACCTGCAACGGCATTAAAACCGCGCGCGCGAAGCTCCCGTTCGATTACCGCTTCGCACCGGAATTTGCCACGCGCGGCTTCGGCTCCCATACTGAGCCTGGACAAGCTATGTGCGCTCTCGAAGACGTGCGGCCTTGCCCTTCAAGCCTCGAAGGTAATAAAGCTTGGAACGGCGCACGCGGCCGGTGCGAACCACGTCGATGTGGTCAATCACGCGGGCGTGCACCGGAAAAATACGCTCGACGCCCTGCCCGAAGCTGACCTTCCGCACCGTGATGCTTTCGCCCATTCCGACGTTGTTCCGTGCGATCACCGTGCCTTCAAACGCCTGAAGCCGCTCTTTGTCGCCTTCCTTGATCTTTACGTGGACGCGAATGGTATCGCCCGGGCGGAACACCGGAATATCGGACCGCTTGTTCTTACTGATAAATTTCGTCAACAACGCGTTATGCATGGAAATGTACCGGATTCTTCATGTTACCAGACATCCACTACGCGCGCCGAAACATGACACGTAAAGCCCGGTCGCAATTCGCGGCCGTTCGCCGCACGACCACCTGACCGGTGGCAACGCGGTCCCCCACTGCGCGCGGTCACACGCCGCCTCCCGCCGGTATATATCGTTAAAATCGCGGCAGAATCGAAAAATTTGTGTTCAGATTGCGACGTTCAGTGATATTGTTCCCTGGGAGGCAACAAAATGGCCAAGCGTTCTTTCTTAGCGGCCGGGCTCATCCTCGTACTTGCGATAACCGCGATGGCGCAGCAAGGTTCTACTGGCTCCATCAGCGGCAATGTAACGGACGGTTCCGGCGGCGTGGTACCCCGCGCGACGGTCAAGCTTACCTCCGAACGCAGTCTCGAAACACGCGAAAGCACGACCAACGAAGCCGGCGACTTCTTCTTCGGGGCGGTGGTGCCCGGGCCTTATACGGTGCTGGTCGAGGCCCCCGGTTTTCGACGGCTCGAGCAGAAGGGGAATATTCTACTGAGTGCAGCCCGGCTTGAGTTGGGGAGACTGTCACTCGAAGTGGGCAGCGTGGCGGAGGCAGTGGAGGTAACCGCTGCGGCAGACACCGTTGCCACCACCACATCGGCTCAAACGGCCACAATCGGCAGCGGACAGATGGAAAAAATTCCGGTCCGCGGCCGCGACCCCATGTCGGTCTTTAAGACACTGCCGGGCGTCCAGATGATCGCAGACCAGGATACGTGGGGCGGTAGTTATCAGTCCACGGTCCCGCAGTTCCAGGGCCGCGGTGGCAACACGGTCTACACGGACGGGGTAAACGGCGGTGACGGCAATGGCGGGGGCAATTTCAGCGGCATCACCAGCATCGACGCGATCGCCGAGGTGAACGTCCAGGCAAATTCCTACGCGGCGGAATATGGATTGAAAGGAGGCGCGCAGATCAACCTCGTTACCAAACACGGAGGATCTGAGTTTCACGGCTCAGCAGCCTGGTACAAGCGGCACGACATGTTTAACGCGCAGAACTTCTTTAATAACAGAACCCGCACGGCGAAACCGATCTACCGCTACTCCGATTGGTCCGGGACGTTTGGGGGACCGGTACCCGTAAAGATTCCGATTCTGAATCGCGATGGCAAGAGCTTCAACTTCTTTTATTCAGTGGAAGACATGCGGCTCAAGGACGTGAACCCTCTGCGGTTCTTCACCATGCCGACAGCTTTGGAAAGAGCCGGGGACTTCTCCCAGACCAGAACACCGGCAGGGGCGTTAATCCCGATCACGGATCCTGTCACGAGAACTCCATATCCGAACAACATGATTCCCGTCTCTCAGCGAAACGCGATCGGGTTCGCCTACCTGAACATGTTTCCGCTTCCCAATACCACCGGAGCCTCGGGATACAACTACACGACCCAGGAAACCAGCATCGATCATCCGCGGCGGGCGCAACTGTTCCGTTGGGATATCCGGCTAAGCAGCAAAGACACCATCAGCATCAAACAGCAGACGTGGTTTACACGCAGCGTGGGTTGGGAAGTGGCCCAGGCCCCGGCGCTCTCGCGTTGGGGCGCCACACGGCAGCGCTACGACTTCAGCACCGACCAGGGAAAGCTGGAATACACCCGAATCATCACTCCGCGCCTGGTTAATGAATTATCCATCGGTGTTTTTTACAGCACCGAAACCGGACCGCCCGAGGATGATCTGGCGCTGGCAAGTATCCAGAAAGCTTATGACCGGGCTGCGGCGCTGGGAGATTGCGGGCCCCCCAAAGCCTGCAAGGCGAACGGCACATTGAAACCCGGCCCTCTGGCGGGGCTGCGGCAGATTAACCCCGCGATCAACCCGTTCGGCATCATACCCAAAGCATTCTTCGGCACGCTGCAGAACAACAGTCAGTCGGTGCCGGAAATCAGCTACGACAACCGTTACCCGCTGACCGGCGAAGACACGGCGATGCCTATCAGCAACAACACCATCTATACGCGCGGGAATCACATATTCAAGGCCGGAGTCCTGCGCGAATTCGAAGCCGCGCGCCAGGCACGGGCAAGCATCTTTGGTGGACAGTTCAATTTCCAGAATGACTCGAACGATCCTCTCACTACGGGTTTCGCCTATGCGAATGCGTATATCGGGCACGTCCAGAATTACACGGAATCGATGGGCCGTCCGCCGAACCCGAATCGCCGTCAGTATCTGTGGGCCTGGTACGGACAAGACACCTGGCGAATCCGCAGCAACCTAACGCTCGATATCGGCCTGCGGATGTACAAATGGTCTCCCATTCTCCAGGGCGGCGGAGAGGCTTCCGCATTCGCCTTCGAAAGATTCGACCCCAAATGGGGAGGAAAGCCGCCAGTGCTGTACCAACCGACGCTGGTGGGGACGGCGCGCCGCGCGTTAAACCCGCTCACCGGCGAAACTCTGCCCGTACCGTATATCGGAGTGATGGTTCCCGGCACCGGCTATACCTGCGGCCCGATTACCGCTCAGAATCCATGCAGGATTAATGGAGTGGTGGTTCAGGACGACGCCAGCTTTACGAATGTGGGACACGGCTTCTGGGACCAGGTGCCGTTGCAATGGGATCCCCGTATCGGGATCGCCTGGGATCCGCATGGAAATGGGAAGATGGCGGTCCGGCTCGGTATTGGTGTCTATCACGACGCCTCGTACAGCAACACCTTCGTCGGCGGGCCCTCGTTCCTCTTTGACCAGAGCATCAATTACACGGATCTGAATTCGTTCTATCTTGGCACCGGACCAACGAGTCCCGCCAACGTATCGGGAACGTATCGCACGGGACAGAAGCTGCCGGTCACCTATCAATACAACATCGGGATCCAGCGGGAAATCGGCTTTAAGACTGTGCTCGATGTGGCTTATGTCGGAAGCAACACGCACCATCAGGCTTACAACTACAACCCCAACATCCTTCCCAGCGGAATCCGGTTTCTGCCCAGCAGCCGCGATGTAACCAAGACTGCCAACCCCGCCAATCCCGGCGCGTTCGACGACGTTTTCCTGCGGCCAATCCTCGGTTTCGGCGACATCAATATCAGCGGCCCGGGATACGAATCCCGGTACGATTCGCTGCAGGTTTCGGCAAACCGCCGGTTTGCCCAAGGGATCATGTTCTCTGCCGCGTACACCTACGCCGGAGGCATGTCGGATAATTTCGTGGGCACGTCCACCAGCGCTACCAACACGGGCGTATATCAACAGCTATCCCCGAAATTTAACCGGAGCCGGAATACTCTGGTGAATCATCAGGTGGCTGTATTCAGCTACACCATCGACTTACCGAAAGGCAGCCGGCTGCTGCCCAACGCGGTGGGGCGGCAGATTCTGGATGGCTGGCAGATCCTGGGCGTTTCGACCTTTGCCAACGGCCAGGTTTCGAACGTTACGTTTACTACCACCGATAACTTTGACTTCTCCGGTGGCGGCGAAGTCTGCGGGACGGGCATTGTGCAAACGGGAAGGGCCGTTCTGCCCCGCGACCAAAGAACTGTGGATACCTGGTTCAACGCTGCCGTGTTCCAGCGCCCTAGCGGCCGCGGCGATCTGGGGAACAACTGCGATAACGCGAAGTTCACCCAACCCGGATTCAACAATCACGATCTTTCGGTTTTTAAGAGGTTCCCGTTGAAGAGCGAAAAGCGCAATCTGGAGTTCCGTTGGGAGACGTTCAATACGTTCAACCACACGCAGTTCTCGACGATCGGCATTGCCGCGCAGTTCGCCGCTGATGGTACTCAGACCAATACCACGTTCGGCAAGGCCACGGCGGCTCGCGACGGGCGGAAGATGATGCTTGGGTTAAAGTTCAGCTTCTAGCCGCGCCGCCGAGGCGGCTGCCGGAGGAGGAATCATGAACAGGAAATCGCGGGATACTTCGATGCGCTCGCTCGCACTGGCTGGAACGCTGGTGCTGTTTAGCGGGATTGCGGCACTGCTCGCACAATCCGGCGCTCCGAAACAGCCGTACGCCACCTGGAGCGATTTCGGCGGCGCTGTGGATTCGATGCAGTACTCCTCGCTGAAACAGATCACCAGGAGCAACGTAAGCAAGCTCCAGCAGGCATGGTTCTATAAAGCGCCAGGGCCACGCGGCAGATTTGCCTTCAGCCCGTTGGTCGTGGACAACGTCATGTACGTGGCCTTAAGTGGCGGCACGATTGTGGCTCTGGATGCAACCACCGGAAAGCAGCTTTGGTCGCACCCGTTGGAAGGGCCACCGGCGCATCGCGGATTCAATTACTGGGAAAGCAAGGACCGGTCCGACCGGAGGCTCATTTTCTCAGTCGATAGCTACCTGCAGGAACTCAACGCGCAAACCGGCGTCACCATCAACACGTTTGGCAACGATGGCCGCGTGAATTTGAGAGAGGGCCTCGGACGCGATCCGAAGACCATGGGCCAGGTTCAATCCGGATCTCCCGGGCACGTTTTCGAGAACCTGATCATTCTCGGTTCGGCTCCCGGCGAGCTTTATACCGACCCGCCTGGAGACCTTCGCGCCTACGATGTACTCACCGGAAAGAATGTCTGGACGTTCCACACCATTCCTCACCCCGGAGAGTACGGGTACGAGACGTGGCCCAAAGACGCATGGAAGTACGCCGGCGGTGCGAATACCTGGAGCGAGTTTGCGATTGACGAGAAGCGCGGAATCGCCTACTTCCCGCTGGGCTCGCCCACGTATGACTTGTATGGCGCCGACCGCATCGGAGCAAACTTGTTCGGCAACTGTCTGCTGGCGCTCGATGCGCGAACGGGCAAACGGATCTGGCACTTCCAGAGCGTCCATCACGACCTTTGGGATTACGACCTGGTGACCGGCCCGAAGCTGCTGACGGTTCGCCATGACGGAAAGATGGTGGACATTGTCGCGCAGCCTGGAAAGACAGGTTTCCTGTACGTCTTTAACCGCGTGACGGGAGAGCCGCTATGGCCCATCGAAGAGCGTCCGGTCCCGAAGACCGATGTGCCCGGAGAGCAATCCTGGCCGACGCAACCCGTGCCCACCAAACCGCCGCCGTTTGGCGTGCAGAGGTTCGGCGCAGACCAGATCAATCCGTACCTGGATGATGCCGATAAAGCGCGGATTCTGGATGTGATGGCTAAGGCGCGGAATGAGGGCATTTTTACGCCGCCTGTGGTTGAGCGGACTCAAATCTCTGTGCCCGGCGCACATGGCTCGGGCAATTGGGGCGCGGCAGCGGGCGACCCGGCTACCGGAGTGGTGTACGTGCGCGCGTGGAACGGACCGGATACCCGCGTCTTGACGGAGAGGCAGCCTGCGAATCAGGGAGGCCCGCCGGGCTTGCAGCTTTACTCGCGGGTTTGCGGCGAATGTCACGGGCCGGATCGAGCCAACCTACCTGCCGCCGCGAATGTTCAGGCTGACTTGATCAAGACAACCGTTCGCAACGGCAAGGGGCAAATGCCGCCGATCGCCGAGAGCGCGCTCTCCTCGCAAGACCTGGACACGATCATTGCCTATCTGGCAAATCCGGCGGGCGGTGGCGGTGCAGCGGGCCAGCCGGCACGAGCCCCGCGGCCGCCCCGGCCGCCGCCTCCGGCGGGTCAGACGCGATATTGGGGACCGTATGGGAATCCTTGGACCTTGAGTGGAATGCCCGCTATCGCTCCACCCTGGACCGAGTTGGTGGCCTATGATCTGAACGAAGGCACCATCAAATGGCGCACGCCGCTGGGAACCATCCCCGCGCTTGCCGCACGCGGTATCAAGAACACCGGTAGCGTCCGTCCGAGGACAGGACCCGTAGTCACCGCGGGTGGACTGATTTTCGTCGGATCGGGCGGAGACGGTTACTTCCATGCCTTGGACAAGGACACGGGAAGGACGCTTTGGGAGACCCAACTCGAAGCGATTCCCGAGGGAATTCCGGCGGTGTACGAAGTCGGCGGCCGCCAGTACATTGCCCTCTTTGCCGCCGGCGGCGGCGGGGATGGCATCGCCATGAAAGCGACGAAACCGGAGGCGCAGGGCTATTACGTTTTCGCGCTGCCCCGGTGAGGGGTGCCATCGGCTTTGAGCGCTACCGGCGGTCTGGCTGAGGCAGTCCTCACTTGTGCGCTTTCTGGCCCGCTGCAGGTTGATCGACGTCCTTGTCGGAGGATGGGACTGGATCCACCCTCACTCCTTCGCGGATCACATCGCCGGGGTTCGGGATGATCCAATCCCCCACCTGCAGTCCCGCGATGACTTCGATCCGGTCTCCATAATCCCGGCCGGCTTCGATTCTCTGCAGGTGCACGCTGTGATCGGGGCCGACCACGGCCACGCTGGTTCCCTCACCGCGAACAATCAGCGCATCGCTGGGAATCAAAAGGGGCGGGGTGGTGCGGGCGCTCACCAGGTCCACGCGCGCGTACATACCGGGCAGTAACGCGCCATCGGGATTCGGTACGTGCACCTCCACCAGCAGCGTGCGGCTGGCAGGGTCAAGCGCGCTGGCGGTTCTCGCAACAGCGCCGGCAAACTCGCGGCCGGGCAGGTTAGGAACGCTCAGGCGCGCCGGCTGGCCGGTCCGGAGCCCGCTGGCGTAGGTTTGCGGAACATTCAGGTAGGTGCGCAGCGTGCCGGTCTGCGCGATGCGGAACAGCAGCGTATTCGCAGCATTCACCAGCGCGCCTACATCCACATTCCGCAACGTGATCACACCATCAAACGGCGCCTTGACGAGGCGATATCCCTGAATTCTCTGCAGGCGCGCCATATTGGCTTCCGCAGCCGAGACGTTGCTGCGCTGCACCGCGACGGCCTTTTCGAGCGACTGCATCCCCGCCACCAACGATTGATATTGAGCCTGGTAGCGGTCATTGTCCTGGCGCGAGATCACGCCTTGCGTGCTCAGGCCGGCAAACCGCTGCGCGGTGACGCGTGCCAGCTCCGTGTCCGCTTCACCGCGCTTCAAATTGGCGAGAGCCTGATCCACCGCCGCCTGCGCCTGCTGCACGTTGGCGGTGGCCTGGCGAACCTGCGCGTCCAGCTCCGGAGCCTCTATCTCAGCCAGCGTTTGTCCCGCCTGCACGCGATCCCCGATGTCCACCAGGCGCCGCAGAATATAGCCATCCGCTCGGGCCAGAATGGGCGCTTCCGTGATGGCCTGAATGCTGCCCGGCAACTGCAGCTCACTATTGTTTGACCCGCGGCCCACCTGGATCACTTCCACGCGGGGCAGAGCGCGCTCCTGTTCCTGTGCCTCGTTCAGGATCAACGCCCTGCGTTTCTGCAGCGGAATATATCCCGCGAAGAAGGCGGCGACGATCAAAAGGACAAGCGCCAAAAAGAGCGCCGCAATGGTGATACCCGAGGGATGCCACACATTGCCGTGAGACCCGCGGTCGGAGGCATGACCAGTTGTGCCCTTGAGTTCCTGGAGCTGCCGCTTGAGATCCTGGTTCTCCCTCCGCAGCCGCTCTTCTTCGCGGCTCGCTGCCAGATCTGCCGGAGAACCTGGTTCGGATTTCATCATGCCGTTTCGATCCTGTTGATTTCTTCCAGCCTGCGCTCATGATCCACCGGCGGCCGGGTGCGCAGATAGGTGTAGATGACCGGCACCACAAACAGTGTAGTGACTGTCGCCAGCATGAGGCCGCCGATCACCGCGCGCCCGAGCGGAGCGTTCTGTTCGCCGCCTTCTCCGAGACCGAGAGACATGGGAAGCATGCCAAGGACCATGGCCGTGGCCGTCATCAGCACTGGCCGGATGCGGGCGTAGCCGGCGGAAAGCATCGCGTCCCATGCGGAGGGCAGTGTCTCACGTTCGTCGTTAGCAAAGGTCACCATCAGAATGCTATTGGCTGTAGCCACTCCCATGCACATGATGGCACCCATGAGCGAGGGAACGCTCAGCGTGGTGCGCGTGACGAACAGCATCCACAAGATGCCGGCCAGAGCGCCGGGCAAGGCCGTCAGAATAATGAACGGATCCAGCCACGACTGGAAGTTCACGGTCATCAGCAGGTACACCAGCACCACCGCGAAGATCAGTCCCAGTCCCAGGCGGAAGAAAGACGATTCCATGGTCTCGACTTGGCCACGCAGCGCAAAGGTGGTGCCGCGCGGCAATTTTGGTTCTTCCTCGGCCATGATCCTCCGCACCTCCGCACCCACGCCACCCAAATCCCGGCGATCGACGTTTGCATAGATGTCGAAGACGGGCCAGACGTTGTAGTGGTTGACGATCACCGGCATGTACGAGCGCTCAACCGAGACCAGGTTGCCCAGAAGCTGCGTGCTGCCGGCGATTGCTCCCGGGTTGCCGTACGCCTGCGACGCGCCGCTAGGAGAGGCGCCGACATTGGCGCCGGCGGGCGAACCAGCCGTGGTAGTGTTAACGGCTGTAAGTGCGGGTGAGATGGGGGTGCGCAGGAGGGCATCGAGCGAATCCATCTTGTACTGCGGCGTCTGCACGCCGATGCTGTAATTGACGCCGTTGGCCCAATTCATCCAGAAATTCGGGGCCACGGTGCCGCTGCCGCTGAGCGAAATCAGCATGCTGCTGGTGACATCGCGCTGGGTCAAACCCATCTGCGAGGCCTTCGCGCGGTCTACATCCAGGCGGATTACCGGCTGATCCGCCACCTGGTGCACGTGCACATCGGCCGCGCCGGGAATGCGCGAGATCCTGGCTACTAACTTTTGGGCGATCTTGTAATTGGCTTCCGCATTCCGGCCGACCACCTGCAAATCGATCGGCGCGGGAAGGCCGAAGTTCAAAATCTGGCTGGTGATATCGGCCGGCTGGAAGAAGAACGACATGTCCGGAAACTTCTCGCGCAGGCGCTTGCGCAGCATCACCTCGTACTCGCGGGAAGAGCCGTGCTTTTCCTTGTTCAGCGAAATCAGGATTTCACCATCGGCGCTGGAGATGGTGGGAATGTCGCCTTGGGCGATGGTGGGCCAACTGTTCGGAATTCCGATGTTATCGATCAGCGTCTCGATCTCTTCAGGCGGGATTACGTCCCGAATCTCGCGTTCAAGCGCGGCGAAGCGGACCTCGGTTTCTTCGATGCGGGTGCCTGCCGGACCGCGCGCATGCAGCCGCATCTGGCCCGAATCGACGTTCGGGAAGAAATCCTCGCCCACCAGACTTACCAGGCCGAGCGACGCGATGGAGAACACGATGAACGCAATCAGCACAAATCCGCGATGCCGCAAAGACCAGTTAAGCAGGCCCATGTAGCGGAAGCGAAGGCTCTCGAAGACAGCGTTGAACACATAATGGGCGCGCCAGAAAATGCCCTTCCCGCGCGCTGCCGCTCCATCATGATCCTCCCGGTAGACATCGATTTCCGACCGGAGGAGGTACGTCATCATGGTGGGGACCAGCGTTCGCGAGAGCAGATAGGACGCAAGCATCGCGAAAACCACGGCCATTGCGAGCGGAGTAAACAGATAGCGGGCGGTTCCGGTCAGCAGCAGCACCGGAACGAAGACGATGCAGATCGCAAGCGTTGAGACAAAAGTCGGGATGGCGATCTGCGAAGCGCCATCGAGTACCGCACGAACCAGCGGCTTGCGCATTGCGATATTGCGGTGCGTGTTCTCGATTTCGACAGTCGCATCGTCTACAAGAATGCCGACCGCGAGTGCCAGGCCGCCGAGCGTCATCACGTTGATAGTGTGCCCGAGCAGGCTCAGCAGGAATAAGGAAGTAAGAATCGAGAGGGGAATGGAGATGCAGACAATCAGGGTACTGCGCCAGCTTCCCAGGAACAGCAGGATCATCATGCCCGTGAGCCCGGCGGCGATCAGCGCCTCCCGCAGCACACCGCCGATTGCGGCCCGCACAAAAATCGATTGATCCGCCAGCGGGACCACTTTCAGCTCCGGAGGGACATTGGCGAGGACTCGGGGAAGCGCGGCCTTTACGGCGTTCACAATCGCGAGCGTAGAGGCCTTTCCGTTCCGCGTCACGGTGATCAGCACGCCGCGGGAGCCGTTGGTGCGCACGATGTTGTTCTGCACCTGGAAGCCATCGCGGACCTGCGCCACGTCTTTGATGTAGACGGTTGCGCCGTTCACGGTCTTGATGGGCAGATTGTTGAGATCGTTCATCATCACCGGACTGCTGTTGACTCGGACCTGATATTCGGTCTGCGCCAGCTTTGCCGTGCCCGCGGGAAGGATGAGGTTCTGCAGGTTCAACGCGGTCGAAACATCAATGGGCGAAAGCTGCTTGGCGTATAGCTCATCCAGGTTCAAATCCACCATCACAGCCCGCTGCTTTCCGCCGAATGGATAGGAAACCGAAGCGCCCTGCACGGTGCCGAGCGGGGTACGGATGAAGTTGAGGCCAAGATCGAAGATTTCCTGCTCGCGCAGAGTTTTGCTGGAGAGCCCCAGTTGAAGAATGGGTACGCTCGCCGCATCGTATTTCAGGATATTGGCGGGAAACATTCCGGGCGGCATCTGGCGGAGCGAGGTGTTCATGGTGGCCGTCACCTGGGCCACTGCCATATCCACCTTTACGTTCGGGTGAAAGTAAATCCGCACCACCGCATAGCCGGTGTATGACTGCGATTCGATGTGCTCGATATCGTTGACGTTCGAAGTCAGGGCCCGCTCAAAGCCCGTGACTACACGCTTTTCCATCTCCTCGGGTGAAAGACCCTGATAGACCCAGAGGACGCTCACCACGGGGATATCGATATACGGGAAGATGTCCACCGGCATGGAGACAATGGCTGAACCGCCGAGAATGGCGATCAGAATAGCCATCACGACGAAGGTATACGGGCGGCCAAGCGCCAGCCGGACAATCCACATAACGGCCCAATGAATCCGGAACGCGCGTTGAGGTACCGGAAGGAGCAGTATATCAACTCGACAGTTGGGATCTCTGCGGAGCGTGCGGCGGGCGGTAGCGGGGCACGTTCGGCTCAGGTATGCTCGGTGTAGCGGCTGCGCCCGGGCAGAATATGTCGATTCGCAATCAGTCAGAGTTCGAAAAGCTGCGCGCCATCGGCAGAATTGTCCGGCTTGCGCTTGACCGTGCCGCCGCGGCTGTGCGCGCGGGCGTCACGACCGCAGAGCTGAACGCAATTGGGGCGCGGGTGCTGGCCGAGCACGGAGCGGAATCCGCCCCGCCGAAAGTCTATGGGTACCCGGCGGCGCTGTGTATCAGCGTCAACGACGAAGCCATTCACGGAATTCCAGGGGACCGCGTGATCCAGGCGGGCGATCTGGTCAAGCTCGACCTGGTGGCCGAGCGAGACGGCTACTTCGCCGATGCAGCCGTAACCGTGGCCGCCGGAGAGATCAGCCAGACCGCCGCTGCTTTGGCGCGCTGCGCGATGACCGCCTTTCATCTCGCGTCCAAGGCGGCCCGCGCCGGCAATCGCGTCTACGATATAGGCCGCGCCGTGGAGCGCGAAACGCACCGCTGCGGATTTTCGGTGATGCGCAGCCTGTGTGGCCACGGCGTGGGCCGGAGCATTCATGAGGAGCCCAGCGTGCCAAATTATCCCGACTCGCGCTTTCGCACGCGCCTCACCGAAGGCCTGGTGATCACGATCGAGCCGATCATTGCGGCGGGTTCCGGCGACGGAGTCCTGCAGGATGACCGCTGGACCATCCGCACCGTCGATGGCAGCCTTTCGGCGCATTATGAGCACACGCTGGTGATCACTCGCGGCGAGCCGATCCTGCTGACGGCTGCTTAGTTCCGCAGCGTGAGCCACGTCATTTCCGGCAGTGATACCGTGAACAGTATGCGTTTTGCAGCCCTGTTGTTGTGCTGTGTGTTTCTGTTTGCCGCGGATGACGACTGGCCGAACTTTCGAGGGCCCACGTTTGATGGCGTGGCCCGCGGGGATGTGCCGCTCGAGTTCAGCGCCACGAAGAATCTCGCATGGAAGGTTCACATTCCCGGCCGCGGACACTCTTCGCCGGTCATCTGGGGCGACCGGATTTTCCTGACGACGGCGATTCCGGCGGGACAGGGCGACGAGTATGCGCCCAATATTCGCAAGGAGCACAAGCTGGTGGTCATGTGCCTGGACCGCAATACCGGCAAGGTCTTATGGGAGCGCTCGCCAAAGACGGTTACACCCCCCGATGCGCACCAGGTTCCCTACGGCAGCTATGCTTCGAACATCCCGGTAACGGACGGCAAGCGGGTCTACTTCTTCTGGGAATCCCGCGGCATCTTCGTTTACGACCTGGATGGCAAGCTTGCATGGCAGAAGGATTTTCCGCAGATGCGCAAGCGCGGTGAATTCGGCGAAGGCACACCCACCATGGTGGATGGCGATACGCTCTATCTGAAGTTTGATCAGGAGCAGAACTCGCACCTCATCGCGCTCGACAAGAACACCGGAAAGGAAATCTGGCGTGCGGAGCGCGCGGAACCGTCCTCGTGGTCGCCGCCTTTGATGGTAACGCACAACGGAAAGAAGCAGTTGCTCGTGGCCGGAACCCGCGTGACGTCTTACGATCCGGCCACCGGAAAAGTGATCTGGCAGTGCGACGGGCTGGGCCTGAATTCGATTCCCGCACTGGTTTCGGCCAAAGGCGTGGTGTATGCGATGACTGGCTTCCAGCGGCCGAACATGATGGCTATTCGCATTGACCGCGAGGGCGACCTGACCGGCACCGATGCAGTGCTCTGGAGCAATAATCGCGGGAATCCCTATAATCCCTCGCCCGTGCTGAAGGATGACATCCTGTATTTCATCAGCGATACCGCCATGCTTTCCGTCTTCAAGGCATCGACGGGCGAGGCCTACTACCGCCAGCAGCGGCTGCCCGGCGCTTACAGCCTGAAATCGTCGCCGGTCGCGGTCAACGGCAAGCTGTACATTGCCACCGAGCAGGGCGACGTGGTGGTGGTGCGCATGGGCGAGAAGTTCGAGGTGCTCGCCACGAACAGCATGGGCGACGACATGTTCATCGCCACGCCGGCGGTGGCGGGCAACAGCATGTATCTGAGGGGCAAGAATACGTTGTACTGCATCCGCCAGGGGAAGTGAGCGTGCGGGTGGTGCCCGCTCAAAACAGGATCTTCACGCCCAACTGCACCCGTCTGGGGCTGCCGGCCGATTGAATCGATCCGAATGTTGGCGAGCCTACGAAGATGTCCGGCAGATTGAGGTTCGTATGGTTCAGAAGATTGAACGCCTCGGCGCGGAATTGCAGGTTCGCACTCTCGGAAATCGCGGTGTTTTTCAGGAGCGAAACGTTGATGTTCTGATATCCGGGTCCGGTCAGAATATTCCGCCCTGCATTGCCGAAGCTGCCGAACGGCGCCGGTGCGAATGCGGCCGTATCGAACCAGCGGTGCGCCGTGGGGTTTTCGAGTTTCGGGTTGCGAAGAACGTCGGGGCGGTCATTCGCGCCAAACCCGAGGATGGAACGCCCCGTATTGCTGTTGTCGAAATCGGAGAGGAGCGCCACCGTAAATGGCCGGCCGCTCTGGAACGTCCAGATGCCGAAGGTTTGCCATCCGCCGCGCAGCCGTCCTTTGCCCAGCGGCAGGTCGTACGAGTAACTGAGCGCCATGCGGTGCCGCGCGTCGAAATTGGAAAGCGCCCGCTCCAACCGCGTGTTGCGGCTGTCCTGCGGATAATTCGCATCACCGGCGCTGCTAAAGAAGCTGGAGGCATCGTCGATCGATTTCGACCAGGTGTACGACGCGACGGCCGTCAGGCCGTGGTGCAGGTGCTGTTGGAAGCGGGTTTGCAAGCTGTGGTAGTTCGAGTTGCCGCGCGATTCCAGCAGGTTGATGTCGTCAAACTGGGGTAGCGGCCGCAGATTGGGCTGCTGCGGGCTCGGGGCGGGCTGGTTGATATCGCGCGCGCCCAGGAGCTTCGTGCCTTTCGACCCGGCGTATGCCACTTCCAAAACACGGTTGCGGCCGATTTCCTGCTGCACATTCACATTCCACTGCTGCGTGTACGCGGTGCGCAGGTCCTTCTGATAGGCAAATGCCGAAGAGGGCAGAGCTACGGGGAAATTGGCCGGAAACGGGTCAGACAGACTCAGCGGAATCGTGGGTGACAGGGGAAAGAAGAGCTTGAAGTTGAAATTCGGGGCGCTGAAGTAAAGACTCTCACCGGTGGCGAGCGACGACTGGTCGTAGTAAACCCCATAGCCCACCCGCACTACCGTGTGATGCTGACCGGGCCGCCAGGCAAGGCCCAGGCGCGGCGCCAAATTATTGCGATCGGGCTCATAGCCGCCGCGCGGAATGCCGCCGGTACCTACCTGCGACATCGACCCCGTACCAGGATTGTAAAGGGTAGCGCGGTTCGCCGGGTCCGCCGGCGGCGAATTGTATTCGTAGCGCAAGCCTGCGGAAAGCGTGAGATCGCTCCGCGCGCGCCAGGTGTCTTGCACAAAACCGTACGTGCCCTGCGTGCGCAGGTGCTGGTAATTATCGAGCCGGGCCACACCGGCCACCGAGGGGAACCCGAGCAGCATTTCAGCGAGCGCGTTCCCGGTGAGGCCCAGGAAGCTGACAAAGCCCCGCGACATCTCGTCGCGGAAGGCGTTCTGCCGTGTCCAACGCAGGTCAACCCCTAGCTTCACCTGATGGCGGCCGCTTATCCAGGTGGCGTTGTCCACTACTTCATAAAGGCTGGTGGCGCTGTGCTGCGGATTGTGTGGTTCATCGCCAAGTTGCGAAAAACCCGTAATGGAAATCTGGCTCAGGCCGAAGTCGCGGGCATTGGGCGAAATCACCGGCAGGCCAACCTCGCGGTTGATGCTGCGCTCCGTATTTTCCTGAAAAGCGCCGGCCGCAACGCGGTTGAAGCCGAGCCGCACTTCATTCAGCAGGTGAGGAGCGAATATGTGGGTGTGGCTTGCCATGGCATTCTGCGCGCGCCGAGGCACGTCATTGCCGAAACCCGGAATGGCCACGAGGGTGGAGCCCGAGAACGGCTCAAATAACGCGCGATCTCCGAAGCTGTAGCGGAAGCTCAAATCGTCCGCAGCGCCCAGCGTATGATCGATGCGCGCGTCGAAGTGGTCGGCGCGATCGCGCAGGGCGGGCGAAGAGACATAGTTCTGATTCGACTCCGAACGATTAGGGAGCGGATAAAGCGCCGCGATCGCCAATCCCACCGGGTTGCGCCGAGGTGCAGGAATCACATTTCCCGGGAAGAGTTGCTGAGTAAACGGATCGACCGCGTACAGGCTGCTCCGCGAGAAATCGCCGATGCGCTCCTGCGCGGTAGGAACGTTGGTAATGCGGGTGATGCCTTCACGCACACGGCGGCCTTCGTAATCGCCGAAGAAGAACGTGCGGTCGCGTAAGACCGGACCCCCTGCTGAGCCTCCGAACTGGTTGCGTTGGTGCTGCGGGCTCGCCTCGCTCGCGGGCGCGAAGAAGTTACGGGCGTCAAGCGCGCGATTGCGGAAGAACTCATAAACGGTCCCGTGAATCTGATTGGTTCCGCTCTTGAGCACCACATTCATCTGGCCGCCCGAATTGCGCCCGAAGAGGGCGTCGTAGCTGTTGGTCGCAACCTCGAATTCCCGCACCGCGTCCACCGGCGGAGTGACGCCGATGCCGTTCAGCTTGGGATCGCCATTGAACACCCCATCGAGGAGGATCTGGTTCGAATCCTCACGCGCGCCATTGATATTGACCGCGAAATCGCCGCGCACCGATCCGGCCGAACCGTAGGCCGGCGGCGCAACACCGGGCAGCAGCAGGCTCAATTCGAAGAAATTGCGGCCGTCGAGCGGCAGGCCGGTGATCTGCCGGTTTTCGATGACGCCGCCGAGCGCCCCCGATTCGGTCCGCAGAACGCCGCGCGAGGCGGTCACCTGCACGGTCTCGGTGCGCTGCCCGGCGAGCAGCGGAATCTCGATGTGGATCTCCTGATTCAATTGCACGGTGATCTGTTGCGAGTGCTTGCGGAAGCCATCACGCTCCGCTTCGATGAGGTAATCGCCCGGCGGCAGACTCGAGAGGGTAAAGGTTCCGAGCGCATCCGTGACGGTAGCCCGGCGCCGGTTGGTCTCCTGATGCGTAACCTGGACAGGCGCGTTGGAAAGCGGTTTGCGCGAAGCGTCCGTGACTGTACCGGTGACGGCGCCCAAGGATTGCGCCATGGCTGCCGAGGTAATGAGCAATAGTGCTGCAACGATCCTCGTATGCACAAAAGACCCTCTCTTCTGGAATGTTAATACGATTAATGACGAGACTTTCTCCGCGAAGTTACGCGGCCATGCCGTTGATTGTAGAAGCCCACCATTCCCCGAACCAGTGGACGAGTTCTGCGGACTGCGCCTGCCTCCCGCCGCTCACCGGCTGTGCAAACACAGCGGGCGCGATTCCACGGGCTTCCGCAAGCCACTTCAAAGCCCACGGAACCGGCAGTGCCGACAACCGATCGCACAATTCCGCCAACCGTTCGGCTGCGTGGCCATACTCCACCGTATGCAATGCCGCACGGCGATGCCACAGATACAGCATCAGCTCCGGAAGCACACCGGCGACGCCGGAAATGACTCCATCGCAGACGCTCTGGCGCAGCGCCTCCACCAAAACGCTGTCATCGCCGACAATGCGGCAGGCGCTCTCCGAGTTATGTGTCAGCGCCGTTAGGATTTCGAGATTCCCGCTGCTGTCCTTGATGCCCGCAATGTTGGGAACAGACCGGATGAGATCCACCGCTGTACTCGCGGCCAGGGGCGTAGTGAATCGCGGCAGATTGTAGAGCAGGACGGGGGTGTTGACGCGGCACGCCACGTCTTCACACCAGGCGGCTAGGTCCGTCTGCTCGTACGGAAAGAAGTGAGGCATGGGCAGCAGAAGGGCTTTCGGGCCGAATTCCTGAGCCACTTCCGCGAGTGCCAGGGTGCGGTGCAAACCAGCAGCGCCGATGCCCGCGAGGAACTCGCCCGAGGACCCCAGAACGTCGCGGCAGATGGCGAGCATACGCCGGAGGTCATCCGGCGAATTGACGCAGTACTCTCCGGTTGCGCCGTTCAGCACCACACGATTCACTCTCTTGCCGAGCAGAAATTCCACCAGGCTCCGGAAGGCCCGTTCATCGAATACACCGTTTGCGTCCCTGGGCGCGAGCACGGCGGCGTACAAGCCGGCAACTGGTTTTCCTGCGGGCATGGTCTGTGCTCGCATTATAATCGCGGGACGACTTTCCTGAGGGCTTCCTGGGCATCGGCCCGAACGGCCGGATCGTTGCTCCTGGCGGCCAATTCCAAGTGAGTCCTGGCCTCTCGAAGATCGCCTTGCGCGCCGAGGGCCATACCGAGAGCCAGTTGCGGCCGGTCGAGCGTTGGGTCCTTTTCGATGGCCAGCCGATATTGCGCGATGGCTCCTTTCACGTTACCCTGCTGTTCCAGAATATTGCCGAGATTGGTGTACGCCATGGCGGCTTTGGGCTGTAAGCGAATCGTTTCACGCAGCTCTGTCTCAGCCTGCGGCAACCTGTTTTGCTTCACAAGCAACGTCGCATAATTGAAATGGGCGTCCGCATACTGGGGATCGAAGCGGATGGCCAGGCGGTAGTGCGTCTCGGCATCTGTAAACTGTCCGCGGTCGGCCAGGCAGGTCGCCAGGCTGTTGTGCGCCAGCGGGTAGTTGGGCTGAAGGCGGATCGCTTCCTCCCAGGTGCGCATGGCCGACTCAGTCTGACCGGTCGCGTCGTACGCCAGTCCCAGGTTCTGTTGGGCGGCCACTGAGGTCGGATCTATGGCGACTGCCTTCAGCAGCAATTCCAGTGCTTTGGTCTGCATGCCGCTGTTAGCCAGGTATAGTTCACCCAGGTTGCTCAATACCTGTGGATCATCGGGAAACTCCACCAGCGCCTGCTGCAGCACTGTGGCCGCTTGTTCTGCACGGCCCGCGGCGGCCAGTGCGTTCGAGTAAGCCAACCAACCGGCGCGATGCTTGGGCGAGCGCTCCACGGCAGCCTGATACATCTCTAGGGCCTGCTCCGGCTTGCCGAGGCTCGCATACGCCGCTGCCAGATGATAGTAGAACGCGCCCTGTTTCGGCCGGGAGGTTTCAATCGCTTTACGTAGCCGGACTGTGCCTTTTTCGAGATTGGCGGAGTCGATCACTTGTGCGACGGCCAGGTACAGTTCGGTTTCGTCAGTAGCAGGCAGCTTCGCCGGATAATAGAGCGCCACCTCTCCGTGGTAACGAGTCGCCGCAGTTTCCTGCTGCTCGTTTAGCGGAGCCAGCAGATCGCGGGCCGGCTTACGCCGCTGAATGTAGTGATCCGTCATGACGGCATGGACCACATCGTCAGTACGCCTTTTGGGCATGTGGCAAGTAAGGCAATCCTTTGATGCCCGATGGCGGCCTGTTGCCGTCATTCCGCTCAGGCGAGCCGCGTGGCACCGGCGGCACACTTCAACGTAGTGCGCCTCAGCCGCTTCACCGCGCAGCGCCTCGTGAGGGTTGTGGCAGGTGGTGCAAGTCAGTGCCTGGGATGTACCGGCTGTCTGCAGGAAGCACGCCGATTTGCGCAGGCGGTAGACGGTGTGCGCGATCTCGAAACGATCCGCGGGCGCGTTGCCCGCCGCAGAGTCGAAATGCAATATGTAATCCGACAACGGCTGTCCAGGCCTGAAGGAGAAGATGTTCCGGTCAAAACGAGTCACTGTGGCAGGAAGCGAACGAGTGCTAGTTTCCAGATGACACTGCATGCACACTTCCAACTGGCGCTCGGGGTCGAGGTGTTTCGGATTCAGAATCGCCGCGCGAATTGTATCGCGGGGCTCGCCTGCACTCACGGCTTTGATGTGCGCGCGCCCCGGTCCATGACAGCGCTGGCAATCGATACCCTCGGGTATTTTGCCGCGATAACGAGGTTCCCGGCCCCATGCGTCCTCTCCAGGCGGCACCTCGGGGTAGCCGTTGTGGCAGAACATGCAGCCATAGCTGATCTCCCGCTCGAATCCTACGTGCCGGGGCGTATCGTAGTTCGGACTCATCGCCCAGATTCCGCCGTTCTCGGAGTACCAGCCTAACGGCATTTGCGTGAGCTTGCCGCTCGCATCGAGATGCAAAAAGCTCCGGGCATGATTGCCAGACCCCATCACATAGCTGATCTGCTGCTCGAAAACATTGGTCTCTTTGCCGTGGGCGTCAAGCTGGTGGCGGCGCTGGAAATATTCATCGCCGCGCCGGATCATGGTGTAGTGCTCGTCTGATGGCGGATGGTACAAGGTGTTGGCTTGGGCGAAGTTCTCCGCCATGTTCTCCGGCCGGGGCCGATAGAACGCGCGCCCCATGCCGGTCTTGCTATAGGAACCGGCGATCGCCTGATGACATACCGTGCAGGACGCCGCGGCGACATAGCCATCATCGGCTCCGCCAATGAATCGTTGCGTTGCGGTTCCCGAGGACCCGCCGGAAGATTGGACAGTTCCTCCCTGGGACCCTCGTGGCGCGAGATAGAAAGTGATAAGGGCCAAAGCTGCCGCCAGGCCGCCAGCCAGCGCGAACCTGTGTTTGCGGAAGTAAGACGTTTGTGGAGCGGAAGGCGGCGGATTCGCACGCGGACGCATACGCGAGCGCCGCCTCGCGCTACTCATGATCGCGTTCCCTGGTTATATTCGGGCCAGGCGTGAGTCTGCGTCGCCAAAGTGATCCAGCTTGACGCCCATGCGATCCATGAGCGAAAGGTACAGGCTGCACATCTTGCGATTCTCAGCCGGCTCGCCCAGATAGTTGAGTGAGCGTCCCGTCTTGAGCGTGCCACCCAGTCCTCCCGCCAGGATAATCGGCAGCCTGGTGTTATCGTGCGTCCGGCCAACGAACAGACTGGATGTAAACATCAGGCAGGAGTTATCGAGCACTGTGCCGTCGCCTTCAGGCATGCTATCCAACTTCGACGCCAGATAGGCAAACTGGTTCACGTGCCAGCGCGAGATCGACTCGTAATTGTCGGAGTTATTGTTGTGCGACGCACCGTGGTGTCCCTGGCTGACTCCGAGGAAGGGATAGTACATGGCGGAAAGGTCGCGGGAGATGATCAAAGACGCAACGCGCGTCTTATCGGTCTGGAACGCGATGGCGATGATATCGCACATCAACTTCGAATGTTCGCGCAAGTCTTCCGGCAAGCCATTCGCGGGACGCTCCATGGTGAAAGCGGCAGTGTTCTTGAGTTTGGCGTTGTCCTCTGCCGAATCCTTAGTCTTGCGCATGCCATCGACACGCTTCTCCACTTCGCGGACGCTGGTGAGGTACTCGTCCAGCTTACTCTTGTCGGTGGCGCTCACCTTTTTGCCCAGTGTTTCGGCGCTTTCCTTCACGCGATCGATAATGCTCAGGTTGCGAAGGCTGCCGCGATTTTCAAACAAGTTGTCGAAGGCGAGTGAAGGATACAGTTCCAAAGGCACCGGCGAGTCCGGACTCTGCCAGGAAATGTGAGAGCTGTACGCCATCGAGAAATTGGTCTCGTGATAACCGGTCATCGGCGGATCGCAAGCCAGCACAATGCTGGATTGCGCGGTATCCGCGCCGATTGTGTTGGCGATCATTTGATCCACACTCATGCCGGAATGGAGAATGGCGCCCTTTGAAATCTGCGCGCCCGAAAGCAGGCTGCCTGTCTGGGCCGGGTGAATTCCCTGGCCAGTGGCGGCTTTGTTGAAGAGTCCATCGACTACATTGATCTTGTGCTTCAGCGGCTCCATTGGCGCGAGAGTCTTGCTGAGCTTCATATCCGCGCCATCACCCGTGGAACTCCAGTAATCCTCATTGATTCCGCAACCCATGAACATGACCCCGAATCGTTTCGGAAAGGTTGTGGCACCGAAGACGGGAAGGGATTCAAGAAATGGCAGAGCCATGGCTACTCCCGCGCCACGCAGGACGGAGCGGCGGGAAACGGTTCGGGCGAACCTTCGCGGGACCATGTTTTGGGGTAGCAGTTTTTCGGACATTTACTCGCCTTTCTTCTGTGTGGATTCGGGTCGTCGTTTATTCAGGAATTGTTCGCTGGACACGATGGTCTCTACCAGGGCACCGAATCGGTACTCATTGCCGGCCATCCGGGCCTGCATCCTCTCAACCACGGGCTCGTCAGAGAGCTGAAGACTCCGGCTAAGAGAATAAGACAGCAGCTTACGGCTGATATTTTCCAGGTACTCTTTCTGACGCTTCTCTTTGATGTAAGCCTGGCCGCCCCGGAATCCCGAAGCAGCGTAGCCACCGGGGAAGATCGCGGAAGGATCGATCGCGCGGCCGGCGATGTCCTTGGTCCGCGCCTCGCCAACAGGTCCATAGCCTTCCATTGCGATACCGAACCCGTCAAACCGCGCATGGCATCCGGCGCAAACCGCATTCGCACGGTGCTTCGCCAGCACATCTTTCAACAGCGCATCCGTCTTGGCTTCGTCCTGCGGCAACTCCGGAACTACCGGGGGAGGAGGAGGAATCACCTCACCCAATACCCGCCGCACGAGCCAATATCCGCGCTTCACTGGGCTGGTTCTCAAGCCGGGAGAACTTTGCGTCAGGAACACAGCCATGGGCAGCAAACCGCCGCGTTCATATTTGCCCGCATCATCGACGCGAACCCACTCGTCCTTCTTACCCGTGACATTCGGTATCCCGTAATGCCTGGCGAGCGCTGGATTCACAAAGGTGTAATTGCCATACAGCAGGTCGAGAACCGAGCGGTTGTTCTTGATCACATCATCGATAAACCGGATGGGCTCCTCAAACATAGCTTCCCGAAGATCGTTGGTGAAGTTGGGGAAGCGCTCCCGGTCCACGGAATTGTAGGTTTCGAAGTGGCGGGAGTCGAGCCAATTCGCTGCGAATTCAGTGGCCAAACCGCGTGAGCGCGGATCTTTCAGCATTCTGCGAGTCTCGGAGAGCAGTACATCCCGCTGCGTCAAATCACCCTGCGCCGCATGCTTCAGCAATTCTTCATCCGGCATGCTGGACCACAGGAAATAACTGAGCCGGCTTGCCAGCGCGTATGGGGATAATGGCGTTCCGATACCGCTCGCGGCCGCCGTGGGACCAGACTTCGCGGCCATGCTCTGTGCCGCCGATGCGCCGGAACCCATGGACGCATCCTGCAGATCGATGCGGTAAAAGAACTCGGGCGAAATCAAAATGCTGGCAATGGAATCGCGCATGGCATCCTCATGCGACAGGGCGCCGTTTTCGCGAAGCTTGCGATAGTAAGCCAACAAACCATCGCGTTCCATCTTGCTCAACGGCCTGCGATACGCACGCGCGGCAAACTTTACTAGAGCCTCCAACTGTAGCGGCTCTCCCCCGGCGCGCATTTTCTCAAGCGATCGAAGAGTGGAGTCTATACGATCAAAGTGGTTGGGCATCCAGGCCGCAGCGACAGGATTGTTACTAGCCTTTGCCAGCGCAATATATTGATCCCGGATTGCCGTAATGACGGAAGAGTCCGTCACTTCCTTGCCTATCGGCCGCGGCCGGCCAGACTCCGCGCCGCCGCCCTGAACCTCTCCGCTTTGATTGAAGTAGTACTGAATGAAAGTGCGTGCGGTGTGATTGGCAAAAAAATCGAATTCCGTCCAGAGCCTTTCGAGTTCCTTCTTACCCTTGTCATCCAGGATGAGTTCCTGCAGCGGATTGTCATCGCGCCAGTACCCCATCACACTGTGATAACCGGCGCTTAGAAGACGTCCCGCGTCCGCCGAATTATCCGGGAAGAACTTGCCGCGCTCTTTCACATAGAAGACATCCGGAAAGACATTGGCGAAGCGTGCGAACGACTCTTCGTATCGCGAACGCTGCGCCGCTGGAACCACCAAGTCGGGATCGCTCAACTGCGCAGTCTTCATCACGGCCGCCCAGCGGACCGAGGCTTCTCCGTGAAGGCCGGCATACTTGGGGATCTCGGGCGGGTGCTCCGGCGGATCTGTATCCAGGCGTAAAGCGCCGGGATCGAAATTCCTGCGGTGCGTATTGAACTGGGTGAATTTCCAACTCAGCAAGGGCTGTGAGGCCTCGGGCAATCCGGCACGTCGAAATCCGCCGCCAGCACCCCGGCCTCCCCTACCCGCAGCCGCAACTGCCGCGGCCTGCGCCGCAGCGGGAGGGCCCGTTACGACAGGCGCTGAAAATTGCATCGCCGTATGGTTGCGGATCCTGACTACGAAATCGCGCATCTCCACACATTTCGCACGGAGCGCGGAGATCCGTGTGTCATCCAGCTTGCCGGAGTCCGGTGCGGGCAGAGCTTTCCACATGGCTTGCAGTTTGCCGATGGGGCCGACCTCTGCATCACTCTGCCGCGAGCCCGCATTTTCGCCGAGAATACCCCAGATCAGTGGCAGATACTTCGGACTGACTTTCATGGCAGCAGCCGTACTGGCGAGGGTAGCTGCCGGGTTACCCAGAGCGGCGCGGTGCTTATATCGCCAGGCGGCTTCAAAGTAGCGTGCGTAGTCAGTGGGCTGCGACTCGTAAAAATCGATAATCCGCTTGATCGCAAACTGATCGCGATCCGTTTCCACCAGCATAGGCCCCGGCGCGAAGATAAACCCGTCCGGCGTGAGATACATGTGATCGGCCACTTCGCGCGCTGCCAGCAGATATTTATTGAACAGCGCCGGCGACATGGTCAATGACTCGCCGGTATTATCGAAGCCGGCCTGATTCGCGGGATCGACCGGAAATTCCTTCGTAGGCTTGAGGTCCACACCCGTGAGATCGCGGATGGTGTAGTTGTATTCGGAGTTGCTCAGCCGGCGCGCCAACACAGGGCCAGGGTCTCCGGCACTTTTGCGAAGTTCATCTGCCCGGACGGCTTTAACCCAATCGATCACCCGCTGGCGGCGATCCGCGGGAGGTTGCGGCAAAGGCTTGGGCGGCATCTCCTGGTGCTCGAGCCGCTCCATCAGTAAGGTCCAGTGAGGGAGATCCTGCACCACGGAGGCGAGCGTGGTAAAAGACGTAAGATCCAACTGAGCGGCAGGCGTCGCGCCGCTGTGACATCCGGCGCAATACTGCTTGATAAAAGGCCGTACCGTCTGCGTAAAGCCGCGTTCTAAGACGGGATTAGCCGGGTCGGCTCCGAAGATGGGAGTTGCCAGAATTCCCGCGAAAAACAAAAATTTCGCCGCGCGTCCGTGAGCATCCATCATCTTAGGAAAAACCACATTTCGGCCATGAAGTATATCCTCAGCGCGCCCTCGCGTGCAATGGGTCGAATTGGTGTGGGTGCGCGACATGAATGTGGGTAATTATGCAGCGCGGGCACGGGTTGCCCAGTAATCTTCGAAGCGGCGGCTCAGCCGACAGCAGCGCAAGGCAATAACAGCATTGGCTCCGCGAAGCGTCCAGAACATTCCGGAGCATTTCAATCGGCTGCCGATAACCGTTTTGCAAGCCGCCTCCACAACCCCCGACCCGATGAACAATCCCTGCGCTCGAAAAGCAGGGTAGCGCATCCGTTCGCAGTTCCGCGCGAAATACTCCGCTTCATTGGCTACAATCTTGGCGAGTTCTGTATTGATCGGGAGGATCTGGTTCAGGATCTTCACCACCGTTTCGATCCTGCCACGTTCCAGTCGATTGAGACAGCGTGCCATCCATCGCTTGCGAGCCTTCTCGTCGTGCGGAAACAACTTGGAGGAGAGTTCCCAGAGATGCTGCCGCGCATGGTAAAGGTCAACGATCTGAATCGCGCCTGCAAAGTGTTGGTCCGCCAGATTCCAGATCCAGACGGCGCCGTCACCGATCACTACTTTCTTCTGCGCACGGTCCCAACCGCGTCTCCACGCTTCGGTGTACAGCCGCAAGCCAAAGGCTTCGGCGGTTTCGATAGCGGCCACATACGAAGTGGATGCCTCCTCCCGAATCGGCCGTCCTTCCTTGTCCGTTGCTGTTTGGGTGAACACGCAACCGAGTTTGACTTCGCGGGTTCGGGCTGGTTCGCCAACTGTCTTGCCCGCGCGGCCTTCGGTCTCCCCCTTTACTACCGGTATACCCGTGCCATCCATTTCAATGTAGAAGACCGGCTTTGCGGGGCCGCAAACGTGGGGTAGTTCCAATTGCTTGGCCCGCTGGATTTCTGCCTGCTCACGGGCCTCGATATCGGCGCCGATTGCCTCGGCTTGCCGCTCCACGGCTTTGGCTGTTACCTCAATACCGGCTAAGAATTCCAATTGCTCGCGGCCCCGATCGAAGCTCGCCTCGCTGCCCACTACCGCCATCATGCGGCGCACGCCGGGCGAATAGGAGACTCCTTCTACGTCCAACTCTCGGTCCCGCGGGCTATAACCCTCATGGCAGTGCGGACAGACGTAATAGTTTCGCTCGAACCGCACCGAGCCCACCGCGGTTAGGATCTGTTTGCCTCGCTTGCCGTGGTGTTGTGCCGAATGGCCGCAAGAGCAGGCCACTGGCTCAGGCTGCTCCGAAGACATTGACAGAAGTCGCTCCAAGGCGGCGGCTCCGGCGCGGTGCATGGAATCTCGAACCAGCATCTCGACCGCTTCCAGATCTACCGTGCCACTCTTGCGACAACCATTGAAGAAGGTACGCAAGAGCCGGCTTACCTCTTGGGAGATCTCTTGCTGAATCGCTTCGGCCGTTTTTTTTCCTGCGGCGTCAGGGTATCTTCGACTGGCCGCAAGCGACAGATCTGTTCGTTGATATCAACGAGTTCGCGACCGAGTTGCTGATAATTGCGGAACTCGGCAATTTCGCGCTCGGCCTTTCGTACGGCAGCGGGAGTTGGCAGCGCCTCGGTCACGGTCTTGCCCTGCCGCTTGTAGGTTAGGCGCATTATGGGGCCGTGGCCGGGATCCTCGGATGCGCGCAGTGGCAACTCGGTTTCCCGCAGCGCCACACCGCGCCGGCTACTTTCCAGCACATTGGGATCCTAAGCTTAGAATTCCACGTGGACAAGTTGTCGCG